>Ga0180429_10003930_pt1 | contig 11978 bp, 12 predicted proteins | sample SS_ome_FD_132428 | JGI IMG/M metagenome (GOLD analysis project Ga0180429, IMG submission 132428) | Hypersaline lake sediment archaeal communities from the Salton Sea, California, USA - SS_1_S_1 metaG | ecosystem: Environmental > Aquatic > Non-marine Saline and Alkaline > Hypersaline > Sediment ... | reverse complement strand
CTCAACAACCACCAGGAACTCGATTCGATCATTTTCCTGTTCTCCAAGCTGGTAAACGTGCAGGGAACGGTTCGCGCTGTCGTCGATGACAACCTGCACCTCTGCGCGGACCTTGAGGATGGCAGCCAGGTCCATGGTCAGCACCGTCTGACGGGCAAAGAGTTCGAGCCGCTGGCCTCACCCATCCGGCGGCTTTTTCTATCGAATGAGGTCGACAAGGCGGTGGAAGTGCAACCCCAGTTGCGCAAAAAGAATCGCAAGCTGATAGAAGCGGCAGACTTGATCTGTTATCCACCCGGTAGTTTTTACTCCAGCGTTGTGGTCAATTTGTTGCCGGCCGGGGTGGGGCGAGCCATTGCATCCAATGACTGTCCGAAGGTCTATATCCCGAATCTGGGGGAAGATCCCGAGCAGATCGGCATGGATATGCAAGGGTTGATGGATAGCTTGTTGAGCCCTCTGCAAGCTGACACGCCGAAGAAGACGCCCGCGAATGAGTTGCTCAACTTTGTATTGCTCGATAGCCGAAATGGCGTTTACCCGTCTCAGCCGTCTTTCGAGAGAATGGAAGCGATGGGCATCCAGTGGATCGACACGAGGTTGGTGACCAAGCGCAGCGCACCTTACTACGACAATGATTTGTTGGTCTCAGCATTATTGTCGCTTGTGTGATTGGGTGCCATAGCGTGAACACAAGATCCTGAGCCATACGACGAGACGAATCGCGGTTACTGCAGTTGGATTCAGAGCGTCTCCCCGAGAGCGGAAAGTAACCTGTTTGTCATAAACGGTTAATACTCCTGCGGACGGGGATTGGTTAACCTCTCCGGCGTCCATATCAAGCCGCTGTGTTGCGATGGAATGCTTGGCGTCTCTCAAAGGCTAACCAAAACATGTCAAACAAATTGTTGAATGTCCTATTTCTGTGCGAGAGCAATTCGTCTCTGAGTGTGTTCGGCGAAGCGGTTCTTACGCGTCTGGGCCGTGGCAAATTCCAAGCATTTAGCGCTGGTAATTCACCCAAGTCCCAGATAGACCCGATGACTGTCTATGAACTTGAGAACAACAATTACGATCCAACCGGGTTGGCAATCAACGACTGGAACGATTACGCGGGCCCCGATGCGCCAGTCATGGACTTCGTTATTGCTTTGTCCAATAAGGTGCCCTTGGATAAGCACCCGGAATGGCCGGGTCAGCCACTCGTCACGACGTGGCACATCGCAGATCCCATCAACGCCGGTGGAGATGATCTTCAGCGTAAACGCGCTTTCGTCAAGGCGCTATCCGAGTTGGATAGCCGTATCTCAATATTCGTGAACCTGCCGATCGATTCGTTGGATCGACTCAAATTGCAGCAACGACTGAACGAGATTGGCGCCTGATAGACGATCCAAACCCCTTGGAACCGGCAATCTTTTTAGACAAACGCGATTGCCTCTTTACTTGAGCTCATTGGCAATGCGCTCATAGTTGCTGCGTACCAGTGCTTCACCGTACTTGCGTTCCAGTTGGCGTACGGTGAAATGTCCGCGCGCCATATCCTGGAAATGTTGCATGAAAATAGTATTGATCGCTGCTGAACCAATGGCACTGATCACGGGCAACATGCGCGCGGCAGCCTGACTGGAGAGTTGTCGGCCAAAACGTGCAGCAACAGCTTGGATCAGCTGTACGAGCAGAGGGGAGCCATCAGACAAGATGGTTTGATGCGTGACTTGGTATGACGTCAGACTGACATACCCGGTCAGCGCCAGGCGCACTCCGTAATAACCCGTGTCGGCAGCATCGTCCATCTCGGTTCGGCCGCCCAGTGCAAAGACTTCCAAGCAAGCGTTTCGGGTGCTTTCGTCATGAATGTCTTCCCCATGGTCACGTGCGATCTCGGCGATCGAACGTAACATCAGGGTGGTGGTGACCGGGAGTTCCAAAAGTAGCCCTGGTACGCCAAACAGACCACTGAGCGCACCAGACCCGGCGGTCAGTGCTTTGTAGTAACTTTCGTGTGCGCTGATTTCGTGCTCCCTGCGCATTGATGCGAGGGCGGACTCGAGCGCTTTACCGATGGCATCTTCAGCGATTGATTGGAGACGTGTGAACCAGCGCCTGGGCAACAGGCTCAGCCCAACTTCGATGGGTGTGCCGACTACGCTGGTCAGTCTCGCGGCCAGGCTCGGGTGTTCGAGACAGTCACAAGCTACTCGGAGTTTAGCTATGTCCTCGTCACTCATGCCAATCATGGCATGGTTTTCAGAGGCAGGGATATCGGTTACGAAGGCGGTCATACCGTTTACCTGTATCGGTTAGCCGATTTCACCATCAACGTCTTCATCGTCGGCCGCTTCTGCTTTTTCTTTTTCCCGTGCACGGGCCAACTCCTCGCGGATTGGCTCGGCCAAACCGACCTGTTTGCCAATATAGTAGCCAAAGGCAAACAAACCAACACCAGTGATCAAGCGGAGCAACATCTTACACCTCCTGCAAAGTGTGTTCCTATACTTTAATTAAAGGATAAGATGCCCAGCGCTGGCGTCAATGCACATACGCTTGATCTGGTTCAGAAGGAGATCTCAATGATTCGATATGAGGAACTGTTGCGCAGCGATCTGGCCAAAGGAGTCGCCCTCGGTGTAGGAGCCGCTGTGTTGATTCCCGTGCTGGTTTCGGCCTTGGCCCCGGTGGTAAAGCCGATGGCCCGCACCGCGCTGAAAGCTGGTCTGCGCACTTATGAACGTGCGCGGGAGGTTGTCGATGAGGCAGGAGAAATGTTCGAAGACCTGGTTGCCGAAACCCAGGCCGAGATGCGCGCCGAAAGGCAGGCTGCCGAAAATGCCTATGCCGAGTCATCGGCTGAGGTTGAGACGGATTCGGTTGATCCAACCTCTCAACACCCAGGTGAGGAGGCTGTCCGCCATTGAAGTTTTGTATTGCGCACCAAATCGATGGTCGAACCCGGTTGCGGGTTGGCACTCGGCCAGCTGACCCGGTCTTGCTGACTGCATTTGTTGACAGGTTGGCGCAACAGCCGGGCATCGAGACGCTCGACCTGCGGGAGACGACCGGTAGTTTGGTGATTGAACATCCTTCAATGGATGCGGTGCAGTTTGCTGAGTGCGTGATGCGTGCAGGCGGCGAAATTCTGGACGAGAATGTTGCTGTGCAATCCCACGACAATCTTGCAGTCGTTCGCGAGGGTATGAGTAATGTCGATAAAATGTTAACTCAGCTCAGCGCCGGTGGCGTTGACATGCGAACCTTGTCTTTTTTGATCCTGTTCACCTTCGGGATCGTTCAATTGGTTCGCGGACAAATCATGATGCCGGCATTTAGCTTTCTTTGGTATGCATTTGAATTGGTTAAGAAAGATTCCGACGGGCCAACAGGGCCATCAATCAACGATTAGGTTAGAGATTTCTTCCCCGGTCATTCCGGGAACGGTGAAAAAGAAAAGATGTCAGTGATCAAAATTGAGCGTCAGCATGATCTGGGCCGTGATGCGGCTTGTGAACGTGTAGAGGCTATTGCCCAAAAACTCCAGCAAGAGCTGGATGCTGAATATCATTGGGAAGGGGATACCCTGAAGTTTTCCCGTTCCGGTGCCTCCGGACACATCGTGGTGAGCGAATCGGATCTGCGAGTTGAGATTCAGCTGGGTATGTTACTTAGTGCGCTGAAGGGGAAAATTACACAAAGTCTCAATGAACACCTTGATAGTGAGCTGAACGCCTGAGCCTATTGGAATGAACCCGGCGTTACTTTTGCTGCCAGCCCTCGGGCTGATAATTGGTCCCCGGATATGGGTGAGCCGGGTCTTGCGGGAGCATGACCAGGTGCAGGATCAAGCCGCCTCAGCACATCAGGTAGCGCGAGAGATCCTTGATCATCACCAGCTGCATGGCGTTCGGGTAGAAGCCACTGATCTAGGCGACCATTATGACCCAAAGGCCCGCGCGGTCAGGCTTTCCCGTCACAATATCGACCGTCGTAGCCTGACAGCAGTGGTAACTGCTGCACACGAGGCGGCGCATGCTCTACAGCATGCGGAGGGCTATCCTCCTTTCGCATTGCGAACCAGTCTGGCCCGTGTTGCGCAGGTGACAGGGGAGGTGGGCACGGTGCTGATTGTTGCCGTACCGGTAACTTTCCTGCTGACTCGGCGTTCGCTGCCACCGACTATCATCGGTGGCAGCGCGCTTGCCATGCTGGGTACCAGTGCGGCCGCCCAGCTGGCAGCTCTGCCGACCGAAATGGATGCGAGTTTTGGACGAGCGATGCCGATGCTTGAAGCGCACTATATTCGATCCGAGCAGAGTGAATCGGCTCAGCGTATCCTTTTTGCCTGTTCCATGACTTACGCGGCTGCGTCTCTATCCAGCGTGCTCACCGCCTGGCCGTGGATTGGTGGTGGAGCGGGCGCAGTGTCTGCAGGCTTGAAGGCAGTGTCCGCAGCGACAGAAAATATCACGAGAAACAATGAGGGATTGAATGCTGGTAATCCAGGAATAGAGGGCAATGGACAGGACACAGCAACGGTAAGAGAAGCGAATCCGCCAAGACGAGAAGGTTCTATCAGAGGAGGCGAGTTCGAGGCACTGGTGCGACGCTTCGCGAAGCCTCTGATCCGGACCTTCCTGAGCCGGTAGACGGGGTCAATCGCAGGTCCTTACAGCCAGTATCGAACAAGGGGCATGGTGAGCAACCTGCGCGGTGACGGAGCCAAGCAGGAAACGTTCGAATGTGGATTTCCCCTTGTGTCCGATCACCATCAAGTCGCTCTGGAATTCCCCGGCTTTATCTAGCAACAAGCGGGCCACGTCATCAGCTTCGATTAACTCGGTACTGATTTCTGCGTTGTGCCAGTTGACTTCGGTTTGCAGGCGTTCCAGTGCCTTCTGCGCTGCTGCCTTCTTTTGCTTCCAGACCCAGTTGAGCTGCTGACGCACATCCTGGCGGAACATTTTGATCAGCGGCAACGCGGTAACAGCTTGCACTCGGGTATCTTGGGGTAGCGGTAATGAGGCAAGCAACTCAGCCGCCGCACGAGCCGGTGGCGAATCGTCATAGGCAAGGAAAATACGCAGGTGTTGATCGCTGACGGCCTCGTCAGAAGCTGGTTTGACAATCAATACTGAGCAGGGCGAATACTCGAACACCCGATCAGAGGTGCCACCCAGCAGAAAATGTTCTGGATTGTGTGAGCCGTGCGAACCGACGACCACGATGTCGTACTTTCCTTCGGTGGCCTCACGTACGATTTCCTCGGCGGCATGACCAACTTGAATCAGTGTGCGGGTTTCTGAGCCGACCGCTTGCAGGCGCTGTGCTTCGGTGTCGAGCAGCTGCTGTGCATCGGCGACGGATTCGGAGCGTATTTGTTCGTAAAGTGTCCGTTGCGCTTCGTCCAGTTCGGCCATGTCTTCATCGTGCAGCAGCGTTTTGAGCACGGTCATCACCGTGATCTCGGTCCGCTCCCTCAAAGGCAAACCCATGAGAAAATCAGTGGCGGCATGGGCGGTACTTGAACCGTCGGTAGCCAGCAGGATTTTGTAGGGGCTATTTGGTTTCAATGTGCCGCTCCAATGTTGAGTGCGTACTGCAGAATAATGTAAATCAGGTAGACGCCCAGCAGCCAAAAGCCCTGCCAGCGATGAAATACGCCCTGGTTCATGCTGATGAATATTCTGAATGACAGGAGGATGATCAGCATTGCGGGGAAGTGGAAATAGTAGAAGTTGGCAGGAATCTCCAGCGGGGCCGCCGCAGCCGCTGCGCCTATCACGAACAGAACATTGAGCACGTCGGCACCCACGATATTACCTACGGTGATTTCGGGATGACCTTTACGCACTGCGGCTATTGCTGTCATCAATTCCGGCAGAGAGGTGCCAAAGGCCACCATGGTGGCAGCGATGACATCCTCCGGCACGCTCAGGCGGATGGCGATCTCGCTGGCCGCAGGCACCAATACCCGCGCACCTAGGACCACCAGCAACAGGCCACCTATGACCATGACCCAGGCCCTGCTCAGGCTCATCAACTCATCTTCGCTGGGTATGGCCATTTCGCCATTGCCTGTCTCACCACCGCTGCGTGCCCAGCGATAAGTCATGTACATGTAGGCGACCAGCAAACTCAGAAAAAGAAAGCCAACCCAGCGAGGGAGCATCGGTTGTTCGCCATCATCGGCTATCAGCAGGGCACCCACGGATATTACGACCAGTAGCGTTGCTGAGCCAAATTGCACCCAACCGGTGCGATTGAGAATAAAGCGATTGACGGGTACTGCCACCAGGATGCACGAGAGTCCGAAGATCAGACCAGTGTCGGCGATGATCGAACCCACGCCATTGCCCAGTGCCAAACCGGGATTACCCATGTATGCCGCCATTACAGACACGAAGGCTTCCGGCAGGGTCGTGCCCAGCGAAACGACGGTCGCGCCAATCACAATTTTCGGCAGCCCGGTGCGTGATGCAAGATCGACCACCCCGTCGATCATCCAGTCAGCACCTTTCGAGAGCATGGCGATGCACACCACGATGATGATCAGCAGCACGACAGTAGACTGCTCGGCCATCAGGTTCTGCAGAACCGATTCATCAGCCATCCACCGCCAGATACTGTTTTCCATCATTTTCCCTATGCTTGGGTTCAGGAATGATCGTTTCAGTTCTATTCTATAGCTGAGAAGAATGAGAACTTGACCCACTTACGGCCGAATCTGAGAAGAATTTGATCCTGGTCGAATCTTTGTAACCCAGGATTCCCTCTGTTGTGCCAGTATCCGTAGGGTGGAGCGACGACTTTCCGATGGCCTTGTTTGTCGATGAAATCAGGTAACTTGCGGATGATGACTAAGCAACGGGTTCTTCCTGTGCACACTCGCGTCCCTGGGCGGGCCCGCCTGCAGGTCGCTGGTCTTTATCAGTCGCGAGTGCTCAAGCGTCGTATCGAAACTGCACTGCAAGCGCTTGAGGTCATCACATCGGTCGACGTGAATCAGCGGACAGGCAAGGTCCTGGTGGTCTTCGACTCTGATGCTTCATTGGACAGGATCGTGCAGATCATAGAGAGGCAGCTGCTTGACAATGGTCTTTCAGCGGCCGCCTCATCGGGGCGCTCGGTAACTGGCTTGCCGCGTTTCAAAAGCAGTTCCATGCTGCATGCGTTTAACGCGATATTGAGAGGATTCCCGGCCTTGCTGCAGACCCATCCGGTGCTCGGGGCAAGTGCTGCAACCAACGCGATGCCGGACAGCCCGGGACCGGTCCGCCAAGCGGTTCGCCCCTGGCACCTGATGGATCTGGATGCTGTATTCGATAATCTTGGTGTCGATACACAAGGTCTGGCACATGAACAGGCACGTGAACGGCTTGCTTATTACGGCGCCAATGCGCTGACTGCCGCACAGCGCCGATCCGATATCCTGATATTCCTGGAACAATTTAACAGCCTGCCAGTGGGACTGCTGGGGGCCTCTGCCGTTGTTTCTTTTATAACGGGTGGAGCCGTTGATGCGGCGGTAATACTTGGCGTTGTGCTGATCAACTCGGTGATCGGATTCGTGACCGAGCGTCAGGCTGAGATTACGATCAATTCCCTGGCCAAAACCGGCGTCACCACCGTCAACGTGATCCGAGATGGCAAAGCTCAGCCGGTAGCAGTGGAAGATGTGGTGCCGGGCGACGTCTTGGTATTACAGCCGGGTGCATACATTTCAGCAGATGTCCGGTTATTCAAGTCCCACCGTTTGACCGTCGACGAATCAGCATTGACTGGTGAAAGCCTCCCCGTGTCCAAGGAACATGAATTCCTTGCCACCTCCGATACCGCGCTCGGTGACCGGCGCAACATGGCTTTCATGGGCACTCACGTGACGGGTGGCAGTGGTAGCGGGGTTGTAGTGGCTACCGCTGAGGCTACCGAGCTCGGCCAGATACAAACAATGGTCGGCGAAGCCGAAGCGCCTGAAACGCCAATGCAAAAGCAGCTGGACAACATGGGCACCCAGCTGGCGTTACTGAGCGGCGCTGTGTGTGTGGGAGTGTTCGGTGTCGGTTTGCTGCGTGGGTTTGGTGTACTGGAGATGCTCAAGAGCTCTGTCTCACTGGCGGTGGCTGCGGTGCCGGAAGGCCTGCCTGCCGTTGCAACCACGACCTTGGCGATGGGTATCGCCAATATGCGTCAGCACAATGTATCGGTTCGCCATCTGGATGCCGTCGAGAGCCTCGGTTCTGTGCAGGTGTTCTGTATGGACAAAACCGGAACACTGACGATGAATCGCATGGCAGTCGTTGCTGTGCATGCCGGCGGGGTGGCTTTTTCGGTCAGCGATGGAACCATCACTTGTGACGGCATGGCGATCGATCCGCTGCAGAACACCGAACTGGTCAGGTTGATGCAAGTGGTTTCGTTATGTAGCGAAAGCGAGATTGTCGAATCACCAGGGGATTTGCTGTTGGATGGCTCAGCAACAGAGAATGCTCTGGTAAGGTTGGCCATCGATGCCGGCATCGATGTGCGCAGCTTGCGAAGTCAACGCCCGATCAAGAAAGTGCGCTACCGCGCTGAAGGCCGCCCCTACATGAGTACTTTGCACCCCTATAAAGGAGGCAAATACTTGTGGGCTTTCAAAGGAAGTCCCGATGAAGTGCTGGCGATGTGTGATCACCAGGTCCGCAATGGACGCAAGGTGCGCCTGACTGCGAAGACGCGCGCAGCCATACGGAGCGAGAATATGCGCATGGCGGGTGAAGCGTTGCGCGTGCTCGGCGTTGCTTACCGGGAACTGGATTCAGAGCGTATGCCTACCCGTACAGGCGGCCTGACCTGGTTGGGCCTCGCCGGCATGGCTGATCCAATGCGCCCTGGGATGGACAAGTTAATCGCTCAGAATCACGAAGCGGGTATCGAAACGATTATGATTACAGGCGATCAGAGCGGCACGGCTGCCGCAATTGGTCGTCAGCTGGGTCTCAGCGGTGACCGGCAACTGAAAGTGTTGGAATCAAGTGCGCTGGAGGATCTCGATCCCGAATTGTTGCGTGGACTTGTTCGCAACGTACATGTGTTCGCCCGGGTCAGCCCGGCACACAAGTTGAAGATCGTGCAAGCCCTTCAGGAAGCGGGCATGGTAGTGGCGATGACCGGTGATGGCATCAACGATGGCCCTGCGCTGAAGGCCGCTGATGTCGGTGTTGCCATGGGTGGTGAAGGTACCAATGTGGCGCGGGACGTTTCCGACGTTGTGCTGGAAGATGACAATCTTCATACCATGACCACGGCAGTCAGCCAGGGTCGTACCATTTACAATAACATCCGCAAGATGATTCACTTCATGGTCTCGACCAATCTGACCGAGATCGAGGTGATGCTGGCCGGTATTGCGCTCGGCATGGGGCAGCCGATGAACCCCATGCAACTGTTGTGGATCAATCTGGTAACTGACATTTTCCCCGGTCTGGCTTTGGCGCTTGAACCTGCCGAGCCTGGCATCATGCAGCGTCCTCCGCGTGATCCGGAAGATAAAATTATCAGCAATTCCGACCTGCGGCGTATGACTTTTGAGTCAAGCATGATTGGTCTGGGCACTATGGCGGCCTATATCTATGGCCTGAAGCGTTACGGTGATCCGGCAGCTGCCAGTACCATGGCGTTCAACTCCCTGACGCTGAACGAGCTGGCGCATGCCCTGAGTTCGCGTTCTCAGTATCGCAACGTGTTTGGCGGGCAACACCTTGAACGTAATCCGCACCTGCTGAGGGCGATTGGTGGGATGGCAGGTTTGCAGGCATTGGTCAGCGTATGGCCAACCGCGCGACGACTGTTGGGAACAACCCCTCTGGGGGTCATTGACTTGTTGGTATTGGCGGGAAGCATTTTAATGCCGCTCCTGGCCAACGAGATGACAAAACCAGAGGTTCCGAAGCAGCGCCATGGGGAAGCATCAGCAGAAGGGCAAGAAGCTGCTCTAAATGACAGCGAGGAGGTGGCGTGAGCGACGACTTCATTTTTACTTCGGAATCCATGACCGCGGGTCACCCGGACAAGCTGTGCGACCAGATCAGCGATGCGATTGTCGATCAATACTTGGTTGCAGATCCTAATGCACGCATTGTTGCGGAGAGCGTATTGACCAGCGGCGTGATGTTCATCTCGTCTCACTATGCTTCGAAAGCCACGTTGGATATCGCGGATATTGCACGCCAGGTGGTAAGCAGTGTCGGTTATCCGAAGGAAATATTCGATGCCGATGCCTGCACAATCATGACCAGTTTCACAGATCACACAGCGAGTGACTACATTGCGCTGGATTTCGACAAGCTTGATGATGATTACATCGACAGCCTTGTGAGCAAGCATCAAGTAACCGTGTTCGGCTACGCCTGCGATCAAACTGCGGACCTGATGCCATTACCTGTGTGGTTGGCGCACTGCTTAAGCAAACAGTTGGATTCGCCAAAGGTAAGAAAGCAATTACCTTATTTGCTTCCGGACGCTAAAGCGCAGGTCGGTATCGAGTATCTGAATGGCAAGCCTAGTCGTATTCATAGCCTTACACTTGTTGCGAGCCAATTGAACGCAGATGTTGGCGTAGGACAGTTACGTGCCGATTTGCTTGAACATGTGGTGCAGCCGGTGATGGCACAGGTTGAATGGGATATTGATGACCGAACCATGTTGGCGGTCAATCCCGAGGGACTGTTGATCGGAGGAGGTCCTGCCGCTCACTCAGGCTTGACCGGTCGCAAGACAGGAGTTGACACTTACGGGGAATATGCACGCCATAGTGGCGCGGCCCTGAGTGGCAAGGATCCGCTGCGCGTGGACCGTGTCGGCGCATATGCTGCACGGCATGTGGCGCGAAATCTGGTTGCTGCCGGTTTAGTCGATGAATGCGAGGTGGCACTGAGCTATGCAGTGGGTGCAGCGGGGCCGGTCAGTGTCAGGGTGCGCGCTTTTGGCGATAGCGTCAGCTACTCGAATGGCGAGTTGGCCGAAAAAGTGAAAGCGCTTTTTGATCTGCGCCTGGGCGCCATCGTCCGTGATTTTGCGCTGACCAAGCTGCCTGCTCAGTCCGATGGTTTTTACCGCAAGCTTGCCTGTTACGGGCAGATGGGGCGAGTGGAGCTGGATCCCCCTTGGGAGCGCAATGACAAAGTGGACGCACTTAAAGCATAGGCTACATCAGACTATTTGAGCATTTTTTGCTCAAGATTGCGGATCAACACGCCACTGGCAATGGAAAAAACGCCCGTGACCGCAGCGATTTTTGCGAGTTCCTGGGGCGGAGGCAGGCGCAACCGAAATTGACCATTGGCCTTGGAAACGCCCATGTTGTAGTGAATTATCGCCTCGGTCATGAAGACGCCGAAGGTGACACCGGTGACGATTAAGCCGCGCACCATGTTGTTCTCCCGTACTGGTTACTGTTCTTGAAAAAATACATGCTTACCTGCGAAAGAGCGCACAGTGTATCGCCTCTGACTGTTAGCGTTTTTTGCTGATTTTTTTCTTGCTTACCGTCTTCTTGCGCGCAGTCGACTTGGCTTTCGGAGTAGCTTTCTTACTTGTGCCGGCCTTGGTTTTTGGTGCAGCCTTTTTTTTCACTGTTTTTTTCTTGGTGGCCGACTTCTGGGTAGTCGGTTTTTTCTTGCTCGCTACCTTTTTCTTGGCAGTCTTTTTGGTGACAACCTTCTTCCTGGTTGTTTTTTTCTTGGCCACCTTTTTCTTTGTCGCAGCTTTTTTCTTACTTGCTGCTTTCTTTTTTGGCGCCGCTGTTTTTGCCGGTGGCGCCTCGGTGTGTGATTCCTCAACCTTCCCACGTAGGGTGTCAATTTTTGCCGAGACGGCATCCACCACAACACTACCGATTTCTTCCACTTCGTCGACGAGTCTATTCAGGAGTTGTGCCACTTGGGTTTCCGACGCCTCTTTGGCCGTATTGGCAATCTTCTCGGTCACAGTGCCCAGTCCAT
>Ga0180429_10003929_pt1 | contig 11980 bp, 8 predicted proteins | sample SS_ome_FD_132428 | JGI IMG/M metagenome (GOLD analysis project Ga0180429, IMG submission 132428) | Hypersaline lake sediment archaeal communities from the Salton Sea, California, USA - SS_1_S_1 metaG | ecosystem: Environmental > Aquatic > Non-marine Saline and Alkaline > Hypersaline > Sediment ... | reverse complement strand
TGGTGGAGGCTTTGATCCATCCCACCCAAAAAGAGGGAGAGGGGCCGCTGGCCGAGTTTCACGGCTACCACGGCGAACGGTGGCGCAGCCCCACCTTCGAGGTGACGGCCCTTTGCTGGCGGGATGACCCTATTTTTCAAACCATCATCCCCGGTTGGTACGAGCACATTTACCTGGGCAACGTGCTGCCCCGCGAGCCGTTGCTGCTCAAATTTGTGCGGCATCTTAACCCGTCGGCAGTGGTGCATATTCCGCCCTACGCCAACGGTTTTTCGGCCATTGTGCAGATTGAGCGGGATAACCCCGGCCAACCCAAAAATATTGCGATGGCCGCCATGACGGCTCACGTCAACATCAAACAGGTGATTGTGGTAGACCCGGACATCAACATTTACGACCCTGCCGATGTGCTGTGGGCCTTGACCAACCGGGTGGACTGGAGCCGGGACGCCTTTACCGTGCCCGCGGCCCAGGGCCACGAAATGGACCCCACCGCCGACAACCGCGGCGTCCACACCAAAATCGGCATTGATGCCACCTACAAGCGGGAGCGCCGTGAATACGGCACGCGGGTCAACTACCCGCTGGTGGATTTGAGTCGTTATCTTATTTAGAATGTGAGAATAGCGAATGTACGAGTGTATGAATGTGCGAATGGCGTGCAACCTTGCAACCTGCAACCTTCAACCTCAAACTTTCAACGTAACGGAGGTAAACTGTGACCGGTAAACTTATTCTTGGTGATTGGCTGATTACCACCCCCACCGAGCCGCCTCAAGCGGGCTGGGGCGTGCGGGTGGTCGGCGATAAAATTGAGGTGGTCGGTTCTCACGCCGATCTACGGCAAAAATACCCTGATGACGAGATTTGCGACAGAACCGGCTATGTGGTCGCGCCCGGCTTTGTCAACGCTCACGCCCACTTGTACGGCACCCTGGCCCACGGCATCCCCCTGGATAAAGCGCCGTCTGACTTTTGGGCGTTTCTGGCTGAATTCTGGTGGCCGCTGGTGGAAGATGCTCAGGACCACGAAATGATTTGCGCCGCCACCGACTGGGTTTGCGCCGAAATGTTGCGCAGTGGTACCACTACGGTGTATGATTGTCTGGAGGCCCCGTTGGCCTTGCCCGGCGCGCTGCTGGCTCAAAAAGAAGTGGTCGAACAGCGGGGGATGCGGGCCATCCTCTCGTTTGAAGCCACCGAGCGGGTTAGTAATGAGAACGGTCAGCTTGGTTTGCGGGAAAATGCCGACTTTGTGGATGTCTGCCAAAAAGAGGGTGGATTGGTGCAAGGCTTGATGTGCTTTCACACCACCTTTACCTGCTCGGCGGAGTTCATCAAACAGGCCTTTGCTATGGCGGCTGAGCGCAATGTGCTGACTCACTTCCATTGTAATGAGGGCGTCCACGAACCAAATTATGCCCTGGAACATTTTGGCATGCGCACCCTGGAATATTACGACAGCCTGGGCGTAACCGGCCCGCAGATGCTGGCCTCGCAGTGTGTGCAGCTTTCGGAGCGGGAGCGGGCCATCATCGCCGAGCGGGGCATCAAAATTACCCATATGCCCTTGAGCAACTGCGAAGTCGGCGGGGGGATTGCTCCCATTCCGCAGCAAGTGGCCGCCGGCGTCACCATTGGCCTGGGATCCGATGGCTACATCAATGATTTTTTCGAGGTGATGCGGGGGGCTTTTCTCATCCACAAAGCCAATCACCAAAACCCGCAGGTGATGCCGGCGGATGTGGTGTGGTACATCGCCACCGAGGGCGGCGCCCGCTCGCTGGGGTTGAATGGCGTGGGTCGGCTGGAGCCGGGCTGGGCCGCCGATTTGCAGCTTATCGACGCCACGCTCCCCACGCCGTTATCGGCGCACAACCTGTACGAACAGTTGACGCTGTGGCGCAACCATACCCACGTCCGGGATGTAATGGTGGCCGGCCAGTGGCGGGTGCAGAACGGCGTCGTCCTCAACGCCGACCTGGGCACGATGCGAGCCAGAGTACAGGCCAACGCCCACCGCATGTGGGCCAAAGCCGGCTAACGATACGCCAACTAAAAACTCAAACCGAAAACTCAAACTGGATAGCAACCCAAAGGAGGGCAGCCAATGCTAAAAGACAAAACCATTCTGATTATCGGCGGATATGGTTTGGTGGGCCGGGCCATTTGCCGGGAACTGTTGCACCACCAGCCGGATACGCTTATTGTTTCGTCTCTGTTGGAGAGCGAAGCCACCCAGGCCGTCGAAACCCTGCGCCGGGAGTTTCCCGACAGCCCCACCCGGCTGGTTCCGATGTGGGGTAACATTTTTGTCCGGACCAACCTCAAGGATACACCCCGCGCCGATATTTTGGCCTCAGCCGAGCGGCGGGCGCAGGTTTACCGCGACGTCATCGAGAGCCGTACCCCGGAACTGATTGGATCCTCATTTTTGACCCAGGTTATTACCGGCGCTACCCCAGAACACCCCGGCCTGATACCCCATTACGTTATTGACGCGGTCAACACCGCCACCGCTCTGGCCTATCAGGATATTTACCACTCCGCCGCCGAAGTCCACGACCTGTACGAACAGGCAGAAACCGTCTGGCACGAAAACGAATGGGCCACCGTGGAGCGGTTGCTCATCAGCCTGTACATCCCCCAGTTGGTGCGCCATATCCAGCTGCTCGATGCGGCTATGCGCCAGGCCGGTACTGAAATGTACATCAAAATTGGCACCAGCGGCACCGGCGGCATGGGGCTGAACATCCCCTACACCCACGGCGAAGAAAAACCGTCGCGGGTGCTGCTCTCCAAAGCTGCGGTAGCCGGGGCGCACACCTCCCTGCTTTTTCTGATGGCCCGCACTCCCGGCGGCCCCGCGGTCAAAGAAATCAAACCGACCGCGGCCATCACCTGGAAAGACATCGGCGTGGGGCCAATCAAACGCCGCGGCCGGCCCATCCCCCTGCGAGATTGCCCCCCCTCCGCCGGCCTGAAGCTGACCCCCGGCCAACGCTTCGACCTGAACCAGCAGCCGGTGGCCCCCGCCGGCGACGATATTCTGCAATCGGTCTACATTGATACCGGCGAAAACGGCTTTTTCTCCGTGGGCGAATTTACCACCATCACCACCCTGGGCCAGATGGAAGCGGTCACCCCGGAAGATATCGCTTTCAACGTGCTGAACGAACTGAAAGGAGTCAACACCGGGCGGGATGTTGTCAGCGCCATAGACAGCGCGGTGCTGGGGCCGACCTACCGGGCCGGCGTGATGCGCCACCGGGCCATCGCCTACGCCAGCCACCTGGAGAAAGAGCACAGCCTGCCCTCCGTCGCGTTTGAGATTCTCGGCCCGCCCCGCCTTTCCAAATTGCTGTTTGAAGCTTACCTGCTCAAACAACTGTATCGCACGATGGACGCCGTAGCCAAGGCCGACCACGCCCAACTGATGCAAGACATCGAGGCCCTGATTGCCGCGGATGGCGCAGTGCGACGGCAGGCTATTTCCATCGGCATCCCCCTTTTGATGCCCGATGGCCAAACGCTGCTGTGCGTTAACCGGGGCGCAGGCGAGCACCGTTGGGAGCGAATGGCCTGGGACATCACCCCGGACGCTATCGAAAAATGGGCCGAAACCGAATGGATTGACCTGCGCTCGGCCAATATGGCCCGCTGGCAGCAGCGGATGGGCCACATTCTGGCTGATATTGCCAGCCTGCCCGATCCCACGCTCGATGCCGGCTCCCAGTTTGGCCGGGCTATGACCAGCCCCGCTACCTGGCAGCTAGACCCAGAAATCAACATTGGCGAGGTGGTTGGCTGGATTATGAATGTTGAGGAACAGGGCGTGCGGATGAAATGATGGATGCTGCCACCCTCGACCCCCAAACCCTGATACCCTTTTTTGCGCCCCGCGGCGTGGCCCTGATTGGCGCCTCGGCCAATCCCCGCAAGTTGGGCCACGCCATCTGGCGCAATTTAACCCAGTCCGGTTACGCCGGGCCGGTCTATCCGGTCAACCCCCGTTATCAAACGCTGGGCGGTATGCCCTGTTATGCTGATGTCTCAACCGTGCCAGACCCGGTGGATTTGGCCGTTATCATTTTGCCTGCGCCCCACACCCCCGCCGCGGTGGAGGCTTGCGGGCAGCGGGGCCTCAAGGCCGCGGTCATCATTTCCGGCGGTTTCAAGGAAGTCGGCCCGGAGGGCGCGGCCCTGGAAGCAGAGTGTGTGGCCCTGGCCCGCCGCTACGGCCTGCGGCTGATGGGGCCAAACGGCATCGGCACGGTTGACCTGACCACCGGCCTGAACACCACCTTTTTGCGCGGCCTGCCGGAACCGGGCCGGATTGCCTTTGTTTCCCAATCCGGCGCGGTTTGCGGCGGCGTGGTTGATTACGCCCGCGGCCAGCAACTGGGCTTTTCTCACCTGGTCAGCCTGGGCAATGAGGCCGACGTGACCGAAACCGACCTGCTGGCTTATCTGGCCGATGCCCCCCAGGCCGGGGTCATAGCCGCCTATGTTGAGGCCATTGCCGACGGACGCCGCTTTATGCAGGTGGCCCGGCAAATTACCCCGGCCAAGCCCATCGTTTTGCTTAAGGCCGGTCAAACCGAGGCCGGCGATCGGGCCGTATCGTCCCACACCGGCTCGCTGGCCGGCGCGCACGCGGCCTACAGCGCAGCCTGCGCCCAAAGCGGCGTCATCGAGGCCGGCACCGTGGGCCAACTGCTGGACATTGCCCGCGGCCTGACCTGCCCCGTGCTGCCCGCCGGCTCGCGGGTAGCCATCGTGACCAACGCTGGCGGGCCGGCGGTGCTGGCCGCTGATAGCCTGGCCCGCAGCGGTCTCTCCCTGCCGGAACTGGTCGCCGAAACGCAAGCCGCGCTGCGGGGTAAACTGGTTCCCAGCGCCCAGGTATTTAATCCTGTTGACATGCTGGGCGGGGCCGAGCCGGCTGATTACGCCTTTGCCGTTCAAACCGCCCTGACCGACCAGGCGGTGGAGGCCGTGGTGGCTATCCATGTGCCGCAGGCCCTGGTTAAGCCCGCCGCGGTGGCCGCGGCGCTGGCCGAGGTGGCTGATGGCGCGGCCAAACCGCTGTTGGTCTGCCTGATGGGGGATGACAGCATGGTTGAGGCCCGCCGGCTGTTGCACCAACAGCGAGTGCCGGTTTACACTTTTCCGGAGGTGGTGGGGCCGGTTTTGCAGGCTATGAACCGCTACCGGGCCTGGCGGGAGTCTGCGCCCGAAGGGCTGCCCGCGCTCAGGGTGGATACCGCCGCCGCGGCGGCGTTGCTCCCGGCGCAGGCTGGCCCGCTGGCCGAGGCTGCGGCCCGGCCTGTTCTGGCGGCTTACGGTTTGCCGCTTATCCCCGCCGAGGTGGCCCGCACGCCCGCGGCCGCGGCTCAGGCCGCGGCCCGGCTGGGCTTTCCCGTCGCCCTCAAAATCGTCTCGCCCGATATTATCCACAAATCCGAGGCGGGGGGTATCACCCTGAATTTGAGCGACGCGGCCGCGGTGGAAGCGGCCTTCCGGCAGTTGAGGCAGGCCGCGGCTGCGGCCCAGCCCCAGGCCAGGTTAACCGGGGCGCTGGTGCAGCCGATGGCCCCACCCGGCCCGGAAATCATCATCGGTCTGCGCCGCGACCCTCAGTTTGGTCCCCTGCTGATGGTTGGCCTGGGCGGGATTTATGTGGAACTGTTAACCGATGTCGCCTTTCGGGTTGCGCCCGTCAGCCGGACCGAGGCGCGGGCAATGTTGGCCGAAACCAGAGCCGGGCGGCTGTTGGCTGGTTTACGCGGCCAGCCGGCCGCGGACCGCGAGGCTGTGGTAGACGCCCTGCTGCGGCTGGGCCAACTGGCCCTGGATTTCCCCCAAATTGCCGAGGTGGAAATCAATCCGCTGCGGGTGCTGCCACAAGGGCAGGGCGCCCTGGCTCTCGACGCTCGCATTATTTTGGAATGAGGTGAACATGAAGCGATTACTTTCTGGCAACGAAGCCGTGGCTCGCGGCGCCTGGGAAGCCGGCGTGGTCGTTGGGGCCGGCTATCCCGGCACCCCCAGTACTGAAATTCTGGAAAACCTGGCCCAGATGCCTCACGTCTACGCCGAGTGGGCGCCCAACGAAAAGGTGGGGCTGGAGGTGGCCCTCGGCGCGGCCTATGCCGGGCGGCGGGCGCTGGCTACCATGAAACACGTGGGGGTCAACGTGGCCGCGGACGCCCTCTTTTCTGCGGCTATGACCGGCGTCGAGGCCGGGCTGGTGGTTGTCTCTGCCGACGACCCGGCTATGCACTCCTCCCAAAATGAGCAGGACAATCGCCGCTACGCCCAGTTTGCCCGCCTGCCCTGCCTGGAACCGTCCGACAGTCAGGAAGCCAAAGATATGACCGTGGCCGCCTTCCACCTGAGCGAGCAATTTGATACGCCGGTGCTGCTGCGTCTGACCACCCGCATTTGTCACACCAGTACCCTGGTTGACCTGGACGCCGGGCGGGAGCTTCGGCCTGAGCCGGGGACCTACCCCCGCAATCCGGCTAAATATGTACTGGTTCCCGGCAACGCCCGCCGCCGCCACCCGGTCATCGAGCAGCGGCTGAGCAACCTGGCCGATTTTGCCGAAACTTCCGACCTGAACCGGGTGGAGTGGCGCTCGGCGGAGTTAGGTATCATCACCGGCGGGGTTGCCTACCAGTACGCCCGCGAGGTCTTCCCTCAGGCCAGTATCCTCAAGTTGGGGATGGTCTACCCGTTGCCCGGCCAACTGGTGGTTGATTTTGCCCGGCGGGTCAAACGGGTGATTGTGCTGGAGGAACTGGACCCCTTCATCGAAGAGCAGGTGCGGCTGTTGGGCGTGGAACTGTTCGAGGGCGGCCCGCGGCGTTACCCCAACGACAAAGCTATCTTTCCCCTGACCGGCGAACTGGACCCTGGTCTGGTGCGGCATTACGCTATCCAGGCCGGCCTGCTGCCAGAGACCGAACCCCCCGCCGCGTTGTCTGCCCCAGCTGATTTGCCGCCCCGCCCGCCGGTGCTGTGTCCCGGTTGCCCTCATCGGAGTGTGTTCCATGTGCTGCACAAGTTGAGGCTGCCGGTCAATGGTGATATTGGTTGCTACACGCTGGGCTTTGCCCCGCCGCTCAACGCTCTGCATACCTGCACCTGTATGGGAGCCAGCATCGGCGTGGCCCACGGCGCGGCGATGGCCGGCGACGGCGAAAGGCACGTGGCCGTCATCGGCGATTCGACCTTTTTCCACACCGGTATCCCGGCCCTGCTAAATGTAGCTTACAACCAAAGTAACGTCATCACCATTATTCTGGATAACCGTACCACCGGCATGACTGGACACCAGGAAAATCCCGGCACAGGCCGTACTTTGCAACAACAGCCGGCGCGCGAGGTGGAGATTGAGCCGTTGGTGCGGGCGTTGGGTCTGGAGCAGGTGGCCGCGGTAGATGCCTACGATGTGGCGGCCATCGAAACAACACTGAAGGGCTGGTTGAAGGCGGAGGTCCCGGCGGTGCTGGTGGTTAAAGAGCCGTGCGCTCTGTTGCCGGAGCCGCGCACCCGCTGGCAGCCGCTGGCGGTTGTGGCCGAACAGTGCAATGGGTGTACCATCTGTTTCCGGCTGGGCTGCCCGGCCATCCTCAAATCGGACGAGCTTGACCCCCGTTACAACCGCCCCCTGGCCGAAATTGACCCCACGCTCTGTACCGGCTGCGAAATTTGCGCCCAGGTTTGCCCCCGCGACGCTATTCTGTTCCGGGACCAAATGGCGGCCTTTAATCTGAAGGAGGTGGCAGGATGATTGACACTCAACCTGATGTGGGGCCGGTCAACTTTTTATTGGCCGGTGTTGGCGGGCAGGGGACAATTTTGGCCAGCAACGTTGTGGCCGAGGTTGGGCTGGTTTTGGGCTATGAGGCCAAAAAGGCTGAGGTCCACGGGATGTCGCAGCGGGGTGGCAGCGTTATTTCTCACGTGCGTTGGGGCCGACCTGTCTTTTCGCCAACCATCGCCCGCGGCGAGGTGGATATTTTGGTGGCTTTTGAGGAGTTGGAGGCCGCCCGTTTTGTGGACCAGTTGCGGCCGGGCGGTCTGGTGTTAATCAACCGGCAACAGATTATGCCGGTCACGGTTAGCGCTGGAGAGGCCCTGTACCCCGCGGAGCCGGCCATCCAGGCGCGGCTGACCGCAGTCACCGGGCGGGTCTATGGGGTTGATGGCCTGGCTCTGGCCCGGAAAATCGGCAATGTAAAAACGGCTAACGTAACTGTGCTGGGCGCGCTGTCGGCTTTGCTGGGCCACGAGCCTGAGCCGTGGCTCAAGGTTGTTGAGAGCCGGGTGCCGCCCCGCTTTGTTGAGCTGAACCGGCAGGCGTTTGAAGCCGGCCGGGCCGCGGTTACGTAAAGATAGCAGTTGGAGCAGGTTTAAGGCCTGCCCCAACAGATTTTACAGCGCCCACTCGGCCAGAGATTTTAGCAACTCATCTTTGTTGACTGTTTTGACCTGTAATTTGGCGGCTCCCTCTTCTGGTGAGGCGACCGCCAGCCACGCCGGCCCACTGTTTTGCAGCAAGGTGAAATCCTGCTTCTGTACCGAGCCGTCTCCAGGTTGGTTGATGGTTTGCACAATGGAGGCTTTCGGTGAACCGGCCAGCGTTTCGGCCAGAGCTGTGGCCGCGGCGCGGGAAACCCCGGCCTTAACCAGTCGCTCTATGGCCTGATCAGCCTGACCCCCGGCGGCCAGTGTTTGCGCTTCGCCAAAGGTGGTGCCGGACATCGCGAACTCAAACGGCTCTGCGGACGTAACATCTTCGTATTCACAGACATCGAGCACCTGATTGAGCAGTTGTTCTTTGGAGGGTAACAACGAAAACAGGTGCAACACCTCATCTGGGCGGCTGTGGATGACCACGTCATCGCCGCGGGTATGGCCAAAGTAGCGTACCGGGGTATCGCCCTCTGCCGGCCAGTGATAGACCAGAATGGCGTTGATGGCGTAAGCGCACACGCCCACCGCCGTCAGCAGGGCATTGTGCAGCACTACCTCTCCGCTGGCATAACGACGCACCAACTCTCTGGCCCGTAAGGCCCGTTCTGCTACGGCCAGGGCTAGCTCCTGTTGGTCCGCGGTCAGATCGCCCAGCGGGTTGGGGTCCAGGCCGGGCAGAAAATCGGCCTGTAATTCATTGAGGACAAACAGCAGTTCTTCGCGCGATAATAAAATGTTAATGGGTTCCATTATTCGTCATCCCCTCCTTTTCTGATAGCCTTACCCAGCAGGGCTACAAATGGACTGGCCGCGGCTAATCCGGCTGCCACCAGCCCCCCGCTGCCTTGACCGGCAGCTGCTGCGGCTGCTCCGCCACCGCCGCCACCGCCGCCAGATGTGCCGATTGCTCCGCCGGAAGGAGCCGCGCTGCTGCCCATCACCACACCCAACGGTTGGTATTTGCTTCGGGCGGCTGCCGGTTCTGCCGAGCCTTCACCGCCGCCTCCGCCACCGACTCCGCTGCTGCCAAAATTGCTGCCGGCAAATGAACCGCCGCCGGAGTAAGGGCTGCGGATGTCGGTAGGGGCGCTGCTGCGGCTGGTTGCCGGGCTGCTTTCTGACATGGGGGTTTGTTCCTGGGGACCGCCGCCACCACCGGAACCGGAGCCGCCGCCTGACCCACCGCCTGATTCTTCTGAGCTGCCACCGCCGCCGGAGCCTCCTCCGGAACTACCGCCGGCTGCGCCGGCGCTGCCTTCTGCCGCGGCCATTTCGCCCTCTGCTACGGGTTGGCCCAACCCTTCTTTAACGCCGGAGAGCCAGTCGCGGGGGATGCCGTAATCGTTGGCGTTGTTCGACATATAGCCCTGTAATGAGTCGGTGACGCCGGAAAGCCAGTCGCGTGGAATGCCGTAATCGTTGGCTGCACTGCCCAGGCCGCCCGCGCCAAATCCGGCGGCGCCCATCCCGCCGGCTGCGCCTTCGCCAAAGACATTGCCGCCAAAGAAGTTGCTGCCCAGGCCGCCGCCAAACTGACCGCCGCCCAGCATACCGGGATTACCAAAAATGGAAGCTCCCAGCCCACCGGGAGCGCCGCCGCCGAACGCGCCGGCGCCGCCAAAGGGGCCGCCTACGCCACCGCCTCCGCCGCCAAAGGCTCCGGCGCTGCCACCGACGCCTTCATTGCTGCGGAAGGGGGACGACGCCTCTTCGTCGGCCTGTTCCATCAGTTGGTTGATTTCGCGGGTTACAGCCGCGGCCATTATCAAGGCTTCGGCCAGCCGGTTAACGGCCGGTAAAACTTCTTGTTCCATCTCGGAGAAAAAGGCTTCGGAACCGCGGCCTATCCAGTCGTTTTGCAGCCGGTTCATGGCGTTTTGCACCATCTGCATCATTTCCTGCACAGATTCACCTTGTCGGTTAAACCGGGCGGCTACTGTTTCCAGGACTTCGTGGTCTACTTGCACAATATCGGCCATATAATTCTCCTTTTTGTGCTGTCGCTGGCGATTAGAGATTAAAAGATTGGGGATACAGACTAGGTTCTGTTGACATTTGCCGATTTCGACACTTCGATACGCCCTGACGGGCTACTCAGCATGCGAAATCGGCCCAAAACGCATCCTGAGTAGGCGATAGCCGTATCGAAGGGGCGTTTTTGGACCAGCCAAGTGAAATGTCAACACGCCCTAATCTCTAATCTCCGGATCTCTAATCTCTGCCAAATTATCGTACAATAAATTTCAAAGAAATATTACTACGTTCTAAAAAGATAATGTCTCCCGGTTGCAGCGGGTGTCTTTCGGTGTCAATGGAAATGGTTTCTCCATCTGCGGTTTTGAGGGCGGTGGGGTTAGGGGACATACTTTTGATGTAGTATTGTCCTTCCTCTTCTGTAATCATGGCCTGCCGCCGGGAAACCCGCAAGCCGGTCTGGTATGGTTCCAGATTAGCCACAATCCAGTCGTTGTAGGGCTGATTTTTGTCGGGGCGGCCAATGACTGCCGGCTGCCAGTGGAGTTTATACACTTTGCCGGTGCTCTGTTCGCGCAGATAAGTGTCTCGGCTAAAGCGGGTGGTGCCTTCCGGCAGCGGCAATCTGCGTTCGACCAGGATTAAACGCTCGCCGTTGCTTAACTGCTGCTGCAATTGCTGTTCATTTTTTAGCGGGCTTTTGTCTTCTATTTTGAACAAATGGTAATCGGCTGCCGTATCCCCCAGGTGTTCAAACTCGCGAAATTCCTGCAAAATACCTTCGACCAGTTCCGGGGGGGTCAGGGTGGGTAAGGCCTGGGCTCGTTGGGTTTTTTGATCAAATACATCTATCAGTAGTTCAAGGCGATTCGGGGTTTCGCTCATGCAGTTTCCTCCTGTTCTTCGGCCCCTTCGGCGGGGGATAGCGCGGCTTCAATATCGAGCAGAATAGATTCGTCGTCCATGACGCTGTACGTCATTTCAATCATATCTTCGGGCAGTCCACTGGCCCGTTTTTCTTTTTTCCACATTTCCCGGAGCAGTTCCATCAGAGTTTCTTCGCTGGTCCAGCGAGTCATATCCATTTCGACCAGTTTGGCTGTGACCAGTTCTTCGCTGCCGTTGCCTTCTTCCAGGCGAGACAGTTCTTGCCGTATCCCTTTTTGCAGCAGCGACATCAGGCGCTGGAGTTTTTCGCTTTGCTGGGCCGACAGCGCTTCAGCCGGGGTGGCGCCGTCGCCGTCTATTTCTCTGGACCAGGTTGCTTGTTGGTCCGGGTATTTGGCAATTAGCTTTTCGACCCACATATCCATGGCCTGGGCCACAATCAGGCTGTCGTCATCATCCTCTTCGCTCATCAAGGGGATGCCCGGCCCGACATACGGCGTAGCGGTTTGAATCATCGCGGCCTGACCGGCTCTGACAATGTAGCCCCGGCCCACCGGCAGTTCTTTACCCCGCACCTCAGAGGGGGTCCGGGAGACGCGCAGGGTTTCGACGGCCTGGGCGGTGCGCAGGC
>Ga0180429_10003928_pt1 | contig 11981 bp, 8 predicted proteins | sample SS_ome_FD_132428 | JGI IMG/M metagenome (GOLD analysis project Ga0180429, IMG submission 132428) | Hypersaline lake sediment archaeal communities from the Salton Sea, California, USA - SS_1_S_1 metaG | ecosystem: Environmental > Aquatic > Non-marine Saline and Alkaline > Hypersaline > Sediment ... | reverse complement strand
GCGTCTCGCCGGCGGCGACCTCGACACGCGCATCAGCGTACCCAACGAGGACGAGTTCGGCGACCTCGCCGACTCCTTCAACGAGATGGCGACGGCCGTCCGCACGGGCCGCGAGGAGGCCATCGCCCGCGAGCGTCTCGAGAAGGAGCTGGAGACGGCCCGGGCCATCCAGGAAAGGCTGCTGCCCCACGAGATGCCCACGGTGCCGGGCTTCGAGGTCACCGGCGCGAGCATCCCCAGCCTGCAGGTGGGGGGAGACTACTTCGATTTCCTCGACCAGGGCGACGGCCGGCTCGGCGTGGCCATCGGCGACATATCCGGCAAGGGGATCCCCGCGGCGCTGCTCATGTCCAACCTGCAGGCCTCGCTCCACGGCCAGGTCCTGCACCCGGACAGGGTCTCCGGCGTGGTGGGCCGGGTGAACGACCTGCTCGTGCGGTCGACGGACCCGCACATGTTCGCCACCTTCTTCTACGGCGTGCTCGATCGCCGCGACGGCTCCTTCGTCTTCACGAACGCCGGTCACAACCCGCCGCTGCTGAGGCGGCGCGACGGCGAGATCGTCCGGCTGGAGGCGGGCGGCCTGCCCCTGGGCATGCTGGACGACGTGACCTTCGAACAGGACGAGGTGACGCTCGAATCAGGGGACATCCTGCTGCTCTACACCGACGGCATCACGGAGGCCATCGGTCCGCTGCCCGACGGCAGCATCCCGCGCGAGGAGGACACGGTGGAGACCATGTTCGGCGAGGAGCGGCTGACGGCCATCCTGGCGGCCAACGGCGACCGCGGCGCCGGCGCGATCCGCAAGATCGTGCTGCGGGCCGTCACCGACCACACGGCCGGCGTTCCCCAGTCCGACGACATCACGCTGGTCGTCCTGACCCGGTTCTGAACCGGGGCTCCGGGTTTGCCGCGGGCCGCCCCATTCCGTACATTCCACGGCAGCGGGACGCAGGTACGCGAAAACTGGCGTCGGTGCCCGCCATGTGATATTTTCGAGCCAGTGCGTCCGGCCGTCCGGGCTGGTCGGTGCGTCTCCGCAATCTCCATGGGGGATCGTCGATGATGAGAGCCTTAACGTCGCGTTCGCTACCGGTCGCCATGCTGTTCTGTCTGCTCGCCTTCTGGGGCTGCGACGAGGAAACGGCCACCGATCCCACGGCCGGCACCGGTACCATCGGTGTCTACCCGCGTCCCATCACCGTCGCCTTTCCCTGGCAGCTGACGGGCCCCGGCGGCTATGAGCTCGACGGGACCGGCGATCAGGTCATCGACGGGCTCGAGCCCGGCGAATACGTGCTGACCTGGGTGAGCGTCAACGGCTGGTTCGACCCGACCGAGAACCCGCTGACGAAGACCCTCGCCGGCGGCGCCATCGCGACCTTCACGGGCACGTACCGGCAACCCAGCAACGACCCCGAACCCGGCCAGGTACAGATCGACCCCGAGCCGAACGAGATCTCCGCGCCCTGGACCCTCGACGGGCCCGACGGCTTCCTGGAGACCGGCAACGGGGACATGCTCTTCGAGGACATGGAAGCGGGAACCTACATCCTCACCTGGGGACCGGTCGACGGATACGGCACGCCCCAGCCGGAGGACCAGGTCCTCCTGGAGGGGCAGGGCATCAGCTTCACCGTCACCTACGTGTCCCAGGAGTCGTCGGCCCTCCTGATGCTGCCGGTGACCCCCGGCACCTTCACCATGGGCAGCCCCCTGCAGGGCGGCGGCGACGCCTACGAGTGGCCCCCCCACGAGGTGACCCTCACCCGTCCCTTCGAGGTGTCTTCGACCGAGATCACCTGGGCCCAGTACGAGCGCCTGATGAACGACAACCCCAGCTACTACTACAGCGTGTGCCCCGATTGCGACGTCGCCCTCCCGATCGAGAACCTCGAATGGCTCGATGCGGTCGCATTCTGCAACGCCCTTTCGGCGGACGAGGGCCTCACGCCGGCCTACACGGTCGCGGGCAGCGACGTGACCTGGGACCAGATGGCCGACGGCTACCGGCTCCTGACCGAGGCCGAATGGGAGTACACCTGCCGCGCCGGAACGCAGACCGACCTGGCGAACGGCAGCCTGACCGATTCCCCCATGAGCTGCGACTACGACGAGCGGCTGTCGCTCATCGGCTGGTACTGCAACAACTCGGGCAACCTGCCCAACATGGTGGGACAGCTCTCCGACAACGACTGGGGCTTCCACGACATGCACGGCAACGTCTGGGAGTGGGTCTGGGACTGGTCCGCGCCCTACGACGACGTGCCGGCCACCCTCGGCGAATTCACCTTCGGCGACGGCTCGATCGAAGAGCTGGGCAGCCTGCTCGTCATCCAGTTTCTCGCGGAGGTGGGCGACGGGCTGATGATCCGTTTCACCGATGTCAACGCCGAGTTCGAAATCGCCAATCTCGGCGTCGTGACCAGCGAGGTGTCCTTCGAGTACGCCGACTTCTCGGGCGACCTGAACATGAGGGTCAACGGCGGCGATCTCCACGTGGGCGAGTTCTCGGAGTTCCCGGCCGCCGTCGCGCCCGGCGTCACCATGGCGGTCACCTCCGAAGCGGTCGTCGACGCCGCCTACGGAAACGGCGTGAAGGGTACGGTCGTCCTGACCGGCGCGGTGTCGATCCTGGAGATCGGCGGCGAGATCCTGCTCGTGGACAACCTGGACATCATCGACGGGGCCAGCGACCAGTACGCAATGGACCGCCTCCTCGATTTCAACACCATGAGCGTGGGGTACGTCTACCGTCCGACCATCGGCGGCCTGCCCGTGCCCATCCCCATGTCCTGCACGGTCGCCGATCCCATCGGACCGCCCGTCGGCGCCATACGCATGATGCGGGGCGGCGGCTACGTCGACGGCGCGACGTTCTGCCGTTCGGCCACGCGCAGCCTGCCCGACAAGGGTCGCTACTGCGGTTTCCGGGTGGCCCGCTACACCGACTGACCGTGATGCGGCCAGGCCGCACGTCCCGACCCGCTTCACGACACCCCCGGTTCGACCCTCGCGGTCCCGGGGGTGTCGTTTCAGGGACGATTTCGAGAGATCCGGACAGATCCGGTGCGATCCGGCACGGCGGTTGCTTGATGATTTGTCAGAAATAGGGTACAATCCAGGGTTGAGAAGCGATATTCGCGCGCCCGACGGCATCCGACCAGTCCCACGGGAGAGGGCACCATGAAGCTGATGACAACGTCGATCGTCCTGACCCTGATCCTGGCCTGTGCGGCCCAGGGACAACCCGATTTCCAGGTGGGCAACCTGAACCCGCCGGTCGAAAGTTTCGAGTTCCTCCACACGGGACAGGAGGCCTACGCCTACCTGATCTACCCGCCCGACCAGTGGACCTGCACCGAGGGCGGCTTCGAGCTGCTCAGCGTCAACATGCTGCTGGAATTCATTCAGGGGCAGGTGCCGGTCGACTTCGCCGCGGTGGGCGGCCTCGCCGAGGCCGTCTGGGATCCGACGCTCAACGCCTTCGTGCCCGGCCCCCAGATCTGCGAGGGTCCGGAAGTGATGTTCCACGCCGAAACGTCGGGCCAGTTCACCGTCATGCTGCCCGTGGACGAGGCCTGCGATTGCCAGATCTTCGACGGGCACTACTTCCTGACGGTCCGCTACCTCGACGCCTTCGAGGCGAACCTGCCCATCGACGACCAGCCCCTGGCGGGTGTCGTCTACAACGACAAGGGCGCCGGCTGGGTCGACATGATCGACTTCGACAAGACCGCCCGCGGCAAGGTCATCATCTGGGGCGACACCGTCTGCGGAACCTGTTCGGTCGGCAACGAGTCCGGCACCTGGAGCGGGATCAAGAGCCTCTATCGTTGATGCACGCCTCCGGTCTCGATTCGGGGCGCCCTGCGGGGCGCCCCTTCGCGTGCTGCGCCCCGTGGCGGCGGTTGACGCGCCCGCGGGCGTGTCCCACCATGGACCCGTTCCTCCGGGGTCGGCGCAGCGGAATGGAGGCGAGGTGTTCGAGTACCAGAAGCACGGCCGGTTCTTCGCCCAGTGCGCCCGGGGCGTCGAGGAGATGCTCGCGGACGAGCTGCGCGAACTCGGCGCCTCCGAAGCCGTCCCCGGCGTGCGCGGCGTCGCGTTCCGCGCCGGACGGGACGAACTCGGCGCCGTCGTCCTGCGCTCCCGCCTGGCCGGCCGCGTGCTGGCGCCCCTGCTGACCTTCGATTGCCATTCGGACCGTTACCTCTACGCGACCGCGCGCAAGCTGGACTGGGACGCCGTCCTTTCGCCCGAGCGGACCTTCGCCGTGGTGGCCAACGTGGCGCGCAGCCGCATCAACCACTCCCAGTTCGCGGCCCAGAGGTTGAAGGACGCGATCGTCGATCATTTCCGCGAGTCGTGCGGGCGACGCCCCAGCGTGGACCGGCACACGCCCGACCTGTGGCTCAACCTGCACATCAACAACGACCGGGCCACCATCGCGCTCGACGTCTCGGGCGGATCGCTGCATCGGCGGGGATACCGGCTCGAGTCGGTGGACGCCCCCCTCCAGGAGACCCTGGCCGCGGCCGTGCTGCGCCACAGCGGCTGGTCCGGCGCAGGCCCGCTGGTCGACTTCATGTGCGGTTCGGGAACCCTGCTGGCCGAGGCCTGGCTGATGGCGTCGCGCATACCGCCCGGCTGGCGGAACGCGGATGCGGCGTCGCTGCCGGCCGCCCTGCCGGACATCGACATCGCGACGTGGCGTCGCGCCGTCGACCGCGCGCGGGCCGAGCACCGCGAGCCGGCCGCCGGCCTGGTCTCGGGCAGCGACGTCGATGGGGCCGCCGTACGCGCGGCGCGCGTGAACCTGGCGTCCCTGCCCGGGGGAGAGGCCGTGCGGGTGGTCCGCGCCGATTTCCGCGACGTGGAGGTCTCCGAGGGATCGGTCATCGTGGTCAATCCGCCCTACGGGGTCCGTCTCAGGGAGCGGGACGAGGTGGCGGCGCTCTACAAGGACCTCGGCGACCATCTCAAGCGGAAATGCCGCGGCGCGGAGGCCTGGGTCCTCTGCGGCGACGTCGAACTGGTCAAGCGCGTCGGCCTGCGTCCCAAGCGCCGCATCCCCCTGTGGAACGGCGGTCTGGAATGCCGTCTGGTGCACTACGAACTCTACTGAGACGACGCGGGGGAGGGATGAACGAGGCGCGGTTCCGCTTCTACGAGGAACTCAACGACTTCCTGCCGTCGGAGCGTCGTCGTCGGGAGTTCCCGCACGCTTTCCGCGGCACACCGTCGGTCAAGGACGTCATCGAGGCCCTGGGCGCGCCCCACGTGGAGGTGGACCTGATCCTGGTCGACGGGCGTTCCGTGGACTTCGCCCACATCCTGCGCGGCGGCGAGCGGGTCGCGGTCTATCCCGTGTTCGAGAGCCTGGACGTCTCGCCGGTGCAGCGCCTGCGCGACCGTCCCCTGCGCGATCCGCGCTTCGTCTGCGACGTGCACCTGGGCAAGCTGGCCCGCCGCCTGCGCATCCTCGGCTTCGACACCCTCTATGACGGATTCGCCGAGGACGCGGCCATCGCGGCGCAAGCCTCGAGAGAGTCGCGCTGCGTCCTGACCCGCGACATCGGCCTCCTGAAACGCAACGAGGTCCAGCGCGGCTACTGGGTGAGATCGACCGAGGTGCGAGAGCAGATCGCCGAGATCGTCGAACGCCTGGACCTGGCGTCCCGGATCACCCCGTTCACCAGATGCGCCGCCTGCAACGCCCCGGTCGAGCCCGTGGAGAAGGCCGAGATCCTATCCGAACTCGAACCCCTCACCAGACAGCACTACGACGAGTTCCACCGCTGCACCGCCTGCCGAAAGATCTACTGGAAAGGCACCCACTACCGATCCCTCCTATCCGAGATCCGCCACCTGATGCCCTAGGCGGGATTCCTCAAGGTCGAACCTTCTCCTGGCAGGACAGGAACGCAGGGACGGCATCGAGAGCGACTCTCGTAGAGCCGGAGCGTCGATGCCGTCCCTGCGTTCCTGTCCGGCCCTAGAAGAAGAGCTTCGCCACCTTGAGAATCCCCTGCTTCCAGGGCACCCGGTGCGAAACCCCGGACCGCCCCTCGAAGCTGTCCAGGTTGTCGAGGTACCAGCGGTAGTTGCGGACCAGCGCGTCCTTGTTGGAATACTTGGGATCGTATCCCAGCACGCGCTCCGCCTTCTCGATGGACACGAAGGAATCCTCGCAGGCCGTCTCGTAGACCCACTTGTAGAGGGGCGACAGCTTGAAGGTCTCCAGCAGGCGCAAAGTCCAGATCACGGGCTTGGCGGGGAAGCCGACGATCTTCTTGCCGAAACCGGCCTCGTCCAGGACCGCCTGGTAGTCCTCCTTCATGGTCGTGTACTCGCGCGCGCCCAGGTTGAACACGTCGTCGACCTGGTCGCGGGGGCCGGTGCAGCAGAGATGGATGCCCTGGCAGATGTCCTCCACGTCGCAGAGCTGGTAGCGGTTGTTCCCGCTGCCGATCATGGGGAAGCCCTTGCCGTCCTTGGCCCAGTCGTAGAAGAGGGCGAAGACGCCGAGGCGCTCGGGGCCGATGAAGGACTTGGGGCGGATGATCGGGACGCAGAGGCCCTTGGCGCGGTACTCGGCGCAGATGCCCTCGGCCTCGACCTTGCCGATGCCGTAGGGCCCGACGCCGTCCACCGGATCGCCCTCGACCAGCGGATGGTGGTCGGGGATGCCGTAGACGGCGGTCGAGGAGATGTGCACGAAACGGTCGACGCCGTGGGCGAGAGCGGATTCCAGCACCGTGCGCGTGCCCTCGATGTCGGTCGACAGGATGTCGTCGTGGTCGTAGAGGGGCAGCGCCGCGGCCGTGTGGATGACGATGTCAACGTCGGCCATGGCCCGGTCCACGTCCGCCCGGTTGCGGACGTCGCCGGTGACCTCGCGGATGCGGTCGCGCTCGGGGTAATCGAAGGGGGCGATGTCCAGGGACGTCACCTCGCCGCCCCGTTCCATGACGTACCGCGCCATGTTGATGCCCAGGAAGCCGGCCCCGCCCGTGATGAGATATCGCTTCGACATGATCGACCTTTCGCTTGGAGACCGATCGAAGATAGAACCGGGCGACGTTTTTTCAAATTCTGCCTTTGACTTCGGACGCGAATCCTTTAGATTGGCCGTGAAACAATAAAACGATTAAAGCGTATCCGTTTTATCGTCCAAGCCGGGAGAGAGGCTCCATGACCGACCGGGTCAAGTCGAAGACATTGCAGATCATCAAGACGGCCGAGCCGATCTTCGAGAGATTCGGCTTCCGCAAGACAACGGTGGAGGAGATCTGCCGCGAGGCCGGCGTCTCCAAGCGCACCTTCTACGAGCTGTTCAACGACAAGGCCGATCTGCTGATGCAGATGCTGATGCATGTCATCGAGCGCTCCGTCGTCAGATGGGAACAGGCCATGACGCCGGACATGACGGCCATCGAGAAGCTCGAGCTGTACATCGACGGCTACGAGGAGATGGGGCGGAAGCACCCCGTGTTCCACATCTGCATCCACGAGCCCGACGTGAAGGAATACACCCGGGATTTCATGGAGCACGAGGAGGCCAGGGCCATGTTCGCCGCCCTCCAGCGGGTGGTCGTGGAGGGGATCCGCGCGGAAGAGCTCCGCGAGATGGATCCGCCGACGGTGGTGTGGATCATCGGCGGCCTCCTCGATTCCATGTACTACGTGTTTCCCCAGCTCACGAGCGAGCCCGGCGCCTTCGAGAACAAGACCCTGTCGCGCGAGCTGCGCGCCTTCATCCTCAACGGGATCCGCAACCCGGACCACGTATTGAACCGGAGGGAAAGATGATGTTCGGTAGAATCCTGTCGTTGGCCGTCGCCGCGACGTTGGCGCTGACGGTCTCGGCGTCCGCGTCGTCCGGAGCGGACGACGGCGACGTCATCGAGGCGCGTCCCGGGGCGGTCGCGATACGCGACCTCGTCGGCTGCGTGAGCGAGGCCCTGGCCAACAACGACGCCCTGAACGCGGAGCGGCTGCGTCGGCGGGAACTGGACGGCCAGCGGCTCCAGGCCCTGTCCATCGGCCTGCCCACCATCGACGCGACCGGCGAGTGGGCGCGGTCGCGCGATCCCAGCTTCGCCCTGGACGAGACCTTCGGCGGCGGCAGCGACGACGGGATCATCGGCCCGTCGCCCCTGGACACGCTCCTGGCGGGCTTCGATTTCCTGCCGGCGCCCGAGGACATCCCCGCGCAGACCTACTGGCGCGCGCAGCTCAACCTGCGCTGGACCCTCAACCCGTCCAAGGTGCTCGGCGCGGTGGGCGCCGCGGGGCAGAGCATCAAGCGGCAGGACCTGGCCGTCGAATCGGCGATCCAGCAGGTGGAGGAGGGCGTGGTCACCGGTTACCACGGCATCATCCTGGCCGCCGAGTCGCTGGCGGCGACCGAGGCCGACCTGGCCAACCAGACCGAATTCCTGGAGATCATGCGGCTGCGCCACGGGCTGGGCATGGCGACCGAGCTGGACACCCTGCAGGCCGCCGTCGCGGTGGCCAACCTGGTGCCTGCGGTCCACACGGCGCGCAAGGAGCTGCGCAACGCCGGCGCCCGCCTCAACGCGGGAATGGGCCTGCCGCCCGAGACGCCCCTGTCCATCCGGCGCGAACAGACCCTCGAACTGGACGGGATCGATCACGAGGCGGCCGTCGCCATGGCCATGCGGCGGCCCGACGTGGGCATGTCCGAGCTGTACACGGCCATGCTCAGGCAGAATCGCAAGGCCCAGAAATCCGACATGCGGCCCTACCTGTCCGTCGACGGCGCCTACGGATACGTCGGCAAGAAGATCAGGGATCTCGACGATACGGGCCACGACTTCTGGCGCGCCACGATCGCCCTGAACGTGCCGATCTTCGACGGCCTGCTCACCAAGGGGCTCGTCGACCAGACCGAGGCGCAGATCCGGCGCAACGAGGTGGAGCTGAGCGGGTTTCGGCGCTCCATCCGGGCCGACGTGCTCGAGCTGCTCGACGCCCTCGAGGTGTCGCGGGCGAACCTGCGCGCGGCCGAACTGAACCTGACGCGCAGCGAGGACCTGCTCGAGACCAGCAAGCTCGAACTGCGGCTCGGGCGCGCGAACTACCTGACCGTTCTGCAGTCGGAGGCCAGCCGGTCCCTGGCGCGCAGCAATCTCATCCAGGCGCGGTTCGACGTCCTGACGACGACCGCGTCTCTGAAAAGAGCCATCGGTGTCTCTCCCATGCTGCCGCTGTCGGGCGTGGAGGGGCTTGTCGAGGGAGGGACCGAATGAACATCCGAGGGGAGCTTGTCATGTCCGGAACCAACAGGCGTTCGCCGCGCATCGCGGCCCTGGTGCTGGTGATCGCACTCTCGGCGGGGTGCGCCCCGCGGGACGAGGAGGCGTCGTCCGCGGAGGTGGCCCGCAACGTGCGCGTGCTGGAACTCCAACGCTCCGATCTGGTCGAGTCCTTCGAGATCTCGGGCCCCCTGCGGCCTGTGCGCGGCACGGACGTCTCCGCGGAGGAGTCGGGCACGGTCGGCGCCCTGCCGCACGACAAGGGCCGGCGCGTTTCCGCGGGCGACGTGATCGTGGAGCTGGACCGCCGCATCCTGGCGGCGGACGTGGCCTCGGCGCGGGACAACCTGGAGTTGCAGGACCACACGGCCGAGAACATCGCCGCGCTCTTCGAGGCCGGCAAGGTCAGCGAGACCGAGCGGCTCTCCGCCGAGGCGGCCAGGGCCCAGGCGGCCGCCGCCCTGCGGATCGCCGAGGTGAGGTACGCGCGGGCGGCGGTGAAGGCGCCCTTCGACGGCGTCTTCGTGGACCGCTACGTGGAGCTCGGCGAGCACGTGTCCCCGGGGCAGCCCGTGGGGCGCGTGATCGATCCCTACGTGCTGAAGCTGGTGGGGTCGGTCTCCGAGCGCGAGGTGGCCTGGCTGCGCGTGGACGCCCCGGCGACGATCGAGCTCGAGGGCATGGGCCGGGTCGTGGACGGCCGGGTGGCCTGGATGGCCTTCGAGGCCGACGCCGTTACCGGCAAGTTCAAGGTCGAGGTCCACGTGGACAACGCCGACCTCTCCCTGCGCGCGGGCGTGGTGGCGCGGGCCCGCATCCACAAGCACACCCACGAGAACGTGATGTCCGTGCCCCGCGACGCCGTCATGTACACCACCGAGGGGCACGTGGTCTACCTGGTCGAGGGGGATCGCGCCCGATTGCGCGAGGTGGTCCTCGGCCCGGACCAGGGACTGATGATCCAGATCGAGAACGGGCTGGTCGAGGGCGACCGACTCGTGGTCCGGGGGCACCGCGAGCTGGTCGACGGCGCCCTGGTGTCGGTCACCGAGCAGGCGGACGCCCGTGACGGCAGCAACGGCGCCGATCCCGCCGAAGTCGTCGAGTCCGCCTCCGGCGGCGGGGAGGAGGCCGGCCGATGAAGATCACCAACGGTGCGATCCGCAAGTATCCGATGGTCTTCGCCTTCATGGTGGTCATCGTGATCGTGGGTTTCGACTCGTACCTGGGGCTCCCGCGGGAGTCGAGCCCCGACGTCAAGATCCCCTACGTGATGGTGATGACGCCCTACGCGGGCGCCAGTCCCGAGGACGTGGAGAACCTGGTCACCCGCAAGCTCGAGCGCGAGCTGAAGGGCCTGTCCGACCTCAAGGAGATGACCAGCACCTCGGTCGAGGGGGCGTCGAACATCTTTCTGGAGTTCAACACCGACGTGGAGATGAGCGACGCGCTGCAGAAGGTGCGCGACCGCGTCGATCTGGCCAAGCCGGAGCTGCCCGAGGATCCGCGCGAGGACCTGCTGATCATGGAGATGAGCTCCAGCGACTGGCCCATCATGCAGATCAACCTGGCGGCCGACTACGACCCCGCCCTGCTCAAGGAGATCGGCGAGGATCTCCAGGAGGAGATCGAGACGATCAAGGGCGTGCTGGAGGTGGACCTGACCGGCGGCGTGGAGCACGAGGTGCTGGTGGAGGTGGATCCCGAGCGGCTCCGCTTCTACAACCTGAGCCTCATCGACGTCCAGGACGCCATCTTCCTGCAGAACACGACCATCCCGGGCGGCAAGCTGTCCCTGGGCATGTACGACTACCAGGTCAACGTGCCGGGCGAGGTCGACGACGCGGCGGAGATCGCGGACTTCGTGGTCAACATCGGCGCGCCGTCGCCCGTGTACATCCGCGACGTGGCCGACGTCAGCTTCGGGCTGAAGGACCGCGAGTCCATCTCGCGCGTGAACGGCAAGGACGCCGTGATCCTGTCGGTCAAGAAGCGCAGCGGCGAGAACATCATCGACATCGCCGACGAGGTCCGCGTCATCCTCGACGCGTGGGAGACGCGCCTGCCCGCGGGCACCGAGGTCTCCATCGTGGGCGACCAGTCCAAGGACATCCGGAACATGGTCCGGGAGCTGGAGAACAACATCGTCAGCGGCCTGATCCTCGTGGTGGCCGTGCTGCTGCTGTTCCTGGGCTTCACCAACGCCCTCTTCGTGGGCGTGGCGATCCCCTTCTCCATGCTGATCACCTTCATCGTCCTGCGGGCGCTGGACATCACCCTGAACATGGTGGTGCTCTTCTCGCTGATTTTGGCCCTGGGCATGCTCGTGGACAACGCCATCGTGATCGTCGAGAACATCTTCCGGCACCGCGGACGCGGCAAGGGCGGCGACGAGGCGGCGCGGGACGGCGCCGCCCAGGTCTCGAACCCCGTGGTGGCGTCGACCCTGACGACCGTCTGCGCCTTCGGCCCGATGATCATGTGGCCGGGCATCATGGGCGAGTTCATGAAGTACCTGCCCATCACGGTGGTGATCACGCTGCTGGCCTCGCTGCTCGTGGCGCTGATCTTCAACCCCGTGCTCTGCTCCAGGTTCATGAAAGTGCCCCGACGGCAGGAGGACCGGCCCGGTCTCGGCGACCGGCTGATCGGCTTCGGCCTGAAGACCTACGAGCCGACCCTGAAGTGGGCGCT
>Ga0180429_10003925_pt1 | contig 11983 bp, 13 predicted proteins | sample SS_ome_FD_132428 | JGI IMG/M metagenome (GOLD analysis project Ga0180429, IMG submission 132428) | Hypersaline lake sediment archaeal communities from the Salton Sea, California, USA - SS_1_S_1 metaG | ecosystem: Environmental > Aquatic > Non-marine Saline and Alkaline > Hypersaline > Sediment ... | reverse complement strand
CCGCGTCGCCTCGCGGGTGGCCTCCGCGACGGCGAGGTCGCGGGCCGCGCGCTGCTCGTCGGTCGCCCTCGGCAGGCCGAAGGCGACCATCACCCGATCGAAGGCCGCCGTGTCGCGATCCATCGCGTCCAGCAGCCCGTCCTTGAGCTCCTGGGCCTCCTCGGCGATCACCATGACCCGGTCCTGAACCCCCTCGTAGCCCCTCTTGCCGACCGTGAGGTTGCCGACCATCGCCACCAAGGCGGCTGCCTGGGTGGCGCAGAGCGCGGCGACCGAGCCGCCGCCTGGGGCCGGCGAGTCGGTGGACAGCTCGTCGACGAACTGACGCGCCGTCATCGAGGCAAGGGGGCCGTCGACCAGGCCGGCCCGGTACTCGATGACGCGCTCGTCCGCATCGAACGCGCCGAGTTCGCTCAGCCCCAGGCTCTGCACCGCGGTCTCCACGAGCATGCGCCGGGGGATGCCGGCCGACTGCCCGGCCTGCCGCAGGTAGTGCTTCCCTGCGGCGAGCAGGTCGCCTTCGGGGATCAGGCCCACCAACTCGCTGCCCGTCACCCGCACGCCGCGGTCCCGGGCGCTCGCGCGGCAGGCCTCGAAAGCCTCGTGCGGCTTCGTGACCGCGGTGTCGACGAGGTTGATCGACACCTGGGCGCGGTCGAACTCGGGCAGCACCCAGCCGACCGCCTTGCACGCGGCCAGGCGGTACGGCCCCGGCACCCGGATGGTGTTCCCTTCGGCGTCCTTGACGAGCTTGCCCGCCTCGTCACGCTGGGCGCGCCCGGCGTCGCGGATGTCGAGGGCGATCTGGCTCGCGATCCGCTTCTGGCGCGTATTGAGGTTGACGTTGTAGGCCACCAGGAAGCCGCGCGCGCCGACGTTGATGGCCCCGGAGCGGGCGGTGCGCTCGGTCCATTCGTGGGGTCCGAAGTCGGGCCGCCACGCCTCGGTAGCCAGCTTCTCGGCGAGCGCCTCGTACTCGCCCTTGCGCACCGCCGCCAGGTTCCGGCGGTCGTCTCGCATGGCCGCCGCCTCGTAGAGGTAGACCGGGAAGCCCAGCTCGTCGCCGATCCGCCGGCCGACGCCGCGGGCGATCGCCACGCAGTCGTCCATGCTCACGCCGCGCACGGGCACGAACGGGCACACGTCGGTGCTGCCGTGACGCGGGTGGGCGCCACGGTGCCGGCGCATGTCGATGAGCTCGCCGGCCCGCCGCACCACCCGGAAGGCGGCCTCCGCCACGCCATCGGGCGGCCCGATGAACGTGATCACCGTGCGGTTCGTGTCGGCGCCGGGGGCGACGTCGAGCAGGTGGACGCCGTCGACCTCCTCGATCACGGCCGCCACCGCGTCGATGACGCCGCGGTCGCGGCCCTCGCTGATGTTCGGCACGCACTCGACGATTCGGTCCATGGTCGCCACCTCCGGTTCGGGCCACGCCGCCGGCGGCCGATCGCCGCCGGATCTCATGCCACGATATGCGGGCCGGACCGGGCGCCGCTCGCCTAGAGCAGCCCGCGCAGGCCGTCGTAGACGAGCCGCATCCCCACGAGGGCGACCATGGCGAGCATGAACGGGTAGAACACCCCCGGCTTCATGCGCCGCACCGCCGCGGCGCCGATGAGCACCGACACGACCGCCGGCGGCAAGAGCACGACCGCCGAGAGCAGCGTGCGTCCGTCGAGTTGCCCCAGCGCGGCGTAGGGGATCACCTTGACGACGTTCACCACGGCGAAGAAGATCACGGCCGTGCCGGTGTAGACGCGCGGGTCGAGACGCAGCGGCAGGGTGTGCACCTGGTAGGGCGGGCCGCCGGCGTGCGCCACGAAGGAGGTGAAGCCCGCGAGCCCACCCCAGAACCACGCCGATCGACGGGACGGCGTCCGGTCCGCGTCCGCCCGGACCGGACGCAGGGATCGCGCCACGAACGCCAGCGCCACGACGCCCACGATGAGGCGGACCAGGGCCTCCGGCGTCACGGCGGCCGTGAGGCCGCCCACGGCGATCCCGATCGCGGCCGCCGGCAGCATCGACACGAGCGTGGCCCGATCGAAGAAGCCCCGCCAGGTCCACAACCCGACGGCGTCCATCATCAGGAGTAGCGGCAGCAGCAGCGCCGCCGCCTGCACCGGCGGCATCACCAGCGACAGGACCGGCACGCCCATGAGCGCGAACGCTCCGCCCAGGCCGCCCTTGGAGAGGCCCACCAACGCCACCGCCGCCAGCCCGGCCAGCAATGTGGCGGGGTCTGCGAAGTGGGTCTGGGCGAGGAACTCGGGCCAGGGGGCGGGGGGCATCGCGCCACGCTACCGCCCCGGGTCGGGCGCGGTGCCGCGGGCGGCGCGTACCATCGGCCCCATGAGCACGATCACGGTCGTCGACTACGACCCGGCCTGGCCGGCGAGGTTCGAGCGGCTCCGCGACAGGATCTGGCCGGTCGTCGCCGACGTCGCCGTCGCGATCGACCACGTCGGCAGCACCTCGGTGCCGGGCCTCGCCGCCAAGCCGGTGATCGACCTCGACGTCGTACTGCGATCGGGCGGGGACGTCGCGACCGCCGTCGAGCGCCTGGCGGCGCTGGGCTACGCGCACCTCGGCGACCTCGGGATCGCCGGCCGCGAGGCGTTCGCGCCGCCGCCCGGCGCACCCGACCACCACCTCTACGTCTGCCCGCCCGACAGCCCTGCCCTGGCGAACCACCTCGCGCTGCGCGATCACCTGCGCGCCCATCCGGAACGCGCTGCCGAGTACGGGGCACTCAAGAGGCGCCTCGCCCGCGCGTTCGCGCACGACGTCGACGGCTACGTGGCCGGGAAGACCGAGTTCATCGTCGGCGTCCTGCGGGAGGTCGGGTTTCCGGAGGACACGTTGGCGCCGATCGAACGTGCGAACCGGCGCTAGAGCACGCGGTTCGGCGAACCGGCGCTAGAGCACGCGGTTCGGCGAACCGGCGCTAGAGCACGCGGTTCGGCGAACCGCGCGGCCCGCGGCGATCACCCCCGATCGCTCCCGGCGCGGCGCGCGGCCCGCGACGCCAACCAACTCTTCGTGACCTCGTCGAGCTGCCGCCGCAGGTCCTCCTCGAGTTCGCGCTCGCCCATCGCCGCGACCAGCGGCGGGAAGCCTGCCTGCCAGAAGTCCGTGCCCAGCCACAGGAGGCGGGCGCCGGAGCGCTCCAGCTCGCCACGGATGGTCCCCGAAACCAACTGCAGCGCCTGCAGCCCGTCGATCCCGTGGGCCTGGCCCGTGACGACGCCGGCGGGACCCTCGATCCGGTAGGGACACGCCCAGTCCCAGCCGTCGCCGACGTAGGCCGGGAACCCGACTTCGACGAGGACGGGATCACCGGCGGGCGTCCGCAGCTCGCGGCGCGCGATCACGGTGCCGACGCGGATGACGGGATGACGCGGGTCCATGGGATCGAGCGTCTACGCCGGAACGCGGTCCGCGCGCTTGAAGTAGTGGTAGGTGTTCATCCAGCTGCCGCAGTAGGTCCAGCCCTCCCGCTCGAGCTGCGCCCGCTTGCGCGGGGTGCCGAGTTCGGTCACGCGCTCGTACGCCCAAGGCACGCGCAACGCGGCGTCCTGTGGGCGCCGGAAGTGCAGCACGAGCGGGCCGAACCCGGTCATCTCCCAGCCCGCGCCGCCCATCTCCTCCAGCACGCCGACCTCGTCGAACGCGGTGGCGAGCCGATCGTGGTACTCCCACTCGGAGTTCAGGAACGTCATCTTCTCCTCCAGGTCTGCCTCGAAGATCTCCTCGAGCGGTAGGTCGAACAGCCACGAGAGTCGGAACGCGGTCGTCAGGCTCGGGTCGCTCTTGCCGGTCTCGATCGCGGTGACCGCCTGCCGCGACATCGCGAGCCGGTCGGCCAGGTCCTGCTGGGACCAGTCGCGCTCGGCGCGCAGGTCGCGGACTCGGTTGCGCATGGATCGCCTCCTTCGCGCGAGACTACGTCAAGCCCTGGCGGCATGTCAAGTGCGCTTTGCATGACGTTTACAGTTTACGTGTCGTGCGGGCATGACGACGGGGCGGGCCAAGCCCCGAAGGGGTCACCCGACCCCGATCACCCCGTCACGTACGCCCGCACCGCCCGCTCCACCGCGCCGCGACCGAGCGGCGTCAACTCCCCCAGCGGCTCGAGCGACGCCGGCAGGCTCCAGACGTGCGCGAGCTCGACCGCGGCGTCCTTGACGCTGCCGGGGAAGGCGAGCGCGGCGCGCGGCGCCACCGGCGTCCACCACTTCGGGTTCGAGGCGTCGTTGAGTGGGGCCGCGAGCAGGTCGCCGAGGTCGGTCTCGCCGAGCACCAGCCACGGGCGCCGCTCGCTCCCGCCGTAGATCGACGACGGCGGACGCGGAGCATCGGGAACGACGAGCGCGCCGGGCCGCACGATCAGCCACAGGCGCTCGCCCCGCAGGTAGCGCTCCGCGCAGGCGTCCCGGGCGCCGGGATCGGGTTCCTCGTCGAGCGCCACCAGCATGTCCTCGCCCAGCGCGCCCAGCCACGCGAGGTCGTCGCCCTCGAAGCGCGCCACCTGGGTGTGGGCGTCGAAGCGGGCGCGCAGCGCCGACGGGTGTACGACGACCACCAGGTCGCCGTCGGGCGGCGGGAAGCGCAGCGCCTCGGCGGCCGCCTCGGTGAGGTCGACGACCGTGCCGGGGGGGAGGGTGGCCATGGTGTGCCTCCTCAGGGTGCGCCGAAGGGCACCCCAGATCCTCGATTTTCGCATCTCGCGTTCCCGCCACGACGCTGGCGGCACGACCGGGTCGTTTCGCCCGGTCATCCGCTCCCGGCCGACACCCCGACGCCCGGCGCGCCGCACGCCCGCTCGACCTCCCGCCGCAGCCTCTCGGCGACCACCGCCGCCCGCGCGCGGTGGTGGCGCCAGTCGTCCTCGGCCTCGCCGACGTACGCCCGCCCGGCCAGCTCGAGCCAGGTCGCCAGGCCGGCCGGCAGCCGCGCCGCCGCCCACCCAGCCGCCGCGTCCTTCGGCCCGAACGCCCCCGTCACCGCGGTGTGCCACATGCGCGCGAGGGTGAGCAGCACGTTGCGCTCGTCGCCGTGGAGGTCGGCGAGCAGGGCGGGCAGGGCCTCGCGCAGCGCGCGGCGGAGATCGCCCTCGGGGACGGGATCCAGCAGCACGCGCGGTGGGGGACCGAGCAGCGCGACGCCGATCGCGCGCGCCTGCGCCAGCGCGATCGCCAGGTCCGGGTGCGGCCCCGGGGCGGGGCCGGCGCCGGCCTCGTACGCGGCGCGCAGCCACTCGCCGTAGGCGAACGCCCGCGCAGGCGGGTAGCGCCACGGCACCACGTCGCCGCGGACCACGAGCGTGACGTCGAGCGGCCGCGGCGGCCCGCCTGCGCCGTAGCGGCCCGATACGGCCATCAGCGCCGTGGCCAGCCGCCCCCGCGCGGCGGCCTCCGGGGTGTCCTCGACCACCACGAGCAGATCGACGTCGCTCAGCGGCCGCAGCCCGCCCTCGACGGCGGAGCCGCTGAGGATCGCCGCGACGGGAGAGCGGCCGAGGGCGTGCCCCAGCGACTCGAGCGCCGCGAGGGCCTCGTCGGGCACGCGCGTCATCGGCCGGCGCGGCCCTCGTCGGTCCATTGAAGCGCGTTCATGGGAACGCCATGGTACACGCCGCGGCCATCCCCCAAGACCTGGATCGGCATGCCCGCGTAGGCCCTGCCGGCGTGGAACGACGAGGTGGAGCGGCGCATCGTCGAGCTTCTGAAGCGGGCACTGGACTGACGGGGCGCCCTGCGGGGCCCATCGCCCGACCCGGTGGGCGTACGATCCGTGCCGCGCGGGCCCGCCGACACGATCGGCGGGCCCTGGACCGCCCCGCGAAGCACCGGCGGTAGGCGCACACGGAAGGCCGAGCCCCATGACGATCGATGCCACGCCCATCGCCCGCGCCGCCCTACCCACCGGCGCCCTGCTCGCGATCCCGCTCGTGGCGATGCGGTTCACCGACCAGGTGGCCTGGTCGCCGTTCGACTTCGCGTTCATGGGTGCGCTGCTGTTCGGCACGTTCCTGGCGTTCGAGGCTGCGGCGCGCAGGGCGACGTCGCGGTCCCAGCGGGTGGCCGTCGCGTTCGCGCTGGCGACCGCGTTCCTGCTCGTGTGGGTGAACGCGTCGGTCGGCATCATCGGCGCGCCCGGCGGACCCAACGTCCTCTACCTGGGCGTGCTCGCGGTGGGGCTGGTCGGCGCCGTGGCGGCGCGGCTACGCCCGGCACGGATGGCGTGGCCGCTGTTCGCGATGGCGCTCGCACAGGTGCATGTGCCGCTGGTCGTGTGGATCGTTGCGGGGCCTGAGCGGTTCGCGGCGCCGCCCAGCGTGTGGGGCGTGCTCACGCTCAATGCCGCGTTCGCCGCGATGTTTGCCCTGTCCGGTCTGCTCTTCCTCCGCTCCGCGGCAGCGAACCCCGCACGGGCCTGATCGGGGCGATCGACCGCGGAACGGCGGTGCGGCCAGGGCGGCGGCCGACCCCGCCGCACCGGCGCGACGAACACGCGCTCGTTACCGTCTTGGACGCTGAAGCCGCGCCACGAACACGTACTCCGTGCTGTCGTCCGTGAGGGGCTCGCCCTCGAACCCGCCGTACAGTGCCTCGAGCCGCAACCCGGCGACGTCGAGCAAACCCAGCAACTCGTTCTTCGTCGCCCACCACAGCGAGGTCGTCTCACCGGCGTCTCGCACGAGGTCGATGCGGTTGTCGCCCACCGCGCAGCGCACCGTGTGCGGCACCGGCTCCCCGAAGCGCACGCCGTCGTGGCGCATCGCGGCGTGGTGGCTGAACGCGAAGGCGTTCCAGGCGATACGCCCGCCCGGCCGCAACGAGGCCGCCACCCGCTCGAACACCCGCCGCCGGTCGGCCCAGGTCCGCAGGTGCAGGAGCGCGCGGAAGGGGCAGTAGACGAGCGCGGCCGGCTCGCCGAGGGCAAGCTCGCGCATGTCGCCCTCGACCAGCACCAGGTCGACGCCGGCCTCGCGCGCCAGCCCGACGTAGAAGGGGACGTCGGCGGTCGTGTCCGCGGCCCAGTCGTCGTAGCGCTCGGATACGGCGTCGTACGGACTCATGCGAGCATCATCCCAGGCGACCGAGCCCCACCCGAGGGGGATCCGCGACCGGCCCGTGCGCGGGTCAACGACCCAGCACGACCTCGATCCCGCTCAGCACCAGCGCGAGATCGCGGTCCGCGAGCCGACCCACGCGCTCGTCGAGCGCACCGCGATCCAGTGCGACGATCTGCGAGACGTTGGCGACCGAGTCCTTCGGCAGTCCCGTCGTGGCGGCCTCCAGAAAGACGTTGCCCGGCGCCCTGGTCCACCGCACGTGGCTCGTCAATGGAACGCAGACGATCGTCGCGATGCGCCTGCGGTTGAACGCGTCGCACTGGACGACGACCACCGGGCGCCGGTAGGCCGGTTCGGATGCGACAGGCTCGCCCAGGTCGGACCACCAAACCCCGCCTTGAGCGATCACCACTCGGTTCGCTCGATGGCCCGCCGACCGGCCCGTGCGACGAACGCGTCGCCCGCGGGTTCGCCCGCGAAGACCTCGTCGAGCGCCGCCGTGACATGGTCCGGCTCGTGCCGCGCCACGAACTCCCGGAGGGCCCGGCTGTAGAGCTGGCTCCGCGAGTGGCCGAGCCGCCGCGCGAGGCGCTCGGCGTCTTCGAACACGTCGTCGGGGATGGAGATCGCGGTCTTCATACCAGGAGTATGGCCGACGAGCGCTTGGGTTGGCGGTGCGAACCCCGCTCCTGCCGAGGCGAACCCGGCGCTTGCCGAGCCGAGTTCATGCGTCTTCCACCAACGCCCGCGTGAAGTAGCGGTACCCCTCGCCGTCCTCCTCGAAGTCCCGGTACGGCACGAACCCGGCCCTGGCGTACGCCACCAGCGCCGGCGCGTTCGCCTCCGCCGCGCCCATGCCCACCAGCCGCACCCCCTGCTCGCGCAACCGGCCGCACAGCTGCCGCAACGCCTCCGGCGCGACGCCGTGCCCGCGTGCGTCGGTCTCCCCGACGAGGACGTCCACGTCGACGAGGTCGCCCGGCAGATCGGCCAGGCCAGCCTCCTCCATCTCCTCACGCGTCGGCGTCTGCCAGCACAGCACCCCCACCGGGCGGCCATCCCAGGCGATGACGGCCACCGTCGCCGGGTCGCGATCGACGATCTCCGCGAGCGCCGCCACCGGGTCGCCCCACCAGCGACGTGCCTCGGGCTCCTCCAACCACCCGGCGATGCGCGCGACGTCGTGCTCCGGGTCGAGCAGGCGGAGATCCACGCTCGGGCCGCGGGCGGCGGCCGGCGTCGGCGCGGCGAACGCCAGCACGTGCCCGTCCGGATCGAGGCAGTAGCCGACGTCGTCGCCCCAGTCGCGTGCGCGCACCGGCGAGAGTTCGGCCGCCCCCGCTTCGAGCGCGCGCGCCAGGTACGCGCTCGGCAACGCGACCATGAGGTACGTCTCCGCCCGCGGCCAGGCCCGCCCCAGCGCCGGGTCGGGCAGCTTCGGCAGCAGCCGGCGGATGCTCGCCTCCGGCATCAGCCCCAGCACCGCGCCGCCCGGCAGCGCGAACTCGGTCATCCCCGGCGTGTGCAACCGGGGCGCCACCCCGAGCGCGGCCTCGTAGAACGCGCGCGCGCGCTCCTGGTCACTGACGTAGAGGATGAAGTGGGGGGCGGTGTTCATGGTCGCAATCGCGGCAACGAGACGAGGATCCCTGCCGCCATCGTAGACGGCCGGGGCCCGCGGCGGCCCGCCGCCCGAGTCGCACCGAACACCGGCGACGTTGACGCGCGATCACCGCACGTGCCAGGGTTCGGGGGTCCGCCCTTTCCCCGCGCCCGCCACGACGGAGGTCACGACGATGCCGGGCCAGATGCACAGACGCGCCCTCGCGACCCTCTGGACGTGCCCGATCATCGTGCTCGGTCTGGCGCTCGCGCTGAGCGGCTGTCGCGACGAGGCACCCGAGCCGTGGGACGGGCCCGCGCTCACCCAGCCGCGGACGCAGGCGACCGTCGCGCAGTTGATGGGTAGCGCGTCGCTGCCCTTCCTCGACCTGAGCTTCTTCGCCCGGCCCGAGTGGACCCAGGGCGACGCCCTGCCGTTTGCAGGCTCGATCGCGTTCGCGGAGTCGGCGATGATCCTGACCGCCCCCCACGAGCCGTACCCGGGCGAGGTCCTGTTCCCGAGGGTGACGATCGACTTCGTCAGCGACGGCGGCGCGCTCGTCCCGAGGCGACGCGGCGTCATCGACACGAGGGCGGATGGCGACAGCTATTGGGACGTCGCGGTCGGCGTCGGTGCGGTCTGGCGCGAGCCGGGCGACGGGGGCTGGAGCCGCGCGTCCTTCCCGCTCAACCTGCTGGCCCGCTACGTCGGCGAGGTGCGCAACTGCGTCGCGACCTTCGTGTACTCGGAGGACGCCATGAGCAACGTGGCCGTCCAGTGCAGCCAGGAGACCGCGGTGCTGGAGGCGCAGCAGGTGGGAGACGTGCGCGCGATGATCCCGGCGACCTACGGACCCGGCGCCCTCGCGGCCGGCGACGGCTTCCTGGAGGGCTTCCGCCGTACCGCGTCACAGCGGATCCCGCTCGCGCCACTGAGCGCCATCGATGGCGACGCCGACATCGCCGCGTACTTCGACAAGTCGCTCTGGACCAGCGCCTCGACGAGCCTCGGCGCGGTCTACCTGGACGGAGTGCTCTACCTGCACCCGCCGCGGACGCGCCATGGGACCTACCCGTACCCGGGCGAGATGCGCCACGGCGTGTTCTCGGCCACCAAGAGCATGGCGGGCGCGCTGGCGATGCTCTACTTCGCCGAACGCTACGGCGAGGAGGTCTTCGACGCGCGCATCGCCGACTACGTGCCCGCCTTCGCCCACCTCCCGGAGTGGCAGGGCGTCACCTTCGCCCACGCCCTGAACATGGTCACCGGCACCCGCGCCGGCGACCGAACCGATGAGGACCTGCTGTACGAGCCGCTCGAGCTCGCGCCCGACAGCGGGACGGCGATCCGCAACATCGCCCGCTTCGGCGACTACCCGGAAGCCCCCGGCGAGGCGTTCAACTACGCGACCACCAACACCTTCGTCCTCTCCTACGCGCTCCAGAACTACGTCGAGGCGCGCGAAGGAGAGGGCGTCCACTACTGGGACCTGGTCGAGGAGCACGTGCTCGCACCCATCGGCGCGGACGGATTCTGGCTGCTCCATACCCGCGACCGCGATCCCGCCGACCGGGTCCCCATCCTGGGGCTCGGCGCCTTCCCGACCCTCGACGTCGCGGCGAAGATCGCCCGGCTGATCTCCGACGAGGGGGTGCACGAAGGGGTCCAGATCCTCAACCGGAACAGGGTCCGCGAAGCGCTGGGGCGCACGGCGTGGCAGGGCTACGCGGCCGGCCGGAACCGCTACCGCCATTCGTTCTGGTCGATGACGCTGCGCGCGGGGGGATGCCGCTTCGACGTCCCCTTCATGGAGGGGCTCGGCGGCAACCACGTCCTGCTCCTGCCGAGCGGCGCCATCGTCTTGCGGTTCATGGACGAGTTCGACATGGACACGGCGCCGCTGGTGCGCGCGGTCGAGCGCGTGCGTTCTTCCTGCCCATAGCCGCGCCCGCCGGTGCCACGTCCCGGCGCAGACGCGCCGCTCACCACGACCGACGCGGACCCGGCGCGGGAAGGGTTTTCGCGTCGATGCCCGCGGCAGCACCATAGCGTTCGGGCACCCGCCACGCCTTCAACGTGATCCAGCGGCTCGGCGTGCCGGCGCGCTCGAGCGCCACGTGCACCTGGCCCGGATGCGCCGCGCCGACGTTCCAGCGCCCGTCCCGACGCCGCTTGGCCACGAGCACCGCCAGCGCGTCCGCCATCCGCTCGTCCCACGGGACGTCGGCGGCCGCGAAGGCGTCCAGGCAGCCGTACTTCCAGCACGGGGGGTGGACGAGCCGGAGCGGTTGCGTCGGCAGTTGAACCCGCCGTCGTCCATCACCTGGTCCAGCACGAAGTCGACGACCGTGGTCAAGCTCTCCTGGGGCGCGAGGAAGTGGCAAGCGTACGTCAGGAACATGCCGTTGATGCAGACGTCGCTGCGCGCGACAGCGCCCGCCGGGTTGATGCCGCCATCGGCCGCCCGCTCGTCTCGCGTGATCCGCACGATCTCCTCGCGGATCCCGGGCGTGTCGGGGCGGACGCCGAACCCGGCCAGGTCGAGCAGGCTGTAGTGCGTACAGATCCACTTCGGCCGGTAGAAGCCGCGCCCCACGTCCCGTCGGCGTTCCTCGCCGCGAGGTACCGCGCCCCCCACCCCTCCGCCGCGATCCTCCGCTGCAGGTCGGGACGGTCACGGCCGTACAGGTCGCGGTGGACCTGGACCTGGATCGACACGTCGCCGTCCAACAGCCACGCGACGACCTCGGCGCCAAGCGCTGGGGCGCTGCTCACGCCCGCCGTGCAGATCCTTCGGTGATCCGACCGCCCGGCCGGCGCGCTCGTCGCTAGGCCTCGTCGGCCGCCAGCGCGAACAGGTAGACGGCCGCCGGCTCGGCCTCCTCCTCGCCCCCGAGGGCCCGGTAGAGCCCCCGCGCCGGCGCGTTCCCGGCCTCGGTGGCGACCCAAGCCTCGCGGCAGCCGAGCTCGCGACCGCGCCGGAGCAGCGCGTCGAGCACGGCCGCCGCGACGCCCCGCCGGCGGAAGGCGTCCGCCGTCCCGACCTCGGCCACGAACAGCTGCGGCGGCTTGTCGGGGTGGTCGTGCACGAAGCCCGACGCCATCCCGACGACGGTCCCGTCGCTCACTGCCACTGCGAGGAGCTGGGCGGGATTCGCCAGGAACGCGTCGAGGTGCTCACCCCGCACCGCACGGTCGAACACGCCGTCCGCGACGCGGTCCAGCACGTCGCGGTTCGCCGCCGTCACCAACCGCACCACGAACGCCGGCGGCAGCGCGCAGCCGAACACGCGCGT
>Ga0180429_10003922_pt1 | contig 11988 bp, 10 predicted proteins | sample SS_ome_FD_132428 | JGI IMG/M metagenome (GOLD analysis project Ga0180429, IMG submission 132428) | Hypersaline lake sediment archaeal communities from the Salton Sea, California, USA - SS_1_S_1 metaG | ecosystem: Environmental > Aquatic > Non-marine Saline and Alkaline > Hypersaline > Sediment ... | reverse complement strand
CAGGTTCGCAAACAGTTCCGGCCGCTTGCGGATGGCGGCCTGCAGATCCGATGAGACTTTGCCGGCCAGAGCAAGCAGCACATCCGGATCTTCTCCGAGATCCTTTGCCAGGAGGACTACCTTGGCCTCCGAAGGAGGTGCAGTCTCCCCCCGTTCCACTTTGCTCAAATACGACGGCTCAACACCTATCCGTTGCGCCACTTGCCGAACCGAGAAACTGGAGTCCCACGTTCGCAGCTTCTCTCTACGGTCTCGTACGTACTCGCCGAAATCATTCATGTAAATGTAGTATGTACTACATAGTACACATTTGTCAAGTAGCTACGAAAGAAGAAGGGCAGAGCGTGAAGCCCTGCCCCTTTGCGACTTTCTTCGCGAGCTTCTCGGCCTTGTCGTGGTCGACCTTGCGTGTCACCTCCTCGACGAGCGAAAGAACATCGCCCATGCCGAGAATGCGCGATGCGAGCCGGTCAGGGTGGAAAGGTTCGAGGGCATCGACCTTCTCGCCGACACCGAGAAACTTGATCGGCTTCCCGGTGATGTGGCGAATCGAGAGCGCCGCGCCGCCCCGGGAATCACCGTCCGCCTTGGTCAGGATCACACCGGTGAGTGGCAGGGCGTCGTTGAAAGCCTTTGCCGTGTTGGCCGCATCCTGGCCAGTCATGCTGTCAACGACGAAAAGCGTCTCGACAGGCTTGAGTTCGGCGTGCAACTCCTGGATTTCCGACATCATGCCGGCATCGACATGCAGGCGGCCCGCGGTATCCACGATCAGGACATCGGCGAAGGTCTTGCGCGCCTCGGCCAGGGCCGAACGGGCGATGGCAACGGGCTTCTGGTCCGGCGAACTCGGGAAGAAGCTGACACCGACCTCGCCTGCCAGTGTCCTGAGCTGGTCGATCGCGGCCGGACGGTAGACGTCGCAGCTGACGACCATGACCTTCTTCTTCTCGCGCTCCTTGAGATAGCGCGAGAGCTTGCCGACGCTGGTGGTCTTGCCTGATCCCTGCAGGCCGGCCATGAGCACAACGGCCGGCGGCTGGGTCGAGAGATCGAGGCGCTCGTTGGCATCGCCCATGACATGCACGAGCTCGTCGTTGACGATCTTGACGAGCGTCTGGCCCGGCGTCAGGCTCTTCAGCACATTCTCGCCGGTCGCCTTCTCGCGAATGCTCTCGATGAAATCACGCACGACGGGCAAGGCAACATCCGCCTCGAGCAGTGCCATGCGGATTTCGCGCAGGGTTTCCTTGATGTTGTCTTCGGTCAGGCGCCCCTGGCCGCGAATGCGGTCGAGCGTCTGGCCGAGTCGGTCACTGAGATTCTTGAACATGAAACGGGAAGGATCTGACTTGTTGGCGCATAGTATAAAGCAATCACCCGTAGCCTGCAGGGCTGCCGCGAGACCCTGCCCTGCAGGCGTTCTGCACCTCGCACCACGGAAGTCCCGTGCATCTGAACTTCAGATCAATACTAGAGCTGGGAGTGGCGCGGGGCCAGGTCGGGGACAAGAAGCCGATAGAGAAGGCTTCTCTTTGCTGCGGTCTTCACGTTGTTATTGCGGAGATCTTTACAGTGGCACCGGGTTTCACGGGGTCTCGCCCGGTTCGGCAATGCAATAGTTCCCGGGACGGAATGCGGGCGTACAGAGCGCAAGAAACCGGAGATCGGCTTCGCTCGAACTGTTCGTGATGCGCTGACGGGAACCGGCCGGTATCAGGACGACATCGCCATGGCAGACGGTTGTCGGCTGCAACCCCTGGACCTCGACGACCCCTTCCCCCTCGAGGATCAGGTAGCGTTCGTCGGTCCCCGCGAGACGGTGCCACTCTGTCGTGACCCCCGGCGGCACACGCGCCTGCGCGATCGAGAGACCGGGATCGGCATCCGTGTTCGACAGCTCGCTGATATAGCACCCCTCCCTGATGAGCCTCTCATCGCCCTGCCTGCGCAGGATACGTGGCAGCTTCATGGTCCGGTGAACACTACCGAATGATGCGAGCCGGTGCTTATACCCCGGTTGCCCGTGTCACCCGAAGGACTTGAGATCCACATCGAGACGGCTGCAGCTGATCTTGCGCGCAAAGTCCGATTCACCCGGAAACTCCTGGGCAATGATCCAGATCTGCGGCAGGTGCGCCATGTTGTGCATGGTCTTGAGCGAGTGAGTCGTGCGCTCCTCGTCGAAGAAGGCGAAGGGTTCGTCGAGGAAGAGGAACTGGTCACCCTTGACGACATCGCGCGCGAGCGCCTGGGACATGCTCAGGCGAACGGCCAGCAGCACCTGTCTCTGGGTCCCGCTGGAGATCTCGTCGAACTCCATGAAGTCGCCTTTTTCGGCAGAGAAGACCTGGACGTCGAGCTCGTTGTCGAGCTTGATGTGCTGGTAGCTGTTCTGAGTGAGGCGCGGCAGGATATCGCCCGCGCCGTCACGCAACTCGCGATTGAAGCGCTTGGCGACGCGCTCCATCGATCCCTCGATGAGCTGATTTGCCAGCGCCCTGACCTTCACGTTGCGGCTGTTCTCCTCGATGGTGTTGCGATAGCTCTCCTGCTCGTGGCGCATGCTCTCTGCGCGCTTGACGAGATCGCGTTCCGAGGCAATCCGTCCACCCAGGTCATCGATCTTCTCCTGCAACAGGGAGGCCACGTTATCGAGCCATCCACACTCCTGGTTTGCAATCACCTCGACCTGCTGCTTGGTCGCATCCCGCTGCCCGAGATGGGCGAGAATCGACGCCGTCTGGCGCTCGTCCACGGCATTATCCAGTTCGTCGGCAGCAACACCCGCGAGCGACAGGTCGTTCCCTTCCTCCCGTCGCATGACGACAGCCCGGACTTTTTCGACATACTCATCGCTCTTCCCGGTGAAGGCGGCAATCACCTCGCGCGTGCCCATCGAACCGAACCAGGTCAGCAGGCCGAGCAGGCCGAGCCCGGCAGCGAGATAGACCAGCCACTCGGGTGCGACGGTAACGCCCGGCAAGGAGACAGACTGCAGCAGCGTGTCGAGCGGCTGGCTCAGCGCATGCTGCGGGTAGTAGGTCAGCAGGATCCATGCAACCGCGGCGAGTGCACCGAAGAGCAGGAACAGAAATTCCAGGGAGCGATGGCGACTGCGCTTGCTGCTGGCCCGGCGATAGCCGTCGATCGAGTCGATGAACTCCCCGGTCGCAGCGCGCAGTTCGTCCGCCTCGGTTCGGGCCGTGTCGCACGCCTGCTGGACAAGGGCAAGCTCCTCTTCCATCGACTCGAGCTTGCCGGGTTCGAGATCCAGCTCCTCGATATCTTCCTGGATGCGGATGTGGCGCGCATCCGCGCTGATCATGCTGCTCTTGAAATTCTCGATTTCGCGATCGAAAGCCTCGTGGGTCTTTTCGAGGGTCAGGATACCCGCCATGCTCTTGATGGCATCACTGTGCGGATGCGGCGCCGTCAGTTCCCGCTGGGCGAGATAGAAGGATTCGATGAACTCGTCGTACTTGACGCCGAGAATCTGCTTCAACGACAGCTTGACAGCCTCGGCGCCACGGGCGATCGCATGTTCATCCCCCTTGTAGGAGAGTCTCGCACTGTGATTGCCGTCGGAGTCCAGGTGCCTGGAGACCTGGTACTCCCTGCCGTCCGAGGCAAGGAAAGAGATTGCGGCAAGGCAACGGTCCTCGCCCCAGCGGATGATCTTGCGGCGATTGTTCTCGTCATGGGACCAGGTGCGACCATAGAGCGCGAAACAGATGGTCTCGCCGATCGTGCTCTTGCCGGATTCGTTCGGACCGCTGACCCCGATGATGCCCTCTTTCGGAAGATCGTTCAGGTCGAGTTCGCGGTACTTCAGGACATTCCTGGCATGCAGTCCGGTGATAATCATGCCTCACCCCCGAGCTGGTTCAGAATCTGGCGAATTGCGAGTTCCACGGCCTCGTCGAACAGCTCGACATCGAACTGCCCGCCTGCATTGAGGCGATGCTCGCGTTCCTCGGAGCAGTAGTTCTCGAATTCAGCAAGAATCTTCGGCATTTCCTGGGACATTGCATGTCACTCCGCATAAATCACAAGGTGCACAGTATACCCAAATACGTTCGGCAGATAAGGCACACCACCGAGAAAGTTAGGGCTTGACAGCGGCGCGAACGTTCAGGACTTGCGCACCCTGAAACGCGCTTCCGGCACCGTGAAATCGAGCGACTGCAGCGAGACGACAAGACGCTGGTCGAGGGCCATCTCCGGCGTCCTCCGAACCCGAGATTCCAGCGCCAGTTCAGGCACAAGCAGGGTTGCCTTGCGCTGCTCGAGATCGACGATCACGGCCTCGCCCTGCCAGTTCTGCTGCCGCGACAGCCAGACCATTTTCCAGTGCAGGTTGGAGAATCGTTCCGCGCGACGGACCAGCGACGAGGCAGCGCTCGCCTCCCCGACACGCTCCACGATGGTCTCCTCGTCGAGCAGTGGCTCCTGCTTCAGGAAAGCACGGATCTGCTGATGCGTGACCAGGTCCGGGTAGCGGCGCAGCGGGCTCGTGACTCGCGTGTAGTGGTCAAGACCGAGGCCGAAGTGGCGTTCGGGCTGCGTCGCCATCCGCGAGGGCTTGAACAGCTTGCGATAGGCAAACATCTCCGACATGCTCTCCGGTGTCCGCGTCTCGTCGGGTGGTGGCTGATTGGCGAACGGGATCAGGATGTCGTTGCGCAGGGCGAATTCCGCGATAGCCTCACCGGCTGCCATCATCGCCTCGGCCACCATCTGGCGACTGCCGCCGCGCTCGAGTGGCCTGATGAGAATCTCGTCGCCATCGAGACGCACGCTCACCTCGGGAAGGTCGATGCCGGCAGCACCGGCCTGCATGCGCCGCTCGCGAAAACGGGCCAGCATCGCGGCAATCGCCTGCAGGCGGCTGTCATCCGAGACTGTCGCCTCGGCATAGGTCATGCGCGTCACCCTGACTGTCGCGAGGTGAACCCCGATCTCCTGCAGGTTGCCGGCGGCATCGATTTCAAAACCGACCGACAGCGCCGGTGATGTCTCCTTGAGCCCGAGTCCGAGCCGTTCTGTCATGCCATGCGGAAACATGGGAACGATCGCCTCGGGCAGGTAGAGATTCGCGCCGCGCTCGCAGGCGGCCGTATCCAGGTCCGAACCGGGAGGCGCGAGCGCCCCGGCATCGGCGATATGGACCCAGAGACGCTCGCCGTCGATGCTGATCGCGTCGTCCGGATCGTTGCTGCCGGCGTCATCGATTGCCCAGGCGTCGAGATGCGTGAGGTCGAGCCGCTCCTCGTCGGGCAGCTCGGGGACCGGGATGGCGGGTTCCTGCAGGGCGACGCCTGTGCGCAACGGATGCAGGTTGAATGCTTCCGGCCAGTATCCGACGCGCAACAGAAGCTGGTGTGCATGCTCGCGTGTCTGGCCGACATCGAGAGCCTGGAGGATGCGACTGGTCTCGGACTGACCAAGCGCGAGGCGTTCGACCTCGGTCAGCTCAGGCCGGTCCTCCTCTTCCATCTCGCCTGCGGCCAGCCGTGCAATAAGGGCATCCCAGGCGGCCTTGCGCTGCTCCTTGAGCACGCGCTCCGCGATCTCCTCCCTGACCTGCCGGGGATCGCGCGGATGCAGCTCCTCAGGCGTGCCCTCGAAGTAGAGTCCCTCGGAAAGGAGTTCCCAGGCGGACCATGCAGCAGCAGGCGTGTAATCACCGTAGAGCAGCGCTGCGAGTTCCGGCAGGCTGGTGCTCTCCCCCTCGAGCAGTTCGATGGCCTCATCGAGCTCACCCTCCCCGGCATCGAGATTGTCGAGGCTTGCCACCGGCCCCGGATGCAGGAAGAGCACGTCCTTGTCCCTGACCCTCTTGCTGCCGCCGCTGAAGCTGATATCGATCTTGTCGGTCACGCCGGTGACGCGTGCCGGGCGGCTCTTGTAGACCACCAGGCAGCCGGCTTCCAGTTTATTCATGAAGCATCCCGCAGCAATATTGGCAAGGGCTCACGCAATGAGCCACAAATCCCTTATGATACCGTCTGTAACAGAATCCAGTAACCGAGATGTCTTCAAAAACCCGATTCAGCGACAAGCTGCTCTACTCCATCACCGGCTGGCTGCGTTGCCGGATCATTCGCGGCAACCAGGGCGAACCCTATCTCGAGCGCTACCACCTCTTTCGCCTTCCGGGCGGCGGCGGCGCCTACATCCACCGCTTCCTCTCCAGCGATCCCGACCGCGGCCTGCATGACCACCCATGGCAGCGCGCACTCGGCATCGTGCTCTCGGGTGGGTACCTCGAGCAGCGCAAGAGCGAGTCGGGCGTGACCGAGCGAGTCCTCGGCGCCGGCAGCATCAACCGCCTCACGGGCGAGGATTTTCATCGCATCGTGCTTCCCCGCCAGCAGCAGGCATGGACCTTTTTCATGCACAGCGCCAAGGTGCGTGACTGGGGTTTCCTGACAACGGACGAGAGCAACAACCAGACCTTCACCCCGCATAACCAGGTCAACGATGAAGGGACGCATGAGCACTGGTGGAAGCGCGCGAGCCGCGGCAGAGATGCGGGGCGCGAACCGCTCGACATCAACGTCTCCTGACACCGTTCCGGAGCGTGAATGCCCGGATTTTATACGCTTGATTCCACCCCGCACTTGACGCATTCTCTGTGCATGCAAGACGACAACCATTTTCCGATATGAGCAACACCAGCTACTACGAACTGACTCACCTTGGCGTTCTGCAGGCCATCGGTGCCGATGCCTCCGGGTTTCTGCAGGGCCAGCTGACGAACGACATTCGTGATCTCGACAACGGCACAAGCCAGCTCGGCGCCTACTGCAGCCACAAGGGACGCATGATCGCCATCATGCGACTACTCAAGCAGGGAGACAGCATCCTCATGCTGCTGCCGCCGGAACGGATCGAGCCCGTCATGAACCGGCTGCGCATGTTCGTGCTGATGTCGAAAGTGGAACTCGCGAACGTCAGCGACACCTTTCGCACCATCGGCCTGACCGGTGAAGCTTCCTCGACCCTGCTCGGTGATGATGCGCCGGCAGAGGTCGATGCAGTCAGCTGCGCAGCGGACGGTGTCTGCATCATCCGCCTCGCCAGTGAGAAGGATGTGCCCAGGTTCATGCTCACAGGCAGCAACAGCGCGCTCGACAACAGGATCCGTCAATTCGTAGTCGATGTCTCGCCAGGCGAGCTCAACGACTGGCTTCTGCAGGAGATCCGCGCCGGTCTTCTGATGGTCTTCGAGCAGACTGTCGAGGCCTTTGTGCCACAGATGGCCAACATGCATCTCGTCAACGGCGTCAGCTTTACGAAGGGCTGCTACACGGGACAGGAAGTGGTCGCGAGGATGCAGTACCTCGGCTCGCTGAAACGCCGCATGTACCGTGTCGCAATCGACGGTGACTGCCCGGCGCCCGGTACCGACCTTCATGCGCCGGGCAGCAAGTCCGCGCAGGGTGCCGGCAAGGTCATGCTCGCGGCTTCCACCCCGGAGGGAAAGTGCGAGGCGCTGATCGTGACCGAGATCGCCAGCGCCGAAGAAGGGAGTGTGCGCCTCGTCGACGACAATGGCCCGCTGCTGCACTTCCTCGACCTGCCCTACGCCTGGGAAGAGGGAGAAACAGCTTAATAATTACATATAGTTATAAATTATCGTTAAAGTAATTATTAAGGAATTCATCGAAGCTTCCGCGGGTGGCGGCCTCCCGCTGCTGCTGTTTCTCAAGCGAGTCTGAAGCCAGTTCGCGAAACCCGGCGAGGCGCTCGGCATCGATCTCGCGACTGTCGAAATAGCGGTGATGCTCGGCGGATTTCCGGCGCGCAAATTCATAGAAACTCTCACCATTCTCGCGCATCTCCTCGAGCATGCGGGCCGATGGCGTCATGGCAGTATCCCTGACTTTCTGTTGCTGCCAGTGCAGCGCTGCCAGATAGGGTTGTCCCGACTGCTGCCGGTCCAGCAGCTCCGCAAGGGGCTCCATGTCGGAAAGAATCTCGTGCAGCCATTCACGCAGCCTGACCAGGGTTCCGTTCCTTCGCAGCTGGAGCTTTTCGTCACGGCCATGCAAGGCGGTCAATTGCAGATTACTGTCGATCTCCGCGCGCTCGTCCATGCTGATGGCCGGGCTCTCCTGCAGCAGGCAGGCAAGCAGGAAGATCTCGAGAAAGTTCAGCTGGGTCTCGTTGATACCCAGGGGCTCGAATGCATTGACGTCCAGCGAGCGCAGCTCGATGTAGCGGATACCGCGGCTTTCCAGCGCGCTGACAGGCTTCTCCATCCCCTGTAGCACCTGTTTTGGCCGGACTGTCGAGTAATACTCGTTTTCGATCTGCAGGATGTTGGTATTCAGCTGCCGCCATGCCCCGTCATCATCCTTCAGGCCGATCATCTCCCAGAGTGGCGCCGGTGTCTCGATTGCGCAGCGCAGGCTGTCGATGTACGACTGCAGGGAATCATAGTTAGCCTTGATACCGACGCTCTCCTCCTTCTGGTTTTGGTAGCCGATATCGCTCATGCGCAGCGACGTAGCGTATGGCTCGTACAAGGTGCCCTTGTCGAATTCCAGCATGGTCACGGCCTTGTCGCCGAAGAAGGATTTGCAGACGGCCGGCGAGGCGCCGAAAAGGTAGGGAATGATCCATCCGTAGCGCTGGAGGTTGCGGACCATCCCCATGTAGGCGTCGTTGATCAGCGGCTGCAGATCGCCCTGCCAGCCCTGCATATCGGCGTGGAGGGGCCAGAAATGTTCGTCGACCGAGTAGTTGAAATGGACGCCGGAGATCACCTGCATCACCTTGCCGTAGCGGTGCCCCAGGCCAACACGGTAGATGTGCTTCATGCGCCCGGCATGGGAGCTGCCGTACACGGCAATCGGAATATTGGTCTCCCCTGCCAATACGCAGGGCATCGAGGTCGACCAGAGAATCTCGTTACCGATATTGTCATAGACGAACTTGTGGATGTCGCACAGCATCGTCAGTGCCTCGCCGGCTGTCGACATGGGCGGCGTGATGAGCTCCAGCATCGCCTCGGAGTAATCCGTGGTAATCAGGGGATGCGTCAATGCCGAACCGAGCGCCGGCGGGTGCGGGCGCTGCGAGAGCGTTCCGTCGATGGCAACGCGCAGGCTCTCCTTTTCGACCCCGATCAGGTGCTGCCGGAGAAAGAGGTCTGCCTCATTCGACCGGAGTCTGCTGACGATCTGTTCGAGCTTGCTCACGCCGTGTGGCCTCGCGACGAAAGTGAAAAAGGGGCCGCTCAGGCCCCTTCATGAGAGTAGAGGCAGGCCTGGTCAGCCTTCATCTTCCTCGACAGCCTTCATGCTGAGACGAATACGCCCCTGCTTGTCGAGCTCGAGCACCTTGACCTTGACGACATCGCCCTCGGAGAGCTTGTCGGTCACCTTCTCCACGCGTTCGTTGCAGATCTGGGAGATATGAACGAGGCCGTCCTTGCCCGGCAGGATAGTGACGAATGCACCAAAATCCATGATGCGCGCGACCTTGCCCTCGTAGATCTTGCCGACCTCGACATCTGCGGTCAGTTGCTCGATGCGCTTGCGAGCCGTATCGGCAGCCGCCTTGTCGACGGAAGCGATACGAACGAGGCCATCGTCGTTGATATCCACGGAGGTGCCGGTCTCCTCGGTGATGGCGCGGATGGTCGCGCCTCCCTTGCCGATGACATCGCGGATCTTGTCGGGATTGATCGTGAAGCTCGTGATGCGTGGCGCATGCTCGGACATCTCCTGGCGCGGCTCGGAAATCACCTTGCCCATCTCGCCGAGGATATGCATGCGGCCCTCTTTGGCCTGGTCGAGCGCGATCTCCATGATCTCCTTCGTGATGCCCTCGATCTTGATATCCATCTGCAGCGCGTTGACGCCGTTGACGGTACCCGCAACCTTGAAGTCCATGTCACCGAGATGATCCTCGTCACCGAGAATGTCGGTCAGGACAGCGAACTTCTCGCCTTCCTTGATGAGTCCCATGGCAACACCTGCGATCGGCGACCTGATGGGAACACCGGCATCCATGAGTGCGAGGCTGGTGCCGCAGACAGAGGCCATGGAAGAGGAGCCGTTGGATTCTGTGATCTCGGAGACGACGCGGATTGAGTACGGGAACTCGTCGCTCGTCGGCATGCAGGCCAGCACGCCGCGCTTGGCAAGGCGGCCATGACCGATCTCACGCCGCTTCGGACTGCCGACGCGACCCGTTTCACCGACGCAGAACGGCGGGAAGTTGTAGTGCAGCATGAAGTTCTCTTTGCGTTCACCCTCGAGCGCATCGATGATCTGCGCCTCGCGCTCGGTGCCGAGCGTGGTGATGACCAGCGCCTGGGTTTCGCCGCGGGTAAAGAGCGCAGAGCCGTGCGTGCGCGGCAGGACGCCGGTGCGAACGGTAATCGGCCTCACGGTGCGTGTATCACGACCATCGATACGCGGCTCGCCATCGAGTATGCGGCTGCGCACAGTGGTCTTCTTGAGCTTGCCGAGTGCTGTTTCGATCTCCTGCTCGCTCCATTTGGGCTCGTCGCCCGTGCAGAATTTCTCCACGAGATCCGCCTTGATGGCGTCAAGCCTGCCGTAACGCTGCATCTTGTCGGCAATGCCGTAGGCCTCGACCACCGCATCGGCAGCCTCTGCCGTGACCAGGTCGATGAGTTCATCGTTGGATTCGGGCGGCGTCCAGGAAAGCGCTTCCCTGCTGACTTCACCAGCGAGTTCACGAATCGCCTCAATGACAGTTTTCGACTGTTCATGGCCGAAGAGGACAGCACCCAGCATGATCTCTTCGGAGAGTTCATTCGCTTCCGATTCGACCATCAGCACGGCATGCTCCGTGCCGGCGACGATGAGGTCGAGTTCCGAGCTTCCGCCAATCCCGGTCTCCGAGTGGTTCAGCAGGTACTCGCCGTCCTTGTAGCCGACGCGCGCGGCGCCGACCGGTCCGTTGAACGGCAGGCCGGATATTGCCAGCGCTGCAGAGGTACCGATCAGTGAAGGGATCTCGGGATCCACTTCCGGGTTCAGGGACTTCACAGTGATGATCACCTGGACCTCGTTCACGAAACCCTTCGGGAAAAGCGGACGGATCGGACGGTCAATCAGGCGAGCCGTCAGGATCTCCTTCTCGCTCGGACGTCCCTCGCGACGAAAAAAACCGCCGGGGATCTTGCCGGCAGCATAGGTCTTTTCCTGGTAGTCGACAGTCAGCGGGAAGAAATCGCGCCCTGTGTCGGCTTCCTTGCGTGCGACCACGGTAACGAGCACGACGGTGTCATCCATGTTGACCAGGACGGCACCGTCTGCCTGACGGGCGATTTCGCCCGTCTCGAGAGTGACTGAATGTTTTCCGTACTGAAAGGTTTTTCTGATCGGCGTTGGTATCACTGTTTTTCCTCGGCAGCCTGATGGGCAGATTAACGACGCAGTCCGAGACGGCTGATCAGCTCGCGGTAACGCTCGACGTCCTTGTTCTTCAGGTAGTCGAGCAGCTTGCGACGTGAATTGACCAGTCGGACCAGTCCTCTGCGTGAATGGTTGTCTTTCTTGTGGGTTTTGAAGTGTTCGGTCAGTTCGTTGATGCGTGTTGTCAGCAGTGCAACCTGGACCTCGGGCGAGCCGGTATCACCTTCGCCACGCTTGTACTCTTCGATGATGGCCTTTTTGGCCTCTGCGCTCATTGTCATGTCATGTCTCCGTAATGGATGGAAAAAAGCGCTCCCCGGCAATGAGTCCAGATGAACGCACGAAATTGGTCGCGAATCATACCATGATCAGCATCTGAAAACAGGCCGGATTGACGGCTAGACGGCGGTTTTGAAGGAATCGGTGGGAAATCTGCCCCGATGGACCAGTTTTGCGGGTTTTGGTAGCGTTCAACTGCAGCGCGATGATGGATTTGAATGCGCGCCCCTGACTTCAGGGGTCGGAGGGTTTCAGGGGTCGGAGTCAAATTGACTCCGACCCCGTGAATATGGCGCTATCCGTG
>Ga0180429_10003917_pt1 | contig 11992 bp, 8 predicted proteins | sample SS_ome_FD_132428 | JGI IMG/M metagenome (GOLD analysis project Ga0180429, IMG submission 132428) | Hypersaline lake sediment archaeal communities from the Salton Sea, California, USA - SS_1_S_1 metaG | ecosystem: Environmental > Aquatic > Non-marine Saline and Alkaline > Hypersaline > Sediment ... | reverse complement strand
TGTTTTCGGGTAACCGGTAACCGCGTTAGCCCCGTCGCCTGCGACGGGAAAGGATGTGAAAACCGACGTATTTTCCGGTCGCAGGCGACCGGGCTATCTGTTACCCAAGTTTGAACCATGCCCAGAAAGGCAAGCCCTGATGATGATAGCCAATTCTCGCGTTCGGACGGTTGCCGGCTTGCTGGTCGGTGGTTTCTTGGCCTTATCCGGCATCGCTCTGGCCGAGCAGTCGCAATCTGAGGAGTCCCGGGCCGATCAGCGACACAACACGTCGCGCCCGCGCAGTCCAGATACCCAGAGACGTGAGTCGAGACCACCGGAGCGTTTCAATCAGCGATATGACCGTCGTCGCGGCGGTGGTGTACCGGACTCCCGACGCGGCCCGGAGCATGTTGCTCAGACCGACGTGCCGGACCACCTTGCGGACGTGATCCTCGCGTGCCCCACCCAAAGTGGCGTGACGCTGAGTGTGCTGGCCTATGCGGACATGCGGGGGAAGGTGTTGTACGGCACCGAAAGCGGACAGCTTCACAGAGAGACCCCGCTTGCACAATTCACCAGCGGCGAGCCCGTCGAGTTGGTCATCGGTTCGCTTCAGCCCGGCACGAAGTACTACTACCAACTCCAATATCAGACGGCCAGCGCTTCCGGCGTCGTCGAAGGTTCGTTCCACACGCAGCGTCCGCCGGGCAGCACCTTCGCTTTTACCATCGTGGCCGATTCGCACCTGGACCAGAATACGAGCCCCGCACTCTACGCCGTTGCACTGAGGAACGCGCTTGCCGACCGGCCGGACTTCCACGTCGATCTCGGCGATACATTCATGACCGGCAAGTATCGGGGCGATAAACCGGCGGAGCTTTACCTCGCGCAGCGATATTACTACGGTCTCTTATGCCACTCCGCGCCGCTGTTCTTCGTGCTCGGCAATCACTACGGCGAGCCCGGCGGAAGGGGACGGTCGCGTACCGGGGCGTTGGCCTTGCGAAAGGAGTTCTTTCCCAACCCTCAACCCGATGCGTTCTATACGGGAAATCGCCACGAAGAAGAGGGGGCCGGGCTGCTGCGAGATTACTACGCGTGGGAGTGGGGAGACGCTTTGTTTGTTGTCATCGACCCGTTCTGGTACTCGGGCCCAAAACGCGGCGAGAAACACGGCAACTGGAGTCGAACGCTTGGCCGCGAGCAATAGACCGGGCGATCATTCAGGTAGTCGCCCGCGAATCGGACGGCGCTCTGCCTCTTCTGCCGGGCTTTGATACATCCAGCGAGCGAGACTACTGGTCGGCGGTCGCGATGATCGGTGTGCAGGTGGCCGACGCGTTGGCATACGCCCATGCTCAAGGCACCTTGCATCGCGACATCAAGCCCGCGAATCTACTAATCGATGAAAGGGGCGTCGTTTGGATTACCGATTTCGGCCTTGCCAGAGCCATCGAGCAGGACACGGCGAGTCAAACTGGCGGTGTTGGGGGCACATTGCGCTACATGGCTCCGAAACAACTCAGCGGCCAGGTAGATGCCCGTAGCGATGTCTACAGCCTGGGATTGACGCTATATGAATTGCTCGCGCTGAAGCCGGCATATGACGACACCAAGGCGCGTCGGTAGGATCGACCGAGGTTACGTTGCGTCAGTGAGTTTCCTGCGACAACAGGGGCATTCACCGTCGAATCCCTTGACCATCGCGGCAAATGCAGTTGGCTGAGGGAGCGTCATGATCGCCCGGAATGCCAGTGGAGATCGATGCGCACATGCGCCCCTCACCATAGTGCCGCCCCGATTCGGCTGAGATTCGATGAAATAACACAGGCCAATCTGGTTCGAGGCAACGATTTAGAGTTGGGATATGTTTTTTCACCTTACGGGTCCCTTGTGTAGGGACGGTGTCTACTCGGTCTTATCGGCCACGACGGTGCTGTACTTTCGCTGGACTGCTGCTGAACCGTTTTGGCGGCGTTTCTTGTCTTGCTCATCCGAGTGTTTCGGCAGGTGCAGCATCAGCGTCTCAATCATGCGAGCCACCTGCTCAGGCGGCATCTTTTTGACCAAGTAGGCGTGTTTGCACTGCGGCCGGTCACGCCACTCGACGTGCGCGGTTCTTGCGTCGAAGTGGATGGAGCCCTTTGTGCGCAGGTCCCACACGTCCTCCAACCCGCCGTCAAGACCTCGGATCGCGTACAGCACGGCCGTTTGGTCCCAGCTTGCCCGGTTCGTCAGGCCATTATAGAGTTCATACGCCCGGCGGACGGGGCTGCTGACTGGGAGTTTCGTGAGTCTGGCGCCGGTTTGGATTTGGATGCCGAGTTCTCCGCCGCTGAATACTATCGGAGTGGGCCAGTGCTCGATGGCATAGGCTGCGGCAAGAGCGTCCCTGCGCATATTGCATGCCTCAGTGCCTTTGGGAAACTGGCCACCCATGCAAACCCAGGTCTTCACTTTTGTGGCAACCAACTCTCGACCATCAAGCGGGCTGACGCCGTCGGCTTTCGTCATCAGCAGGTTCCTCAGATTAGTCAGGAAGCCGACGCTCACGATGACGACGCTGTTGTCCTCTTGGGCGGCGAGGACCCGCCGGTAGAGCATGGCAGCATCGGGAGCATCGTCGAGCGATTTTAGCTCCCGAGGAAACTCTTCGGCGATCTGCTGGGCGTACCTCGACCGCTTCGAGGACCCCGGACCTTTGAGCACGCCCAGCGGAATGTCTCCTCGGCCGAAATACGTATTGAGTGCGCTCAGACAGAGTGGGCTCCACTGGTTCTTCGAGGAGACCCCCGTCGCTAGGATCTCGGCCTCGCCCGAATCCACCAGTGCGTGAAGCACGGCAACGGTACCCACGTCATCCGCGTCGCCCTGGATATCCGTGTCGAAGATCAGCCGCACCGGCGACCGTTCCGCTGCGGCAGCAACGGAAAAAGCAAGAGAGGTCGAAAGCATCAGGCAGGTGATCGGGGAAGCCACTGCATGGTGCGACATTGAACTGCTCCTAAGGATTGCCTTTCCGGACTGCAGCTATGAAATACCTTTCCGTTCCGACGGCTACTGAATTCCGGCCGACGTAACCCGGCTCTGCCCGAAGGTTGCCGATCCGGTCGGTTTGCGAAGCACCAGTGGTAATTCTAGTTTCTCGAACCAGGCGTAATTGGGTTTCTGGAATCGCTTCAATGCCTCGGTGATTGCCTCTCCGTCTTTCAGCGAGAAGGATGACGGGATGTTCGTTCCCGTCTGCTCCCAGGCCGTCTCCCCCTTGTAGACGAACTTTGCACGGCTGATGAACTCTCGCAGTTTGAAGGGAACCGCTCCGCGAGCAAAGGGGCCGAAGGCGCGGCCGTACGACACTTCCTTCTTCTTTTCGCTTTCCTTAACCGTAGCCAACAGTTCGATCTTCCCGTTGTCTCCGACCTGGCAACCGCGTGCCGTCAGCTTGGTCGTCAATGCCGCCCGGACCCTTTCCACCTGATCCTGGTCGGGCAGGCCGTCCAGATTCAGCTTGACTTTGGTCCCCTTGGCGAAGACCCAGAAATCGGGGGCCTCCATCGCCTTGGCAACGGTCTCGGTGACGAGGGCTTGTGGAAGACGTTCGATCATCAGCATGCTTGACGACCTGTGCGAACCCGTGGTGAGCAGGCACGTATAGTCGCCGAACTCCTCCGCGGCTCCGGCGCCCTCGTACGACCAGACAGTCAGCCGGTTGTGAACGTCGAACAAGGTCTTGCCGGAGATTAGCAGATGATTCTCGTCAACGAAATGAAAATTTCCGCTGGGCAGCCCCCGCTTGGACATGTCCAGCAGCAACTCGCCATCGGCAAAACGCCACACCTTCACTCGCGTATGATCGAGACAGGCGATCTTTGTACCGCCGGGGTTGAACCGCAGATGGGGCCACGTCAACGAGTCGACTGTCCGAGTGGCCAACACCTTGCCCTCGGCGACGTCCAGCACTCCGATATGCTCGCCACGTGAGTAGCAAACGTACTTCCTGTCAGAACTCAGTCCGGGATAACTGCCACCCTTGATGGCAAAATGGTAAACGGGTTCCGCCGTCTCTGTGTCCCACAAGACCAGTTTGCCGCCACCGCTGACCGTGAGTGCACGACCCTCTTCGACGAACCTGGCCCACTTGATGTCGCGGTTACCACCGCTCGATTCCTTATAGGGATACCATTGCAGTAGGCGTTTGATCCTGTCGCTGGCAAAACTCCACGTTTCCAAGTAGTCCGACTTGCCGAACCCGAATTCGCTCTTGCGCATCAGCGCCGTGGTACCGTTGTCGGCGAGCGCCAGAGGAGACATGGTGTGCTCCAGTGTTGCGACTTTGAACGGCACCCCTTGCCCTTCCGTCATATCTGCCAGGAAGTACCGCAGCGCCAGCGTCTTGTCTTTTTTGCGGTGGGCATATCCAAACAGCACTCGGTTGCTGGGGACACTATGCCGTCTGCTTCCGAGATGAATGTCGCCTTGACGCTGAACCTACCACTGCTATCGGTCCAGGTGCGTGGCAGTTGGCCTTGAGCGGCCACGGCCATAGCGGTTAGGACAACGGTGCCCAGAAGAACAGAGCGTCGCGACAACCGGGAATCAATCATTCTTCGTTTCATTTGAGAACCTCATGCAATTAGCGGAACCCTACGATTGCCACCCAGGTAGCGTAAACCAAGCACGGCGCTCGTGTCAATCGTTCGCAAGCGGCCGGCGAAGGATCACGCCATCCTTGCTATCACCTGTTTGACGAGGCGACCTGCTTCGTGGCCCCTTGCACGGAAGTCCGAGAAGCACAGGATATCCCGCGCCACTCACAACACGCAAGCAGCAACCTGGACGTCGCGCCGAGGCTGCGGGACTCGGTGTGGGGCGCCCTTTGTCTTACCTATCAGGCGTTGCCGTCGGATCCGATGCTGGCCTTTACATCTTCTGCCGGTCGCTTTGAATACGTTTTCAACCAACCGTCGGCGACCGGCAATCGCTCGACGCTCTCTTCCGGTTTGAACTGCCTACCTGCGACCTCGTATCGCCAAGATACTCAGCCGAACTGCAAGTGTCAATCGGCGTGGACCTTACGCACTGGCGACGGAAGCACGCTGACGTTCGGTTGACAGCGGACCGCGTCTACTCACGCATTCCGACAGCAACGATGGCAATCGGCCCAGCATCCACGGCGGATGTCGGCAAAACTCAAACACGCGCTCAGAGTCCACAGCAGCCCCGTAGCGTTTCTTGCGGCCATGTGGGCCTCTCCGGAGATGTGACGGCGGAGTCTGCCGCGAAAACGTGGGAGGACGCCGTTACCGAGACGCATGCCAACGTGGCAAAGAAAGTGACGTTACGCGTCTTTGGGGTCGCGAAGGAATTACTACTCATATTCGATCTCTATGCTCTGGATGATTGGTTGCACTTTGTTCGCGTCGAGTTGCTTGGTTCTGAACTCGAACTGAAAGCCTCTTCCTTCCGGCAGGGAACTCAGGTCCATCGCGGCGGGCGTCACATCCACGATCCGGGCGAATCCTGGCTTCTGCGCGTAGCTTTCCTTGATGCGCTCCCAACGCGTCCATTGGTCTATCTGGCCGTCTCCGTCTTCATCAACGCCGACCCGCGCCTCGACACCATCCACCCAGGGACCGGGGCTCACGAAGTCCGTTGCCTTCTGCATGATGATGTAAAACCGGCCCTCGGCAAAACCGACGCTAGGATCCGGGTGAAAGCCCTCACCGATTTCGCCCCCCCATGTGAACTCCTTGTACAAATCATCGGTAGTGAAACGCCCCATGCGCATCGACTTGTCATGGTCCGCGGGGTCGTAATCGCAGAACAAATGGTACTGATCACCGACCTTGATCATGGTGTAGTCGCCATAGGCATCTTGCTCTGGTTCGTGGATTTCATACTTCTGCCTCCCGTTGCGGTAGGTTCCGGTCTTGCCGGTGGGATTCGTCCGGTGATCGATCGGATACGGGTGCTCATGTGGTTTGAAACCGATGATTCCGTCTGGACTGGAAGTGTGTCCCGCCAGGGGCGAATCCCAGGAACGGGCCTGCGCATTGATGGGAGACCAGTCCTCGTAGATCATGTGGAAGCTGCCGTCTTCATCGCGGAAGATGGCGATGTCCGAGCCATGCGAGGGATCATCGAACACCATCCCCATTTCCTTGCCGACCACTCCATCCTTGAGATCCTCATCAATGATCAGGTGTGGTTCTTCATCGTTGGGCTGGTCGTAGTAGATGTAGAACTTGCCGTTCGCATATTCGGCCGTGGTGACCCAATTGCTGTTACTGACTTTGCCGCAGTATTCCCAGCTCTTCAGATCCGCGCTATGCCAGGCGTGATAGCCCCGATCGGCCTCGTTCCTGACGGCGTGCTTCTTCTTGAACTCCCTACGCTCAGCCGCAGAGAGCCCTTTGGGGTAGTCGATCTTCAGGGCCTTTCCTTCCTGCTTCGGTGTTACTGCCGGGAAGTGGGTGGCGAGGGCTGTCTGATCATCAAACGCTCCTCGCGTCTTCCGGCGGCTTTGGTGACTCATCTTCAGTTTTCCGATTCTCGTCTCGGTGTCCAATCGGGATCGTAATCGGGGTTGGGTATCATGCGCGGGGCGTTGATCTCCTTGATCCACTTCAAGGCAGGATCAATCGGTGATCTGGAGGATCTGGACGCCGAGGATCACGGCTCGGCCGCCAGCCGGTACGGGTGAGTTTCTTGTGTCTTTGCTCGTGATAATCGTGAGGTATTGGTCGGGACCACCAACTTCGATGTCGGTCAGCACGTGCGTCTGGCCGACGATCCATTGTCCAGCGTTCGGATCGTCCAACGGTGTCATCGTCAATAGCGGCACGTCCATGTCCGTAAGGTTCAGACCGATGGCCGCCACGTGTGCCTTGTCGACGAGGTAGTTGCCCCAGTTCCGGTGGTCGAGCGACAGTCGCCCAAGCACGTATACCCGGTATCTGCCGTTGGGAAGCCCCCGCAGGCGAAGCCCGACGAGGTTTGATCGGCCAAGGTATCGAGATCCTCTTGCGCTTCGCCCGCCAGTTCGATCATCAACTCTTCGCTGAAGAAAACATGCCGGTCTCTGCCCCTGTCGCGGCGATACGCAAGCGTTTGAAAAAACGTCACTTTCGAGGCCCACGCCACAAAACTGGTGCCCGCAACGAATTCCTCGCGCCGCCGCCACAGCACAAGGTTCGTTTCCTGAAGGATATCACGAGCGACGTTACGATCCGGAACCAGTGCCAGGATGTAAGCGAACAGCCGATCCTGACATCCAGAGATCTGTTGAACGATTTGTTCTTCGTGTATTTCCGATGACACTTGTTAATCTCCAAGATTGACCTGCATCGTCGCTCGCGGACCACTCGATTAACGACGACCGCTCCATCAGCTAGATACCAGAAGGAGCGACGACATCACACAAAACATGCCGAATCGCCGCGAGATCGTTCTGCGCCAAGACTGCCTCCCAGCGCGACCCATTATACCGCAACCACTTGTGTTGCGACTCGTTCCCGGCGAACTGTCTGAAAAGCCGGCCCCGGCCGTCATTCTGGCGATGATTGGCGGCAACTCGCAAGCCGAAAGGCGGGAGTTTGAGGTTTGGCCCACCATTTCCCTGGGGGTATATGCTGGCCCGGCAGTGTTGCGTGTCGCGCTGCGTTTGTGAGTGCGGCCAGCGTGAGCCCGCACGAACAGTGTACTTTCTGACAACGAGAGTCCGCTGTGGTATAATCAGAACGTCCTGCCACCAAACGGTTTGTGTTTGCGAGTCTGGCGGGTCTGCCGCCAGATGGAACCACAAACCCCTACCCCAGGAGGCTTCCCATGAAGTTCCGCCGCAAAATTCGGTCCTTTTTGCTCATCGCCGACGCCGCGATTACGCTGCTCGCCTCGCCTGCTTTGGCCGCCGAGGTTTCCGATCCGCTGCCCGATCCCGAGGGCAAGCCCGCCGACATGACCAAGCCCGTGCAGGTGTACATCCTCATGGGCCAGTCGAATATGGTAGGCGCCGGGGGAATTGCCGGAGACAAAAACGGGACCCTCGAGCATGCAGTGAAAACCAAGCAGAAGTATCCCTACCTCGTGGATGACGCCGGCAAATGGACGGTCCGCAATGACGTCCGCAACGTGCGTGTCATGAATAATAGAGGATTCAACAACGAGTGGATGACGATTACCGGCGGGACCATCGGCCCCGAGATCGGCATCGGGCATTACGTGGGGCATGCCGTCGATGCGCCCGTATTGATTCTCAAGAGTTGCATCGGCAATCGCTGTCTCGGTTTCGACCTGCTGCCGCCCGGTAGCGAGCAATTCGAGTTCGAGGAAAAAGGCAAGACGATGGTGCACGCCGGCTACAAGGAATTCGGCATTTGGGAAAAAGGGACGGAGCCGCCGAAGAGTGGATGGTATGCCGGCACACAGTACGACGCCGACGTCGCCGCCGCGAAGCGAGTCCTCAATCAACTCGACAAGTACTACCCCGGCGCCAAGGAATACAAGGTCGCCGGCTTCTTCTTCTGGCAGGGTGACAAGGATCGCTACCGATCCTACTGGGCGGAGCGGTACGAGACGAATCTCGTCCAGTTGATCAAGGCGTTGCGCAAAGACTTCGATGCACCAGATGCGAAGTTCGTCTGCGCCACGCTCGGCCAGACCGCGAAGGGCGCCGATGGCAACGACGGGCTGATCCTCAATGCTCAATTCGCGGTGGACGGCGAGTCGGGCAAGTACCCCGAGTTCAAGGGCAACGTTGCCACCGTTTACACCAATCCTATCAGCATGGGCGGTGCCTCCAACGGCCACTACGGCGGCAACGCCGAGACCTATATGAACGTGGGCGAAGCCATGGGCAAGGCGATGGTTGAGTTGCTGGACCACGGCAAGTGATCCGCCGGTCGACGACAGCTATCGTTCGGCCAGAAGCTCGCCTTCCGCGGGTTGGTCTGTATGCGGACGACGCTGGCCTGGCACACACCGAGGACGCCGAGCGGGAAATCCCCTTTGAGGCAAAGGAGGATTAAGATGAACTGTTTATCGCTATCCAAAGAGCCAATAAGCATTGGAAAATCAACCTCGCTGGCTTTTCAGATTGCGGTATTGCTTTCGTTGGAACTGGTCGTTCCATTAACACAAATCGCGGCAGCGCAGGATACCACACCCCCGGTTCAATTCGAACTCCTTGTCCCCGAGAACAATGCCGTTACCTATGCGACGACCTATGGCAACAAGCCGCGATTGGCCTGGCGGGAGAGTTCCGATCCCGAGTCGGGACTTGACCACTACGAGGTCTGGCTAGACGGGTCGAAAGTCGATGACATTCCCGCCGGGGCCTATGGTCACTTGCACGGAGGAAAGGTGAATCTCTATGAGCCCTTCAGGCCCTATGGTTCCCTGGCCGCGGAGGAGGTTTGTTACTATACGCCCATTCTGTCAAAGCTCTCGGCGGGCGCTCACCAATGGCACATTATTGCCGTGGGCAAAGCCGGTAACAAACGCCGGTCCGGCAACACGTTCAACTTCACGGTCAAGGCTCTTGACTCCGACGCGGATAAGGCCAGGAGTTTTGATTCTGCAAGGATTTTTGTCAATCACCTGGGGTATCTTTCCAAACAGGACAAACGGATTGTGGTTGACGGCAGTATCGGAGCGTCACAGTTCGAGGTGGTTGACCTGGCTGGAAAGCCCGTCTTTTCGGGGAGATTGAAGAACGGCGGCAGCGCTTTCGGGAATTACCTGGCTGGGGACATCACCGAGCTTGAAGCTCCAGGCACTTACAGGATCAAGACGGGTTCAGACCACTCTATGTGGTTCCCGATCGGACTCGAGGCGAAACTGAACTACGAGGATTACCTGCGCAAATACCGCAATGCCTACCGCAGGAAGAGATGTGGCAACACGACGGCAAACCTGCACGGTAAGCCCTGCCACCTTGATGACGCCAGGATGCGCGGCGGTAAACGTTATGACCTTGTTGGCGGGTGGCACGCGAGTTCCGACTTGCGGAAGATAATGCGCATCCTGCAGCCGGGGCTGTATGGGCTGATCGAGATGAAGCGGATTGTCAACCCGGCCTGGGACAGCGGCGACTACAGCATTCTCGATGAGATCAAGTGGGGAAACTCATACATCCACAAGATGCAGCTCGAGAACGGCGCCCTTGGACATCATTATTACCTCTGGTGCGGTCTGACGGATTTCGGCGAGAGCGCGAATGCCTATACGAATAACATAACAGGGGATGCCGATGACAGGCTCCTTCCCGATGAAACGGTGGTCGTTGACATGGTGGATCAAAGCAGGTTCATACGGAACCAAACCACGATATACCGCATCTACAAGGATGCCGACCCGGAGTATGCCGGGAAGTGCCTTGATGCCGCCGTCAAGTGCCACGACTATTTCGTGAAAACGTGGCCGGTTGTCACCGACTTTGAGACCACCTTCAATGCCAGGCCCTACCAGGAGACGGTGACGGATTTCATGCCTCTCGCCTATGGCGTCAGAGTGAACTTATATATGTTCTTGGCTACGAATAATGGCGAATATAGGGACCGGGCCGTCACTCTGGCCGATGAACTCATGGCCCTGCAAGAAACAAGATATATAGAGGGCCAGACGGAGGTGAAAGGGTTCTTTTACCGGGACTCGAAAAGGGATTCTATCTTCTGCAGTCTTATGGCGCATGGCGGGATGGATGGTGCGGAGGGGGGCGTTGTTGTCTTGGCCGATTTGTGTGAAGCGCTTCCAACTCACTCAAAAGCGCCTCACTGGAAGGAAAGCCTCAGGTCGTACCTGGAGGACTATCTTCTTCCCCTGTCCAGGAAAAACGCTTTTGGCATTGTGCCGTCTTACCTCTCCCTGTCTAATTCAACTTTGGGACAGAGAGGAATGAATAGACAGGTTGGGGGGCTGTACTATCAGTACTTGTGCCAGAATCGCGGGGCGAACAAGGTCCTTGCGCGAAAAGCCATCCTGCTGGCAAGAGGAGCCAGGATACTCAGCAATCCCGAACTTCGGGGCGCGGCATGGAGACAGATTGGCTGGATATTGGGAAATAACCCGGTGAACAGAAGTTGGGTATTTGGTGCGGGTCACGGTCAACCCGCCGTCTACAGGGCGGCGCTCGAACCGCGCAGTGACGGCATGGTCGTCCAGGGTATCGGCTTCAACCTGTATTTTCGGCAGGGCCACTGGCGCTGGTGTGAAATGGAACTGCACAACACGGCCTGGTTTGCGCGGGCGATCTTCGAACTGCTGCCGGTGGACAGGGGGTGATTTATTGAGTCTGACTTGTCGAGAAAGAACGTGCGTTGCGATCGTGATGCTTGGCGTCATCAACATCGCGGCGGCGCAGGGCGCGCCTCCGGATACAGGCAAGATTGAGGACATCAAGGCGTACTGCATCGATTTCAACTGGGAAAAACCTTATGGCCGACCCAGGCTGGCGAGACTGGGCGCGTTCGCCAATTCCGATCCGGCAACGCATTTCGCCTGGCACAAGATGCTCGGTGTCAATGTCATCCAGACCTTCTGCGTCTCGACCAACGGCTACGCCTGGTACAAGAACGGTTTTGTCCCCGAGCAACCGGGGCTCAAATATGACTACCTGCCGCAGATGGTCCGGCTCGGCCACGCCGAAGGGATGAAAGTGATGGGCTACTTCACCATCGGCGCCAACCCGAGGTGGGCCAAGCTGCGACCAGACCAGAACTACGGTGCCGGAGAAGATGGACAGATCTCCGGCGGCTATCACGTCGTGTACACGGACGAGTATCTCGATTTTCTGTCCAAGTCGATCAGCGACGCGGTCAGCAAGACCGGCATCGACGGTTTTATGATCGACTGGGTGTGGCAGCCGACCCGTAAGCAGACGAACGGTAAATGGATCGAGGCCGAGAAGAAACTGTACGAGCAGTTGATGGGCGAGCCCTATCCGGGCGATGACGCACTTACCGTGAAGCAGGAACTCGCTTATAGCCGCAAGGCCATCGACCGTTGCTGGAAG
>Ga0180429_10003915_pt1 | contig 11993 bp, 7 predicted proteins | sample SS_ome_FD_132428 | JGI IMG/M metagenome (GOLD analysis project Ga0180429, IMG submission 132428) | Hypersaline lake sediment archaeal communities from the Salton Sea, California, USA - SS_1_S_1 metaG | ecosystem: Environmental > Aquatic > Non-marine Saline and Alkaline > Hypersaline > Sediment ... | reverse complement strand
GCGCCAGGTTGTGGAACGGAAGGATCCGCTCTTCCCGCCCAAGCCCTATCGCGCCATGCGGTTCCGGAGGAGGAAACCGTACTGCCGCTGGCGGTTGCCGAGCAGGCTCGCTCAGGCCGCCGATATCGCCCCGCGACTCGCTCTGCGACCCAACCAAGTCCCTCTTATCGCACTCCCGCGAAGTGGGTTAGCCCCGCGAATCGGATGCCTCTGTTCCACAAGCAATGTGGTATAGTTTGGTTCGTGCCGATTCCCTTTGCTCAAAGGAGCCACCCTATGCCTCGCGCCGCTTGGATCTTGGCCGCCCTGCTCTTGGCGAGCACGGCGGGGGCCGAAGACGTCACCCTGCTCAACTGGAACATCCTCAACTATCCGGGAACGAGCGGGACGATCCGCAATCCCTACTTCCGCACCGTGATTGGCGCCACCGATCCGGACCTGATCGTCGTCCAGGAGGTGCACAGCCAGGCCGGCGTCAACGAGTTCCTGACCGAGGTGCTCGAGGTCGTCGCGCCCGGCGAGTGGGTCGCGGGGCCGTTCCAGGAGAGCTACGACACCGATCGCGCGATCTTCTACCGCACCGGTCTCGTGACGATCCCCGCCTCCGGCTGGCTCGACACGGATCTGCGCAACATCGAATGGTGGCGGCTGCGGCATACGCTCAGCGGCGAGGAGTTCGTCCTCTTCACGTTGCATCTGAAGGCCAGTCAGGGCAGTGACAACGAACAGCGCCGCCTCGAGGAGGCGACGGTGCTGCGCGATTACCTCGACGGCCTTCCGGAGACGACGCCGGTCATCGTGGCGGGAGACTTCAACATCTACCGCGCCAGCGAGCCGGCCTACCAGTTGCTGCTCTCAGCCGGCTGCGGACAGCTCCACGATCCGATCGACCAAGTCGGGGAATGGCACAACAACCTCGGTTACGCCCCGATCCATACGCAAAGCACGCGTACGTCGACCGGGTACGGCGGCGGGGCGACCGGCGGCATGGACGATCGCTTCGACCAGGTTCTCGTGACCGACGAGTGGCTCGACGGCACCGGGATCGAGATCAGGACCGACACCTACACGGCCTACGGCAACGATGGCGAGCACTTCAACCAATCGATCATCGAGGGCGGCAACTCGGCTGTGCCTTACGAAGTCGCCGAGGCGCTCTTCCATACCAGTGATCATTTGCCGGTTCGTGTTGAGCTCGACCTGACGGCGAGCGCCAATGTCGCGACCGAGCTCAGATTCGAAACGGAGGGCTCCCGCGCCGCGCGTTTGATCGCCGGGACGCCGAGCGTACGCTTGCGCCTGCCGGACGAACCGGAACTGAGCTTCCAGTTGGTCGATCCGACGGGCAGGGTCGTGGTGCGCGGCCCGATCCCGAGCGCTGCTCTTTACCGCGGGGAGTATCGCTGTCGCGTCGCCGACCTCCCCGCAGGGGCCTACATCGCTTGTCTGCGCCGCGCCGGCCAGCTCGTCGGCACCGAACGCTTCGTGCTCGTGCGGTAGGCGGCGGCGGTACGCGCGCCGTGCATCGGTCGCTCGAGATCGCGCTCTGGGCCCTGGCGGCCCTGCTCGCGCTCGCCCTGCAGCTCTTCGTTGGCGCGCCGGCCGGCCGGCCCTTGCTCTCCGCCGTCTTCGATGCCGGCCACGCGCCGCTCTACGGACTGGTGGCACTCGCCGCGCTGCGCCTTGTCTCTGGGCGTCCTGCGATCGCACGCTCGCCCCGGGGCCGCGACTACGTCGGTGCCGGGGCGCTTGCCCTCTGCCTCGGCGGCGGCGTCGAACTTGTTCAGTACTTCGGGCCGCGCAACGCCGACTTCGCCGACCTGGGCCGCAACGCACTCGGCATCGCCGGCGTGCTGCTCGTCGCGGCCGGCTGGGAACGTCGCGCGCCGCGCCGGGCGGCAGCGCATCTGGCGACTCCGGCCGTACCGCGAGGCGGGCGGGCTCTTCTCAGAATGCTGCCGGGATTGCTGCCGGGCGTCACGCTGTTCGCCGTGGCCGCCCTCCCGGTGGCGCATGTCGCGCTCGCCTATCGGGCACGCGATGCGGCCTTCCCGCTGCTCTACGACTTCGAGCAGCGCTGGGAAGGGACCTTTCTGGCGACACGCGATGCTCGACTCGATCGGTGCCCGGCGCCGGATGATTGGCGCGGCACGCGGCGCGGTCGCGTGGCCCGCGTCGTCTACGCCCCGGGCCCCTACCCGGCGCTGCTGCTCAACGCTCCGGCGCCCGATTGGCGTGGCTATGCGCAGCTTCGGTTCGATGTATATGCGCCGCCGCCCGACAGCTTCCGGCTCTGGCTACGCGTAGATACGAAGCCAGCGGGCATTGAGGGAACGGCCCAGTCTACACGCCCGATCTGGATCCGCCCGGGCGCGCATCAGCTCGCGATTCCGCTGGCCGAACTTGCCGCCCCGGGCGACGAAGCCCCCGGCCTCGAACTCGGCCGCGTCCGCAGCCTGGCGCTCTTTCTCGACCACCCCAGCGATACGACGACGATCTACTTCGATCGGGTGCGTTTGGGACCGCGCTGAGCGTGCTTGCGCCGCTGGCGAGCACACCCCATCATCGCCGCCCATGGACTGGCTGCTGCCGATAGCTCGCTACCTCGCCTTCCCGCTGCTGCGTTGGCGCAACCGCCGGCGGGACCTGAAGTACCTCTCCGAAGCGGAGCGGCTGCAGACGATGCCGGCCGCCGAGCTCGCCGCGCGCCAAACGGGGCAGCTCCAGCGCCTCCTGACCCACGCCGCCCAAGCGTGCCCCTTCTACGCCGAGCGCTTTGCCACGGCCGGGTTCGACCCGACCGCTCTGCGCTCACCGGCCGATCTTCACGGCCTGCCGCTGCTGACCAAGGCCGACATCCAGACCCATGGCGCAAAGCTCCTGGCCCAAGACGTCGCCCCCGCAGATCGGATTGCCAACCATACCGGCGGCTCAACCGGCGCGCCGTTGCACTTCCACCTCAACCGCGACAGCCTCTACTGGCGCATCGCCAAGACGATCCGCCACGACCGCTGGGCCGGGCTGCAGCCCTATGATCGCGCCGCCTTGCTCTGGGGCCATCAGCGCGATCTCAACCCGGCGCGCACGCGCGTCGACCGGGTGCGGGACGCCCTCTACCAGCGCCGGGTCGTGCTCGACACGAGTCGCATCTCAGAGGCTTCGCTGGCAGCCTTCGTCGAGCGGCTGCGCGCGACCCGCCCGACTACCTATGTCGCCTACGCCGGCGCGGTCTTCTTGCTCGCGCGCTATCTGCGCGACCGCGGCATCCGCGACCACCATCGTCCGCGCAGCATCATTACGTCCGCCGAATTGCTCACCGCGGATCAGCGGGCTCTGATCGAAGAGGTCTTCGCTTGCCCCGTCTTCGACCGCTACGGCAGTCGCGAGTTCAGTCTGATCGCCTCGGAGTGCGAAGCCCACGCGGGGTTGCATATCGCCGCCGATACACTGCTGGTCGAGGTCCTGCGCGGCGGCGAGCCGTGCCGTGCGGGAGAGACGGGCGAAGTCGTGATCACCGATCTTACGAACTTCGCACAGCCCTTCATCCGCTACCGGATTGGCGACATGGGGCGGCTGATCGACGGGCCCTGCTCCTGCGGGCGAACCCTGCCGCGGATGGAGATCGCCGGGGGACGCGTGACCGATTTCCTTGTCCGCCCCGACGGAGAGATCGTCTCCGGCGCGGCGATGACGATCTACTTCATCGCCCGCGTGCCCGGCGTGCGCCAGGCCCAGGTCGTGCAAGAGGCGCGCGACCACCTCCGCCTGCGTCTCGCCACCGATGCCGCTTTCGACGCCGACTCCCGACGGCAGCTGACCGAGGCGGTCGCGCGCTTCTTCGGGCCCAAGATGCACTTCTCAATCGAACCGGTCGCGGAGATTCCTCCCGAGCCTTCCGGCAAATACCGCTTCAGCATTTCGAAGCTCGATCCGCTCGACGGGCTCAACTAGCGCCCGGCAGCCGCCGGCGCAAGGCAGCGGCGAGCTTGGCGCGCTCCGCTCCACCGAGGGCCAGGAAGAAGAAACCGGCCGCCGCCACCAGCCCGACGCCACCGGCATTCAGAAAGAAACCGGGCCATCCGGCGATCGGGTTCCAGCCGTGCAGCGCACCGGCCGCCGGCAGCGCGCAGAGCGCCGCCAGACCGATGTGGCGCGCAGCCTGCGCGTAGAAGCGGCCGAGGTCATCGCCGATGATGCGCTGAAAGACGCGCGGGTAGACGAGCGTGTAGATCACGAGCTGGGGAATCGCCGTCCCCCACGCGACGCCGACGAGCCCGATCGAGCGGACCAGGATGATACTCAGCGTGAGGTTGGCGCCCGCCTCCGCCAGGAGCACGTAGAGCAACGCCTTGTGCCGGCTCATCCCGAGCAGCACCGAGTTCGCCGCCGCCTGAGGCAAGCTCAGGCAGGCCGGCACGATCAGGATCATCAGGATCGTCACCGTCGCCCCGAACTCCGGCCCCATCCAGAGGACGATGAACTGGCGCCCGAAGAAGAGAACCCCGATGCCGATCGTGGTCGTGAGATAGTAAAGGTACCCGCTGATGCGCAGGTGCAGCCCGGCGATGCGCTCACGCTCCGCGACGGCATCGAAGTGGCTCACCGCGGGAACGAGCGGGATGCCGATCGCGTTGACCGTCGTGCGCAAGTAGTTGAGCACCTGGCCGGCGATATTGTAGTAGGCAACCGCGGATGCGCTGACGAAGAGCCCGACGATGATGTTCTGCACGTGAAAGACGACCAGCCAAGAAACGACGATCAGGAATGAGATCCAGCCGTAGTGCAGCAGCTCGCGCATGCGCTCACGCTTGATGAAGCGCGGTGCGAAGCGCAGATCGGGCACGAGGCGCTGCTGGACGTAGCGCCGGACGAGATAGCGCAACGTATTGACCGCGAGCACGGTCCAGGCCAGCGTCACGAGCCCATGCCCAAACTTGAGCACCGCCACCGTCGCCGCCGCGCTCAGCAGGGCAAACGCCATCTCGATCGCGTTGGAGATATCGTAGCGGTGAAACGGCCCGATGGCCGTGCCGGTCATGAAGAAGAAGGTGACCGCCTGATTGAGGCCGACGACGACCAATGCGATCCGCATCGTCGGGATCAGATCGGGCGGGACATTGAACGCACCGACGAAGAACTGCGCGACGACCACCGTGACCAGAATGACGAGCGTGCCGGTGACGCCGTAGATTGCCGTGCTCGTATTGACCGTTTCGTTGAGCCCCTGCCAATCGCGCGTGGCATAGTGCTTGGAAAGGAAGCGCGCCAGGCTCTGCTTCATGCCGGCGTCGAGCAGCGTCATGTAGCCGATAATCGAGAAGATCAGGGCCCAGACGCCGTAGCGTTCGGTGCCAAGCGTGTGCACGAGGAAGGGGCTCAGAAAGAAGGCGATCACCGCCGCCAAGACCATCTGCCCCCAGCTGGAGGCGATGTTGCGTAGCAGACGCTCGCTCGGACTCGGCGGCACTGGTGTCATGCTCATCCGCTGCCTTCTCCGCCGCAAGGATCGGCGGGCGGCCCCGAGCCAGCGGGCCTGACCCTGCCACTCCGATCCGCCGCACCCTGGCCGATCGCCGCATCCGAGGCGATCCGGCGACCCACGAGGCTCTTGGCGAAGATCACCTTGCCGCTCGCCTCGCGCGGGATCGACGCCACCACGCGGTAGTCGACGGTGATGTCATCGCCAAAGAGCTCGCGCAGCCGGGCGAGCTGATAAGCGCGCACCTCGGTCGACGGCTCTGGATCAGCCGTCACCCGCAGCGTGAAGCGCGCGTAGTCCTCCTGCACGAGCTGGATTTGTCCCAGCGGACCCGGCACGCTGACTGACAAATAGAGCACGATTGAACCCGGACCGATCGTCCGCCCGTCGCGGCGAACAAAGACATCGGCGAGCCGGCCGCCCAGGTTCACGATCCGCGCGGTTGTCCGGCCACAAGCGCAGGGCTCACGTCGCACCGTCCCGTAGTCGCCGGTCCGGTAGCGGATGAGCGGCATGCCGTAGTTGTAGAGGTCGGTGCAGACGAGCTCTGCTTCTCCACTGCCGTCATCAGCCGGAATGCTTTCGACGATCAGACCATGCTCGTTGATGTGCAGGCCTTCCTTGCAATCGCACTCCTGCGCCACCGGCCCGAGCTCGCGGGAACGGTACGCATCGTAGACCGGGCAGCCGAAGGCGGCTTCCATCCGCTCCCGCTGCTGCGGGTAGAGCGGCTCACCGGTCGAAACAACGCCGCGCAATGGCGGCAACTGCCGCGCCTGCCGCCGCAGGTAGTCGGCCAGGTCATACAGCGGGCTCGCGAATCCGCGCAGGGCGACCGGGCGTTCGCGCTCGATCTGGCCGACCAGCCCCGCCAGGATCTCGTCATCGAGTTCGTGCGCGGCGAGCATCAGTTCGCGGCGGTAGAGCCGGTTCTTCAGTTGCGCCCGCCAGCTCGGATCAACGAGGTAGTCGATGCGCGCCGGCCAAACGATCCCGAGCGCCTCCCCGATCGACCAGCCGGCCCAGGACTCGAACATGAGCAGCGCCGCCTCCTTCGGCAGTCGGCTCGCATGGTCGCGCGCGAAGCGCATGCGCGCCCCGGTCGTGCCGCCGGTGGTCGATGTGTGCAGGTCCCCCGCGGCGAACGCGGTGGATACATAGGGCTGGAAGTCGTCGCGGATCGCTTCCTTCGCCAGCCGCGGAAGCCGCTTCAGCTCGTCAGCGCCCGCCAACCGTTCCGGGTCCAGACCCCGCTCGGCGAACAGCTCACGGTAGTACGGCACCGTCCCGGCCGCGTGTCGCAGCAGGCGGGCCAACTGCTGTCGCTGATGGGCTTCGATTCGCTCGCGCGGCGCGCGCTGGAAGCACTCCAGCACGGCCATGCGCGCGCGCAGGCCGGGCAGGCCTTCCCGCTGCGCGATCCAATCGAATGTCCGGCGGCTGAGCCAGCCACGCAATCCCTGCCTCGGCGCCATGGCGGGATCCTACCCCCGTTCTTGCGCGGCGGCAAATCATCCCGTAGCGTCGCGACGACTCGCTGCCGTCTGCTTCTGCGGGAGAAAGATGCGTGCAGAAGATCGCCTATCTGATCGACACGATCGAGACCCCTGCGGCGGGCACCGAACGTCAGCTGCTCGACCTCATCGCCGGCCTCGACGGCGGTCGGGTCCGCATCCGACTCTTTCTGCTGCGCCGCTCGGACTGGACGCGCAAGGTCGATCTCGAAGCGGAAGTACTCGACGTCCGCCGGCTGCTCGGTCCTGAGCTGCCACGCGGGATCGAGCGCCTCGCGCGGGCGCACGCCCGCGAGCGTTTCGCGGCGATCCAGACGTTCTTCCCGGATGCCAGCATCCTGGGCGCCCTGGCCGCCCGCCGCCTCGGCCGCCTGCCGCTGATCGCGACGCGGCGCAACATCGGGCACTGGCAACGGGCCCGAGACCGCTGGGCGCTGCGCCTCGTGCGCCGCTGGACGACGCACTACCTCGCCAACTCGCGCGCCGCCGCCCGCCAGGCCATCGCGACCGAGGGGCTCGATCCAACCCGCGTGTCGGTGATCTACAACGCGCTTGATCTCGAGCCCTTCAATGCCCCCCTCGACGCCCTGCGCACGCGCCAACGTCAGGCCTGGGGGATCCGGGACGAAACGATCCTGATCGGCGCCGTAGCCAACCTGCGCCCGGTCAAGAACCTCGCCGCGCTCGTCGATGCGACCGCGCGCCTCGCCCAGCGCCATCCGGTCGCCTGTGTGCTCGTCGGCGAGGGACCGGAGCGGGAACGCTTACGCGCCCGGGCCACGCACGCGGGCTTGGCAGAACGCCTCCATCTGCCCGGCCGGCTGGATGACGTGCGGCCGGCGCTGGCGGCCTTCGATCTCGCCGTACTGCCTTCGACGCACGAGTCTTTCTCCAACGCGCTGATCGAGTACATGGCCGCGGGGAAACCGATTGTCGCCTCGCGCGTTGGGGGCAATGCGGAGGCGATCGAGCACGGGCGCAATGGCCTCCTCTTCGACGTCGCGCGGGCCGATGACCTGGAGGCAATGCTCGAGCGCTGCCTGACCGACCGGCCGGGGGCAGCCGCGCTTGGGGCGCAGGCCCGCCGCGATGCGCTCTCCCGCTACAATCGCCGCGCAATCCTCGCCCAGTACGAAAACTACTACGCGCACGTCTTGGCCGCGCCCGAAGCGCCGCCCCCTTACGCGTATGATCGGATCTCCCGTTCGGCCGAGTCGTAGCCGCGGCGTTCGGCATCAAGGGTGATGGCGCGGTTGTAGATCGACTGCATCGCCTGAATCGTCTGCAGGTGCGGCTGGCGGGCGTAGCGCCGCGCCCGCTCCCCCATCTGTGCTCGCAGTTCCTCATCGGCGAGCAGTTCGGCTACGCGACGGCGCACGCCGGCGGCATCGCCATGATCGAGCACATAGCCCAACTCGCCGTCCTCGAAGTACCCGCGCGCGCTCTCGCGGTCGGCCATGACGAAGGGCTTGCCCATGTAGAAGGCGTTGAGAAAGGTTTGATGCCCGCCGGTGCGGAAGAAGCCGGCGTCATGACACTCGACGACGAGGGTCGAGGCCGCCATCTTGCGCCGGAACTCCGCCGGGGAGATGCCGGCGACCGTGATCTGGGGATGCTGGCGAGCCAAGTCCGCCACCCCCGGCAGGGTCGTGGCGATGAAGACCGGGTAACCCAGCGGCGCCAGGGCGCTGATCAATGTTGCGTAGTCGCGCGCCCCATTGCCGCCCGCGAAGATGTACCCATCATCTCGGATCTCGAAGTCGTAGCCGGCAAGCGTCGTATGAAAGGGATGAAACTCGAGGCGCTCGCGAGCCAGGCCGTGGGCGCGTGCATAGCGCTCGACATCCGCTTCCCCCCAGATCAGCGCACGATCGACGACGCGGTTGAAGACGTGGCGCTTGAACCGTTCGCCCAGCTTGCGCCAACCGCCCGGCGCCGGGTGATCGAGAAGCAGATCGAAGATCAGATGGGTTCGCCTGCCAACCAGCCCGCCGAGCAGATACTGCAGACTGGCGAAGACAAAGCCGTGCGCCTGACCCGACGTGACGACCGGTAGCTCACGACGCCCTGCCAGACTGCGCACCCAAAGCCAAAGGCCCCACCCAAGTTCCAGCCCCATGCATCCCAACGGGAGCCGCTCCACGCGCCGCCGGCAGACGGGCGACGGGACAATGATCCGGCGCAATCCCGGGAAGTAGTGGGGATCGCCATGATCGGTGATCACACGCAATGCCATGGGCGCATCTTCGCCCGCCGGCTCACGCCAGGCAACTGTCGGGCCCCCGCTTCCCCGTCCCGCCTGGCGGCCCTCAGCCAACCGCGTCCCACGAGCGCATCGCAGGCCGCAGCCCTGGCCGTGCATTCCGCATGAGGGCGCAGAGACGCCGGCGCCCGGAGAGGGCCGACCAGGGGCTTCTTTTCGCTTCCGCGCAAGGAGTTAGGGCGCAGCCCCCCGTCCGCTAATCCGTGGCGCGCCGCTTGCTCGCCGGCTGGGCGAGCGGGCGCGGCGCCCCTCGCAGCTCCCCTGCGCGCCATGGATCCGAGCGACCCGACTCCGCCGCCGCGCCAGCGAGCAATTGGCAATCGGCAACCCGATCCAGGCAGGTGATCTGCTATGCGCGCATTGCTAGGACCGCATCATCTTCCGGCGGCCTTCGTTCTCCTGGCGCTCCTCGTCTCGCTCGGCGGCGCGGGCGCCACGGCCGAGGTCCTGCTCGATCAGGCCACTGTCGGCACCGGGCCCTACTACCTCGATCAGAGCGGTGAGACGTACCGCCTGACGGAGGATGTCACGACCAGCGGCTCGGGATTAGTCTTCGCGGCCGAAGACGTGACCCTCGATCTCGACGGCCACCGGCTCACATTCGGGACCGCGGCCGACACGTTCCGCTACGGCGTGGCCGTTCCCCCACCCTATCCGCACGTCAACCCGATCTGGTCCGAGTCGGATATCACGGTCTGGAACCCCGCATCCGGAGCGACGATCACCCATGGTGAGATCGTGCAGGCGAACCCGGGAGGTGCGCGCGGGGCCGCATTCATTGCCTACGGTCAACACCGCCTGACACTGAACACGCTCGGGATCACGATCTACGGCGATGACACATTTGCGATTCAATTCAACGAATGTTCCGACATCGAAGTCGCTCACTGTGAAATTCTCGATGAAACGACCGTCATTACCAACCGCCACGCTGGCCGCGCGGCGATCGACGTCATGGGTGCCCCCAACGGCGCGCTCGAGATCCACGACAACACGATTCACCAGTGCCGGCAATGGGGCATTCGGGTCAAGCGCCGCGACCCGGCGACAACCTGGGCGCACGTCTACGCCAACACGATCGAACCGGCGACGATCGTCACCAATGGCTACGGCGTTGGTGTGCAGGGCGACCGAATCGAGGTCTCGGGCAACGTGATCGACGCCGCCAATGGGCGCGGCATTCACATCGAACTCTGCGATGAAGCGCTCGTGCACGACAACGACATCTCGGTTGTCGAAGAGCCGCACTGGGACGAATACAGCCGCGTCTCTGCCCACGGGATCAAACTCGAGCACTGCACCGGCGCCGAAGTCTACGACAACGACGTCACCTCCTACGGCAAGGCCGAGTCGGCCGATGCCGTCAGCAACGGCGCCGCCCTCGTGATCGGCGTCGAGGCGGGGAGCAACAACTACATCCACGACAACATCTTCACTGCGCGCCACCTGGGCGGCAGCGCCTTCAATCCCTCTGACTATGGGCAATTCGCGACGGCGCTCGAAATCGTCGGCGTGGAAGCGGGCAGCGGTCTACGGATCGAGGCCAACACCTTCATCACCGAAGACCGCTTCTTCACGTCGTCACTCTGGCACGGCCCGGCGCATCCGGATGAGCCGGTCGACGCCGGCGATCTGACGGTGCGCGGCAATCGCTGGCAGCGCCAATCGACCTCGGTTCCCACCGTCAAACACGACCTCTTCTTCATGGACTCGAGTGTCGAGAATCTGCGCTTTGTCGACAACGAGGGAGGCGACTTCCAGGACTACGGGACCGGCTGGCCCTGGCTGCCGTGCGCGTGGAGCGTCGCCTACTCGGGGAGCGTCGTCACGCGGGAAGAGGGTGGCGCACCATTCCCCGAGATCGAGGTCGAGGTCCGCGATACCGAGGAGACCCTCGTCGCCTCTGCGACGACCGATGGCGAGGGGCGCGCTGCGCTGACCTTGGACGCCTACGACGTGTACACCGAGGGGGCCGGCCCGGCCGTCTCCGAGATCACCAATCTCACGCCGCACGCCTTCACCGGCCTCTTCCCCGGGGGCGACGTGGAAGAGAGCGCCGCGATCGAAGCAGACGCATGGGAAGTGGCCTTGGTTCCCGAACCGCCGGCGCTGCCGCCGGCGCCGGAAGCTGCCTTCTCGGGCGACCCCTTGTCTGGGGATGCGCCGCTGACGGTGCAGTTCACCGACCTCTCGACCAACGAGCCGACGGCGTGGGAATGGAGCTTCGGCGATGGCGGGGAGGCGGATACGCAGCACCCGGAGCATACCTTCACCACGGCCGGAACGTTCACCGTCTCCCTGACCGCCGCGAACGCGGGTGGTGAGGATACGGTCGTGCACACCGGGTACATAACGGTCACAGAACCGCCCGAGCCGCCGACGCCGCCGGTGGCGGACTTCGAGGCGGAGCCAACCGCAGGCGAGGCGCCCTTGACCGTCCAGTTCACCGACCGCTCGACGAACGAGCCGACCGCCTGGGAGTGGGACTTCGGCGATGGCTCGGGCGCCGCCGAGCAGAACCCCGAGCACATCTACGACGAGCCGGGCAGCTACACCGTCGCGCTGACCGTCGCCAACGCCGATGGCAGCGACACCGAGACCCAGATCGACCTGATCGTCGTCGCCGAACCGCCCGAGCCGCCGACGCCGCCGGTGGCGGACTTCGAGGCGGAGCCAACCGCAGGCGAGGCGCCCTTGACCGTCCAGTTCACCGACCGCTCGACGAACGAGCCGACCG
>Ga0180429_10003910_pt1 | contig 12002 bp, 8 predicted proteins | sample SS_ome_FD_132428 | JGI IMG/M metagenome (GOLD analysis project Ga0180429, IMG submission 132428) | Hypersaline lake sediment archaeal communities from the Salton Sea, California, USA - SS_1_S_1 metaG | ecosystem: Environmental > Aquatic > Non-marine Saline and Alkaline > Hypersaline > Sediment ... | reverse complement strand
GAGATCGAAACCGAGCGTATCCGTATGCAGCTGGAACTCAACACCAGCCAGGAAGAAGCCGAGATAGCCGTCCGCTTCAACGAAAAACTCTTCGAGATCATCGAAACGCTCTACAAGAACAAGATCGGCGAAGTGCGCGTGGGCTCGCCGAAGGAGTACTTCGATGCCGAACAACGCTTGGCCATGGCACGCCTGCAGAAGAAAAAAGCCCTGCAGGAAGTCGAGACGCTCAAGCTCAACCTCAAGTACAACCAGCAAGTGCTCAAACGGCACAGCCTGCGTGCTCCCTTTGATGGCGTGATCGTGCCCTTTTCCAACACGAACATCCCCCGCCTCGAAGACACCAAAGCCGTCGAGGTGGGCGAGACGGTGCAGAACGGCCAGTCGATGGTGGCCTTGATGGCGGTCGACCATCTGCGCTTGCCCTGGCGGCTGCCGGCGACGCTGCTCAATCAGGTCGCCATCGGCCAGAAGGCACGCGTAACCGTCGAAGGCTTCGACAAGCCGGTCGAGGGCGAGGTGGTCTATATCAGCCCGACGCTGGTGACACGCGACCAGTTCGAGATCGAAGTGCGTTTTGCCAATCCACCCCGCAACGTGCAGCAAGAGCCCGACGGCGACTACCGCTACCTGTACCGACCGGGCATGTGGGCCAATGTGGAACTGCAGTAGCAACCATAGCCCCTGACCGCTAGCCAGGACCAAAGACGATGCCCTCGCCAACCGCGCACAACTATGAAACCGACGAAAGGCTCTTGCCTCGGATCAGGCCGGAGTTGCGCGCCTACCAGCAGGTCTACGACGGCGAGCCCTTCTGGGTCATCAAAGACCCCGTCACGCTACGCTACTTCCGCTTCGACCGCGAAGAGTTCTTCCTCATCGAACAGCTCAAACGCCCCGTTACGCTAGATCAGCTCAAAGAAGTCCATCGCCAGGCCTTTCGCACCACACTGCTGAGCAATCAGGAGATAGGCCAGTTCATCGCCCTGCTCAGTGCACGGGGCCTGCTGGTCATGACCCAGCCCAACCGCGACGAAATCCTCTACCAAAGCTCCCAGAAACGCCGCCGCGGCAAACTCATCGCCACCATCAGCAACTTCATGTTCTTTCGCATACCGCTTTACGATCCCGACCGACTCTTCGACCGGATGATCGAACGCATACGTTTCCTCTGGACCCGGACGTTTCTGATGTTCTATCTGGCCCTGGTGACGCTCGCCCTGGTCCTGCTGATAAAACGCTGGCCCGAATTCACCTCCATGTTCCAGGCCAATTTCTTCACCTTTCGCAATCTGCCCGTGCTCTTTATCGCCCTGTGGTGCCTCAAGGGCCTCCACGAGTTTGGCCACGGCCTGACCTGCAAAAACTTCGGCGGCGAAGCCCACGAACTGGGCTTTCTCTTCATGGTCTTTGCCCCCTTCCTCTATTGCAACGTCACCGACTCCTGGACCTTTTCCAGCAAGGCCCACCGTCTGCTGGTCACCGGCGGCGGCATACTGACCGAGGTGTTCTTTGCCGCTCTGGCCACCATCATCTGGTACCTGACCGATCAGCCGGGCTTCTGTCACGCCCTCATGTTCAACATCATGCTCGCCTGTTCGTTCGGCACCATCCTGTTCAACGCCAATCCCCTGCTACGTTATGACGGTTACTACTTACTGATGGATATCCTGGAGGTGCCCAACTTGCGCAAACGCGCCAACACCTATCTGCGCAACCTCTTCGTCCGCTACGTCCTCGCCGGTGAGCCGCAAGACCGCGACGAACAAAGCCGTTACCGCTTCGTCTTTCCCGTCTACGCCTTTGCCGCCTACGTCTATCGCTGGTTCATCCTGGTCATCATCCTCTATGCCATCTACAAAATGCTCGGCAACATCCACCTGGAAGCGATGGCCTGGCCCTTGATGACCATCTCGGGCCTGTCCATGCTCGTCATGCCCCTCGTCAAGGGAACCACCGGCATCGCCAAAGAACGCCGCGCCCTGGGCATCAGCAATGTCAGGCTGCTGATGCTGCTCGTGCTTATCATTACCGTCGCCGCCCTGATGCTCTTCTGGCCTGTCCAACAGCAGGTCACGCTCAACTTCATTCTCGAACCGGCCCAGGTCCACTGGCTACGAAGCGGCGCCCAAGGCCGACTGCAATGGGCCGCCTACGTCAAAGAAGGCGCCCTGGTGGACCCCGACGGAGATCAGGCCGTGCTGGCCCAGCTGGATAACCCGCAGCTCCAATACGAAAAGCTCAAACTCGACGCCGAGATCGAACAGACCCAGGCACGCATCGCACAACTCAAGGCCCGTGTCTCCGCCAGCGGCGCCGAACAACTCCAGGACCGCCTGGCCGGTCTGCTCAAAAACCGCCAGTTGCTCCTCGAACGTATAGACGCCCTGCAGGTGCGCGCCCCCTTTGCCGCGACGATCCTGACCGCGGACTATCAAATGCACCTGCTCCAAGGCAAGGTGGTCGGCCGCGGCGAGCCGCTGATGTTGCTGGCCGCCCAGAGCGGCTACAACGCCAAAGTGTGGGTCCCCGAAAAAACCTGGGCCCGCATCTTCAAAGCCGACGACGAGCTGGGCCAGCAAGCCGAGCTGATGCTCTACGGCTTTAGCGGCCAGAAGTTCACCGGCCGGGTCATCGACGTCAGCGATCATAGCGAGGATAACATGGGCCAGTTCGGCGAAAAAATGGCCCTGAGCAACAAGGTTGGTGGCGAGGTGCTCACCGAATACGACCCCCTCGTCAAGAGCGAAAGACCCATCGAGGCCGTCTACGAGGTCACCATTGCCCTCGACGAGCACTCGCTGCCCGACGCCGCAAGGCCCTACATGTCCGGCCGAGCCCACATCGACTGCGGCAAAAGCACCTTCTACCAATGGGCCCGCGATTCCGTCTTACGCTTCATCTCCCCCGAAGTGCGTCTCTAACACGCAGGCGAGCCCCACCTTCCCAACGACGACGGGTGGCAGCCAGGTAGGGCCGATGGCAACCTCCGCCGATTATAGATCGCCATCTGAATGTCGACGGCTGGCAGCGATCTGCAAAGCAGACCGAGGGCGATTTGTCAGCCTGATGCTGTCCACCATCGGTTCACTGCACAAACCGCTGCCACCTGCCGACACTTGCCATGACAGGGTGTTGTTAATAAAGCGTACCTGAAAACGTGTGAAAATATACGCCTTAATCCGCCCCGTTCTCGGCCCGGACGATCTCGACCGGACACTCAGGCAGCGCCGCCAGAAACGTTCTGCCGTAGTTGCGTGTCACCACCCGGCTGTCGAGAATCACCACGATACCCTTGTCGGTCCGTTTGCGAATCAGCCGGCCAAAACCCTGCTTGAACTTCAGCACCGCTTCGGGCAGCTGGTAATCAAAGAATGGCTTGCCGCCCGACTGCTTGATGTACTCCAGCCGCGCTTCGAGCAGTGGATGGTCCGGCACGGCAAAGGGCAGCTTGACAATGATGACGTTGCTGAGACTCTCGCCCGGCACGTCCACCCCCTGCCAGAACGTCTCGGTGCCAATAAGCACACTGTTGACGTCCCGACGAAACGCCTCCAGCAACGCCGATCGCTGCTGACCGCCCCCCTGAACGAGCAATGTGTAACCCTGCTGGGCACAGAACCCTTCCAACGCATCGGCCAGGCGGTCCACCTGCGAAAAACTGGTGCACAACACAAACGCCTTGCCCTCCGTCTGCCGAAGGTATTTCTTGATGGCGTCCGTGGCCTGCGACATGAAAGGCTGGGCCTGCTTGGTCGGATCCGGCAGATACCCCTCGACATACACCCGCGCCTGCTCATCATAAGCGAACGGCGAACCCAGCTGCTCGGCGTCGTAATCCTCCAGCCCCAGCCGGTCACTCAAAAACGCGAACCCCCCCCGCGCTACTTGCCCGGCCTCTTGCTGATGCGATGGCTCCGCGCCGGTGCTCAACGTCGCACTGGTGAGCACCACCGACGAACAAGGCTCGAAGAGCGCCTTCTGCAGCAGCGGCCCCACCTGCAACGGTGCTGCACACAACGTCGCCATCGTGCCCACTCGCCGCCGCCGTGCCTCGACCCAGTAAACATGATCGGCCATCTGCTGACTGATGAAACCTTCGATCTGATCGCTAAACTCCCCGCAACGCACCGCCAAGGCCTTTATCTCCAGTTGTTCCTGTTCCTGGGTGGCGCTTTTGCCCAGCTCCTCCAGCTGCTCACGCAATTCCTTCAACGGACTCGAGAGCACATTGGCAAACGCCCCCACCGAGCGCACCCGGCCATTGCCACGCCGCACCATCTCCTGATCGCTGAAAAACATAATCTCATCGAAGAACGCATGGCTTTGCCCACGCACGTGGTCGAGCAGTTTCGTCGTCGTTCGGTCCAGATACCCCGCTACGACGCCACGCTCCGTCTTGGGGTTGAATATGCGATTGAGAAGGTACGTGACCTGGCTGTTGCTCAGACGCAGCCCAAAGTGTCGGCTCGCCACACTCTCGACGTTGTGGGCCTCGTCCAAAATCGCCAGCTCATACTTGGGCAAAATCGACGCGCCCCCCAGACGCAGCGTCAAATCACAGAACAACAGTGCATGATTGGCCACAATGATGTTGGCATTGTACAGGCGCCGTCGCGCCTTCTGATAGAAGCACGCTCCGAAACGGTCGCAATGGCGCCCGCGACAACTGGCGGTTTCGGAGCAGACCATTTCCCACACGGCCGGCGGCACCGGTATCGGCACATCGCCCCGCGAGCCGTCCTGTGTGCCCAGCGCCCAAGGTTCCAAGGCCGCCAACGCGTCGAAGTGGGACGCTGCGGCGAACAGACTGCTTTGCCGCTGCCGCACCTGCTGGTAACGACGCCAGCAAAAATAATTCGACCGACCCTTGGCCAGCACCGCGCTGAACTTGGCGCCGCTGGCCCGCTGCAAAAACGGAATATCCTTGTCGATTAACTGTTCCTGCAAAGATATGGTGTACGTACTCACCAACACCTTGCTCCCGTCCGCCAGCGCCCGCTGAAACGCCGGCACCAGATAGGCGAAACTCTTACCCACCCCCGTGCCCGCCTCGACCATCAGATGCCGACCGTCCGCAAACGCCCCCGCAATCCGCTCGGCCATCTTCATCTGCTCGGGCCGCGCCTCGTAACTGGCCAGAGACTTGGCCACCGGACCGTCCGCACCCAAAAACTGCCGACTGGCCCCGCGCCCGTCAAAAGGCACGCTCGCCGCTTGTTGCTGTTCTAGCTCACGTGCCATAACTGGTATACCCCGATCCCTTTACGTCCTCAGACGCCGATGGTGCCTTCCAGGGGCGAACTGGCCGTCGCGTACAACTTACGCGGAATCCGACCAGCCAAATAGGCGTCGCGACCGGCCTGCAAAGCGCGACGCATCGCCCGCGCCATCCGCACCGGATCCTTCGCACCGGCTACCCCCGTGTTGAGCAACACACCCTCCGCCCCCAGCTCCATCGCCAACGTCACGTCGCTGGCCGTGCCCACTCCTGCGTCGACAATGATCGGCACCTTCGCCCGCTCCAGGATGATCCGGATATTGTTCGCGTTGAGAATCCCCTGGCCCGACCCGATCGGCGCCGCCGCCGGCATGACGCTCGTCGCGCCCGCTTCCTCCAGCCGCTTGGCCGTCACCGGGTCGTCGTTAGTATACACCAGCACCGTAAAGCCTTCCTTTACCAGCGTCTCGCACGCTGCCAACGTCCCCATCGGATCCGGCAGCAGCGTCTGCTTGTCCGCAATCACCTCCAACTTGACCCAGTCCAGCTCGAGCATCTCCCGCCCCAGCCTCGCCACGCGTACGGCGTCCTCCGCCGAAAAACACCCCGCCGTGTTCGGCAGCAACTTGTACTTCTCACGGTCAATAAAATCCAGAATGTTCCGCTGCTTGTTGTCCAGAAGCCTCTCGCGACGTACCGCCACCGTCACCACCTCACAACCGCTGGCCTCGAGCGCCTCAGCCATCAGCTCAAACGTGGCGTATTTGCCCGTCCCCACAAACAGCCGGCTCTGCAGTTCAAACGGACCTAACTTCAGTGGCTTATCTTCCAGTGCCATAAGTACATACCTTTCTGTGTCTGACGCGCCACGCGCCTTGTCTTGTTCACCCCCAACACGCCGCCCACGTCGGAGCTGCCTCCGACGCAACGGCCAAAATTCACGGCCGCCAACCCCGCCCCTCAGCCGCCGCCTACTATCGTCACTACTTCCACCACGTCGCCACTCTGCAACGGGGTCTCACTATGCTTCTGCTTGGGACAGACCTGCCGATTCAACTCGACCGCCAGCGGCGCGCTCAAGCCCAAGTGCTCAACCAATTGAGCCACCGTCATCGCCTCGGGCAGCTCGTGCGTCTTGCCGTTTACACTAACTTGCAATGTCCTGAACCTTTCTTTGGTCCGCATATGTCACGGGTTTTCGTGTTTCAGCGGCCATCGCCATCGTCTGTCCCTACAGGCGGCGCGGGGCTTGCCGGTCGGCAACAGATCCCGCCGCCCGTCGTCCGCATGGGCTCAATCGCATCCTGTCCAACTACACGACTACGCACTACAGAACGAAAACGAAATCATACAGTACCGCTAATCATTTGGCAACTTTTTCCCTGAACTAAAACGCACCTCGTATATATTGCTTTTTTCAATGAAGATGTCATTGGAGGTAGTGAGTCCCGATTGACGTCAAGCGGTTCATCAATACCAAATTCATACGCACGACAACTGGACCAGCGCCATTCGTTCGGCAGTTTTGCTAATCCTCCCCTTACCGGATTGTGATGCAGGTAATTCAATGTTTCGTAGATTTCTTCCACCGAATAGATGTTACGGTCGTATCCAGTGCCGCGCTGCCAAAACCGAATGATGTGGTCTCCTGGCCGGGTGGCATGCTCAAGTCCGCTTGAGCATGTCTGCTTGCGTAACCAGTTGTTCGCTTTCCGGGCTACCGGCTGTTTGATAGAGTTTAGGATTTCATATATCTTGCTATCATGCTGCGGCAAGATTAGTAGGTGCACATGATTCGGCATAGTGACCCAGCCCCAGAGTTCGAACTTATGTTTCTCGCGGGCTTGATGTAATGATTCAATAAACCAATTACGGGTTCTGTCTTTGCTCAGATAGGCCTCATTCTGATGGCAAGAAAAGGTTAGATAATGTCCCTGTCCCTGGATGTTATAGTGCTTGATTAGTTTGCGATACCCTTTTACTGTTTTCATGACCCGTCATGTTTATGTGTACTTGAGATTATCACTCGGTATTTAACATGTTCAAGAGTACTTGAGCATGCCACCCGAGAGCGGCGTGCTCAGCCTCAGATGTTCGAGCAATCGCGCCACCGTGAGATCCTCGGTATGCCCATAGCATTCAGCCGATCTCCCGCTCGCGAAACAGCCCAATGGCAAAAAGTACGCACGCACTGACGTATGCCAAGGCGTACAACCCCACCTGGCCAATGTAATTCAGCGGCACCGTCGCCCCCTGGTACACCGCGTTGGTCACGATACAGAAACTCAGGCTCGGAACGAGCGTCAACGGAACCCACGCCAGATAAGCCCACCATGTCTGCCCCTGACGCGCCACCGGCCCCAGCCAGTACTCCACCATCACCCCCCGCACAAACACCCCCGCGCACACAATCAGCGTCACAATCATCCCAAAACGCATGGCCACCAGCAACGCCACCGCCGTCAAAATCAGCACCCCGATCACCATCAGCACCATAGGCCGCCACAGCTCCCATTGCAGGTTGTTTCCCGCCGGGTTGAACTGCCACTGCGGGTCCAGCAGGCACATCACCCCGATCGCCGCACTGAACGTCAGCGTGCCCAACAAAATCGCCGTCGAACCGAAACGCCAACGATAAAAATAGTTGCCCGCCAAGGCGATCCCAAACGCCAACGCACCCGCCAGCGACCCCAGCGTTACGGTTACCATGTCTCTCGGTTCCCCGGCCATCTGCAGCACCCCGTGCCGGCACACGATCAGATACACCAACGAAAGAAGGTATTCCGCCAGCAGCACCGCACCGACCACCCCAAAAAACTTGCCCAGGACAAACGTCGATCGGCCCACCGTCTTGGAGATCACCGTCAACGCCGTCTTGTTCTCAATCTCTTCGGTCACCACCGTGGCGCACGCAAAAACACCCAAGAGCAACCCCGCCAGCAGAAGTGTCGATAAACCCACGTCCTGCAACAACATATCGTCGTCGTCCATCGTGAACATTGACAGCGACGGACTCAGCACTAACAGCAATATCGTCGCCGCCACCACCACCCCGTAAATCGGTTGGCGAAGCGTTTCCGTAAAGGTATTCGTAATAATTGCCAGCAAATTCCTGCCCATAACGCCTTCTCCAACGCCACTAGATCGAGTCCCATTGTAATCTAAGTTCCTGTCGCAAAAACACTTAAACAAAAAACGCCCCCCCCGCTCCCTTACCTCTTGCTTGTGCCTTTGCATTTTCTTAACTTATCCGCTATTATCCGCGAACTCGCAAGTGCCTTTGCCAGTAGAAATAACATGCGTGCTCTCCAACTAGTGCGGCGCACGCCCAAGCCTGCTATGCCTACGGCCTAACGGGGCCCATGGTTCGCCCTGAGCATGAAAATGGTGCGGGCCCTGACCGCGTGCCCTATGACCCTATACGTGTACTATTAAGGTAGCAAAGTATGAAGCTATCCCCCCGACGCGCTGAAGTCCTCTCGCTGCTGGCCTTTTTCCTCCAAATCGGCCTCTTCTTCCTCACCTTCCTTATCGGACACTTCACCGGCTCGGTCGCCGCCAAAGTCGAAGCATGGCATTTCCTCGGTGGCTCCATTGTCTGGCTGCTGCTCATACTCCAGTTCCACCAGCAACGACTTGCCCAGGAAGAAAAACTCGACGCCGAACAATACCAGCGACTTCAACGCCAAGGCAAAGATACCTCCGTCTTCGAGGGAATGGCCGTCGAAGACCAGATGCACTTGGCCGTTCGCCGACTACGCTGGCTCGAAAAATACCTCATCCCCGTCTTCGGCGCGCTGCTGGCCATCTATCTGCTCGGTATCAGCTACGTCGCTTATCGGACCGTAAAAGCCCCCGGAAGCGGCCTCGTCGGCAATTCCAACCTCGTGCTACAGTCGGCCGCCTTCCTCGTCGGCTTCGCGCTCATCAGCTTCCTCTTCTCCCGCTACGCCGTAGGCATGAGTCAACAACGCGTCTGGAGACCCATTCGCGCCGGGGGCAGCTACCTGCTCAGCAACGCCTTGGCGTGTTTCGCCCTGGCCATCATTCTCGTCTTCGCCAACGCCGGCTACCTCCTGGCAGAACGCGTCATGGCCTATGTCCTCATCGCCATCCTCATCGCCATCGGTGCCGAAACCGTCCTCAACCTCATCCTTGACGCCTACAGACCACGCATTAAGGGCTTCTATCGCCGCGCCCCCTTTGAGTCTCGCCTCCTCGGCCTCTTCAGCGAACCCGGCGGCATCCTCCGAACCGCCGCACACGCCATCGACTACCAGTTCGGCTTCAAGGTCTCCGAAACCTGGTTCTACAAACTGCTTGAACGCGCCGTTGTCCCCCTGCTGATCTTCTGGCTCTTCACCCTCTATCTGCTCAGCGGCCTCTCCGTCGTCCCCCCCGGCAACGTCGGCGTCCTCGAACGCTGGGGCAAACCCCTCAATATCCTTGACACCGACGACGGCTCGCCCAGGTTCCTCGAGAGCGGCCTCCATCTCAAATTCCCCTGGCCCATCGACTATATTCGCACCTTCCCCGTCGAGCAGGTCCAGGCCATAGACATCGGCTTCGAACGAATGCCCGAAAACGAAAGGCCCAAAACCACCGAGCAACGCGACCGAAGCCCCATTCTCTGGACCGTCGAACACTGGAAAAATGAATACCCCTTCATGGTCGCCGTCGCCCAGGACCGCCCCGACCAGACACTACAGGCCGGCCTGACCGTCACGACCAGCGACCGCAGCGGCTACAACATCTTTGATATGCTCGTCGTGCCGCTCACCGTTCACTATCGCATCGCCGATGTCGTCAAGTACGGCTACGGGCCTCGCCAGGCGTATGCCGACCCCCAGGACCTGCTCCGATGCATCTGCGCCAACGAGGCCCTGCAATACTGCGCCCAAAACGACATCGAATCGCTCATGGGACCGGGCCGTGACCAAACCACCCAGACCCTCAAAAAGGCCATCCAGGCCCAGGTCGACCATTACCAACTGGGCGTCGAAATCGTCTTCGCCGGGCTCGAAACCATACACCCCCCTGTCGAAGTGGCCAAGGCCTTTGAAGACGTCGTCGCCGCCCTCCAGCAAAAACAGGTCCTCGTCCTCAGCGCCAAAGGCCAGGCCGACCGGATCGTCAATGCCGCCCTGGGCCAAAGCGCCACCATTCAGGCCGAGGCCCAGTCCTACCGCTACGAACGCGCCAAACTCGCACACGCCGACGCCCAACGCTTCGCCCAGCAACAGCAGGCCTTTCAAAAAGGAAAAGACGTCTACCTCTGGCGCGAGTTCCTCACCGTCCTCGACGACACCCTGCCCGCCATGCGAAAATACGTCATGGCAGCGCCGGACGTCAGCAAATGGATTTACCAAGTTGACTTAAAGGAAAAGCTGCAACCCGACCTCTTAGAAGGTCTCGAACTTGAAACTCCACAGGAGAGCTCAAAGTGAAACGACATTTAGGCTTCATCGTCATCGGTGTGCTCATCTTCGCCATCATCGTACTCTACATGGTCATGTTTACCGTGCGCTGGCAGGAAAAGGCCCTCGTCCTCACCTTCGAAAAGATCAGCCGACAGGTCGATCAGCCCGGCCTCAATATCAAGTGGCCCTGGCAGCAGACCGTCACCTTTGACACCCGCATCCGCACCTTCCAGCAACAGCCCGTGGAAACGCAGACCCAGGATAAGCAACCCCTTATCGTATCGGCTTACGTCAACTGGCGCATCACCGACCCCCGCGTCTTCTACGGCAGCTTCCGACGCCAGGGACGCGAAAGCAGCGAGGATGTCGTCGATTACGCCCGCGACACCATCGCCGCATGGGTCGCCGAGGCCACCAATGTCTTCGCCGAATACCGGCTCGACCAACTGGTCACCCTCGACGAAGCCGCCTTCAAACTTGCCAGTATCGAAAGCGGCAGCGACTCCAAAGAGGACCCCCAATCACAGACCCTGGGCATGCTCGAACGCATCCGGGAAAAAGCACACGCCGACAAAGGATACGGCCTCGAAATCATCGACCTGGGCATCCGCAAACTCGGCGTGCCCGATGCCGTCACCCGCGCCGTCTTTGACCGAATGAGAGAAGAGCGACAGGCCGAAGTCGTCCGATTGCAGACCGCCGGCGAAAGCCAGGCCTCCGCCATCAAGGCCGAAGCAAAAAAACAAGCCGTCTTCCTCACCTCCGACGCCAAGGCCCGCGCCAAAAGCATCAAAGCACAGGGCGACGCCGAAGCCGCCGAATACTACGCCAAGTTCCTCGCCCAGCCCCAATTGGCCAACTTCCTCAGAAAACTCGAAACCATCCGAAAAACACTCACCTCGCGAAGCACCTTTGTCATCACCCCCGATTTCCCCGGCTACGAACTGCTCGAGAAGGGCCCTGCCTTGATGGAAAGCCCCCTCGCCCCCGCAGCGCCTGTGGCCCCGATCACTTCTCTTTCCCAGAAAGACAACTAGTATGGCTCAGCCACACCACCACCACCCGCATCCGACTTCGCCACCCAACGGCGAACGCGACGCCGAACCGCTCGATCCCGCTTCCAAGGCACTCGCCGAGGCCCTGCGCATCAGCTTCGCCGTTCTCAAGCTCGTCATCATCGCCGTCCTGGCCTTGTTTATTGCCGGCGGCTTCTTCAAGGTCAACGAGTCGGAACGCGCCCTCGTCCTGCGCTTTGGCAACCTCCACGGCGCCGGGAAAAAGGCCGTCCGCCAGCCAGGCCTCCACTGGCGATGGCCCTACGTCGACGAAATCATCCGCGTACCCGCACCCGGCACCGAACG
>Ga0180429_10003909_pt1 | contig 12004 bp, 9 predicted proteins | sample SS_ome_FD_132428 | JGI IMG/M metagenome (GOLD analysis project Ga0180429, IMG submission 132428) | Hypersaline lake sediment archaeal communities from the Salton Sea, California, USA - SS_1_S_1 metaG | ecosystem: Environmental > Aquatic > Non-marine Saline and Alkaline > Hypersaline > Sediment ... | reverse complement strand
GGAATGATCTCCATGACCTTGCTGCGGAAGGTCTGCCCGGACGTGTCGGTGGAAATGTAGAAAGGCGTGAGCAGGGCTATGGGTACATCCCCCAGCTCGGAGCGGGTCAGGTCGAGAATCTCGTCGTATGCCTGCGCGAAGACTTCCGGTGTGACGCCCTCCGGCGCGCCGCGAAGGTGGGTGTGCAGATCGTTGATGCCGATCTTCACGGTCAGGCGATCGGGCTTGTGAAAGAGCACGTCATCGCGCCAGCGTTCCCTCAGATCGGTTACCTTGTTGCCGCCGATGCCCTTGTTGATGTAGCGCATCTGGCGCTCCGGGTACTGGGCCGTGACCATCTCCGCGAACATGCGCACATACCCGCTGCCGAGGGGCGCTTCAGTGCCCCGACGGCCACAGTCGGTGATGCTGTCGCCAATGAGCAGTACTGTGGAACCGTCTTCGAGCCAGTCCAAGGCATTTCCTCCCGTAGGTTGATTGGGTCCGAGGGGCGAGAAGCTCCGCATACCGGCCATCACGGGCAAGGCCCCCCGGCGCCTGGCGCCGGGGGGCCTGTCTGATGCCCGCCGTTCCCGCGAGGGGTATGCCGGTTGCGACCCGGCGACGCGGCGGTGCTACAGGCCGATGAGGGCCTTGGACAGACCCGAAACACCGGTGGACAGCACGGTCGAGATGGCGAACATGGAGGCGCCCAGCAGGAAACCCAGGGCCGTGTTGCCCTCCTTGAGGCTGGCCTCCACATCGAAGCCGGCCACACGGGCGAACATCTTCTTGAGCACGTTCATGGCCCAGGTGATGCCGATGACGGCGGCGATGAAGCCGATCAGGATGGCGATCAGGGCCATGCCCACCGCGGCCCAGGCGCTGCCGTTGGTGATCCCCAACTCGCCGAGCTTGGCGATGCCCTGGGACAGGTGGCTGATCCCCGAAGACACGGTGTTGGCAAAGGACACCACCACGCCCGCAAAGAGGGCGCCGACGCCCATGTTCTTCTGCTTGATCTCCTCCATCACGTCCAGCTGCTTGGTCAGGCGGTCGAGCACCCGAAAGCCGTAGGTGATGCTCAACAGGGCAAAGGGCACCCCGATGACCAGCTGAGCCAGACCGCCCAACACGCCGATCCAGGCGCCGCCGCCGTCGGCTTCACCGGTCTGTGCGGCGGCAACTCCCGTCAGGGCCAGCGTCAACGCGCCGGCCAGCCATACCTGCCGTTTCATGACCTACCCTCCTCTTCGTGGCCGGGCCTCGGACGGGTTTTCCGCCGTCAGCCCCGCTACAGGCACATGGGTGATTGAGGCGTCCCCCCAATGTACCACCAACCGGCGGCGTACCGCTGCACAATTCTTCCCCCGGTCGGCCACGGTTCCAGGCGGGGCCGGCGCCTGACTCCGACCGCAGCGGCGGTCTGCGGCTCTGGCGTGGAGCGGGGCAAGCCCCCACCTTGGATCCGCGGTTGACAGGCCCCGCCAGACGACTCCCATCATCGACTCTGTGCGCCCAGGGCCCCGTGGGCCCGAGGCCCTGGTGTCCCCCTGAACCCGTACCTACCGGAAGGGCATACCCGAGATGAGCACTACTGAACGACGCGGCCGCGGTTTGCATATCGGCTGGAGCAGCGCTGACATCACCCCCGACTACCCGGTCCTGATCGCCGGGCAGTTCCACGCCCGCGTCTGTGAGGGCGTGGCCGACCCCATCACGGCCACGGCCCTGGCCCTGGGATCCGGCGATGAACAGGCCATCCTGATCAGCTGCGATCTGGTGGCCATCGCCGACGAGCTGCGCGACGCGGTGCGCCGCGCCGTGGCCGCGGACCTGCCCGATGTCGACCCGCTCAAGGTGGTGCTCAACGCCACCCACACCCACACGGGACCGGAGATCCGCGAGCCCACCCTCGGCGCCGGGCACGTGTCCATGGGCACCGGCGTCGATCTGGAGGCGCGCCCGCCGACGGAATACGTCGCCTGGGCCGCGGCCCGCATCGCCGCGGCCGCCGTGGCCGCCTGGCGCGGCCGCTCCCCGGGCCGCGTGGCCTTCGGCCTGGGTCAGGCCGTTATCGGGCACAACCGCCGCATGGTCGACGCCGACGGCCAGTCCATCATGTACGGCAACACCGCGACGCCGGGCTTCAGTCACATCGAGGGCAGCGAGGACCACAGCATCGGCCTGCTGGCCACCTATGACCTGGCCGGTGCCCTGACCGGACTGGCGGTGAACGTGCCCTGCCCCTCACAGGTGAGCGAGAGCGAGTACCGACTCAGCGCCGACTACTGGTGCGAGACGCGGCAGGAGCTGCGCCGGCGGCTGGGTGAAGGTCTCCACGTCCTGGCCCAGTGCAGCGCCGCCGGCGACCAGTCACCCCACCCCATCATGTGCAAGGCGGCCGAGAAGCGCATGCTCGAGCTGAAGGGGCGCAGCGAGCGGCAGGAGATCGCCGTGCGCCTCGCCGACGCCGTGGACGCCACCCTGCCCTACCTGAACGACACTGCAGACGCGGACCCGCAGATGATCCACCGGGTGGAAGCCGTCGATCTGCCCATGACCCGTCTCGACGCGGCGGCCGTGTCAACTGCCGAGGCGGAGGCGGAGAAGCTCCGGCTGACCTACGAGGAGGAGCTGGAGAAGCTGCGGGCCCAGCCGGACCTCAGAGAGCAACCGCGGTGGTATGTGGCGGTGACCCGCGCGTACCGGCGCATGAACTGGTTTGGCGGAGTGGTCGAGCGGTTCCGTCAGGCGCCGGAGGGGGGAACGCGGCCGGCGGAGACGCACGTGCTGCGCCTGGGCGACCTGGCCGTGGCCACCAACCCCTTCGAGTACTACCTGGACTTCGGGATGCGCATCAAGGCGCGCAGCCCGGCGATCCAGGTGCTGCTTGTGCAGCTGGCCGGGTCCGGCACGTATGTGCCCAGCCCCCGGTCGCTGGCGGGCGGCGGCTACGGCTCCATGCCGGCCAGCAATCCGGTGGGCCCCGAGGGCGGCGCACTACTGGCGGAGCGCACCATCGCCCTGCTGGAGAGCATCTTTGAAGCCTGAGGGGGCCGGCTCTCGGGGGCCGTCGCCGGCCAGCACCAGCAACCGAGCCGCGCGCCCTTTACCGCCTGAGCTCCAGCCGGTCAAACAGGCGTCCCTGCACATCTATGGCGCGCAGGTCCAGCCGCTGCGGCGTGACCGTGACCAACAGGAAGTGCGGCACCGCCTGGGCGTGCGCCGTGTGCCACGCCCGGTGGCGGTGAAACCAGTCCGGCTTGGCGCCAGCGCCGCCGGCCACCACATACACGATCCCGCCATTCTCATCGAGGGCATCGCCCCGCAGGGGGTGGCTGCGCTCGTACACGATGGTGTGGGAGTTGAGCACCACGTCGACGCCGCCGGCCTCGAGCAGGGGCGCCAGACGGCGCATCTGGGGCACCTCGTAGTCACCGGACACGTAGGGCGGGTAGTGGTAGAAAGCCAACCGCCAGGCGACCCCGGCCCGGTCGAGATCGCGGCTCAGGAACTCCAGTTGCGCCGACCCGTCTTCCAGCTCGGTCGTGGCCCTGGGCCGGCCGTCGGCGTATTCCACCATGGCCGTGCTGTCCAGAGCGGTGAAGTGAGCGTCGCCGTACTCGAAGCCGTAGTAGGTCCCCGGATCCGGGTAGCTGGTGAACTCGCGCAGCCAGGAGCCCGGGGGGCCGTACGGCCCCCCGGTGGCTGTCAGGTGCGCCTCCTCGTGGTTCCCGGGGCACAGGTAGAAGGGCGTGGAGTGCAGGAACTCTCGGCCAGGGCCGAAGAACCAGCGCTCCCAGTCGTCGTACTGGCTGCCCTTGGCCACGGCGTCGCCCACCACCAGCAGGATGTCGGGACGATGGGCGGCCAACTGGGCGAACAGGGAGCGGTTGACCTCGTCGTCGCCGTACCCGCCGGTCTCGCTGGTGACGGCGAAGGTGAAGGGCGTGCCCGGCGCCGGTGCGGCCCTGAGAAGATGCCGCTCGCTGCCGACCCGCTCCGATCCCGCCTCGGCCGCGACCTCGTAGTGGTACACGCGGCTCGGCTCCAGGCCATCGATCTCGACGCGGTGCACCCGGCACTCAGGCGCCCCGGCCGCCACTCGCGAAGACGTCTCTGCGGTGCGCGGCTGGCCGCTCAGCCCACTGTGTACTCTCTCGGTGCGGTACCATGTCACTGCCCCCGTGGCGGGTCGGTCGGTCTCCCACATCACGATGGCGCTGTGCGTCGTCGGCCACTGGAGATACGGTCCCTTGACGATCTTCACGAGCTGCTCCTGTCGGGTTCGAGGACGCGTCCTGCGTGCCGCGCGCGACGCGGATGGCGCCAGCCGCCACACCCTCCCGCCCCGGTGGCGGCAGCCGCCGACCCAGGGCTCTGAAGGCGCCTCGAGGGCCGCGGCGCGGCCGTAGGATATATAGCTAACACATTCTCTACAAACAAGTTAACTTATCCACCGGCGAGATTCGCCACCCCTGGCACAGGCCTTGCGGTAGCCTGAGCGCCGCCGAGACGGGCGGCTCGAGATCACTGCGACAGGGGGTGCAGCCCCGGTTGACCGACCCCACTCACAAGTTGGAGACCACTCCATGAAGAAGGCCATCATCGCCGTCATTGTCGCTGCCGCGCTGGGGGCCATCGGCTACGCCGCCGTGCAGATGGGCGGCAATGGCGAGGAAACCGGCCCGGCCACGGTCGAGGTCACCCGCGAGACCCTGGTGGAGAAGGCCCTGGCCACCGGCGAGATCGAGCCGCGCCACGAGATCGCGGTCAAGTCCAAGGTCTCGGGCACGGTCGCCCACCTCTTCGTGGAGGAGGGCACCTTCGTGGAGGCCGGCGACCGCCTCCTGGAGGTCCGACCCGATCCGACGCCACTGGAATACGCCCAGTCCAAGCGCACCCTGGAGATGCGCGTTCTCGTCGAAGATCAGCGGCGAGCCGACCGGCGGCGCACCAAGGGGCTGCTGGATCGCGGCATGGCCTCGCAGGCCGACTACGACAAGGCCCAGGAGGCCTTTGACCAGGCCGTGCTGCACCGGCAGATGGCCGAGGAGCAGCTCGCCCTGCTCGACAAGGGCAAGGCCGTGGTGGCCGGCCGCGCCGTGGAGACCATCGTCACCAGTCCCATCGCGGGGCACGTGCTCAAGCTGCACGTGGACGTGGGCGACCCGGTGGTGCCGCTCACCTCGTATCAGCCCGGCACCGAGCTGATGACCCTGGCGGACATGGACGACCTGCTCTTCAAGGGCACGGTGGACGAAATCGACGTGGGCAAGATCGGCGAGGGCCTGCCCGTCGATCTCAAGGTCGGGGCGTACCCCGACAGCCTGGTCAGCGGCCGCCTGGCCCGCATCGCCCTCCAGTCTGAGAAGCGCGAGAGCGCCACCGTCTTTGAGGTGGAGATCGACATCACCGACGTGCCCGACGGCGTGCTCCTGCGCGCCGGGTACTCGGCCAATGCCGACATCATCGTGCGGCGCGTCGACGAGGTCGTGGCCCTGCCGGAGCGTGTCCTCGTCTTCCGCAACGACTCCACCTTCGTGCGCCTGCCGGCGACGGAGCCCGAGCTGGAGCCCGCGGAGCAGGCCATCGAGATCGGCATGTCCGACGGCATCAACGTGGAGGTGGTAAGCGGTCTGGACTCGGGCGATGTAGTGCTCGACAAGGAGATCCGGGAGATCGAGTAGTGTACGCCTGGGAGCTCGTCCGCCAGTTCTTCTTCGATCTCAAGACCCGGAAGCTGCGCGTCTTCCTGGCCGTCTCCGGCATCGCCTGGGGCACCCTGTCGGTGATCCTGCTGCTGGCCATCGGCGACGCCTTCCACCGGGCCTCGAGCAAGTCCATGCACGGCATGGGTGACGACATCGTCATCATGTGGACGACCCAGACCACCAAGCCCTTCGCCGGCATGAAGCCCGGCCGCCGCATCGAGCTGAAGGCACACGACGTGCTGCAGATGGGGCGGGACGTACCCGAGATCGCCATGCTCTCGCCGGAGCTCACCCACTGGGGCCGCACCGTCAAGGCACAGGACCACCGGGTCAAGTCGCCCGTGGCGGGCGTGGTGCCCGACTACGAGATCATGCGGAACATGATCCCGGTGCCGGGGGGACGGTTCATCGATCCCCTCGACGTGAAGTTCCGGCGCCGGGTGATCTTCCTGGGCAACGAGGTCAAGGAGAAGCTCTTCGGCGAGGATGAGGCCGTGGGCCAGACCGTCTTCGTGGACGGCCGCCCCTTCACCGTGGTCGGTGTCCTGGCCGAGAAGCTGCAGACCTCCAACTACTCGGGGCCGGACTCGGACCGGTGCTTCATCCCCTACACCACCTTCATCGCCGTGTGGGGCAACTGGAACGTGTCCAACTCCCTGCTGGTGCCGGCCATCGACGGTGATGCCGAGCCCATGAAGGCAGCGGTGTTCGAGTACCTGGGCAACAAGCTCCATTTCGATCCCACCGACGAGGGGGCGCTGATGATGTGGGACACGGTGGAGATGGACAAGTTCATGGACTGGTTCTTCTGGGGTCTCCAGGCCCTGATGGGCCTGGGCGGCGTCCTCACCCTGGGCGCCGGCGGCATCGGCGTGGCCAACATCATGTTCCTCATCGTGCGGGAGCGCACCCGCGAGATCGGCGTGCGCATGGCCGTGGGCGCCAAGGACTGGCACATCATGGGCCAGGTGCTGCTGGAGGCCGTCCTCATCGTCGGCCTGGGTGGGGTCGGCGGCTTCCTGGTCTCAGCCGGCGTCATCGGGACCTTGAGCCTGGTGGAACTCCCCGAGTGGATCTCCCGACCCGTGCTGGCCCCCCTGGTGGCGGTGGTGACCATCGCCATCCTGGCCGTCGTGGGTCTGACGGCCGGGCTCTTTCCGGCCCGGCGGGCCTCACGTCTGGACCCGGTCCAGGCCCTGGAGTTCTAGCCGTGATACCCATCGGACATGTCGTCAGGGAGTTGATGGCCGAGCGCACCCGCGTGCTGCTGACCATCCTGGCCATCGCCTGGGGCACGGCCTCCATCACCATCATGCTGGCCCTCGGCGAGGGGCTGCGCGTCACCTTTGGCCGGGCCAACCGCGGCATTGGCCAGGGCATCCTCATTGTCTGGCCGGGACAGACCTCCAAGCCCTACGGCGGCATGCCCGAGGGCCAGCCCGTGCCCCTGACTCCGGAGGACGTAACCGCGGTGCGGGCCGCCATTCCCGAGGTGGCCATGGCCAGCGGCGAGAGCCAGACGTGGCGGGGTCAACGCGTGGGCGACAAGCTGCGCACCGGCATCATCCGCGGCGCCGAGCCCGACTACGGCCCCATGCGCAATGTCATCCCGGCACCGGGCGGCCGCTTCATCAACCAGTTGGACATGCAGCAGCGGCGGCGCGTGGCCGTGCTGGGCCCGGCCGTGGTGGACGAGCTGTTCGGCGAGGACGTGGACCCCGTGGGTCGGTACATGGAGATCGAGGGGCGCCCCTTCCTGGTGGTGGGGGTGATGATGAAGAAGTTCCAGACCTCCTCGTATGGCACGGCGGACCGCAACAGCTTGTGGATTCCGGCCACCACATTCGAGACAACCTTCAATCAGCACAATTACGGCAACCTGGTCCTCAAACCCCGCGCCCCGGAGGAGATGGAGCGACTGAAGGCGCGCTTCATGGAGGTGATCGCGCGGCGGCACGGCGCCGACCCCACCGACGAGGAGATCGCCAATCTCTGGGACACTCTGGAGATGCAGGAGGTGAGCGGCAATGTCATGGTGGGCATGCAGGTGGTGATGGGCATCATTGGCGGTCTGACCCTGATCGTGGCCGGCGTGGGCATCGCCAACGTGATGTACGTGTCGGTGACCAATGCCACGCGCGACATCGGCATCCGCATGGCGGTCGGCGCCCGGGGCTACCAGGTGCTGGGCCAGTACATCCTCGAGGCCCTGCTGGCCACCAGCGTGGGTGGGGCCCTGGGGGTGGGGGCCAGCCAGGCACTGGTGTGGGCGGTGGGGATGATCCCCATGGAGGCCGAGTTCTTCGAGTTCGTCGGCCGCCCCGTGCCCATCCTGTCGATGCTGGTGGCCGTCATTGTGGTGACCGTGCTGGGCATCATCGGACTGGTGGCCGGGTACTTCCCGGCGCGCCGGGGCGCCAAGGTCGACCCGGCCGAGGCCCTGCGGTATGAGTAGCGCGCCGTTGCTGGCGAGACACCTTACAGGAGAGCGGTTGTGATAGTCACCGAGAAACTCACCAAGAACTACCTGATGGGCCGAGTCACGGTCGAGGCCCTCAAGGAGGTCGATGTCTCCATCGGCCGCGGCGAGGACGTCGCCATCCTGGGGCCCTCCGGGTCGGGCAAATCGACGCTCATGCACCTGCTGGGCTGTCTGGACACGCCCACCTCGGGCCGGTACCTGCTCGACGGCGAACCCGTGGAGAATCTCAAGCGCAACGACCTGGCCCGCGTGCGCAACGACCGCATCGGCTTCGTCTTCCAGAACTTCAACCTGCTGGGCCACGCCTCGGCCCTGGGCAATGTGGAGCTGCCGCTGATCTACAAGGGCAGCACCAGGCGGGTGCGGCGCGACAGGGCCGCGGCCCTGCTGGAGCGCGTCGGTCTGGGCGACCGCATGACGCACCGGCCCAACGAGCTGTCGGGCGGGCAGCGGCAGCGCGTGGCCCTGGCCCGCGCCCTGGCCGGCGACCCCGATATCATCCTGGCCGACGAGCCCACGGGCAATCTCGACACCGCCTCGGGCGAGGAGGTCGTGCAGCTCTTTGCCGAGCTGGTGGCCGAGGGCAAGACCATCATCGTCGTGACCCACGACCTGGAGATCGCCGAGAGGGCCCGACGCGTTATCCGCCTGCGCGACGGCCGCATCGAGGAGGACACGGGGAACGGCGCGGCAGGTCCCGGTGCCGTCACGACAGAGGCCGTCACGAGAGAGGAAGAGGCATCATGATGGGCACCACATGCACGAGGAGGCGGCCCGCGGGCCGCTCCGTCTGGTCTCCCCTGGTCGTCAGCGTGCTGGCAGCCGGCCTGTTGGGCCTGCCACCGGGTGGGCCGCTGGCCGCAACGGCCGGGGCCGAGACCGGGCTCTTCGAGCCGGACAGCCTCGAGATCTCGCTGCCCCAGGCCGTGGAGATGGCCAGGGAGCTGAACCCCGGGATCCGCAGCGCCGGCGTCGCCACCCGCATCCAGTCCCGGGCCGTGGCGGCCGAAGGGGCGCGCTTCGGGCGCCAGGTGACGGCCGACGTGAGCTACGCCGACGAGCGGGCCCCGTCGATCTCGGCCCTCGAGAATGTCCAGATGGCGACCAGCAGCGTGTATACCGCCGGTGTGGGCCTGGCCCAGGAGCTGGCCTCGGGCGGCCGGATCGGCGTGCGCTTCACCAACAGCCGGTACTCCAGCAACGCCGCCTATCGCACCATCGACCCGGTGTACCAGTCGGGCCTGGCGCTGGAGCTGAGTCAGCCCCTGCTGCGCGGCCGGGGCGAGGTGAATCGCACGGCCCTGCACCTGGCCCAGAACGAGCTCTCCATCGCCGAGATCGCGCTGGACGAGGAGGGGCGCGACCTGACCGCCAGTGTCAGCGCGGCGTACTGGGACCTGTACTTCGCCCTGGAGAACCTCGCCGTGCAGCGCCAGCTCGAAGACGGGGCCCGGAGGGTCCTGGAGACCGTGCGCGCCCGGGCCGAGATGGGGGCCGATCCGCGGGCGGCCATCCTCCAGGCTGAGGTAGGCGCGGCGCGGCGCGAGGCCGATATCGTCGCGGCCGAGGGCCAGGTGCGGCAGGCCGAGGACGAGTTGCGCTCGCTCTTGGGGTTGGACCAGGACCCGGCCCACTGGACCACGCGACTGGTGCCGACCTCTGTGCCGCGGCTGGAGGACTCGGGGCGCGACCTGAACGCCGGCGTGGAGGCGGCCCTCGAGGCGAGCCCGGCCTATCGCCGCGCCGAAGTCCAGACGCAGAGCCTCGACCTGCAGGTAGCCCTGGCGCGGGATCAGACGCGGCCCGAGGTCAACCTCAGCGCCCGGCTCGGCCTGACCGGCATCGGCGCCAGCTATGGCGACAACATGGAGGTGCTGGGAGAGGGCGATGGCCGTAGCTGGGGCGGGTCCCTGGCCCTGGTGGTGCCCCTGGGGAAGGACCCGGAGACCGAGCGCCACCAGCAACGGCTTCTGGAGAAGGAGCGCAGCCAGATCGATCTGGAACGCCTGCGTCTGGGGATCGTGCAGCAGGTCCGCGAGCAGTACCGGCTGGTGGAGATCAACCGCCGGCAGTCCGAGGTGGCCGGCCTGTCTGTGCGCCTGGCCGAGCAGAATGTGGCCGAGGAGGAACAGCGGCTGGCCCTGGGCCTGTCCACGGTGCGGGAAGTGCTCGACGCCCAGGACGAACTGGCTGAGAGCCGTGTGAGCCTGCTGCGGGCCGTAGTCGACTACAACCGGGCCCGCATCGAGTGGACCCGCCTCACCGGGGAGTCCGACTGATGCGACGCGACACGCTCACCGCTTTCTCCCTGTCAGCCACTGCCGCGCTGGCCCTCTCGCTCGCCGTGCCCGGCCCGGCTGCGGCCGTGGATCTGGCGGTCGGGGGGTACGGCCTGAGTCTGGGCAATTCCGAAGGCATCAACGGCCTGCGCATCAATCTGATCGATGAAGGGCTGCAGCGCGTCAATGGCGTCAACGTGACCCTGTGGAACCCGGGCGGCAACCCCGACGCGGTGGTCACCGGCGCGGCCCTGGGCCTGCTGGCCCCGGCGGCGCGCACCATCAACGGGTTGGCCCTGGGCGGCATCGGCGCCGGCACGACCGAAGACATTAACGGCATCGTCCTGGCCGGCATCGGCGCCGGCGCGGGGGGCTCGATCACGGGGGCCGCCTTCGGCCTGATCGGGGCCGGGGCAGGTGAGGACGTGACCGGCCTGGTCCTGGCCGGCGTGGGCGCCGGGGCAGGGCGCAACATCCGGGGCATCGTGCTCAGCGGTGTGGGTGCCGGAGCCGGCGAGGACATGGAGGGCCTCACCGTGGGTCTGATCGGCGCGGGTGCCGGGCGCGACCTGCGCGGCCTGGCCCTGGCCGTGATCGGCGCGGGCGCGGGCGAGGACATGACGGGTATTGTCGCCGGCGGCATTGGCGCCGGGGCCGGACAGGATATGACCGGCATCGTCTTTGGCGGCGTGGGCGCCGGGGCGGGCCGCGACTTCACCGGCCTGGGCGCCGGGTTCGTGGGGGTGGGCGCGGGCCGGCGGCTGCGCGGCGCCGTGCTGAGTGGCCTGGTGGCCGGGGCGGGCGAGGATATCCTGGGCGCCGCCGTGGGCCTGGGCACGGTGCGGGCCGGCGAGCGCATCACCGGTGCCGCGGCCAGCCTCGTCAGCGTCGCCTCCCCCGAGGTGCGCGGCGTGACCCTGGCTGCCCTCAACGGCATCGGCTTTGAGAATCGGCTGCGTCTGCGGAAGGTCAACGAGCGGTACACGGGGATCGCCCTGGGCCTGTTCAACCACACGGAGCAGCTGCACGGCGTGCAGATCGGCCTGGTGAACCACGCGGCCAACAACCCTGGCTGGGCCCGGTGGCTGCCCCTGGTGAACGCCCACCTGTAGAGACCAGACCGGGAACTCGAGCCCGGGCTTGCTGGGCAGGCCGGGACACCGGATCCACGAGGGCAGCGCCTCGACGTGCCCATCTCGACATGCCGCGGCCCAGAGGTTAGTTTTGCCGCCCTCACCCATGCGACCTACCACCTGGATACCGACGCGGCCGACCTCGAGCCCCAGCGCTTGTGACCGCGGGGCCAGTGCCCCTCGCAGACCGACCAGGGCCCTTCGCAGAACGACCAGCGCCTGCCGCGGTTCGAGGAGCCTGCCGCGGACGCTGACCATCGCCACTGCGGTGGTCGCGGCGGCGTGTCTGTGGCAGTGCGGCGATGCCGGCGACGCGGACGGCGACCCGGCCCCCACCGAGAATGGCAACGGCGCCGTGGGCATCCCCCGCTACTCCTACAGGGTGGTCAACACCTTCCCCCACGACGCCACCGC
>Ga0180429_10003907_pt1 | contig 12008 bp, 13 predicted proteins | sample SS_ome_FD_132428 | JGI IMG/M metagenome (GOLD analysis project Ga0180429, IMG submission 132428) | Hypersaline lake sediment archaeal communities from the Salton Sea, California, USA - SS_1_S_1 metaG | ecosystem: Environmental > Aquatic > Non-marine Saline and Alkaline > Hypersaline > Sediment ... | reverse complement strand
CTCAGCGGAGGCTCCATAACCATTTCCGGGAAAATAGACGGGGATGTAAAAATAGATGAAGTGGAGAGCCTAAAGGTAACCGAGACTGCAGAGATAGCCGGAGACCTTATCTACACCTCCAGCACCAGGGCCAATATATCCGGCGGGGCCGTCATAGGCGGAGAGGTGAAGGAGACAATAGTAGAAAAAGCAGAAGCAATGGCCCCAAAGACGGGCAAGAGTCCATGGGCCGTTTTTGCCGCCACCTATTTTGGAGGAAGGCTGATAGCATTCCTGGGGCTTTTTATCCTGGGCATCATACTGATAGCGGCGATGCCTGGTTTCTTCCAGAAGTTTAACCAGAGGATGAAGGATACGCTGGGATACTGTGTAGGCGGGGGAGCCATCGTGCTGTTCGGAGTCCCCATAGCATCTGGGATATTATTCTTTGTATCCATTATCCTGTTTATAACCATAATCGGGTCCGGAGCGGGCATAGTCGCCATAGCTTTCAATACAGTGATGCTGATAGTATACGGAGTCCTGATCTACCTCAGCACTGTTTTCCTTTCATACCTTCTGGGAAAGGTGATACTGGCAAAGACTTCGCTCAATATGGATAAATACGGATGGAAAGTACTGGCTTATCTTATAGGGCTGGTCATAATAATGATATTATTCTCCATACCATTTGCTGGCTGGCTTATAAGGTTTGCCGGGATCCTGTTCGGGCTTGGGGGCCTGGCGCTGGTGTTAAAGGATATGCTGGCACAGAGCTGCAGGAAACAGTAAGTAAGGGAAATAAAACAGTCCTGTCCCATGGGGGCAGGACTGTTTAAAGTGAAAGTGGTCAGTCAGCTGTTATAGCTTCTGTAGGACAGCTTTCAATAGCTTCTTCTATGCATTCTTCATCATTATCGTCATAATCCTTTTTAATGACTTCTGCTACATCATCGTCTTCATTTAATTTAAAAATATCCGGGCAGGTCTCTTCACATAGTCCGCATCCTGTACAAAGATCAGCATCGATTTCTACCTTCATGAGCATCCTTTCTGTTATTTGTTTCCAATAGCTTTTACGGCAATACTGTAGAGTAATATACAAAATTTTTTTTGCTATTTCAACAAGAAAAGATAATAAAAAAATACCCGGAAAAAATGCCGTAAAACAATCCGGGCCCCCTGTTTTTATTGTGGTATTTTCTTAATATTAGTAGAATCCTTAAGGACAGGAGACACATAGATGAAAGGTCGTGGGTATCATATAAAAAGGATAAGGGATCATGCCATCCCCGGAAAGCCCGGCTCCTTCTTTTGGCCGGCAGTCCTTGCCAGGTCCCTGTGCTTATCCTGCCATATGATCTAGAGATGAATGGAAAAAAGGAAAATATAACCGGCAGGGATTTTTTTTGCAGGGATACGGCAGCGGTTGCCAGGGCGCTTCTGGGAAAAGTGCTGGTCAGTGACCGGCCCCCGGGACTTGCCGCAGGTATAATAACAGAGACAGAAGCATATTATGGTACAGGTGATCCTGCGAGCCATGCTTTCCGGGGCATGACGCCCAGGAGCAGCATCATGTTCGGCAAAGCCGGAGCCGCCTATATATATCTCTGCTATGGCGTGTACTGGCTTTTGAATGTGGTTACCGAAAAGGAAGGGATCCCCGGAGCAGTCCTTATAAGAGCCGTCAGGCCCTTAAGGGGAATAGAAGTGATGCAGCAAAGAAGGGGATGCGCCGGGCTTAGGGGCCTGGCAGACGGACCGGGCAAGCTTACCATTGCCATGGGCATAGACGGCTGCGATAATGGAACTGATATGGCATTACCCGGCAGCAGCCTTTACTTCACACAGGAATATGCAGGTAGAGTGTTTGATATAGAAAATACAGCCCGCATAGGCATAACCGGAGGGAAAGACAGGCTGCTCAGGTTTGTTGCTGTTGGATTATGATGCAGTTTTAAATATAATAGGACTATAATTAATTTGGCAGGGGGATCATTAGCATGGGTTTTGAAGATATAAAAAAGCTTTCCTATATGTCCAGGAGGATGTATGTAATAGAAAGTATCTGCAAGACCAGGTCTATCGACCTGGAATACCTGTTCGGGCTTTTCAATCTTTATAACCAGAAGAACAGCGGCAGGTGGTTCTGGCAGAAAGCTTCCTTTACCGGTACCCTGAAGAATGCTTATGACGGATTCAATAAAAGAGTAGACGATATAGTAAAGCAGATGAAGAAAACCGGTGAAGCCGGATTTGATGCCATGGTCAGGGACTCGTCAGGGCTTCTGGACAAGCTGCTTGCAGGCATGGAATCAAGCTGTGAAGTAAACAGGGAAAACGACTTTGATCATGTGAAGGGCTTCCTGGACAACAATCTCAAAGGCCTTATAGATGACAGCCTCAGGCCTTTAAGGAGCCGGAAGGCGGGTTAGGAGCTTCCCTCATCCAGCACTTCAATGATTATGGTATATTTCCTGAACTCTTCAAAGACTATATTGCTGTCTAAAAAAGTTCCCCGGGCGGAGTCTTCTGATTCTACCAGTATGGTGTATTCACCCGGCACAAGTGCTGTTTCTGCAGTTTCTCCCGCAGGCACCGGGGTCATATGGCTTTCCGGGCCTTCTATGTAGGCAGTAAGCTTTTCTGCCGCATTATTTATTATCACCAGCATGCCTGAGCCCGGAGTATTCACATATTTTCCCGAAACCTGGCCAAAAAGGCTGCTGTAAGGTTTTTCACGGGCCAGGATTATCTTTGACTCCACCAGGTTTTCCAGCACCAGGTCAGCCATATCCGGGTTATGCTCTATAAGTCTTTCATACATAAATACGGCGGTGGTAAAGTCTGACTTCATAAAGGCTGCGTCTCCCGAATCCCTGACAGCCTGGGCCGGGGCGGCCTTAAAGATCATGCTGATCTTGTATTCTGCCGCCCTGTCTATCTCAGGTTCCGGACCAGCTTTGAGAAATCTCAAAAACCATTCCAGTGCATCTTTATGATCGGATTCTGAACCCGATGCCAGCGCCATATCCAGGTAGGCATCGTATACCGCCTCCCGGGCAGGCTGGTAATAGTCACTTTCCTGGTAGTCTTCTATTATCTCTTCCAGAAGCCTTATGCGTGAAAGTATGTCGCCGCTACGGCCAAAGCTTTCCGATGCATCAAAAAGATACTGGGGAATCTTGTACAGGGCTATGAATGCTTCATTACTGTCGGGAAATCCCGATTTTATCTGCTTAAGTATTTCAATGGAGTCCATATAGCTGCCGGCCGCTTCCAGGTGCTTGCCGTCCTCTTTATGCTCAAGGGCAATGCGGTAATGGATATCCTGGAGTATATCCATTACTTCAAGCTGCTGCCGGTCGATTATTGTCTTATCCATGGCAGCCCTAAAACTTTCCAGGGCCAGGGAAAACTGGTTGTTCTCATAGTAGGCATAGGATATCTCCCCAATCGCCTCTTCAGCATACCTGCTGCTGGGGTAGGATGCCAGGATGGAGTCCAGCCGGCTTATGGCGCCCGGATAGTCTTTTTCCTCAATACGGGCAGCGGCTTCGCGGTACAGGGCAAACGGGCCGAAAACACTGGACAATACCAGTCCTATGGTAAAAGCTATGAAAATAATTATAAATACAAAACCGGCATTGCATCTCCTTACCAGGTTATATATGGCAAATACCAGGCTTAAGACTATAATAGGTATGCTGAAATAGGGAAGCATGTCCCAGAACCTTCCCCGGTCAAGATAGGAGACAACTAAAAGCCCCACTGCAGAGGCAGAGAACAAAAACAAAAACAAGATTGTAAACGGACCTATTTTTCTTCTTCTATTATATTCATACATAGGGAGAAAAGTTCACAAAAATTTATACAATAGTAGCATAAAAACTGCATATAAAAAACAAGGAAGCAAATATTATGTATTGATACTTGTAACTGGTATTAAAGCGGTAAAAGGGGGTCCAGGCGGCCTTTGATATCTCAGGGATATTCCATGACAAGGGTATCCCAGTATTTTCCGTTATAAAGATGATTTCTTTTAAGCACCCTTGCCAGCCTGAAGCCGCAGTTCCCATATACTTTTATGGCCCTGTGGTTATAGGTATAAACATTGAGCCGCACCTTCGACATCTCAAGTCCATCCAGGGCAATACCTGTCAGGGTCTTTACCGCGTCTGTACCAAAACCCCGGTCCCAGTAATCCTTTTCACCTATCACTATGCCCAGCTCGCAGGTCTTTTTCCTCATGTCTATCTTATGCAGGGCACAATTGCCGATATGCATATCTGTTGTCTTCTCCAGGATGGCAAATACTATGTCGCTGCTGGAATCCTTGATATATTCAAACCACTGCTCTTCCTGTTTTGCCGTAAGGTCTCCGAAGCTCTGGCTCAGGTATTTGTTTACCAGGGGATCGGTAAGCCATGCCAGCGAACGGGAAAGATCATCTTTTTTCAGGGGGCGGAGTATTACCTTGCCCCCCGAAAACTTCTTTGTCAGGATCGACTCCAGGCCCTCTATCATACCCCTTATTTGCCTTTTTTGCCCATTTTGTCTATGAATGCATCTACCAGGTCTATAGGTACGGGAAATACTATGGTGGAATTCTGTTCTGTAGCTATCTCCTTTAAGGTCTGCAGGAATCTTAGCTGCACTGATACCGGGAATTTGCTCAATACTTCTGCCGCATTTGAGAGCTTCTCGGAAGCCTGGAATTCTCCCTCGGCGCTTATTATCTTGGCCCTTCTTTCCCTCTCGGCTTCTGCCTGCCGGGCAAATGCCCTCTGTATGCTCTGGGGCAGCTCCACATCCTTTATCTCTACTGTGGACACTTTGACGCCCCAGGGGTCTGTCTGCTCATCAATTATCTTCTGGAGTTCCTGGTTTATCTTATCCCTTCTTGCCAGCAGGTCGTCAAGGTCTGCCTGGCCCAGTATGCTCCTCAGTGTAGTCTGGGCGATCTGCGAAGTAGCCAGCATATACCTTTCTATCTTGACCACGCTTTTTTCCGGGTCCATGACCCTGAAATATACCACTGCGTTTACCTTGACCGGCACATTATCCCTGGTTATCACATCCTGCGGCGGCACATCCATGGTAATAGTCCTGAGATCTACTTTTACTATTTTGTCCACGAAGGGGATTATGAGGAATATGCCCGGCCCTTTGGCTCCTCTTAATCTTCCAAACCTGAAGATAACCCCTCTTTCATATTCCTTAAGGATCTTTATGGCGGAAAACAGCAGTATCAAGACTATCACTATTCCAAATACAATGCCCACGATCGGTCCTACAAGCATATCATCCTCCTTTGTCTTCTTCTTTTATTTCTGATACTGTCAGGGTCAATCCGTCTATGGATATTATCCTGACCTTTTTCCCCTGCCTGATACTCCTGCCTGTATCAGACACGGCATTCCATATCTCTCCCGATATTTTTACCTGTCCCCGGGGCCTGAGGGTGCCGGAGACTACGGCCGTACCGTCTACAATGCCGTTCTTCCCGGTGACGGGCTTTACCCTGTGTGCCTTATACACTGCCCTTACCACTATGAAAAGGAAGCCGGAGACCACTACCGCTACAGTTATTATAAGGCTGGCGGCCACCCTTAGATAGGGAGCATCGGTATTTATGAGCAGGAAAGAGCCTATCACCAGGGATACCACCCCGGCGATAGAAGGTATCCCGCCCAGGGCCATAAGGATGTCAGCCAGGAACAGGATGACGGCCAGTATTATCAGGCCCAGCCCGGCATAGTTTATGGGGAGCACACTCAGCGCATACAGCCCCAGTATCATCAGCAGGGCCCCTATGGCCCCGGAAATACCCAGTCCCGGCTGGGAAAACTCATAGATAATACCCAGGGTGCCCAGGGAAAGCAGTATATATGCGATATTGGGATTGGATATGACATGAAGAAACCTGGCCATAAAGTTCATCTCTATCTCAACCGGAATTGTCCCCGAGGTCCTGAGGGTGTAAGTCTTTCCCAGCTTTTCCACAGTTTCCCCGTCGATCTTTACCAGGAGTTCATCCAGGTCGGCTGCCACATGGTCTATTACCTCCAGTTCAAGCGCTTCCTCTGCGGTTATGGATACGCTTTCCCGTACCGCTTCTTCTGCCCACTGGGCATTACGGCCCCTGGCCAGGGCCAGGTTCCTTATATAGGAGACAGAATCATTTATGACCTTTTCCATCATCTCGGGAGATACCTGCTGGTCTCCTCCCAGGTTCACCGGATGGGCCGCCCCTATATTGGTAGAGGGCCCCATTGCCGCAATATCGCCGGCATAGGTAATAAAGACCCCGGCTGAGGCTGCCCTGGCTCCCACCGGATACACATAGACTATGACCGGTATATCTGCATTCAGCATCCCGGTAATTATGTCCCTCATAGATGTCTCAAGGCCTCCTGGAGTGTCCATAAGTATTACCAGGCCGTAACCCGATTCCCGGGCGCGTTCCAGGCACTGCTGGATATGCCTGGCAATGGAAGGCTCGATAATACCTTCCAGTTCACAGATATAGAGGCCCTCAAGCTCCAGAGTATCTGCCGCTGGAGGCATATTGCCTGTATCCCCTGTTTCCTGCGGATAGAAACTGCCTGAAAAAGCAAGGAAAACAGGAAGTACGGCTGCTATAAACAGCAGCATTAGAAATTTTTTTCTTATTTTACAGACTGCCACCATACCATAGTCCCCGGGGATAATGAAAAATACATCATCATGCCAGTATTTAAGCCTTTTTATTATTATACTATAAAACTCAAAAAAAATTTGTGATAAGGCGTTTAAGATATTAAAATCTAATTGATGAGCCGTTTACTGCCTGAGGGCGGCTATTGGAATGTTTAAAAAAATTATTCTGCAGGAGGTCATGATGGAAAAATGGGAATGCCAGGTATGCGGTTATATATACGACCCTGAGCAGGGTGACCCGGATAATGGTATTGAAGCCGGCACCAGCTTCGAAGACCTTCCCGACGACTGGGTCTGCCCGGAATGCGGGGCTTCAAAAGACGAGTTTGAAGCGGTATAGTCTTTATCATAAAAAGGCAGTCCTATAAAAGGGCTGCCTACCCTACATATTAACCCGGATGGCCCTGACCGGACAGCAGTCAAGGCATAGCTCGCAAAGTATGCATTTATCCTTGTCGAACTGAAGCTTCTTGGTTTTCTTATCCAGGCTCAGTGCCCGGGTGATGCATACAGATGTACATTCTCCGCAGTCTACACAGGACTCCCTGTCTATGAGTATATCCCTGGCGGCTTCCTGCACCCTTATACCCGATGATTCCAGATAACGGACAGCGCCGTCTATCTTTTCATCATCACCCTTTAATTCTATAAGCATCCTGCCTTCGGCGTCGGGGGTGATCTCTGCCCTGAGTATATTGAACTCCAGGTCGAATTCCTTTACCAGCTTATAGGTTATGGGTTTTGTTACCCTGTCTTCGGGAAATGAAAGTACCAGTTTTTTCTTTTTCATCAGAGTTCCTCCTGGCTAAGTATGTCAAGGGACCTGTATTCTCCTTCCAGGGGAAGTGCTTTTACCATATTGGTCAGTTCAAAGCTCCCGGAGGATATCCTGTCCTTTAGCAGGTCGGCTATCTCAAGGGCCATGGCATAGCTTGACATGGAGCCTGCCTGCACTGTTTTGCCTTTTATATTTATCTTTCCGCTCCTGAGCTGCCTGTAATCGACTTTGCCGTAAGATGGTTTGCTCCTCCTCTGTACCGAGTAATCAAAGATCTCTACCTGGATCTGGTCATCGCTGATTTTCAAGAATTCCATCATCTCCTCGTCCAGGACCGGTATGGGAATGCCTATACCCACAAACATGGACACTCCGTATCTTTCGAATACAGCCGGCCTTATATACCTGGGGGACATATGTTTCAGGTCTCCTGCCACTGCCAGCGTGCCTGCCAGCCCGGTGGGCGTACCATTGGACAGTCTTTGCTTTTCAGGATTGTGCTGGGTCCCGGTCCAGGAGACATAGCCCTCGGCACCGCCTAAGAATATCCTGGTGCCTATCCCGATTGTCCTGTAATAGGGGTCGTTAAGAAGGGGGCTTAGCTGTCCGGCACTGGAATATGTGGCATTGGTGAACCTGGGAAGAAGTTTCCCCATGTAGGTATAAATGGTCCTGTTGGAAGAATTGGTGGCTACGGCATAGTTCTGGTATGCATTCCGCGGATTGTATAGATATGCCTGGTTTATGGTGTCCCTGGTTATATAAGTCTCTATTTCCTTTCTGGGATAGCAGTCCGTACCCTGGGATATTGCCCTGAGCTTCACCGGCTTTCCGCTGATAATGTCGCTTATAACATGAGCCCCGCCGTATTTTATCCCTTCTGACTCTGACAGTTCAGTGGCTCCTATATAGACATCCACGGCAGCGATACCGGCATAGGCAGGTACATCATTCAGCCAGGCCCTGGCCATCTTTATAGGCGGATCTGAGTGCCCAAAATTTATAAAAGCTCCGGAAGAGCACATGGGCCCGAAAGTCGCGGTAGTCACGACATCCACCTCGCGCGCTGCTTTCCTGACACCCTTTTCCCTGACAAAGTCTATTATCTCTTCGGCATTGAGGACTACAACGCTGCCGTCTCTTATCTTCTGGTTTATCTCTTCTATAGTCTTGGCCATAACCCATCCCCATAGTTAATATTTTTTTTGGTAATTTATAATACTCCAATAATATTTTTTTTCCAAATGGTCCTTCAAAGGCACATGCTGATATATTTTTAGATATTATATATAATTATATGAAGGATATGAAAAATTAAAAAAAAAGCCTGGGCCGGGCAGGCAAGACAGGCGAAAGGTTTTTAGTATGTCAATGAATCCCAGGATCAAGAACCCGCTTATACTGAGCATCACATCGACAGTTTTTTTGATGCCGGTGCTGATCCTTACCATGTACCTTTTTGATATGGTAAACTGGATAATGCTGGCGGTCACGGCAGCCATATACCTGGCAGTTATCTTTCTGGTATTCTTTTATTACAGCAATATGGGCAGGAAATAAGGCACTTGATGTATGGTGAAAAAGATTTGATCCTGGAAAGGCTCTCCCGGAGCCATGATTTCAGGGACCGCAGAATATACCAGAAAGATATATCCACGGCCGGAAGGTACAGCTGCCGGCTGGCATATAAACATACCGATCTCTATATAACCAGTGATAAAGACATATCAGGGAAGCTGAGAAAACCCCTGGCAGTCTTCTATGAACAGCTGGAAAAAGTCATATGGGAGAATAAAGGATTTGAGGAAAGCCTCTCCCCCCTGGACACAGACAAAAGCTGGCCGGATGCGGTACAGGCCATGTGCCGGTCTGCGGCCATATTCGGTGTGGGGCCCATGGCGGCGGTGGCCGGGACAGTATGCGACACCATTGCGGCAGAGGTATCAGGCGGATGCAGTTTCCTCATGATTGAAAACGGAGGGGATGCATATATTAAGAGCCCCGATATGGTAAAAGCCTCATTATTTACAGGCAGCAGGTATTTCCCTGAAAACATTGATATATGTATTGACCCCGGCTCGACACCATGCGGCCTGTGCTCCTCCTCCGGGATGATGGGGCATTCGCTTAGCCTGGGCAAAAGCGACCTGGTCACGGTGATGTCCGGGAGTGCGGCTGAGGCAGATGCTGCCGCAACTGCTATCGCCAATGCAGTAAGGACAAGATCCGATGTGGACAGGATAATAGAAAAATACACCCAATACAGCCAGTTAAAAGGCCTTATCATCCTGAAGGATGACAGACTGGCCATATGGGGGGATCTTCAGCTGGTAAAATAGATCATCCCGCAGGCATTTATTTGGTATTATCCTGGTCGTTTCTGATGAGATCGGTTTTCCTGGGAACATTGCTGCCCGATGAGATTATGCTCTCACCTTTGAAAAGCCCGCCCTTGGCTATGGTAAGCAGGGCCTCCTTCTGTATAAGGTTTCCTATGAATCTTCCCGTAGAAGATATCTCAACCTCACCGGTGGCATTCATCTCGCCGTTAAAAGATCCTGCGATAACTGCATTCCTGGTCTGGACATTGGCATTCACTTTTCCTTCTTTTCCGATTATGACTTCCTTATCTGAGATGACTTCGCCTTTTATGGTACCGTCTATCCTGGTAGAACCGGGAGAATTTATCTTGCCTTCGATGGTAACGCCTTCCGCGATGACGGTAAGGGTCTTGCTTCCCTTTATCTCGGGTGCTTTTTTTAATATCATTTCTATGCTTTCCTTTACAACTATTGCCATATTGATTGCCAGATGGCAGTATTATATCATTTCTGGTAAAAAAAATTAGGCAGTTTATTTCTTTGATTTTATCTTATAAAAATATAGAATTATATCAAGCGGGAAGGTCCCGGTAACCCATTTTATAATCGAGCTCCAGGCGGGATATCATGAACATAAAAAGATTTCTAATATATTTAGTTATAAACATGACCATTTTAAGCCTGTCTGCCGGCATGGTCTCATGCAGCCTGCCTTCCGGCAGCGTCCCGGAAGAGGGGGATCAGGGACAGGAGGAAGCCCAGGCGGAAAAAGGCCTGGAGGATAGTACCGGCAGTGAAAGCACGGAGGCAGATGAGGCCGGAGAGGAGATAGCTGAAGAAGAGACCCCCCTGGCTATTTGGATCGAAGATATTATCCCTGAAGACATAAAGGACCTGATAAGGTCCCATATCGATAAATATCCCCTGCTGGAATATGCCGGACAGAGACAGGATTCGGACCTGGTGCTGGAAATGCAGCCGGCAGGAGGCATAGACCAGGCTGGAGGGACTTCCCGGGAACTTGACATAACATATGTACTGGCCCTGGCAGCTCCCTTTTTTACCATTGCTGACGGCATAGGCTGGGAGGACTTCCAGGCCTGGTGGGCAGGCGGGGACGGCGCCCTGGCAGATCTCAGCGGCAGCAACCCGGTACCGGTACTGGCAGTCCGGCAGAAGGACCGCGGACTGCTGGAAAAAATACTGGGAGAGCCCGGGAATGAGAATATTATAATAGCCGGCGGGGAAGCCAGCCTTCAGGGCCTGGCCGGCGGGGACATCTCTTTTGCCCTGGTGCCTTTTGAACATATAGACCGGCAGATGAAAGTGATGGAGATAAGCGGCCTCTCTGTATTTGACCGCAGTCTGGAAATAAGCCAGTATCCCTTCGCTTTCTCGGTTTCGCTGAAGGGAAGTGCTGGTCCCGTCAGCAAAGCTTATGATGCCCTCAGCGGGATATCATATACTAACAGGGATGTTTCCGGCATGACCACGCTGGTCATGACCGGGGTCACCGCCATGGTGAGGGGGACTGCCCAGCGCATGGAAAATAACGGCATACTGTATCCGGGCGATAAAATAGCGGACATACTGAGAGATGCCGATATAACCCATATAAGCAATGAAGTGCCTTTTGTGGAGGGATGCGATGTGCTGGCGGACAGGTTTCCCTTTTTCTGCAGCAAGCCTGAGTATATAGAGCTTCTGGAATATGTGGGCACGGATGTGGTGGAGCTTACCGGCAACCATATGAATGACCACGGACATGAATGGTTCCTGCATACCCTCCAGATGTATGATGAAAAGGGCTGGCCCTATTTCGGAGGGGGAAGGGACCTTGAAGCATCATATTCCCCGGCTATCCTGGAGTCAAACGGCAACAGATTTGCCTTTCTGGGTTTTTGCTGGTGGGGCCCCGCCGGCAACTGGGCTGCGGAAGACTCTCCCGGCTCGGCGCCGCCCCATTTTGAGGAATTCGAGGCCAGGATAAAACAGCTCAAGCAGGAAGGCTATATAGTCATATTTACCTTCCAGTATCTTGAGAGCTACCAGTATGCGCCGGTTGCCCAGCAGGTCACCGATTTCAGGCGCATGATAGATGCCGGGGCCGATATAGTAAGCGGAAGCCAGTCCCATCACCCCCAGGGTATGGAATTTTATGAAGAAGGCTTCATAAACTATGGACTGGGGAACCTTTTCTTTGACCAGATGAGGCAAATAGGTACCCG
>Ga0180429_10003906_pt1 | contig 12012 bp, 9 predicted proteins | sample SS_ome_FD_132428 | JGI IMG/M metagenome (GOLD analysis project Ga0180429, IMG submission 132428) | Hypersaline lake sediment archaeal communities from the Salton Sea, California, USA - SS_1_S_1 metaG | ecosystem: Environmental > Aquatic > Non-marine Saline and Alkaline > Hypersaline > Sediment ... | reverse complement strand
GCCCCTCGCCCCTTTATCTTCGCCCCTTTCCTCCAGCTTGTCCAGCTCTTCCAAAAGCTTCCAGATCCGCGCTTGAGGCGCGTAGGACAGGTGATGGAGGGACCATCCCCGGTCGCGGGCGTCCAGCCAGAGGCGGCGGCTTTCCTGCTTGCGCTCCTCGTCGTCCAGAATCACGAAGTGCACGGCCACGGGATGGGCGATGGCTTCCAGGTCCGTCGAGCCGTCCAGGAGGATGGCGTGCTCGTCCCGGCCGGCGGATCGGTCGGTGGAGATGGCCACGGGCTCCGGAAGGGACGCGGGGTCTTCGTCTTCTTCGAGAATGCGATGGGGGACGAAGCTTTCCTGGGAAAAGGACCAGAGCATTTGATCCAGGCTCCGGGCGGCCTGGACGGAGTCCGCGGCGATGCGGACGCGGTGTCCCTTTTCGTAAAAGTGCTCGGCGAGGCGGCAGAGGAGCTTTCTTTGCTCTCCGCTTCGGGTTTCCACGAAAACGAGGAGACGGGGTCGAGACACGGGGCGAGCCTCCAAGGGAGAAAGAAAGTCAGCGGTAGCAGGACTTGAAGACGGGCTCCACGCAGTCCTTTCCGAAGTGCTCCCGGATGTCCTGGAAAAAGCCCGGCGTGGGATTCACCGGCAGCTTGTTGAGGACCAGGACGGCTTCCGCCCGATGCTGCACGAGGAGGTGGAGAAACGCCTTGCAGTCTCCGGGGTGCGTGGTGAGCAAATGGCGAAGCCGGGTGAGGTCGTCCTGGCTCAGGGCGTCGGCTTCCAGATGGATGTGCACGGCGTCCACCATCTCCCCCTGGGCTTCCTGGATGGCCATCACCCTGTCGGCGACGATCTTCGAGGAGCTCTCGTCGTGCTGAACGATGCCGAAGACCACGGCGGGCTCGTCGGCCTCCAGGACGGGGCGCGCCTGGGAAAGGGCTTCGGAGAACATCACCACTTCGACGACGCCCTCCTTGTCTTCGAGGGCCACGAAGGCCATGCGGTCCCCCCGCTTGGTGACGTGCTCCTTGGTGATGCTCAGGACGCCGCAAAGGACCACCTTGGAATCCTCCTTCTTTTCCTTGATCCTCTGGGAATCCGTCAGGCACAGGGAGGCCAACTGGTCGGCGTAGAAATCCAGGGGATGTCCCGAAATGTAGAATCCCAGGGCCTCCTTTTCGAACTGGAGCGAGGTGCGGATGTCCCAGTCGGGGGCCGGGGGGAGGGGAGGCGCCTGGACCTTCTTCTTGGTGCGCAGCACCTGGAACATGCTCACCTGACCCGATTGCCGGTCCTTCTGAACCACCTGGGCCCTTTCGAGCACCGTGTCCAGGGCCGCCATGACCGAAGCTCGACTGTTGTGAAGGGTGTCGAAGGCCCCGCACTTGACGAGCTGCTCCACCACCCTGCGGTTCACCTTGTGGGCGTCCACGCGCTCGCAGAAGTCCTGGAAGGACTCGAAGGGCCCCTGTTTGCTCCGGTTGTCCAGGATGGCTTCCACGGCCCCTTCGCCCACGTTCTTCACGGCCCCCAGACCGAAGCGGATGCGGCCCTCCACCACCGTGAAGTCCTTCTCGCTGGCGTTGACGTCGGGGGGGAGGATCTCGATGCTCTTCTCGCGGCACTCGTTGATGAGCTTCACCACTTGATCCGTGTTGTTCAGGAAGCTGTTGAGAAGGGCCGCCATGAACTCCACGGGATAGTGGGCCTTGAGGTAGGCCGTCTGGTAGGCGATGAGGGCGTAGGCCGCACTGTGCGATTTGTTGAAGCCGTACCCCGCGAATTTTTCCATGAGGTCGAAGATGTGGTTGGACTTGCTCTTGTCGATGCCCCTGGCGGTGGCCCCCTGGAGGAAGCGCTCGCGCTGGGCCTCCATCACCTGGGGGATCTTCTTGCCCATGGCCCGGCGCAGGATGTCGGCTTCCCCAAGGCTGTAGTCGGCCAGGACGCTGGCGATCTTCATCACCTGCTCCTGGTAGAGGATGACGCCGTGAGTGGCTTCCAGAATGGGGCGCAGCTCCTCCAGCTCGTAGGTGATCTCCCGCTCGCCGTGCTTGCCCTGGATGTATTGATCCACCATGCCGCTTTCCAGGGGACCGGGACGGTAGAGGGCCACCAGAGCCACGATGTCGGCGAAGCAGCCGGGCTTCAGACGGAGCATGATGTCGCGCATGCCCGAGCTTTCCAGCTGGAAGACCCCCGTGGTGTCGGCCCGGGTGAGGAGGGCGTAGGTGTCGGGGTCGTCCAGGGGAAGCTCCTCCATTTTGAGCTCCACCCGGTGGTTCTTGCGAACGAGGTGGATGGCGTTGCGGATGACCGTGAGGTTGCGCAGTCCCAGGAAGTCGAATTTGATGAGGCCCGTGTGCTCCACCCATTTCATGTTGTACTGGGTGACGACTTCGTCGTCCTGCTTGTAGAGGGGGGTGTAGTGGACGATGGGGCGGTCGGCGATGACGACGCCCGCCGCGTGGGTGGATGCGTGGCGGGTGAGCCCTTCGAGAACGAAGGCGATCTCGAACAGCTCCCGGAGCCTGGGGTCCTCCCGCCGGGCCTCTCCCAGGCGCGGCTCCATCTCGAAGGCTTTCTTGAGGGTCATGCCGGGGGATGCGGGGACGAGCTTGGCGATGCGGTCCACTTCGTTGTAGGGCATGGCCAGGGCGCGTCCCACGTCCCGGATGACCGCCCGGGCCTGCAAGGTCCCGAAGGTGGTGATCTGGGCGAAGCGGTCCCGCCCGTACTTGTCCGCCACGTACCGGAGCACCTGCTCGCGCCCGTTGACGCAGAAGTCCACGTCGATATCCGGCATGCTGATGCGCTCGACGTTGAGGAACCGCTCGAAGATCAGGCCGTGCTCCAGGGGGTCCAGGTCGGTGATGCCCATGGCGTAGGCCACGAGGCTGCCCGCCGCCGACCCTCGCCCGGGCCCCACGGGGATGTCGTTGTCCTTGGCGTAGTTGATGAAATCCGCCACCACCAGAAAATAGGCGGGAAAGCCCATCTCCCGGATGACTTTCATTTCGTATTCCAGCCTTCGGAGATAATCCTCTCGGTCTTCGTCCTTGAAATCCGGGCGGCGCTTGGCGACCTCCCCGAATCGCTTTTCCAATCCCGAGCGGGCGTCCTTTTCGAAGCGATCCTCGGCCGTTTCCCCGTTGTCCAAGGGAAAGACGGGAAACACGTGGCCCTCGGAGCCCAGCTCCAGGCGGCACCTTTCGGCGATGGCCACCGTGTTCTCCAGGGCCTCGGGCACGTGGGCGAATTCCCGGGCCATCTCTTCGGGAGACTTGAAGTACAACTGGTCGGTCTGGAACTTCAGGCGCTTTTCGTCGAGCACCGTCTTGCCCGTCTGGATGCACAGCAGGATCTCGTGGGCCCGGGCGTCGCCCCGGCGCAGGTAGTGGCAGTCGTTGGTGGCCACCAGAGGAAGGTCCAGCTCCTTGCCCATTTGCACGAGGGCTTCGTTGACGCGGTCCTGTTCGGGAATGCCGTTGGCCTGGAGCTCCAGGTAGAAGTTGCCGGGGCCCATGATCTCCGAGTACTCCAGGGCCGCCTTGCGGGCCGCCTGATCCTGGCCCCGCAGGACGAAGGTGGCCACTTCGCCTTTGAGGCAGCTGGAAAGGGCGATGAGCCCTTCGTGGTGCTGGCGCAGGAGCTGCTTGTCGATGCGGGGCTTGTAGTAGAACCCTTCCAGGCTGGCGATGGAAGCCAGCTTCATGAGGTTCTCGTAGCCCTGTCGGTCCCGGGCGAGGAGGATGAGATGGTAGTTGTGATCCTGGCCCCCGTTGCCGTTGGCGTTGCGGGCCTGTCGGTCCTTGTGGCTGCCGGGGGCGAGATACATCTCGCAGCCGATGATGGCGGGAATGCCGGCTTTGCGGGCGTATTCGTGAAACTCCAGGGCCCCGTACATGTTGCCGTGGTCGCTGATGGTCACGGCGGGCATCCGGTAGCTTCGCGCCGTTTCCACGAGGTCCTTCACTCGGATGGCCCCGTCCAATAGACTGTATTGGGTATGCACGTGGAGGTGAACGAAAGGCTGCATGGTCGAAACCTCGATCCGCCCGGTCCGCGCCGGTCGTTATGGGTTGCCGATTTTCTCCCGAAGCGGGGGAGTCGTCATACGAGCTCGGCGAATCGAGCGAATCGGGCTCGATTCTTGAGCAAAAAGAGGAGCTCGTCCAGAAAATCGAAGGCGAAAAGGGTCATGCGCTGGTGATGAATCATGATGCCCGCAGGGTCCTTCTTTTCCAGGGTGGCTTCCAATTCCCGGAGCAACCGGTCATAGTCGTCGAAGCCGTCTTTGGCCTTTCGAGTGTGGAGGTCCACCTGCACTTTGAGGTTTCTTACGTGGGGCGACGACTTGGCGTTGCGGGGAAGGGGGTCGGAGGTGGAGGCCGCCCGGAATCCCAGCTCCTGGAGAACCTTCAGAGTGGAAGCGGACAAGCGGTTCCAGGGGGGGGTGAACACCGGCGTGAAACGGTCTCCCAGGACTTCCGTCAGTTTCCGCTTGCCTTTGCGGATGTCCCGCCACTGCTTTTCGTAAGGGCGCTGAGGGCCGAATTCGGATTTCTTGCCCGTCTGCTGCCAGTTGACATGGCGCCAACCGTGTTGGTGCCACCCCCACAAGGGGTCGTCCAAAGGCGTGGTGCTCAGAAGGTTCTCCACACGAGTGTGGCTCAGCCAAGCGGGAACCACCGCCATTTCCAGGGGGATGCGGTGATGGCGGAAGATCCGGCAAAGGTTTTCGAAAGCCTTGCCTCCCGCTCCGATGTCGTCGGCGCGAAAAAAGAGAACGGGCTCGTGGCGGGGGGAAGCGCTTTCAACGATTCCGGACAGCTTTTCGGCCCACCGGGGCGGTCTTCTCTGCCACACGGCCGCGCTTTGGCGAGGCCGGTAGTGGGATGGCAAATTCACAATCCTGGAATGGCTTTGTAGCATGTCTTCTTTCAAAACGAAACGCCTTTTCCTTTGTTGAAAATAAGGAGCTAACCTTCGAAAACAGCTGCTTCGCCGGTTGTTTTCTGGTTCGCGACGACACGGGGCGGGAACCGATGAGTGAACAGCGTTTGGTGCTTTAGGTATAGGAGATAATCCTCCTTTCGTCAAGGGGATCGATTAAGGGGTTGATAAGAAAGGATTTTTCCTTTATAGACGGAAGAAGGGGCCCCGGCGGTCTTCCCGAAGCTCGCGAGAGCCGATGAGGGGGCCGCTCACCGGGCACGAGCTTCCAGTCTTTTGCCTTGAGACGGAAAGCCGATTCCGGACGATTGGCGGGGTAAAGAGGCGCAACCCTTGCCTTTGAAGAGAAGATAGGGCTTGTTGGATTAACAAATTTGAATTTCGAAAACAAGAATCTCCTGTATTTCAAAATTAACTTTGACCTGAAAGAAATTTACGATGTCGAAAAATTCGATTCCCGTCTCGTCGGAAGAGGGAGCATTGAAAAAGCGAATCCGCCGGCACGTCCATGGCCCTCCCCATCGCTTTGTCGCAGTGGCTCCCCCCGAGCTCGCTCCTTTGTGCCTTGCGGAGATGGACGCTCTCGGTTTCACCGGTCATGAACAAAGTCCGGCCGGGGTGGAGCTCCAAGGGAGGTTTACGGATATCTACCGGGCCAATCTCTGGCTGCGAACGGCCGGCCGCGTTCTTTGGCGAGTGCACGGCTTTCGAGCCGGCGTGCTGGAAGAGCTGTTCTACAAGGCGTCCGTCGCCCCTTGGGAGCTATGGCTGAATCCCCGGATTCCGTTGGTGGTGGAGGCCCGCGTGGAGCGTTCGAGGATTCGGCACGAGGGCGAGGTGGAAAGGGCGTTGCTCAAGGCCGTCGCCCAGCGGTTTCGTTATCTGAAGATCGCTCCCCCCGCCGAGGGCCCGAAGGGCCCCGGCCGCCCGGAAGGCCCGCAGGAAGGGGGAGACCGCCAACGCATTCTGGTGCGCCTCGAGAGCAACAGGGTGCTCATCAGCCTGGATTCCACGGGCGAGCACCTCCACCGCCGAGGGTATCGCCTGGAGCACACGGGGGCCCCCCTGAGAGAGACCCTGGCGGCGGGGCTGCTTTTGAAGGCGGGGTGGGACGGCGATTCGCCTTTGGTGGACGGCATGTGCGGCGCCGGCACCTTGGCCATCGAAGGGGCGCTCTTGGGAAGCTCCCTGCCTCCCGGGGGGCTCCGCTCGTTTCTTTTCGAAAAATGGCCGGCTTTTCAAGACAAGACCTGGAATTACTTGTTGAAGAAGGCACGGGAGAAGAGCGGCGGAAAGCCATGCGCGCCGGTGGTGGGCGTGGATCGCGATCCCGCGGCCGTCGAAACGGCCCGCGCCAACGGGCGGCGTGCGGGAGTGAAGGGGAGCATAAGATGGAAATGCATGGATTTTCTGGATTTTCGTCCCTTCGAGGAAGGCCTGAAGCCGGGCCTGGTGATCCTGAACCCTCCCTACGGCGGCCGATTGCCGGGAGGCCGGGAGACGTACCACCGGGTGGGGGCCCATCTCCGGGAGCATTTTCGTGGATGGCGGACCGCTGTTCTGGCTCCCGACAGAGGTTGCGCCATGGCCCTCGGCCTGCGTCCCGTGCGCTTCTGGTCCGTCGATCATGGAGGTCTGCGGGTGGCGGTGGCTCTGGCCTCCGTATGAAGGTTCGTCCTTTGCAGCTTTTGCGTTGCCAAACGCGCTCCTTATGTCTAGTATGAAGCTTCGTGGAAGAATACGGATGCGAGAAGGAGGACATCGTGAAGGTTCAATGCGGGGGATGCCGCGCCACCATTTCCGTTCCCGACGAGAAGGTCCCCGAGGGGCGTACCATACGAGTTCTCTGTCCCAAGTGTCGAAGTCCCATCCAGGTGAGCCGGAAAACGGACGAAGACACGGGAGACGCGGCTATGTCCGGGGAAGGGGCGACCACCGCCGGCGGTTCTTCCCTTTCCTCCCCTCCGACTCCTCCGACCACGGACCTCCATACCATGGACATGGTGGAGGAAGGCGTGGAGAAGGCCTTGGTTTATCTCACCGACGCCTCCGTTTACAAACGGGTGGAGCACGCTTTGCAGCAAATGGACTATTACATCAGCAACGTCCAGACCGTCCAGCAGGCCGTGGCCAAGCTGAGCAGCAATCCCTACGACATGGTGATCATCGACGACAACGTTCTCAACCCGGGCAAGGGCGAGGAATCCTTTTATCACTACGCCCGCTCCCTGCCCATGGATATCCAAAGGATCTTTCTCTTTTGCCTCGTCAGTCGGCAATACAGCACCCTGGACCAGTTGACCGCCTTCAAGCTCGGTGTGAATCTGATCCTCAACACGGGAGACTTGGAAAAAACGAGGATGGTCTTCGAGAGGGCCATGCGCGATTACCGCAAGACGTACCGGGCCTTCGAGACCGAGCTCAAGAAACTGGAAGAATAAAGAGAAGGGCCCATGAGCTTGTTCAGACGTTTCCGGTCCCAGAAGCATTCCCGGCATCTGCGCTTGCGGGTGGAAAGCTGCGTCAACATCATTCTGGAAGTCAACCAGTGGCTGGGGGAAGGAAAGATCAAGACGGAAATCGTTGAGCAGTTCCAGCGGTTGAAGGAATCCCTGCCTTACGTGACCGACGACAACGTGGACGAAAAGGATATCGATCAGATCGAAGAGGCGACCAACCGCCTGCTGGACGAGATCCGAGCCGTTTATTCCAGCGGAGAGGTCCCCGTTCTTTACGACGGAGAAAAGCACTGAGTGGGCCGTCAACATTGTTTCTTCACAATGAAGATCCCCCCGCGAGGGAGGGCGTCCTCGCCCTCCTTGCGGATGGATCGGGAGCTCGCGGTCGAGGGCGGGACGCCCTCGCTCCCGGGAAAGCGGATCTTGAATGCCAAGCAGCTTTGTTGACGGACCGTTGAGGCTCCAATTATCCCGGGGAAGCGAGGATTTCCTGAAGGGGGTAGGCTTTCCTCGCAGGCGCCGGGTCGTTTTCGGTGAAAGCGGTTGAATGGGAAGCGGATGGGGCTTTTTCGCCCATCTCTTTTTTTTGTCGAGAATTAGAAGGAAAACAGGAGCGATCGAATGGCTCGCGTGACGGTTGAAGATTGTCTGGAGAAGGTGCCGGGGCGTTTCACGCTGGTGCATCTGGCGGTGCGCCGGGTCTTGCAATTGAGGCGGGGGGCCCCCTTGACTCTGGACGCCGCGCCCAAGAACCGTGAAGTGGTGCTGGCTCTGCGCGAGATCGCGGCGGGTGCCATCACCTCCGAAAACATCCGCGAATCCGACGAGCGGGACGCTCCTTTTGTTGAAGCTCTTTTGCCGGGCGAGGAGGCGAATCTTCAGGAAGTGATGGAGATTCTCGAAGAGGACACGCGGAAAAGCCTGGATCCGACGTCGGAATTGGAGGGCGAGACGGAAGTGAAAGAGGAAGGCTTCGAAGAGGCCGAAGAGGACTCCTGAGGAGCCGCTTCGAGCCCAAGGGGGGAAAGCATGGGCGCAAAGAACATGAACTGCCTGGAAAAACGGGACCTGCTCAATCGGACGGCGGTTTCCGTGGAGCGGATGCTGTCCTGGGGGGAATTCTACGAGGAGAGGGGACAGGTTCACGACGCCGTGGACTTCTACCTCAAGGCCAACGCTTCCGAGCCTTTGAGCTGCCTCTTGGACAAGGCGCGCGAGGAGGGGGACCTTTTCCTCTATCAGCGCCTTTGCCAGGCTTTGGGGATTGTCCCGGGGCCCGAGGAATGGATGGCCCTGGCTCGAGAGGCGCAAAGGCTCGGCAAGAACGCTTTCGCCGACCGTGCTCTCCGTCTTGCGGGCGACGAGGAGGCTGAAGGGGGGGTGGCGGAGGAGCCTTGACAAGCGGGCCGTGCGTGGTTAGGTGTCTCTGTGAACCGATCTCGAACGACGAGCTGGGCGTGAATGGGAATACCGACCGGGGGATAATGCTCCAATGGCAAAAAGAGACTACTATGAAGTGCTGGAAGTTTCGCGACAGGCGCAACCGGATGAGATCAAAAAAGCCTATCGGAAGATGGCCCTGAAATATCATCCCGACCGAAACCCCGGCGACAAGGAGGCCGAAGACCTTTTCAAGGAGGCCGCCGAAGCCTACGAAGTGCTCATGGACCCTCAGAAGCGTCAGGTTTACGACATGTACGGCCACGAGGGGCTCCAGAACACGGGGTTTTCGGGGTTTCGGGGCTTCGAGGACATTTTTTCCAGCTTCGGGGATATCTTCGAGGAGTTTTTCAGCTTCGGAGGGTCCCCTCGGTCCCGTACCGCCGCCCGGCAGGGCAACGATCTCGGCTACGAGCTTTCGCTGAAGTTCGAGGAAGCGGTTTTCGGCGTGGAGAAGGAGATCGAGATCGAGACCCTGGCCATGTGCGAGGATTGCGGCGGAAGCGGGGCGGAGCCGGGTACTTCCGAAAGCGTGTGTCCCTTGTGCCGGGGCCGGGGGCAGGTGGTTCAGAGTCAGGGGTTTTTTCGCATCAGCACGACCTGCTCGCGATGCCAGGGCAGCGGAAAGGTGATCGGCTCCCCTTGCAAGACTTGCCAGGGGCAGGGACGAGTCAAAGCTTCCAAGCGGGTTCAAGTCAAGGTGCCCGCCGGAGTGGATACGGGAATGCGCCTCCGCTTGAGAGGAGAAGGGGAAGAAGGCTACCGGGGAGGACCCCCGGGGGATCTTTACGTCATGATCCGGGCGGAGGCTCACGAGCACTTCGAGCGACACGGAGACGACTTGGTGGGGAAGGTGCCCGTTTCCTTCGTGCAAGCCGTTCTCGGGGACAAGGTGGAGGTGGAAACTCTGGAAGGGGTCAAAGGGGTGAAGATCAGGCCCGGCACGCAGCCCGGCGAGCTCATCCGTTTCCCGGGGGAAGGGATTCCGCGTCTCAAGGGGTTCGGGCGGGGAGATTTGATCCTCGAGGTGGAGGTGCGCATACCGACGCGCATTTCGCCCCATCAGGAGGCCTTGCTCAAGGAATTTTCGGAAAGCGAAAGCCGGCAGGACCCTTCGAAGCTGCGCAGCTGGCCTTGGCGCCGGCGCAAGGACAAGGGAAAAGACCGGGACCATGAAAAGGAACGGGAGTCCTTGACGGACGTTGCGAGAGAGATGGGCTCCTGAGCCCCCGCGAGGGCTTTGGGAGGAGCGAATCGTGTGGCGAGCACAACAACGAGCGCAACAGCAGGATGGACAGTATAGGGATTTTCAGGCATCGGCGCTTTATTGCCCTCGCTGCAAACAGGCCATGCCCGTGCGAAGCCGTCTGCTTTTGATTTTGCCCGACGGCGAGCTTCATGAATATTTGTGCGAAGGGTGCGCCGCTTCCCTGGGGACCAAGACCGTCACGCAGAACCAGCCTTTGCAGCTCTACGCTTCCCGCTGATCCCTCCCGCATAGGACGGAGGGTCGGGGACGGGTGCGTCCTTTCCGGGGAGGGGCTCCCCCATGCCGTGGGCGAGAAGGGTACCGGTGGATTTTTTCAACAGGAGAAGCGAGGAAATCCGTTATGATCGAAGCGGAAAATCTGACCAAGTTCTATGGTGCTCTGCCCGCCATCAAGGATGTGAGCTTTTCCGTGGATCGGGGCGAGGTGGTCGGGTTTCTGGGACCCAACGGTGCGGGCAAATCCACCACGATCCGCATCTTGACCTGCTACATGCCTCCCAGCGCGGGAACGGCCCGGATAGGGGGATTGGATTGCTTTGAAAATTCCCTGGAGGTCAGGCGCAGGATCGGTTATTTGCCTGAAAACGTTCCTCTTTACGGGGAAATGACCGTCAGGGGCTTCCTTTCCTTCGCCGCTCGGGCCAAGGGAGTGGAATCCGCCCAAATACCCAAGGAGACCGAAAGGGTCATGGATGTCTGCGCCCTGACCAGCGTTTCCCACCGCATGGTGTCTCACCTGTCCAAAGGGTTTCGCCAGCGCGCGGGATTGGCTCAGGCCCTTCTGGGAAATCCTCCCGTTCTCGTCCTGGACGAGCCCTCCATCGGGCTGGATCCCAAGCAGATCATCGAGATCCGCAAGCTCATCCAGCACTTGAGGGGGGAGCACACCATTTTGCTGAGCAGCCACATCCTTCCCGAAGTGGCTCAGATCTGCCAGCGCATTCTCATCATCAACAAGGGCCGCATCATGGCCACGGACACCCCTGCCAGCCTCACCAACCAATTGCAGAAATCCTCCAAGATTCTGGTGCAGGTGAGAAACGAAGACGCTCCCCTGGGCTCCTTGCTCAAGGATCTGGACGGCGTCCAGCAGGTGGTCCCTCGGGACGACGGGCCGGGCCGATTCATGGTGGAAACGGATCGCTCCCGGGATTTGCGGCCCGAGATCGCCCGCTTCATCCATGAAAAGAATCTGGAGCTTCTGGAGCTCCGCATGCTGGATCTGAGCCTGGAAGATATTTTCATGCAGTTGGTCACCGAAGAAATGGACGAATCCGGCGTCCCGTCTTCCTCTCTCCCGGAATCCGGACCCGGCGAAGGCGACGGGAAGCAGGACCAGAATGTTCAGGAGGAATTGGCGTCATGAAAGGATTCTGGGCCGTTTACCGCAAGGAGCTCCATTCTCTTTTCGCTTCCCCTATTTTCTACGTTGTAGCCTTCATTTTTCTCGTCATTTCGGGCTATTTCTTCTACAGCGCCGTAGCCTATTTCAATTTGGTCAGCTTCCAGGCCGGTCGCAATCCCGCCGTGCTCCAGCAGCTCAACCTTTCCAACATGGTCCTGCGTCCCTTTTTCATGGATCTGACCATCGTTTTCCTGCTGGTGTCTCCCCTTCTGACCATGAGGCTGTACGCCGAAGAGCGGAGGTCCGGAACTCTCGAGCTGCTCTTCACCTATCCCGTGACGGACCGGGCGACCATTCTGGCCAAGTTTTCCGCCGTGGTGACGGTTTTTCTGGTTGTGCTGGTCGGAACCCTTCCGGGATTCTTCCTGCTGGAATACCTGACCGATCCCAGCTGGAAGGTGATCCTGTGCTGCTATCTCGGCTTCTTCCTTTTGGGGAGCGCGTTCATGGCGGCGGGACTGTTCACCTCCTCGCTGACCCGCAACCAGATCATC
>Ga0180429_10003903_pt1 | contig 12022 bp, 8 predicted proteins | sample SS_ome_FD_132428 | JGI IMG/M metagenome (GOLD analysis project Ga0180429, IMG submission 132428) | Hypersaline lake sediment archaeal communities from the Salton Sea, California, USA - SS_1_S_1 metaG | ecosystem: Environmental > Aquatic > Non-marine Saline and Alkaline > Hypersaline > Sediment ... | reverse complement strand
CCCCGTGCACGAGGCAGCGGTGGGTGATGCGCTCAACAGGCCAGTTGAGCAGGTCTTCAACGGCCTCCGCCGCGCGCCTGCTCTCCAGGTTGCCGCGCAGGACAGCGCCGCGCAGCACGGCCAGCACCTCAGCATCCAGCAGCTCTGGAGCCAGCAGCTCCGCCCCTTCTACGAGACCGGCCACATGGGTGCCCATCGGGGTCCGCAGGAGGTACTCTACCGCGGCCGAGGCGTCCACCACATAGGTCGGCACTACAGGTCACTGTCTCGCTGGCGGCGCGTCTCTTCGAGTAGCGTTCCGGCGTTCACGCCCAGATTCACGGGGCTGCGCGTGGCAAGGTGCGTGCGCCAGGACTCTCTCGCCAGTTCGCGCTCTATGGCCTGCACGGCGATCTCGCTCATCGTGCGGCGCTGGGCCGAGGCATGGTCGCGAAGACGCTGGTGCAGGTCTTCAGGCATGTTCCGGATCTGTAGATTGGTCATAGGATGAAGATAGCATGCACCGAGCATGCTATCAACAGCCCAGCTCTACTCGCCAGGTGGGCATCCCTCTGGCGCCGCTTCTCGTCGAGGAAGGCATCGCCGCCGCCGCAGTGCCAGTCCGGAGAGCCGCTGCGCCAGGAGACCGCCAGGGGAGGTCGCCGTGAACCGGCTTGACGGGCCATAGGTAACGCCGTAAGTCCGTCCCGTGCACCCATCCCAGGTCCCGTGGACGCGGCGTCCGGGATCCAGACGGCCGTATCGCTGGCTCCGGGCCCCAGCACATCGGGATACGACTCCTGAGGAATCCACCGTAGCCCGAGGAGCCCCGTGTCAAAGCCTCCCCACATCGTCTTCATCATGGCCGACCAGCTGCGCTACGCCTCGTGCGGGTTCGCGGGCGACGGACGGGCCACCACGCCCAATATCGACCGGCTCGCCGCCGAGGGCGTGTCCTTTGGCAACGCCACGTCGATGCACCCGGTTTGTGGGCCCTATCGCGCGTCGCTGTTCACCGGCTGTCACTCCAGCACGACCGGCTACGTCATCAACGAGCTGGACGCGCGCACCGACCTGCCCACACTGGCCGGCGCCCTCAATGCCCACGGGTACGAGTGTGAGTACATCGGCAAGTGGCACATGCACGCGACGTGCGCCAAGACGGAGTACGGGTCTCCGGGCGGCTTCCACCGGGACCCGGCCAACCAGTTCGTGCCGCCTGGTCCGCATCGGTACGGCTTTGACGCGCACTGGGCCGCGTACAACTTCAACCACCAGTACTACCGGGGGTTCTACTACCGCGATGCCTTCGAGCGCATCGACATCGACGGGTACGAGCCCGACGTGCAGACCGATATGGCGATCGAGCGCCTGCGGGTAGCCAGTGCCAATGATGGTCCCACCTTCCTGTGCGTGTCCTATGGGACGCCACACCAGCCGTGGGACTGCCAGAACGTGCCGGCGGAATACCTCGAGCAGTTCAACGAAGGCGCGTTCCCGCTGCCCGAAAACTACGCCGACGGCCACGGCCGGTACTGGCACGGGTGGTTCGACGAGGAGTGGTGGGCCGAGTCGGTGAAGCCGCAGTTGCCGTTCTGGCAGCGCTGCTACTACGCGATGACGGCGAACCTCGACTGGAATGTCGGGCGTATCAGGAGGGCGCTGGACCGGCTCGGCATGGCCGAGGACACGCTCCTGGTGTTCACGTCGGACCACGGCGAGATGTTCGGGGCCCACGGCCGGGCGCAGAAGAACATCCACTACGACGAGGCGGCGCGGGTGCCCCTGCTCATGCGTCTGCCGTCGCAGATCCCCGCTGGACAGATGAGCGATGCCTGCATCAACACGCCGGATCTGATGCCGACGCTTCTGTCCTTTGCGGGCGCCGCGGTGCCGGCGCCGGTCGAGGGCATGGATCTGTCGCACTGCGCGCGCGGCGACGCGGGGCCAGAGCCCGACGCGGCGCTGCTGCAGGGGATGGCTCCCAGTGTGGACTGGGACGATGGCTTCGAGTGGCGCGCGGTGCGCGACAAGCGGTACACGTACGCGCGCTTCCGGGCAGATGGTCAGGAGGAGCTGTTCGACAATGCGCGCGATCCGCTGCAGATGACGAACCTGGCTGACGACGCCGGACATCTGGGGGAGCGCGAGCGGCTCGGGGGCATTCTTGACCGCCGCATGGCCGAGCTTGGTGACGGGTTTGAGCGCGCCACGTGGTACCGCGACCACTGGATCGAGGATGGCCACGTCAGGCGCGGAGCGCGGGGGTGACGGGCGGCGCAGGGCAGCTGGCCACAGCTGCTCATCCAGGGGCGGCTGCAGGAGCGACCGACCCACCGGGCTCCGCGCACGAACCAGGTTTGGGGAGGCTCGACAGCGGTGTCAATGCAGCCTATCGCTCGTGCCTCAACGTGCATCACGGGGCGTCGTCATCTTGGCCACCACCGTGCCCGCCGCGCTGATGAAGCCCTTGGAGGTACGGGCCACCGGCACGTCGCCGATGGCCGCATGGGCCATCTGGTATCCCACCGTATCCCAGTCGGGGCCGCAGTACGAGAGCCCCAGGTGGTAGTAGCGCGCATCACGGTTTGAGGCGATGGCGGCCAGATCGTCCGGCACGCCGATACCGTTCCTCTGCGCCCATGCCAATGCCCGGGCCGCGCCGGCTGATACAGCGACTGGGTCTCGCGCGTATTCACGTAGTGGGTGTAGTGCCCCCGCGGGCAGGCGACAGGCGGCCAAGGTGGCGCTGCGCCGCGTGGCATCGAACCAGCACCCGGTGCACCTCCTCGACGCGGCGCAAGCCATCACAGGTGCAGTAGTCTGGCGGTGACGCTGCTGCCGGCGGCTGTGCCGGCGGGCCCCCATGTGGGGTGCTCTCCGGCGATCATCCCCGGGGTCAGTCCGTGGCGGTGATCCAGACGGGTTTCCAGATGCCGCCGGCGTAGGCCTGATCGTGGACGCGCACGGTGAAGCGGTTTGTCGCGCCGGGCCTGAGCGCTGACGTGATGTCGACGGCGACGGGTTTGTCCCACAGCGTGTCGGGGTCGCCCGAGCTCCCACCGGCCGGTTCGCCGTTGATCCACAGGTCGAAGGTCTCGTCCACCGCGCCGCAGAGGAACCAGAGAGTCGTGGCCTCGGCCTGCGGCACGGCCATCTCCGTCGAGTACCAGGCGTACCCGTCGTAGTCCGCGTACCCCTGCGAGTCCCAGGTCCGGTGGATGGAGATTGGCTTCCAGCTCGCGTCGGGCGCCCGGTGGAACCACGCCTGGTCCGCCCCCGCGTTTTCCGGGTCGGTCTTGAACAGCCACTGTTCGGGCAGCTGCACCACGCGCCGGCCCTGCAGCGCTTCGAGCGGCAGGGGGTGCGCCACGAAGTCCTCGAACAGCGTCCCTTCCGCTATCCTTTCAACGCCGAACTTCTCGCAGAGCGCGACAAACCGCTCGCGTAAGGCCAGGGAGTGCCGAATCATGCCGGCGTCGGCCAGGGCGTCGGCGCCAGGCGACATGAACGGCTCGAGGGCCGCCCGGTACGCGCAGATCGAGGCTTTCTCGACCCGGTCGTGCACGACCTCGTCGTCGGCCAGCGACAGGCCCTCTTCAAAGCACTCGATCCCGGCCTGGGCGATGGCGGCGTCGATGCCGTAGTCGGCCGCGGGGCCCATGCACGCCTGGTGGAGGCCAAGCCGCACGGCATGGTCGTGCGTCAGGTCGATGAACCGGCGGATGGGTGGCGCCGCGGCCTTGTAGTGCAGTCGCAGGAACTCGTCCAGAAGGGCCTCGCCGCTGCGGCTCGGATCCCAGAGCAGGTTGGTCATGATGTAGTTGCGCAGGTCGGAAAACTCGCTCCCCGGGCTGTTGTACGCGGCTTGCATGAACACCCCCATGGCGTTGTTGGCCACGAAACAGCGGATGTTGGGCTCGATGACGCGCAGATTCGGGCAGGGCAACAGGTAGTGGTGGAAGTTGGTGTTGTAGTTCCAGATCGACAGGTTCCGGCTGGCCCTGCCCCATGCGGCCATGTCCCGGCCAAACTCGACGTTCTGGGGGCAGTCCGGATCGTCGATGGGATGCAGCATGCAGCACTCGACGCTGCAGAGCTGGATCTGCACGTTCGGCCGCGGCTTCACCGTCTTCGGGGGCTTGCGGGAGTAGGCATAGGCCAGCGTGCCGACAAGGACGTCGGGAAACTCTCTAGCGACTTCGTCGGCCACGGCGTTGACGAGGGCGATGATCGAGCCCGAGGGGCTGCCTTCGCGCTCATCGATGGCCGCGCAGGCGGGACAGCGGCAGTACATCGTGTTGTCATTCTGACTGACCGAGACGTTCTCCTTCTCGGGGTGCGCTCGCAGGGTCGCCAGAACCCGTTCCGTCACGATGCGGAGCACATCAGGATTGGACAGGCACAGCTGGGTGGCCTTGCCGCCATGGGCCAGGTCGGGCCGACGTTCGCCGTCGACGAGGGCATAGTACTCGGGGTGTATCTCGCCGAATTCTCCTGACGGCATCAGAGACGCGAAGCTGTGGTTGATGAGATCGAGTCCCGTCTTCCCCCCGAGCCTGGCTTCGGTGGGCACGGTGTTCGTCCGATTCTGCGCGGCGAAGGCCGGGTACCGGTTGGTCTCGGCGTAGTAGCTCCAGCGGAACGCGAGGGGGGGATGGTAGAAGCGGTCCACCGGACCGACGACGCGCCGTGGGCCCAAGGGGGGCACGTGGGTGTGGTCGTGGGTGAGGAACCGGACGCCCAGGTAGTCCTCGAGAAAGGTGTAGACGCCGTAGAGGGTGCCTCGCGGCCGGCCGCCCGCGATGGCGATCGCGTCGTCGCGGATGACGAGGCGCAGATCTTCGTCGCCGAATCCCTCGACGCCAAACCCGGCCGGGCTGGCGGCCAGGGCCGCGCTCGGGCCGATGAAGACATGCCGGTCCACCCGCGTCGGGTCGGTCACGATCGCCAGCCGCTCGCCGCCGGCCTGTACAAGGAACGCCTGGAACTGCTCGGCGGCATAGGCCACGCTCGGGCTGGCCTCCTGCGAGACCACGATGTCCCAGCCGTCGAGCGCGGCGAGATCGACTCCCGCGAACGAAGCGCCCGCGGTGGAGACCAGCACCAATCCAGCGGCAACGGCAGCACGCATGCGACTTGCCTTTCCAGTCTTCGGCACTTCCCCGGAGCAAACGACCTGAAGCAAAGCCAACACGGTCAGGGACGCCACGATCTGCGCCCGGCCTCCCGCCCCTCACTTGCGGCACCCCCGCTGACTCTGTACTACTGAGGGCTGACAGCTGCTGGCCGCAAGCTGCTGGCCGCAAGCTGCCCCTCCCGTCTCGCTTCTTCCCTCTGACTCTCACGCTCTGCCGCACCACAGCCATCGACGGCAATGAGATCTCGTCTACAAACGTCTCGCCGGCGATCGTGACTCGACCACATCCACAATGATCGGCCCGGGGGAAGGGGCTCCGGACTCCCCCTTTTGCCAGGCGTTGGCCTCCACGCGGTCAAACAGGCCTCGCGCCCAGCTGTGCCGCTGAATCTTCTCTCGGATCTCCGAGAGATCATCTTCGTTGAGGAAGAGTGACATAGGCAGCGGGCTCCCCCCATCTCAGACGGACCGCAGACACACAGGTCCCAAGGCTCTGCGACGATCGCCATTGGGGCGCTGGCGTTGATGTGGCCTGACCGAATCCCGAATCCTGACTCATGGTTCGTGGCCATCCCGCCAGCCGCGCCGACCACCAAGGCGTCGGCCCTCACGGCTCCTGGCGCGTCTCGATGACGGTCAGCACCAACCGGGGATCGATCTCTTGATCGACGGCCACGAAGTAGGCCGGCTTCCAGACGCCGCCCATACCCCGGACGTTGCGGACCCGCACCGCGATCAGGTTATCGCCGGGCCGGAAGAACGGCCGGGGATCAAAGGCGAAGGGCGTCACCCAGATCTCATCCGGCGCCAGGCCGGTCGACGCGGAGGTGTGGGTGAAGGCCTTCTGGCCGTTGATGTAGACCTCGGCATCCTCGTCCACGGCGCCGAAAAGGAGGCGGAGGTCCGGGACCTGCAGGTCCGCCGGCACCCGGACGGTCTGCCGGTACCAGGCGTAGCCGAAGTAGTCCGGGAAACCCTGGCTTTCCCACCCTTTGCCGCAGTCGCTGCGCACCTTCGCCCAGCTGCGGTCGTCGGTCTCTGGCGCGAACCAGCGCTCGCCGACCCCGTCGTCCCCCGGGTCTGTCCTGAACTGCCAGGCGGCGCCGATCTGGTGGAAGGCGATGTCTGGTAGCCCGGTGGCCAGCAGCCCCCTCCAGGTCTCGATCTTCCGCTCCACGTCGGGAGCCCCCTCGGAGAAGTGGGTGACCTTCTCCCGCTTGACGGTCTCGATGAGCTCCGACAGGTAGGCGCGGTACACGGCGTCCGGCTGGGGCTTGGCCTCAGTGCCCCTGAAGCGCTTGCCGAGCCGGAGAAGCCCGCGGTCCTCCTGGAAGCCGACGCCCTGACAGAGGGCGGCGTACAGGACGGACAGCTTGGCCAGCCTCACGCGCCGCAGCGTCTCCGGATCCTTCGCCGCCGCTTCGGCCTGGGCGAAGAGCGTCAGCGCCGTATCGGGGAGATCTTCGGCAATGACCGGATTGTCCGGGGTGTAGCGGATGTCCGCCAGGAGGGGGTTCTCCTCGGGCGTCGTGCCGGGCTCCTGGTGGTAGTGCTCCCACCGGTTCCACAGGACATCCTGGTACTGCCACAGCGGCTCCGCCGCCTCGCCGTAATAGCCGTATGTGAAGTCGCGCATCAGGGCGCGCGTGTCGAGCGACGGGTCCCAGAGTTGCTTGCCCCAGACCCAGCAGCGCATGGGGGCGTCGTCCGAGCCCGGGCTCTGGTAGGCCCCCTGGAGCATGACGCCGCGGGCGCCGTGGTCGATGTAGAAACGGATGTCCGGGGTGACCACGGGCATGTTCGGCATGGGGACCGGGCAGTGGCTGTAGTTCGCCGTGTAGTCCCAGATGTGCATGGTGGCACCGATATCCGCCCACTGGGTCATGGCCCGCTGGAAATCCTCCGTCTCGGTCACGGTCAGAAAGGGGCGAGACCAAGCGTGCCGGTCGGTGCACAGTTGGATGGCGACGTTGTCGCGCGGCCGCACGCTCTTGGGCGGCAGGTAGGTGTCCAGGTAGGCCAGGGTGGAGACGCGCACCTGGGGGAACTCGGCCCGGATGGAGTCGGCCACGGCGTTGACGAAGTGTACAAGCGTACCGGCGCGGGTGCCTTCGGCCTGGTCGATCGCCGTGCACGCCGCGCACGCGCAGTACCCACGGCCGTCGTTGGGTGACACACTGATGATCTCGCTGTCAGGCTTTGAGCGGAGGATCTCGCGCACCTTGTCGACGGCGATACGCAGCACATCGGGCTGGGTCAGGCACAGCTGCACGGGCCGGCGTTCGCCTTCCAGCTCCGAGAAGTACTCCGGGTGCTCGTCGAAGTAGACATCAGGTGGCACGAGGGTGTTGTAGGTGTGCACGAAGAGCGCGTAGTCGACGTGGCCGCCCCATTCCTCGGGGACCGGCGCGCTCGGGGCGTTGGTGCGGTTGCGCAGCGACCAGGTGCTGTCAAAGGAGTCCCAGTAGAAGGGATCGCGTATCTCGAGAACGGGCACGAAGTGCCGCGGTACCGGCTGAAGAGCCAGCTCGGACCGCGAGGGGAGCGTGGCGGAGTCGCGGTGGTACCAGCGACACCCCAGGTCTTCTTCCAGGAGGGCGTACACGGCATTGATCGGACCGCGCGTGCGGCCTCCCAGCAAGAAGAGGGATTCGCCGCTCACCGCGATGGCGTAGCCCTCGTCGCCCAGGTCGAGCCCGGCCTCGGGCAGGGCGGCCCGCGCCAGAAGCGCCGTCCGCCCGATGCTGATCACCTTCCCGTCGGTTGCCGGGTCAGCATCCTCACGGGCGATGGTGAAGTCCGCCCCGGAGATCCCCTTGAGCCACCGGGCCAGGTCTGCCGCCGCCTTGCACTCCTGGGTTGTAGGCTCTGCCGGCAGGAGCAGGAGGTAGGCCGCTTTGCCGCGGAACGCCAGCATCATCGAGGTGGCCGGGGCGCCGGTGGGCTTGAGGGCGTTCTCCCACTTCGGGTGAAAGTCAGTGGCATGGCCGCTGACGGCCGCCAGGCACAGGCAGCAGGCAATCACGACCGTGTGGATGGTGCCGGAACTCATGGGGTAGCCTCTGGTTGGAGTGATGTGAAGGCTTTGGGAACGGCCGAAACGACCGCAGGTCAAGCGGCAGACTGACCGGTGTCGGCTCGAGGCCACTGCCGGGGCGGACGCCGGGATGGCGGTGGCAGTGCCTCAGGCAGGCTCGATGCGGATCAGCTTCCATCCCAGGGGGGGCAGAGCGGTGGCGCCGGCGCCCGCCCGCAAGGCCAGGGATTCGCCGCTGAGCGCGTCGCGCGCCGTCAGGGGGCCGGCCGGCAGACCCAGAGCGTCGGCATCGATCTTCCACCGCACGGTGGTCGCCGCAGGCCCCAGGTTGGCCACCATGGCCAGCACGCCGCGCCGGGGGTGGCAGTACAGGCTCACATGGCAGTGGCGGGGGCGCACGCTGACGTACTGGTTGTTGCGCCAGTAGGGCAGCCACCGGGCCCGCGGCCGGCCGAACTCGTCCATGGCGCGCCAGATGCGGGCGACCAGGTCGAGATCGGTGACGGACGTGGGGCGGACGGGCACGTCGTGGAGCAGGGCGAAGGCCCAGGCCTGCTCGTTGGTGTACGCCTTGCCGGCGTGCAGGAACTCGGCCGGCACACCCCACTGGCGGCCCATGAACTCGGCGCGGAAGGCGTCCAGCGGCAGCAGGGAGGCGACGTCGGCTCCCTGACCCACGCCCTGGAACTGCTCGCCGTCCCAGTAGCTGGTGGCCCAGCCCAGAGTGGGCATGGTCATGCAGGTAGAGTTGTGCACGTTGACCAGCCCCCGCGGCTGCCGCGCGCGCACGGTGGCATGGATGCGCCGCATGGCGCTGCGGGCGGCGAAGATCGGGTAGGTCGGGGCGATCGCGTCGCCGGCCTGCACGCAGCCGCAGCCGTGCTCGGTGTTGGCGCAGGCAAAGGGGTACTCGGTGCCGTCCAGGTACACGCCGTCCGTGCCGAAGCGATCCATGGCCCGGCCCACGCCGTCGACGAGCAGGTCCTGGTACAGGCTGTTGAGGCAGACGCGCCAGGCCGACTGATCGGGCTGGGGCTGGTAGTGGAAGACGGGGTACCCGGCGCGAGGTGTCACCACGCAGTCCTTGCCGACGGCCGGCCACTCGTCGGCCCGGTCGGAGACGAGAAAGCTGTAGTAGAGCAGCACCTGCAGGCCGCGCCGATGGCAGGCATCCACGATCCGGCGCACGGCGTCGCCGTGCGGCGTCTCCACATACCCCTCCGCGTCGGTCCAGTGCTCGAAGAGGACGACGGCCCGCACCCCGGCGGCCACGAGCCGATCCAGCAGGGCGTCGGACACGCGCAGGCGGGGGCGGAAGCCCTGGGTGCCCTGGCTGATGCAGAAGATACGCTGGTCCCAGGCGTCGGTCTCCACGGGCTTCACGGGCGTGGCCTGCAGACCCATGGTGTAGGCCAGCCGCGACGTGACCAGACCGCCGGGCGCGACCGGGACCGACTCCTCGCCGCGGCCGGTGAAGGCGGTGCCCGACTCGGCGTCGGGCAGGAGCCGGGCCGGGCGGCTCACCAGGTTGAGGCGCAGCCGCACGCTGTCGCCGTCGGGCTCGATCTCGATGGCCCGCTCGGTATCGCGCAGCGAGAAGTCGCGATCGCTCTCGGCAAACCAGGAGAAGCCGCGCTCCTCGTCGCCGAGCCAGACGAAGGGGCGGAAGCCCAGATGTGTTGCGCCCGGCGGCAGGGCTCCCACATTGCGGGACGAGCCCCAGGAGCCGGGGAAGTGATAGAGGTAGCGGGCCCGGTCGGCGGGCAGGGACAGCTCGACCCAGAGGGCGTCGAGCACGACGGGGCGCGACGTGGTCAGCTCCCAGTCGAGGCGGACCACACCGTCGAAGTCGATCTGGATGCGCGCTGTGAGGGACAGTCCCCGCGACCCGGTGGCGCGGTGGGTGAGGACCACCTGGTCGCGCGCCTGAGAGACCACCTCAACGCGAGCCCGCCGCCAGCGCACGGGCTTGCCGTCAGCGGTGGCCTGCACAGACACGGGAGTGGCGAGCAGCTGCTCTCCCAGGGCCGAGACCGAGGAGAGCAGGCCCGCGCCGGTGAAGGCATACTCCCGCCCCCAGCACGACACGGTGGCGCCCTTGCCGCCCGGGTCCACATTCAGCGGGGTCCAGGGCCGCGGCACCCGGCGCGACACCCCCTCATCCGAGCCCAGCCAGGGGTAGTCGGCGGGCAGGCGGTCCTGAATAACGTGGGTGTGCCAGCGCAGGCCGCTGCGATCGACAAAGCGGGCGCGGAAGGCGCAGCACCCGAAGGGGACGTCCCTCGTGTCGAAGGTCACCTCCTCGCGGCCGAGGTGCCGGACCGTGCGGCGGGCGTGCACCTGGCCGCCGCGGGTGGAGTAGAGCTCCAGCTCCAGGCGCCCGCCGCGCAGGTCGTGGGCCTCGCCCAGCACGTGGGGCCGGGCGTGCACGCGCCGCGCCTCGTACCGGGTGTACACGTGAACGGTGACGGTGCGCGGCGACTGCGTGGGGGTGCGGCTCATGCTCGCGATCCTCTGGGTGTCTGCTCCAGCAAAACGAGGGCCTGGTCGACCTGCCGGACGGGCGCTGCTCCGCGATGCGGGCCATCTCGAGGCGCCCAATGTGGGCTGCGGGGTGCGGCGGTGTCCAGTCCTTTCCATCTTAGGCGGACTGCGGACGGACAACGAAGGGGGAAGGCGATGAAGGATCCCATACGGTGGGGCATCATCGGCTGCGGCAACGTGACCGAGGTGAAGTCGGGCCCGCCGCTGCAGCAGGCCGAGGGCTCGCACCTGGTGGCGGTCATGCGCCGCGACGGGGAGCGGGCGCGCGACTACGCCGAGCGCCACGGCGTGCCGCGGTGGTACGACGACGCCCAGCGGCTGATAGACGACGCCGAGGTGGACGCCGTGTATGTGGCCACGCCGCCGGACACGCACCTGCACTACACCGAGCGCGTGGCCGCTGCCGGCAAGCCGGTGTACGTGGAGAAGCCCATGGCTCGCACCACGGCCGAGGCCCGCCAGATGGTGGCCGCCTGCGAGGCGGCCGGAGTCAAGCTCTTCGTGGCCTACTACCGGCGCCGGCTGGAGATACACCTGAAGGTGCGCGACCTGCTGGCCGAAGGGGCCGTGGGCCAGGTGCGGCTGGTGACGCTGCGCCACCTGGGCGCGTACGCCGGCGAGGCCGACGGCGAGACGCCCTGGCGGCTGATCCCCGAAGTGGCGGGCCGCGGCGGGCTGTTCCACGACCTGGCCTCACACCAGCTCGACCTGCTCGATTACCTGCTGGGACCCATCGAGCCGACCGGGGCCGTGGCCACCAATCTGGGCGGACACTACGCCTGCGACGACACGGTGGCGGCGGCCTGGCGGCACGAGAGCGGCGCCGTGGGCTCGGGGACGTGGTGCTTCGTGGCGGCCCCGGGTCAGGCGGGCGAGCGCATCGAGGTCGACGGCACCGAGGGCCGCCTGGCCTTCACCGCCTTTGATCTGGACCGGCCGATCCGCCTGGAGCGCGGGGGCCAGGTGGAGGAGTATGCCGCGGCGCCGCCGGCTCACGTGCAGGGCCCGCTGATCCAGAGCGTGGTCGACGACCTGCTCGGGCGCGGGACCTGCCCCAGCACGGGGGCCAGCGCCCGGCGCACGGCCGAGGTCATGGACCGCATCCTGGGGATCACCTGAGGTGCCCGGGATCGATAGAGGATCCATGCACGGCATCGGCAGCCGCAAGCAGCTGTTCATGGACGCGCGCTTCGTCGCCGAGTCCGAGGGGGTGGAGTGGGCGGTGAACCCACCCCTGAGCCGCGAGGTGGTGCTGGAGCCGGCGAAGCCGTGGGAGCGGTACCGCGTCTTCTTCTCCAGCGTGGTGGACAGGGGCGACGGGT
>Ga0180429_10003902_pt1 | contig 12023 bp, 8 predicted proteins | sample SS_ome_FD_132428 | JGI IMG/M metagenome (GOLD analysis project Ga0180429, IMG submission 132428) | Hypersaline lake sediment archaeal communities from the Salton Sea, California, USA - SS_1_S_1 metaG | ecosystem: Environmental > Aquatic > Non-marine Saline and Alkaline > Hypersaline > Sediment ... | reverse complement strand
GAGCCGGCGTGGCTGGCGAGCGGAGGGCCCGGAGGCCCGAGAGCGAGAAAGCTCGAGAGAGCCGAGGCCGGATGCCGAGGCGAACGTCCGGCGAGACGGCGTGGGCTCACCCCGAGCTGGTCTTTCGCGCCGAGCGGGCCATCCTGGCCCGGCGGCTTACGGTGCGGCCGGCTTCCTGCCGGCCGGGCCGGTTGCAGCGCAACCGGCCGACGCCGGTGCGGGCCGCACCGGCCTACTGAGCTTCGCGCGACGTGAGCCGTGGTCGGCTGACGGGAAGGGAAGAAACGGTGCGGGCCGCACCGGGCTACTCGGGCCGCACCGGGCTACTCGGGGGCTTAGGCGGCACGTTCGCTGCAGCCGCCCCCGCCACACTCACCCTGCGGCAGCGGGCAGCCGGCCGGCCGGCCGGCCAGATCACCGCCGGGCAGGCAGATTGCCTGCAAGGCCTGCCGCAGACAGGGGCTCCTCCAGCCGGTGAGCCAATCGCTGAAACGGTCGCGGCCGGCAGCCATCGCCCGCTCGCGCGTGTCGGCCACAGCACGCAGCGTGGCCAGCGGCTCCGCCAGCCGCGGATCGCCGACCGCCTCGAGGCCACCGGCGAGCCGACGGATGTGGCCGATTGCCGTGCTGTCGTCGTTGACCGTCCCCAAAATCTCCTGCAGCCGCGTGAGCGCTTTGAGTACCGGCTTGCAGCTTCGGGCGGAGAGGCATTCCCGCAGGATCTCGATCGCATACCGCAGCCGCTTGCCGGCAATCCTCGCCTGATGGAGCTGCTCCCAGCCGTCGCCGGCACCCGAGGCCGGATCGACGGCCACTCCGCAGGCCGCGTCGAAGAGGCTGGCCCGCCGCAGCATGAGTGGCCGTGCAAACTCGGCGAGAGTTGCCGGTCCGCCGGTGTCGCGGATCGCGGCGACCGTCTCCGCCATCGTCCGCTCAAAGGCGAACGGCTCCCCGGTGAAGGCTTTGGCAAGCGTCGCATCGGCGGGAATTCGCCCGGCCACAGCGTAGCCGGTAAGCAGCCGGCCGGCGCCGGTGCGGCTGATTGAAGCATCGTCTTGCTCACTGCGGGCCACCGCGGCGAGAAACACGTCCCAGTCGCGAGGGCCACCGGCCGCCTTGCGTAGTTGCCGCAGGTGTCGGCGGCACCGCCTGCCGATCCGGGTAGGCAGGCAGCTGTCGAAAACATCGACCGCCGCGGCTGCCCGCCTTGTCGCCACTCGCAGGGCGTGGATCGCCGCAGGCCGGTCTCCACCGGCATGGATCGCCTCGGCGAGCCGGTCACGCACCGCTTCGAATCGACGTGAGAGCACTCGGCGGGCCGCATCGAGCACCGGTGTCTGTGCGGTGAGTCCAAACTCCTGTTGTGGCATCGATCTCAACCCCCTCCGCGAAACAGGCGACCGGCTCGGCATCCGCTGCCCCGCAGCAGGTCCGTTGAGGTCTCCTGATGAAAGATTGCTATCGGGAGTCGCTCATGAAATCTGAACAATTTCATCGCCGGCTCCCCCGCGAGTCGGGACACAATCGCGACAAACCGCACGGCTTACTGCGGGGATGACCTTCAGCGGGTCGCCGGCGAGGCGGCCGCGGCCTCGGCAAACCGCCTCGGTTGGCCGGTCGCCTCGAGGACCGAAAGCCAGAGGTCGCCGTTGGGGTCGACCTGGTTGCGGCTGCCCACTGCGAGGGCCATCGGGATGTGCACGAAGCGGCCGTGCCAGCGGCCCACCACCATCGCCGTGCGACCCGCCATCGCCGCATGCACGGCATTGTGGGCCAGCCGCAGGCAGTAGACCGCGTCGAAGGCATTGGCCGGCACGCTGCGGATCAGGTAGCTCGGGTCGATGTATTTCAGGCTCAGTTCCTCACCGGCCGCCGCAAAGTGGGCCTTGATGCGATCCTTGAGGAACTGCCCGATGTCGGCAAGCAGCACGTTGCCGGAGGCGTCGGTCTGCCGCGGGCCGCCGCCGCAGAGATCCTGGCCGGCTCCCTCGGCCACCACGATCACCGCATGGTGCCGGCGGCGGACACGCGCGAGCAGGTGTTCCAGAAAGCCTCCCGGCCCATCGATGGCAAACGGCACCTCCGGCACCAGCACATAATTGGCATCGTTGCGGGCCAGTGCGGCGTAGCAGGCGATGAAGCCGGAGTGGCGGCCCATCAGCTTCACCAGTCCCACGCCGTTGGGGGCCGCCTTGGCCTCCACATGGGCCGAGGTGACTGCCTCAACCGCCTCGGAGAACGCGGTCTGGAATCCGAAGCTCTGATCGATCAGCGGGATGTCGTTGTCGATCGTTTTGGGCACGCCCACCACCGCGATCTTTTCGTCGCGGGCGGCGACAACCTGGGCGATCTTCATCGCCCCACGCAGCGAGCCGTCGCCGCCGATCACGAACAGGATCGAAATTCCCATCCGCTCGAGGCAGTCGACGATCTCGTCAACTTCTTGTCGGCCGCGGGAGGTGCCGAGGATCGTGCCGCCGTCATCGTGGATACTCGAGACCGTCTCGGGGGTCAGGTCAATCACCTCGCAGCACTCGTCGGGGATGAAGCCGCGAAAGCCCCTGGTGAATCCGCTGATTCGCCGCACGCCGTAGTGGAACCAGAGCTCCATCACGATGCCCCGGATCACGTTGTTGAGCCCCGGGCAGAGCCCGCCGCAGGTCACGATTCCCACCCGGGTTTTGGTCGGGTCGAAGTAGATCTTCTGCCGGGCTCCAGCCGGCTCGAAGCCGGGCAGTTCGTCGGCGGGGCAGCCCCGAGCCGAGACCATCACGGCGGTGTCGTCGAAGAGCACGCGGTCGTTCTCCCCCACGTAGTGCTGGCTCGTCTGTCGGCCATCGAGGAGGGCTCGCATCGGCGAATCGACACGGCAGGGGCCGAGAGTGTCGATGGCCAGTTCGGCGGCGGTGACCTGCGGCTGGGAGGGTGTCATGGCATGCTCCGGAAAGGGTGCAGAATTCGGTCAGCCGGTGGTTCGCATGCCCGATGCGATTCCTTGTACCGCGAGGCGGAGGATCTCCCGTAGCGGCCCGGCCTCCCGCGGTTGTTCGGCTCGGCGACGTCGGAGAAACTCGATCTGGATCAGGTTCAGCGGATCGACCGATGGATTGCGGGCCTCGATCGACTCTTTGAGCCAGGGGGTGGCGTCGAGGAGTTCGCGGGAGCCGACCACGTCGAGCACCGCCTGCCGCGAGCGATCGCATTCGGCCGCCAGCCGCTGCCAGATGCTCCGGCGGACCTCGTCGTCCTCAACCAGTTCGCTGTACCGCTGACCGATCCCGATATCAGCCTTCGCCAAAGCCAGCGAGGCATTGTCGATCGTGGCGGTGAAGAAGGACCACTCCCGGTACATGCTGCGGACCGCCTGCCATGCATCGCGGTCGTCGTACTTCACCTCCAGAAGCGCCGTGCCCAGTCCGTACCAGGCCGGCAGGATGCAGCGGTTCTGGGTCCAGGCGAAGACCCAGGGGATTGCCCGCAAGTCGTCAAGCGACCGTTCGCCGCGACGCCGGCTGGGCCGCGAACCGATCGGCAGGTTTTCGATCTCGTCGATCGGCGTGGCCTGGGAAAAAAACTCGATGAAACCGGGCTGCTCGACGAGTTCGCGGTAGACCTCGTAGGAGCGGCCGGCGAGCCGTTCGGCCAGTTCGAGCCAGGCTGCCGGCGGCTCAGCTGCGGCAAGGGTCGAGGCGGTCAGCGTGGCCCAGCCGACCTGCTCGAGGTGGCGATAGGCGATCTGCACATCGTCGTAGCGTTCGGCGAGCACCTCTCCCTGCTCGGTCAGCCGCAGGCTGCCGTCGAGCGACTCCGGTGGCAGCGAGAGGATGCCGCGAGCGGCCGGTCCGCCGCCCCGGCCGAGCGAGCCGCCCCGGCCGTGGAAGAAGGTGAGACGCACGCCGCGAGCGGCCGCGGCGGCGGCGAGGTTTCGCTGGGCCCTGTAGAGGCCCCAGCAGGCTGAAAGGTAGCCCCCATCTTTGGTGCTGTCGGAGTAGCCCACCATCACCGTCTGCCGACCGCCACGGGCTGCAAGATGGTCGGCATAGGCGGGCTCGGCGAGCATCGCCAGGAGCGTCGCGTCTGACCGCTCGAGGTCACCGATCTTTTCAAACAGCGGCACGATCTCAATCGCCCGGCGGATGGTTTCGTCGGCCCCACGGCAGGCGTGGTGCCACAGCCAGAGCACGGTCAGCACGTCGATGCGGGACTGCGTGAGGCTGATGATGCTGCCGCCGAGACAGCCGGCCCCGAAACGTTCCACGGCTCGTCGCAGCAGCCTGTAGAGGTCGAGGGTGTCGCGAGTCAGCGGGGAGAGGCCCTCGGCCGGTGGATCGTCCAGGCGGCCCATCGTCCGCCGCAGGCACTCGGCTCTGGCCTCCTCGTCGAGCGAGGCGAAGTCGTCACACTCGCCGCAGGCCCGCAGGATGTCGGTGGCGATCTCCTCGTAGCGACGCGAGTCTTGGCGGATGTCGAGCCGCGTCAGCCTCAACCCAAACGTCCGCACCAGGTCGAGCCACCGCCCCGCCTCGCCATCAAGGATGCCCTCGTCATGGTCGACCTCCAGGCATTCGCAGATCGCCTCGACGTCGGCCTCGAGCTCGCTGCCGTCTCCATAATCGCCTGGCAGGGGCGGCGTGTCAGGCACAGCGGCCCGCGACTGCTCCAGCCGCCAGCGGATCGCTCGCAGCCAGCGACGGTAGGCCTCATGGGGCGGCGTTTCGGCGACCGCCTCGGCCAAGCCCGGCCACCGTTGCTCCAAGGTCTCGAGCCGGGCCAGAAGGGCTTGGGCACCCGGTGTGCAGGTCAGGGAGACCGTCAGGAAGTCGTAGAGACGGCGGCACTCCTCGAGATGCATTTCGATCGCCGCATTCCGCAGACGGCAAAGCGTCTCACCGGTCACTTCGGCGGTCACAAAGGGATTCCCGTCGCGGTCACCGCCCATCCAGGAGCCGAAACTCAGGAAGGTCGGAATCCGAAAGCGATGGCCCGGGTAGTGCTCGGCGAGGGCCCGCCGCATCGCCCGCCGGACCTCGGGCACCACTTCTCGCAGTCTCGGCAGAATCGAGAGGCCGCGGGCCACTTCGTCGGCCACCGTCGGCTTGGAGGGCTTGAGAAACTCGGTCTGCCAGAGCACACGCAGCTCTGCGGCGATATCGTCGCGGATCTGGTTTTGCTCGCGGGGCAGCAGTTCGGCCCGCTCCAGCGACGAGAGCCCCCGCCGGATCCGCCGCAGCTTCGAGCGGATGCTTCGCCGTTTCGCCTCGCTGGGATGGGCCGTAAAAACCAGTTCGATCGCCAGCCGGTCGAGGGCCGACTGCACCTCATCGGCGGTCAGGCCGGCCTGCCTGAGAGCCTCGATCGCCGCGGCAAGCGATTCCGAGAGCGCCGCCGGGTGGCGGCTACGTTCGCGGTCGCGAAGCACCCGGACACGCTGCAAATCCTCGGCGATGTTGGCGAGATCGAAGAAAATGCTCAAGGCCCTTGCCACGGTGCGGGCGGTCGTCTCGTCGAGCTGGGAAATCGTCTCGGCAAGTTCCTGCTCGCTGCCGGCCGCGGCCGCCCGCCGCTGGTGGGCCAGGCGGCGGACCTGCTCGAGTTCGGCGAAGGCGTCATCACCGGCGAGGTCGCGGATCACCTCGTCGAGCATCGCGGAGAGCATCGCCACATCACGGCCAAGCCGCTCGCGGCCACCGTTCGAAGTGGCGGCGGGGTCGGCCTGTGCGGTGGCGGATCGCGTGGCGGTGGGACGCATCGCGGCGTGAAAACCTGGGGCGTGGCCGCCGGGAGCATTGCAAGCAGCCGGGCGGATCCTGCGGTGGGGTTAGCGTCAGCCCGTGGGAATCCGCGCCGCCTCGCCGCGAATCTCCTTGGGCAGTGGGAAGTAGACCTGCTCTTCGCGAATCGACCGCTCCTCGACGGTCGCATCATACCGCGATTGCAGCCAGCCGACGCAGTCTTGCACGACGCTCTCGGGGGCGCTGGCGCCAGCGGTGATCAGCACCGTCTCGTCGCCCCGGAACCAGCCGGGTTCAATCTCGTCGGCACCGTCGATGAGATGGGCCGCGATGCCCTCCTCGCCGGCCAGTTCGGCGAGCCGCTGGCTGTTGGAACTGTTCTTGCTGCCGAGCACCAGCACAATACTCGCCTCCGTCGAAAGCTTGCGGACAGCCTCCTGCCTGTTCTGCGTGGCATAGCAGATGTCATCCTTGGGGGGACCGACGATCTGCGGAAACCGCTGCTTGAGCTGGTTGATGATCCGCGAGGCATCATCGACCGAGAGTGTGGTCTGCGTCAGGTAGGCGAGTTTGTCCGACGGGCCGAAAGGAAGTCGTTCGACCTCCTCGGCCGTCTCAACGAGGACAAAGGCCTCGGGTGCCTGGCCCATCGTGCCGATCACCTCGTCGTGGCCCTCGTGGCCGATGAGCATGATTCGGTAGCCTTCCTTGGCATACCGGACTGCCTCGAGGTGGACCTTGGTGACCAGCGGGCAGGTTGCATCAATCGCCCGTAGCTGCCGCTCGCGGGCCACCCGTCGCACCTCAGGGGCCACGCCGTGGGCGGAAAAAAGCAGCGTCGCCCCCGTGGGCACCTCCTCGACCGTGTCGACGAAGGTGACGCCTTCGCGGACAAACCGCTCCACGACATGCTTGTTGTGGACGATCTCGTGGAAGACGTAAATCGGCGTGCCGTAAAGACGGATCGCCGTCTCCAGAGTCTCGATCGCCATGTTGACGCCGGCGCAAAAGCCCCGAGGGCTCGCCAGGAGAATCCGCATCAGCTCACCTTCGCCCAGATCACCTCGGGGCAGATTCATTCAGCCCGCGGCCGCGGGACTGCCGAAATGGCCACGTGGCGACTACCATGCCTCACGGAGCATGATGGCCAGTGCGGGAATGGCGCCGCCAGTCCCTGCGAAACACAGTCTACGGGACGCCCGGCGTTTCTGACAGGGCCGGTTCTGGCACGGTTTTCAAGGGACCACCATCGCGATGGCCTGGGGCAGTTCAACGTCAGCGACGATGCGGGATCCGACCGCCTGGACCCTCGCGGGCGGTGCGAGCCCCGAGGCGATCTCCGGCACGGTGTCGTTGTCGGAGGCGGAGAGCCTCTGCCGTCGAATTGCCGCGGGCCACTATGAGAACTTCGCCATCGCCACGCGACTGGTGCCCCGCCGCATGCGGCAGGACCTGGCGAATGTCTACGCCTTCGCCCGCTGGAGCGACGACCTGGCTGACGAACTGCCCGGCGGTCGGTGCGGCGAGGCAATTGATGCCCTGGCCGCCTGGCGGGGCAGGCTCGAGCGGTGCTTCGCGGGCCGACCAGACCATCCGGTGTTCATCGCCCTGCACGACACCGCCGAGCGACGGGGGCTGGGGATTGAGCCGTTCACCCACCTGCTCGACGCCTTCGAGCAGGATCAGCGGGTCGTGCGCTATGCGACGCGGGACGATCTGCTCGCCTACTGCCGCCGCTCGGCCGACCCGGTCGGACGGATCGTGCTGGCGATCGGGGGCTGCCACGAGCCGGACCGGATCGCGGAGTCCGACGCGATCTGCAGCGGCCTGCAACTGGTCAACTTCTGGCAGGACATCCGGCGAGATCGCCTCGCGGGTCGGGTCTATGTGCCGGCGGAGGACATGGCCCGCTTCGGGGTCGCCGAGCAGGATCTCGACACGGCACAGGCCTCGCCTGCGGTGCGCGCCCTCGTCGCCGACGAGGTCGCCTGGGCCCGCGAGTTGTTCGACAGCGGGGCTCCTCTGCTCTCCTCGGCGCCGCAGGTGTTGCGGCCGGCGATCGGGCTGTTTCTCGGCGGCGGCCGGGCGCTTGCAGAGGCAATCGAACGCCAGGGCCACGACACGCTCTCTCGCCGACCGGTGGTGGGCCGGCTGGCGAAGGCGAGGCTCGCTGCGGCTGCGGTGGCTCGCCGGATCTCCGCGATCGGCTCGGGCTCCGGGGGCGGATGCGGATGAGCGATCTGGCCGCCGACTACGAGGCCTGTGCGGCGGTGCTCGCCGCGTCAAACTCGAGCTTTTCTCTGCCGATCCGGCTTCTGCCGAGGGAAAAGCGACGCGGTACGACGGCCCTCTACGCCTTCTGCCGGCTCGCCGACGACATTGCCGACGGGGACGGCGCCGCGGCGACGCGGCCCGAGGAGGCCCACGAACGGCTCGACCGCTTCGAGGCCGAACTCTCCTCGGCCCTCGCGGGCGGCGTCTGCCGCGAGCCGGTGCTGCGGGCACTCGCCGACACCGCCGCCCGCTACGCGATTCCCACGCCGACGCTCGTCGAGGTGATCCGCGGCGTGCGGCAGGACCTCGACACGAGCCGCTTCGAGACCTTTGACGATCTTGAGGTCTACTGCGGACGGGTCGCCTCGGCGGTGGGGCTTGCGGCAATCCACATCTGGGGATTTCGCGATGAGGCGGTCACCGGTCCGGCCCATGCCTGCGGCGTGGCCTTCCAGCTGACCAACATTCTGCGAGATGTGACCGAAGACCTCGCCCGCGGACGCATCTACGTACCGCAGGAGGATTTCCGAGCCGCCGGCTGCGACCCCGAGGACCTGCGGGCCGGACGGATCGGACCGGAGTTTGCACAGCTCGCCAGACTGGAATGCCGGCGGGCCGCGGGCTTCTACCGGCAGGCCGCGGAACTCGACCGGATGCTCTCAACCGACGGCCGGCTGGTGTTTCGGGCGATGTACGGTGTCTACTCCGCGATCTTCAAGGGTGTTCGCGAGGCCGCCGCGGGTATCTTTCAGCGGCGTCCTTGCAGCTCGCGACTCCGGCTGGCCGCCTCGGCGGCGGTGGCCGCCGTTGCCGGGCCACGGCCCGTCGGAGATTCGCCGGCGACGCAGGGGTCGGCTGGTGAGAGCGGCCGATTGAGCCCGTCGCCGAACCCGCCGGTGGTGGTCGTGGGGGGTGGCCTTGCGGGATTGGCGGCGGCCGAGGCTTTGCTACGGGCCGGCATCGTGGCACGGGGCGGTCGGCTGTTGCTCTTTGAGTCGCGTCGCGGTGTGGGCGGCCGCGCGGCCTCCTTCGAGGATCGCCATGGCGGCGGACTGGTCGACAACTGTCAGCATGTTGCGATGGGATGCTGCACCAACTTCCTCGACCTCTGCCGCCGCGGCGGCATCGAGGCGGGATTCCGGCGGGATCGCACGCTGTGGTTCATCGGTCCGGACGGCCGCCGCAGCGGCTGTACGCCCGCGGCCTGGCTCCCCGCGCCGCTGCACCTGCTGCCACTGATCGGCCGCATGCCGCATTTCTCGCTCCGTGAGAAACTTGCCCTCGCCCTCGGCATGCTGCGGCTGGCCCGGCTGCGCGATGCACCGCGACACGACGAGACCGCGGCCGACTGGCTTTCCGGGATCGGGCAGCCGCCCCGCGTGGTGGAGCTCTTCTGGCAGCCGGTGCTCGAGAGTGCCCTCGGGGAGTCGATCGGCCGGGTCAGCGTGGCCGCGGCGAGAAAGGTGCTTGTGGACGGCTTTCTTGCCCACCGTCGGGCTGCCGATCTGCACGTGCCACGGCGGCCGCTGGGAGAGCTTTTCGGTGACGGCCTGGCAAGCCGCTTGGTCGCCGCAGGGCTGGAGCTCAAAACCGGCTCGGCAGTCATTGGGGTGGAGCGGGGCGAAGCCGGCGGGCTCCACGTGATGGTCGAACGCCGCGGCGGCGGTCGCGACGCGGTGCCCTGCACCGCTTGCATCCTGGCCACCCCCTGGCGGGCGGCGGCCAGACTCGTACCCGACCTGGTGCCTGACGTCGCCGAGCAGCTCGCCGGCTCGCCAATCACGGCGGTCCATCTCTGGTTCGACCGGCAGGTGATCGACCTGCCCCATGCGGTCCTTTTGGGCAGGCTCTCTCAGTGGGTCTTCCGGCCCGAGGAGCAGCCGACAGCGCACGCCGCGCCGAGGTCGGAGGGCTACTGTCAGGTGGTGATCAGCGGCTCCCACGAGGTGGTGGAGTCGGACCGCGAGGCGGTGCTGGCGAGGGTGGTCGCGGAACTGGCCGAGGTCTTTCCGGCTGTCCGCGAAGCGAAACTACTCGAATCCCGGATCGTCACCGACCCCACGGCGGTGCTTTCGGTTCGCCCCGGCGTGGAACGGCTGCGTCCCCCGGCGGCGACCCCCTGCCCCGATCTTTTCCTGGCTGGCGATTGGACCGCCACCGGCTGGCCCTCGACGATGGAAGGCGCGGTCCGCAGCGGTCGTCTGGCGGCTGCTGCCTGCCTGGAGCGTTTGGGCCTGCCGGTGATCGGGCCCACACCCGAACTGCCGATCGAGCCGCTGGCCCGGCTGCTGGTGGGCGGCACGCGACAGTCGCGTTGAGCCGCGGGCCGGCTTCACGGTGCCATCGCTCGGCTACCGCAGCAGTCGGACCATCGCCGCGGCGAGGCTGTCGGCCGCCTGGCAGGCCCGTTCGCGAAGTTCGGCGAAATCGCCGATCGCTGCCGGACGACGAAACAAGAGCCGCATCGCCGCCCCGGCGAGGCGGGCCGGGTGGGCGGTCGCCGCGAGGGCCGCGACGTCGCCGGGGATCCGCTCTGCGGCAGTGTCGCTGACCACGCGGAGCGAGGCCCAGGGGACCTCGGCTTCGGTGGCCGCCTCGGCGATCCACCACGATTCCATGTCGACCGCCGCCGCCCCGCACTCCGCACGCAGGTCCCGCTTCGCCTGGGGGGTGGCCACGACCGAATCGGAGGTCACCACCCGTCCGCGGCTGATCGGTGGCTCGCCGGCTTCCGCCGATTCTTCCGGTCGATCGGGCAGCTCGAGGATCCCTGTGAGCGGGTCGGGCACGAAAGGCCTGCCCTCGGCAAGCACCACCTCGTCGGCGAGCAGCACCCGCCCGTGCGGGAGGCCCGGGTCGAGACCTCCGCAGAGGCCCGCGGCGAGCAACGCGCCGGGCCGATGGCCCTCCACGAGCATCTGCACGCCGAGCCTGGCTGCATCGCGGCCCACGCCCGCGGCGAGCACGGCCACGCGACGGCTGCCGAGGGTGCCCACCGTGATCGTGCGGCGGCCGGCTCGAAGGCGAACCGACTCCGCCATCGACGCGACCAGCGGCTCGGCCTCGAGGGTCAACGCCACGAGAATCGCCAGTTCGACGCGGCCGAGGTCGGGTTCTGACACTACGATCGGCCTTAAGGGTGCTGGGCTGTCGGGAGGTGCTCGAGCGAAACTTCCTCGAGCGTATCTACTTCAGCAGCCAGGGCCACGCAAGCAGCCCCGAGGCGACCCGGCGGTCGGAGCCGTGGCCGCGGGGATGCCGCTCGGGATCGTCGGTGCAGCTGCCGCCGAAGCCGGCACAGGCCGGGCAGACCCAGAAGATCTTGTATTCGTAGCTCTGTCGCTCCTCTTCGGTGACTTCCTTGAGCAGCAGCTTTTTCTGCCGTATGCGGGCATCGCCGCATTCGCCGTGGCTGCAGCGGTCGCAGCCGCCGCGACCGCCATGCTTCAGGCAGCCGCAGCCGGGCACGCAGACCAGCTCGCACTTCATGCGGTATTCGACCTTGGGCTTTTTGATCGTAAGCGGCACCCGCCGGCAGACCGGGATGAAGCCGCGGCAGCTCGGGCAGCCATCCTTCGCCGCGGCTGCCCCGTCAGGCTCAGCCGTGTTGTGAAGCTCATCCTGCAGGGCCTGTGCCGAGTCTTCCGGGCCCTGTTCAAAGATCATCACGTCGCGGGCCTGGACGACCGATTTCGTCTCCGCCGCCGGGCTTGCCGTGGCGAAGACCGCCAGGGCGAGCAGGACAAGCGGCCGATGAAGGGTGAGACGGGAGATCGTCATGGCGACGGGTATCGGTGTCGGGCCGGGCATGGGAACAGTCTCCTTGTCGATGGGATGCTCAGAAGTCATAGAACAGGCGGGCTCCGAAGCCGTTGATGCCTCCGGAGCCGTTGGCACCGAGGCTGTTGATGAAGTTGCGGTAGGTGAAGTCGTAGTTGAGGGCCACACGGGCGTTGGGGTTCAAGAACCAGTTGGCCCCCAGGGTCACGCCGTTGAGCACGCCGCCGTTGATCCCCT
>Ga0180429_10003901_pt1 | contig 12024 bp, 7 predicted proteins | sample SS_ome_FD_132428 | JGI IMG/M metagenome (GOLD analysis project Ga0180429, IMG submission 132428) | Hypersaline lake sediment archaeal communities from the Salton Sea, California, USA - SS_1_S_1 metaG | ecosystem: Environmental > Aquatic > Non-marine Saline and Alkaline > Hypersaline > Sediment ... | reverse complement strand
CCGATAAAAATTACCGTCCTGTTTCTCAATTGGGCGTTGCGCACGGTGGCTTCACTCGCGGGCCGGGTGCTCAGACTTCTCTCTGAGAGCCGAAAATGCTCTGATTGTTTTAATTGATCGAAATGTTTGATTTGAACCATTATCCCGGTTATGATTGGCCCTTTCGTATAAATAGCACACAACTGCTCGGACACCATGCCCCGGGCGGCGTGCGCGATTAGCGGACATCTACCATGGCAAACCTGAAGACTGAACTTCTCACAACCTCCCAAGTGGCAAAGCTTTTCAGCGTCGCCCCCCACACGATCAGACGCTGGGCGCAGGATGGACTGCTCGCACCGGCGCGCACCGTGGGCGGCCATCTCCGCTTCGAACGCCAGTCGGTGAACAAACTCCTCGCCGCGCGGGGATTCTCCGTGCCCGACGTGGTGGAAGAGGAAAAGGTCGCACAATCGTCCACCGTTGTCCGCGTTCTCGTGGTCGACGATGAAATCACGGTGATCGAGCAGATCGAGAAGGATCTCAAGAACGAACAGGTCCACATCGAAACAGCCCACAACGGCTACGAAGCCAACGTGGTCATTCCCCTTTTCAAACCGCAACTCATTTTCCTCGACCTCCTCCTGCCCGATGTGGAGGGATTTCGGATCTGCCAGGAGATCAGGGCCAACGAAAAAACCAAGGATATCTATGTGGTGGCCATGACCGGCTACAGTACCGAGGATTTCCTCTCCAAGGCGATCGCCGCCGGCGCCAACGAATGCCTGCCCAAACCGCTCGATCCGACGCGCATCGTGAGCATCGCGCGCGACCGGGCGAGGCAGATCGAGATCGAGGCGGTGGCACGGATCGCCGCTAAGCCTTCCGCCCCACGAGAAGAATCGAGTTTTTAGCGAGCGGCGTCTGCCGAAAGTCAGTCAAGCCCGAATCGGCCATCCACTCTTTGAGCTGTTCGACCGGATAGCTGTCTCCCGCGTCGGCCACGAGCATATTGATCGAAAAGAGCGCCGCCCAGTGAGGCGCCGTGCCCTCCTTTTCGAGGCAGAACTCCTTGACCGCCACATGCCCCCCGCGACGGACGGCGCGGCATGACTTGGCGATCACCTCGGCGGCCGCGTCTGGCTTGAAACAGTGCACGAAGTTGGAGACGAAGGCCAGGTCGTAGCCGCGGCCGAGAGAATCGAGCGTGAAGATGTCCCCAGGCAAAAGCCTGACCCTCTTTGCGAGCCCCATTGCGGCCACCGTCTCGCGCGCGATCTCGAGAGGCTGGGGGAGATCGGTCACGGTGACGCGCAGTTGCCGATGAAGGGACGCAAAAGTACAGCCGTAGGTGCCCGGCCCGCCGCCCACGTCGATCACGCGGCGCGCCTTCTTGAGCTCGGGCTCCAGAATTCCCGCCGCTTCGGCGGCCGAGAGTGCGGCCACGTTGGACATCCCCTTGATGAAGTTTTTCATTTCCGCCGGCGACTGTTCGGGGCGCCGCGCGCGCCCCGTGCGCACCACGGTGGTGAGGCGGCTCCAGTTTTGCCACATCCGCCCCCTGTGGCGCATGATGTCGAGAAGAGGCTCCGGAGCGTCGGCGATGAGATGGCGCAACGACGCTTTGCGGTTACGAAAAGCCCCCTTGCGCTTGACGAGAATCTTCATCGCCACGAGCGCGTTGAGAAGCCGCTCCAGCGGGCGGGCGCTCAGCCCGGCCTCCCGGGCGATGGCGGCCGCGTCCTTCGACTCCTCGCCGATGAGGGAAAAAATATCGAGCTCGCAGGCGGTGATCAGGACGCGCGCTTCCTGAAATCGAGAGGCCATCGTCTCGAGCCTGTCTCTTGTAGTCTGCATTCTGCTCGGTGCTCCAAAAGTCGATTTTAAAAAGTACCCCTCACTCCGCGCCGACGACCAGCCCCCAGTCGGCGGCTCCGATTTCCCATTTCTGAAAGACGAGCGATCTCTCGGCGCTGGCATCCTTTTGCAAATCGTGCAAGACCAGTTCCATGGCCGACTCGTGGGGGCGGCAGCAGAGAAGAATACTGTCGCCCGCGGGCGATGCGGCGAAGGGGCGGGCCCTGTCCTCTTCGCCCGGCCGCCGGAGCACGCCGCGCTGCGAGCTCTCGTCGGCGCTGTCGATCGAAGAAAAGTGAAGGGCGACCTCTTCGTTTTCATCAGCGGCGCCACCGCTCCGCGCCCAGAAGAGTGTCTGGCCGTCGGCGCTCCAGAGAAGCGACCGGGCACCGCCCTCCGGCCGATCGGCGGCGAGGGGCGTCACCCGGCCTGAGTCCGGATCGAGAAGGCCGACATGATAGTTTTCCTCCTCGCCCGATACCGGCCCTGTGACCGCCGCGAAACGGCCGCCCGTCGCCGTGCGGGCGATCTCCAAGATCTCCGGCTGGCCCGGCCCGCCTGCCTCGAACCAGAAACAGGCGTTGCCCTTCCTGTCGATCACCCAGATATCGAGGCTCGTTGCATCCTGGCTCTCGCGGGAGTAGACCACTGTTTCATCGTCGAGCCAGCCGAGGATCCGGTAGTCGGCGGTGACGGAGGTCAAAAGACTGCGCAGGCTACCGTCGCAAGCCATGACCCAGATGTGGTTGAGATCGCTTTTTCGCTGGAGAAAGGCGACGAACCGTCCGTCGGGTGACAGGACCGGCCCGAGGGCGTCCCCCGTGAAGTCACCGGTGAGGTTGGCCTCCCGCGTGCCGTCAGGGTTGATGCTGTAGATATCGCTCTCGCTCTGCGCCTTCTGCCGCGCCGCGAAAAAGATCTTTTCCAGCCTGACCTCACCCCAATCGGCGCCGCTCAACGCCTCGGCCGAAAAGGGGATCTGCCTCTCCGCGCCGCTCGCGACATGGATGGCAAAGAGACGGTTCCCCGAAAAGCACAGAAGGCGCTCGCCGTCGGGCGAGATCGACAAAAGATGAACCTCTTCGGCACCCGACTGACGGATCACCCCATCGTATTCGTGGGCGCTCCGCTCGAGGGTCAGGTCCTTTTGCACGATGACGTTGGTCCATCCCCCGGCAGGATTGGGAACGAGATGGCTCCAGTAGACGGTCTGCGAGTCGGGGCTCCAGAGGGGATCTCTATCGGCTGTGTCGTTGGCCTCGTCTGCGTAAAAAGTCTCGACACCCGTCACGCCCCCATCGCTGCCGATCTCGGCAAGATAGATATCGAGGCTCGGCGAAAAGGATCCTTCCTGCGAACAGATCGCCATCTTGGTCCCGTCGGGCGAGAGTCCGATCATGTTCGGCGAAGGATCGTCCATCGAGGGGACCTCGAGGAGCAGATCGTTGCGTTCGCCGCTGAAATCGACCGACCTCAGGGAGTTCTTGCCTGTCCGCGGTCCCGAGAGATAGACCAGTCTCCGGCTGTCGATCCACTCGGGACAGCCCGGCCCAAAACCCCGTTCGTAGTTGACGATCTCTCTCTTGGCGCTGCCGTCGGCGAACATGCCGCACAGCGTGCGCGCGTCGCGTTCGCGCTTGATGAAGACGATCCGCGTGCCGTCGGGCGAAAGGCGCGGGTGGATCGCGTCGTAGGGGTAATCGGCGGTCAGGTTGACCCGTCCCGTGCCGTCGGGATCGACGCTGAAGATATCGAACTCTCCCCCCGCTTCCGTCCGCGCCGAGAGGATGATCTTCTCGCCCGTGGCCGCCTGAATCGTGATCGCCCCCCCCTCGGCGGCAGCTCCGAAAAAGGTGCTGATGGCGCCGATCCCCGCGGTAAGCAAGACGGTCAGGGCGATCGCCCAGGGAACGATCTTTTTTCCGCCGACCGCCCCGGCGCGCCGCTCGTATCTGAGCAGGGCGTGCTCGAATGCGTGAGCCGAGGCGAATCGCTCCGCGGGCCGTGAGGCGATCGCCTTCTCCACGATGGCCACAAAAAGCGCGGGCGCATCGGGACAGCGCTCCTTCAAGCCGACGGCATCCCCGTCGAGCACGCGGCGCCGCAGTGCGTCATAGGATTTCGCCTCGTAGGGGAATCGGCCCGAGACCATCCAGTAGAGGAGGACGCCGAGAGCGTAGATGTCGACCGACGGTTCCATCGCCCCGCCGGGAGAAAACTGCTCCGGCGCCATGACGAGCGGCGTTCCCGTCATGCCGCGCGCCGTCTTGAGATCGGCCGGCCCGATCGAATGGGCCAGGCCGAAATCGAGAAGCACGACGCGCCCCTCGGTGGTGAGCATCACGTTTGTCGGTTTGAGGTCGCGGTGAACGAGCCCTTTGGCGTGCAGCGTCTTGAGCGCCCGGCAGAGATCGATCCCGATGCGCACCGTCTCGTCGAGATCGAAGGTTCCCTCATCGCTGATATGGTCGGCCAGGGTGCGGCCGTCGATCTTCTCGATACAGAGCCGCAGGGCGCCCTCGGTCTGGTCGATCGACAGCATGCGGACGATGTTGGGGTGATCGAGGGACGCCAGGGTTCTGGCTTCACGGAGAAACCTCTTGCGCTCCCGCACCGACGGGAGGACGGTGTTCTTCAAAACCTTGAGGGCCACTTCCCTGTCGAGGGCGCGGTCGACGGCGCGAAAGACCTTGCTGTGCGCGCCCCGTCCCAGTTCCTCCAAGATCTGGAACCCTGTCTCCACGTGAAGGTCGTCTTGCGCCGAGGCGAGATTCATCTCGTCGAGCGGCGCGCACTGGATCCGGCGCATCGCCTCGAGGGTGCGAAAAGCGGCGGTCTCCCTCTCGGAGAGAGAACCGGTCTGGCCGATGAGGTCCCAGTCGACGGGAACACCGTCGGCGATCGCCCCCGCTATCTCGTTGTATGAAGTTGAATCAGGCGGCATTCTCTCAGACGACACTCTCTCAGAGGACACAATCAGCCATTTCCCTGCCCAGGGTTTCGATCGTCCGACTGATATCCTCTCTCGCCGCCGCGGCGGAAGAAAAGACACACTCCTCGGCGATCGACTGGTAGTCGAGTCCGAGTTCGAGCCGCATGAGAAAGGCGTTGCGGCTCTGATCCGGCATGGCGTTCAGCACACTCTCGAAGGGGATGAGCTGGCTCCGAAGAAGGTGCCCCGCCTCGGGTCGTTCCACCGATGGATCGCACTGCGCCGGCCGGTTTGTCCGAGCGTCCCCCCCTTGCCAGATCTCGTCGATGCAGACGAGTGCCGTTTCGCGCAGGCAGGCCCAGAAGGATCCCACTCCACGGTATTCGATACGGCCGAGAAAAGGCAAAATGCGAATGCTCACTTCCTCGACGAGCTGTGCCACGTCGGTGCTGTTGTCCCTCTTAGCCGGAAGGCGCGCTGTCACAAAGGACTCGAGCTGTGCCGTGTAGCGATCGAAGAGTTCGTTGTAGGCTTCCGAGTCACCGTTCCTGATCTGGTCGAGCAGGTCGGGCGTATCGAGAAGCCTCTGGCCGGACGGGGAGACATCTGAGGCTGGCACCAAAAACGATCCTCCTGCGTGTTTTCCTCTCGGCCGCGGTCAAAGCTGAAAACCGGCGACCGTAATAAAAGAATCCCCCCCCGGGTCGGCGCGCCGGGAAAGGCTTCGGTCAAACAATGTAAGAGAAAGCGGTCAACACTTACCCTTTTCGGGACTACGTAATCTTACACAACCTTCATCAATCTTCAACAATCAGCCCCGTGAAAAAAAAGGGCCGCGCAAAGAAAGCCCGCAGCCGCTTTCGATCATGGGGAGCGCCCGACCGCCATCTCCCGCCCCACCGCCTCGATGGTTCGCGTCACATCCATCCGGGCCGCGTTGGCCGAGGGGTAGTCGCACTCGGACGAGATCGTCTTGAAGTCGAGCCCGAGCTCGATCCGCATGAGCAGGGCGTACCGTTTCTTTTCGCTCAATCGATGGAGGACGCCTTCGAAGGTCTCGAATTCCTCCCTGGCCAGAAGGCCGGCCAGAGGGGGCGCATCGTCGGCGGCCGGCGCGCGCCACGACTCCTGGTTGAGACGTTCCTCGGCGAGCTTCGACGCGTACTTGCGCCACACCTCGGCGGCGTGGTTCAAGGCGATCTTGCGCAGGTAGGCCCAGAACGAACCGATCCCGCGATAGTCGAAGCGCTCGAGATTGGGCAGGGTCCGAATGCAGACCTCCTGCACCAGATCCTGCGTCTCGAGAAGGTGCCGCGCCGACGGCGGAAGCCGGGATCTCAGAAAAACATCGAGCCGCGACCGGTAGCGATCAAAGAGCTCGTTGTACGCTTCCGACTCACCCCCCCTGATCCGTTCAAGAAGAGTGGATGTATCGAGAAGGCCCGGTCCGGGCTCTGGCGCGGCGAAGTGATTCAATCGTCTTCCTCTTAAAACGCCCCTGCGTGGGGCGGCCTCCACCCGAAGGCGCCAGAATTATACAAATATTCCTATACTTCGTCAACGAACCCCGCCCTCGACGGTGAGACCCTTTGAAAAAAAAGTCCGATTTCCTGTGCGCTTCAAGGCTCGAGCCGCATTTGGAGAGTTTGAACGCGATCGATCCGAATCGAAACACGCCCCCCCGATGGGCACTGCAATTCGCACAAAGGGCACTGTGGCTCGAGCGAAGGGCACTGTAACTCGAGCGAAGGGCATTGAAAGGAGAACAGGCAATGAAAGGGCAGTCAGCGAAACTCTTGGCGATCTTTGTCTTTACCGGAATGGCAATATTTCCCGCCTGGAGCGCGACGATTTACGTCGACGATGATTTCGACTCCACCACACCCGGTTGGGGTGTCGACCACTTCGATCTTATCCAGGATGGTATCGACGCCGCCCAGACGGGCGACGAGGTACTCGTCTCCGAAGGGACATACTTGGAAAACGTCGACTTTCTGGGCAAGGCGATCACCGTCATGAGCGCGGCCGGCCCGGCACGGACGATCATCGACGGCTCGAATCCCGCCAGTTCCGACTTCGAGAGCGGAGCGATTTTCAAAAACGACGAAGGGCCCGACTCGGTGCTCGAGGGTTTTACCATCCTCAATGGTGAAGGGTCGAAGTGTTCCGGTTATTCCGACCGTTGCGGCGGCGGGATTTACTGCTTCGGAGCGTCTCCTACGATCCGCGGTAACATCGTCACAGCCAACAAGGCCCGCTACGGCGGCGGCATCTTCTGCTACGATTCCGCCGCGTGGATCGACGGCAACACGATCACCCTCAACAACAACACGGCCATGCAAGACGGAGGCGGCGTCTACTGCCGCGCCGATTCGACAACAGATTTCCCCACGATCACAGGCAATGTCATCTCCTTCAACGAGACCGATCACTGGGGCGGGGGGATCTACTGCCTCGACTCAAATGCGGTGATCGCCAACAACGTTATCTTCAGGAATGTGGCAAAAAATCGGGGAGGCGCGATCGCCTGCAGGGGCACGTCTGCGCCGCTGATCGTCAACAACACGATCGTTGCCAACAGTGCCGACGATAACACGGGTGGGATCCACTGCCAGGACTCCGCCGCTCCGTCGATCACCAATACGATTCTCTGGGCGAACACGGCTCCCGAGATCGGCGACGAATCGAGCAACGATCCCACGGCCACCTACTGCGACATCGAAAACGGAACGGGACAGCCCTGGTTCGGCGCGGGCTGCATCGACGAGAACCCCCTCTTCGTGGAGGAGGCGGTCGACGACTACCACCTGACCTGGACTTCATCCTGCAAGGACACAGGCGACAGTACGGCCTCCGGCCTCCCGGCCATCGATTTCGAGGGCGATCCGCGCCCGGCGCTCGCTGCCGCCGATATGGGAGCGGACGAGTTTTACTATCACCTCTACGCCATGGGCGCCGTCGCCCCCGGGGGTACGATCAGCCGGATCAGGGCGATCGGCGGTTCCGGAATGGCCGTGGCGCTCTACATGAGCACGAGCCTCCAGGATCCGCCCCAATCGACCTCGTTCGGCGATCTTTATCTCACCGTCCCTTTCGAGGGCTATTGGCGGCTCGGCCAGGTCGGCGCCGACGGCTTGTTGACCCTCCAAGACGTCCCTGTGCCCGGGGCGTGGAACTCGGGAGAGATCTATTATTTCCAGGCATTGATCGGATCGTGGCACAACCCCTACACGGCCATATCCAACGTCATGACCCTTGAAGTCGAATAGTTCCCATTGAGAGGGCCTCGCAGCCTAGTGAAGGTGCGAGGCCTTTCTCTTTTGGCGAGTTCTTTTCGCGGATTCCCGGTTTCACTCCTCCTCGTACTTGGCTTTCAAGTCCTCGACCACCGTCGCATCGGCGAGGGTGGTCACGCTGCCGAGCGCCCGCCCCTCGGCCACGTCGCGCAAGAGGCGGCGCATGATCTTTCCCGACCGGGTCTTGGGCAGGTCAGCGGCAAAAATCAGTTTCTCGGGAAGGGCGAACTTGCCGATCTTCTTGATCACCCACTCGTTGAGTTCCTCCTCGAGCGCCTGCGATTGGTCCTTTCCCTCGCGCAGACTGACGAAGGCGACGAGCGCCTGGCCCTTGATCTCGTGGGAGACGCCGATCACCGCCGACTCGGCCACGGACGGGTGGGCGACGAAGACACTCTCCAGTTCGGCCGTTCCGATCCTGTGGCCCGAGATGTTGACCACGTCGTCGACGCGGCCGAGGATCCAGAAGTCGCCGTCTCTGTCCTTTTTCGCGCCGTCGCCGGGAAAGTAGACACCCGGCCAGCGCGACCAGTAGGTCTCCTTGTAGCGTTTCTCGTCGCCGTAGATCCCGCGCAGCATTCCGGGCCACGGTTTTCGGATCGCCAGAAGGCCGGCGTCGGTCTCTTCGCCCTCGTCGTCGAGCACGGCGGCGTCGATACCGAAGAAGGGACGCGTGGCGCTGCCCGGCTTCGTCTCCGTGATCCCTGGGAGCGGTGAGATCATGATCCCGCCCGTCTCGGTCTGCCACCACGTGTCGACGATGGGGCAGTTTTTCGAACCGATCGTCTCGTGATACCACATCCACGCCTCGGGATTGATCGGCTCCCCCACCGTTCCCAGAAGGCGCAGCGACGAGAGGTCGTACCCGCCCGGCCACTTGTCGCCCCACTTCATGAAGGTGCGGATCGCCGTGGGCGCCGTGTAGAAGACGGTCACGCCGTAGCGCTCCACGATCTCCCAGAACCGTCCCTTGTCGGGCCAGTTGGGAGTCCCCTCGTACATGACGCACGTGGCGCCGTTGGCGAGCGGCCCGTAAACGATGTAGCTGTGGCCGGTCACCCAGCCGATGTCGGCCGTGCACCAGTAGACGTCCTCGGGCTTGAGGTCGAAGACGTATTTCGCCGTGAGGTAGGTGTAGACCATGTAGCCGCCGGTGGTGTGGATGATGCCCTTGGGATTGCCCGTGGTGCCGCTCGTGTAGAGCAAAAAGAGCATATCCTCGCTCTCCATCTCCTCGGCGGGACAGACGGACGAGACGCTTTCGGTGATGCGGTGGTACCAGTGATCGCGGCCTTGCTTGATGCGGCACGGAAAGGGATCGCCCGGGGCGCGCTTGACCACGACCACATGTTCCACCGACGCGCACTCGGCCACCGCCTCGTCGACGATGTTCTTGAGAGGAAGCACATTGCCGCGCCGCCAACCGCCGTCGGCGGTGACCACGAGGCGCGCCTCGCAGTCGTTGATCCTCTCGCGGATCGACTCGGCCGAGAATCCCGCAAAAATCACCGAGTGGACCGCCCCAATGCGCGCGCAGGCGAGAACGGTCACCACGAGTTCGGGAACCATGGGCAGGTAGACGGCGACGCGATCACCGCGCTCGATTCCCAGACCCTTGAGGGCGTTGGCGAAGCGGTTGACCTCGCGCGCCAGATCCCAGTAGGTGAGCACCTGGCGATCTCCCGGCTCCCCTTCCCAGACGATGGCCGCCTTGTTGCGCACGGCGCTGCCGAGATGACGGTCGAGGCAGTTGTAGGCGATGTTCGTACGCCCACCGTCGAACCACCTGACAAAGGGCGCACCGCTCTCGTCGAGCACGCGGTCCCACTTCTTGAACCAGTGCATCTCGTCAGCCACGGAGGCCCAGAACGTTTCCGGATCGGCGATGCTCCGGGCGTAGCGTTCCAGGTATTCGTCGGCTGCAGACAGACGGGCCGCGGCGCGAAACTCTTGGGAGGGCGGAAATTTTCTCTTTTCGTCGAGGAGCGTTTCGAGAGATTTCTTTTCCATCGGTCTGGGCAGCCTCCTTTGAGCTCTTCTTGGATCCCGATCTGTGATGCCTGTGGGGGCCATCATAAGCCAAATTCCTTTTCCAGCACAAGCCGGGTTTCCAATAGCCCAAGACGTAGCCGATTTCATCGCCCAAAAAGACGCAATCGGGTCAACTTATTCTCTCCGCTGGCCGATCAAGACTAAAGAGGACTCCACGGACGAGTGGCTCGAGAGAAGGGTTCGACTCATGGTCAAAGTTCTGATTGTCGATTGGGATCGGGAACGGATCGAGGTTCTCCGTGGAGCGCTGCCCGATGAGGACTGGATTCTCGTCGACGTTTCGGACGGTCCCGAAGCGCTCGAGAAGGCGCGCACCGGTCACCCCGACGCCATCGTGCTCGCCAGCGAAGACTATCGAACAGATTCCTATCTCACGAACAAGAGTTACGAAATGCGCACACCGCTCAACGCGGTGATCGGCATGACACAGCTCCTCCTCGATTCGGACCTTTCGCCGCAGCAGCAAGAATATGCAAAGATCATCCAGAACGGAGGCAAACAGCTCCTCGACGTGGTGGCGGCGATCTCCGACACGTCGCGAAACGAGACCGATGAGCCGCCCGCGGAGCCAACGGTTTTCTCCCTGCGCGACACTCTCGAGAGCGTGGCCGAACTGCTCGCCCCGCCCGCCCAGAAGAAAGGGCTCGATGTGGCCGCCCTCGTGCGTTTCGATGTGGCCGATTCGATCGTCGGCGACCGGGAGCGGCTCAGGCAGATCCTCATCAACCTCGTCGACAACGCGATCAAGTTCACCGCCAAGGGTGAGATCGTGATCGGCGCCAAGATGGCCGGCACCGGCCCTGCCGGCAACGGCCCTGCCGACACCGACGGCGAGCGCTGTTCGATCGAATTCTCCGTGCGCGACACGGGACAGGGATTGCCTGACGAGACGAGAATCTCCCTCTCCGACACATTCGCCAAAAGGGGACAAAGCTTCGCAAAGAAGGGGCAAGAGGCAGCGACGGACACGACGATATCCGGCTACGGACTTTCTCTCTGCAAGCACCTCGCCGACAAGCTCGGGGGGACGATCAGCGTGGACAGAGCCGCCGGCCGGGGAACGATTTTTCGCGTTGTGCTCCCTTTCGGCAAAGCGCCCGAAAGCGCCGAACCCTCGCCGATCGACGGCGGTGCGCTTCGATCGCTCCGGGTTCTGTGCGTCGACGATTCCCAGTCCTGTCTCTCCATGATCGAGGGACACCTGCGCCGTTGGGGGATCGACGTACTCAGCGCCCGTTCGGGCCAGCACGCCATGGAACAGCTCCTCGTTCCGGCGCGTCCCGAGGAGGCGATCGGCCTCGTCCTCGTCGACAAGGTGATGCCCGGAATGGACGGGGTCGAGCTGACCCGATCGATCCGGAACATCCCCGAGCTCTCCACGCTTCCCGTGATCCTCATGACTCCCGTCGCTTTCGCCGGCCGCGAGGCGGTTCTGAAACCGCTCGGGATCTCGGGATTCGTCACCAAGCCGATCCGGCCGGCCCGGCTGTTCGAGACCATTCTCCAGGTTCTGGACATCAAAATCGATGCGGGCCGGCGCGACTCCTCTTCTGACGCGGCGGGCGTCGCGGCCGGCGGCAAAGAGGCCGCTCCCCGAAGAGAACGGATCCTGCTCGTCGAGGACAATCCCGTAAACCGCAAGCTGGCCCTCGCCTTCCTGAAGAGACTCGGTTTCCAGCCGGTGGCGGCGTGCAATGGCAAGGACGCGCTCAACGCGCTCGGGTCGAGCGTCTTCGACCTGGTACTCATGGATTGCCAGATGCCCGAGCTCGACGGATTCGAAACGACGCGGCTGATCCGCGAGCACGAACGCGCCACGGGCGACCACATGCCGGTCATCGCCCTCACGGCGCACGCCATGACCGAGGATCGGGAACGCTGCCTGGCGGCGGGGATGGATTCCTACCT
>Ga0180429_10003900_pt1 | contig 12025 bp, 5 predicted proteins | sample SS_ome_FD_132428 | JGI IMG/M metagenome (GOLD analysis project Ga0180429, IMG submission 132428) | Hypersaline lake sediment archaeal communities from the Salton Sea, California, USA - SS_1_S_1 metaG | ecosystem: Environmental > Aquatic > Non-marine Saline and Alkaline > Hypersaline > Sediment ... | reverse complement strand
GTATCTGCTTCTCCGGCATTTCGCTGATGCTGCTCACTTCGAACGGGCCGTGTGCCCGCCATCGACAGCCCCGCCGTGTGCCCGCCATCGACAGCCCCTTAGTATCATACCGAACAACGGGCGTCCGGCCAAGCCTCCCACGGAAGAGCAGGAAAAACTAGTATGGTGTCGCCAGATTCATTTCCATTGCGGGGGACATAACTCCGCGGACCGGCGCACGGGCTCAGCATCCTGCGTGCCCCACCTGTTTCTCGACGGCTCCTCACGTCGGCAGCCGCCATGGCGCCCGCATCGGTTGGTTGACCAGCCGGTTGGCCTCCTCGTCGCCGATGACTTCCTCCTTGACGGGATCGTAGCTGATCTTCCGACCAGTACGAATGGCGATGTTGGCCAGGTGAAGGATCGTCACTGCGCGGTGGGCCGCCTCGGGATAGGCCCCGGCCGGCTTGCGGGTTCGGACCGCTTCGACGAACGTCCGCAACGGCTGGGGATCGGGCCGGGCCTCGACCTTCTTGCGGCTTTGCTGGTCGAGATCGTCAAGGCCAACGCCACGGGGCTGCTTGCGGCTGTACGGTTCGCCCCATTCGCTGCTGTCGAGCACGAGCGTCAGGCCGTCGGCGTACTTCAACTCGACCCACGCCCAGAGCCCCGCACACTCAGGATGGGCCGGCGGGGCAACCGCCTCGATCTCGACCGGGCTCGTCTCGTCCTTGCCGTAGGTCCACTGGAAGGGGTCCATGTAGTGCTGACCGAAATCGGCCAGGCCGCCGCCTTCGTAGTCCCAATAATAGCGGTGCGTCCAGCCGAAGCGGTGGCGGTTGAACGGCCTCAGTGGGGCCGGGCCGCAGTACATGTCCCAGTCGAGATTCGCGGGCACCGGCTCCGGCTTCAGATCGACCCGCCCGCAATACTTCCGCACGTGGAACCCGCCGCGCTTGATGTAGACGGCGGGGCATTTCTCCAAGAGCCCGCTCGTCATGATCTTGTGCGTGAGGATGTTGTCCTTGTTGTGGCTCGCCCCGAACCGCCCTCCGGTGCCGATCTGGAACACCCGGCCGTAGCGCTTGGCGGCGTTGACCACGGCCCGGCCCTCGGCGATGAACTTTGTCATCGGCTTCTCGCAGAGCACGTCCTTGCCCGACTGCATGGCCGCGATGGTGATCAGGGCGTGCCAATGCGGCGGCGTGGCCACGCTGATCACGTCGATGTCGTTGCGGTCCATCACGCGGCGAAAGTCGCTGTAGATCGTCTTGTTGTCGGCGCGGTCGAGGAATTTGACGTCGCACCGCGCGGCCAGCTTGTAATTGCCGCCGACCTTCTGGATATACGAATTGAGGTCTTCGCCGCCCTGGCTGCCGCAGCCGACCAGCCCGGCGACGATGGTCTCGCTCGGGGGTGCTTGTCCGGCGCCCAGCACGTGCCGCGGGACGATCGAGATCGCGGCACCCGCGGCCGCGGTGTTTTTCAGGAAACTCCGGCGACTGATCTTGTCCGTGTGTCTTGTCATGGGTATGCCTCCTTACGGTCTTAATAGTCGTGGGTTGGGTTGAACTTGAAACCGATCCAGGCCCGTTGAGGAGCAGCTTTCCTTGTCACTACAACTCGATTATCCACGGTCATACTTCCCAGTCAACCATCGATAGCCCGATCCCCAAATCCCCGGGGCCGAGACGCAGTAGGCCGTGCCGATGCCACTGCCGGCCTCCATCAGCCGTCCTACGGCTTGGGCCAATCGAGGTGTTTGTGCAGAAAGTCGAACGTGCCTTGGCCGTGGATGGCGTGGGGACCGACGAACCACTCGAGCCGGCAGCGGTCGCCGATGCCGAGTTTCGCCTGGTAGAGGTGGCGGACCTTGGCGAACTCGTAGGCCACCATCTCGTCGGGTGCCACGCCGTCGAAGTGCCCCCGCTCGACCATGAACGGCCGCGGGGCGATCAGAGCGGCCATCTCCGCGTAGTTGAACGTGGCGCCAAGGTCGAACTCGAATATCTCGTACTCGCCCGTCCAGACGTAGCTGTAACGCGCTCGCGTCGAGGCGTTCTTCCACACCCACTCGTTGAAGTCGGCCGAACAGATCGACAAGCAATAGCCGGTAACCAGCGGCGGCACCCGCATCGCCGTCTTGCCGCCGTAGGAGAGGCCGTAGAAGGCGATCCGCTTGGAGTCGACCTGCGGCAGCGTGCCCAGCCAGTCGACGATCTGCTGGTGTTGCGGCACAATGATCGAGAAGAGCGTCCGGCCGAGCGGATTGGCCTTGCGCTGCAAAGTGCGGAAGCGATCGCCGAAGATGTAGAGGTTCTGCGGGGCGAAAGCAATAAACCCCCGCTCGGCCAGCTTGGCGGCGAAGTCGTGATAGGCCCGATGGTCGCCGGCGACGGTGTCCTGTGGCCGGCCCTCCAAACCGTGTTGGCAGACGACCACCGGCCGCCGCTCGCCCGGCCGGACGTCCTTGGGCATCAGCAGAATCCCGTAGGCGATCACGTCGGGAAACACGTCCATCACGACTTCGTATCCGGTCCATTTCGGCTCGTCGTAGGCCCTTCGCGAGCGGGTGTCGGGCGGCAGCAACTCGTGGTCGAACCGCCCGATCACCTCGTCGTGGAAAAACTCGCGATACCACTCGATCCCCTGTTGAAACTTCGCCAGTGAACCGGTGTCAAGCTTCTTGAAAAACTCCTTCCGCACGTAGGGGCTCTCTCGCAATAGCCACTGATTGTGACGGTCTAACTCGTGCATCTGCCGCCGCAAGCGAGCGTCCGGATCGAACCGGCGGCGCAGGTGCTCGGGTGCCTCGCCCAACTCGGCCAGCCTGGCGTCCGGGGCCAATTCGTCGAGCATCGCCTGCAAGGCGGCCGACGAGCCGAACGGGCCCCTGCCGCCGCCGCTCTCGATCAGCTTCAGACGCGGCGACGGATTCATGCCGTCGAGCAATCCGGTGGCACGTTGTAATTCCCGCCGCACGTCCGCCGGGTTTGGCGTCAGCAACCGGCCCGGTCCGCCGCCGGTGCCGGGCGGGATCTCGAACTGCGGACCGCCGGCCGACTCCACGATCAACGTCCGCGGCGCGACCATGGCGGCCAACTCCGCATCGCCGAACCGTTCGAGCAGCCCGAACACGTTGCGGTCGATCGGTTCTTGCCAAAGCGATTCACGAGGGCCGAAGTATCCGCTCGTGCAGGCAACTTCGATCCGCGTGTCCAAAGCGGCCGCATAAAGGGCCAACACGCCGCCTTCGCCGTAGCCGATCACACCCGTACCTTGCCCGAACCAGTCGACCCCGGCAAGGACCTTCTGCAGTTCGTAGCCGATCACGTGCCGGCCCAACTCGAACGCCGAACGATAGATGAATTCCCGGTTGGTCAACTTGCGGTGCGTCACGCCGCGATCGATCAGCACCGGCACCAGTACCCGGCAGCCGCTCTCGGCCAACCGCCGGGCAAACTGCGACTGCGGCGCCACGCCCTCGGTGAGTCCGGCGATCATCTCGGGCGTCTGGCCCGCGTCGGGGATGGCGATCACGTCACCGACCACTTGGGCGACCGATGGTACCAACAGCAGGCCCTCGCCGTGCACGTCGCCGATGACGGGCCAACGCACGGCAAACACCTTGTAGCCGTCGCCCCGGCCGACCAGCGCCGGTTCGGCGGTCGTGCCGAGTAGCTCGACCGCATCGAAGGGGATTCGCTCGTCGCGCAGGCCGAGGATGTGCGCCAGCCGCCGTCGATTGGGTTCGATCGACGCGTTGTACTTCTCGGGCGAGGACACGTCGCGCCGCCAGTACTCCGCACGCCGGGCGACCGACTTCCCGATTTCCTTAAGCAAAAACCGGTCCACTCCCTCGACAAGCTGCGAGGCCACGTCGCCGGTCATCTTCAGCGGCGCGGTGCCCGGCAGCGGCGGCTCGTCATCGGCCCGGACTTCGGCCGGACCGGCCACACCCACGAACAACAACAGGGCCGTCAGCTTTCGCAACAGAATCGACATGACAAGGACTCCCTTCGGGCAAGAGCCGGATTTGGAACGCAGAGCACCATGCCAGTGTACCAGATTTGCACGGCAGGTCACCCGCAGCGGCGTGTCGTAACCGTTACCGATACCCGGGTGATTCACCCACCGTTTGTGCTCGCAGGCTGAGGGATGGTTGCGGCGCCACAGGCTATCGATCACAATAACGGTACCGCTAGCAGGGAGTTTAGACATGACTACCGAGTCTTTTCAGTTCAAGCACACGATCCGGCGATTGCTCTTTGGGCTGGTCGTTACCGTCCTATCTGCCACGGTCGCCGGCGCGGCCGATCCGTACCAAATGGTCTTGGAGGCGCCCATCAAGACGTGGGATGAAGCGGTGCCGCTGGGTAACGGGCTGACGGGAGGGCTGCTTTGGGGCTCTGACAATTCGATCAACCTGTCGCTGGATCGAGGCGACCTGTGGGACGAGCGACTGCCGGAGATCTACCATCAGGACACCTGGAACTACGATACGATCCGCAAGCTCAAGGCGGCCGGCAACCAGAAGGAGATCTCACGGCTGTTCGATGCGCCGTACCACATGGCCTATCCGACCAAGCTGCCCGGCGGGCGGTTGGTATTGAACCTCGACGGGTCGTTGAAGGCCCGGTCCTTTGAGTTGGACATGCGCCAGGCCGTCGGGCGTGCCGACCTGGGCAAAGGGCGACTAGAGTGTTTCTTCAGTGCCACACAGCCCGTGGCCATGATCCGCGTGCCGGGGCCGCCGCTGAGCTACAAGTTCATCCGACCCGGTGGGCTGGACAAGCTCGGCTACGAGGCTGCGCAATTCGGCGAAGCCGGGGGCATGACTTGGATGGTGCAGGAAGCGGCGCTGGGGCTAGAGTACGCGGTCGTGGTGGCCTCCAAGCGTGCCGGCGATCAGACGGAATTGGCCGTGGCAATCACATCCAACCGCGATGGTGAAGATCCACTGGCCATCGGCAAACAGCGAGTCACCGCGGCACTAAGCACCGGCTACGACGCCATGCTGAAGCCCCATTTGAAGTGGTGGGATGACTTCTGGGCCACTTCGTCGGTTGCCGTACCCAATGAACGGATCCAACGCCACTACAACCTGGTAAAATACTTCTACGGCGCCGCTTCCAGGCCGGATGCGCCTCCTATTCCGCTGCAGGGCGTGTGGACGCGTGACGACGGGAACCTGCCGCCGTGGAAGGGCGACTTTCACCACGACCTGAACACGCAGATGACCTACCTGCCGTATCACACGGCCGGGTTGTTCGATTCGGGATTGAGCTTTGTCAACTATAATTGGGACCTGCTGCCGACGTACCGGAAGTTCGCCAGGGAGTTCTACGGTGTGGATGGTGCGGCGATGCCAGGCGTGGCCACGCTGGCCGGCAAACCGACTGCCGGATGGGCACAATACGCCCTATCGCCGACCAACGCCCTGTGGGTCGGCCAGTCGTTTTACCTGCACTGGCGGTACACGATGGACCGCGAGTTTCTCGAAAACCGAGCTTATCCCTGGCTGGCTGAGATCGCCACGGGGATCGTCAACTTGCTCGAAGAGAAAGACGGTAAGCTCTACCTGCCGCTATCGTCGTCGCCGGAAATCCACAACAACTCGCTTCGTGCCTGGCTGGAGCCGAACGCGAACTATGACCTGTCGCTGATGCACTGGACGTTCGAGTCACTGGCGGAAATGGCCGAGGCGCTGGATAATAAGCAGGATGCCGGGCGATGGCGCAACCTGCGAGGCAAGCTGGGAGAACTGCTTGTCGGTGATCAGAACGTGCTGATGTTCGCCAAGGGCGAGCCGTTCAACGTGTCGCATCGCCACCACTCTCACACGATGGCAATCCATCCGCTGGCCACGCTGCACGTCGAAGGAACCGACCGTGATCGGACCGTTATCAACGCCACGCTCGACCGCATGGTCGAAAAAGGTACGCAGCAGTGGACCGGCTACAGTTTCTCGTGGTTCAGTTGCATCCTGGCCCGGGCCGGTCGTGCTGAAGAGGCCCTGAAGTACCTGGTGGACTACGAAAGGGCGTTTATCCTCCGAAACGGTTTCCATGTGAATGGCGACCAGATCGGCGCTGGACTGTCGAGGTCCCGATATCGGCCGTTCACGCTGGAAGGCAACTTCCTGGCAATGGAAGCGGTGCACGATATGTTGGTGCAGAGTTGGGGCGAGCGAGTACGGGTGTTCCCGGCCGTAAGCAAGGATTGGGCGGACGTGTCGTTCAAGAATCTTCGTACCCAGGGCGGCTTCAAGGTCAGCGCCGTGCGAAAAGGCGGCCAAACAGCGAGTGTGACCGTCACGGCGACCGTCGATCTGGAGTTGCGACTGCAGAATCCGTTCGGTGACCGGGAGTTCGAGGCCAATGTCCCGTACAAGCTCTCAGGTGACGAGATACGCTGTGCGCTCAAGGCTGGCCAAATGGTCGAACTGGAAATCGGCCAATGAGAGAGGATGCCGAATTTACTTCCCGTGGGCTGTGCCCGGCCCCCAACCTAATGAAAGGCAAGAAACAATGAACTACCCACGAATCATAAGCCTGGCCGCTTGGCTGCTGATGGCAACCGGCGCCGCACAATTACTTGCGGCCGACAATCCGGGCACGAAGATCATCGACAACGCCGGCGTAAAGGGCGGCCTGGTCGTGCATGTTGGCTGTGGCGACGGCTCGCTCACCGCCATGCTTCGCAAGAACGACAGCTATCTGGTCCACGGCCTCGACATCGACGCCGAGAAGGTCAAGCAGGCTCGCGCGCTCATCCGCTCTCTCCCCGGCGGCTACGGCAAGGTGTCGGTCGGCACCTTCGACGGAAAGAACCTGCCTTATGTCGACGACCTGGTGAACCTGGTCGTGGCCGAGGACCCGGGCACGGTGTCGATGGACGAGGTGATGCGGGTGCTGACGCCCGGCGGAGTGGCCCTTGTCAAGCAGGGCGACCAGTGGAAGAAGACCGTCAAGCCCTGGCCGCAAGAGATCGACGACTGGAGCCACCATCTACAGGGCCCCGACAACAACCCGGTGGCCAACGACTCGGTGGTGGGCTCGCCGCGAGGGCTGAAGTGGACCTGTGGGCCGCTGTGGTCGCGGAGCCACGAGTTTCTTTCCAGCCTCTCGGCGATGGTCTCCGCCGACGGCCGGCTGTTCTACGCCTTCGATGAAGGACTTACCGGCGTCACCGACGCGCCGATCCCCGAACGCTGGACGCTGATCGCGCGCGATGCCTTCAACGGCGTGCTGCTCTGGAAAAGGCCCCTGGAGAACTGGGGCACTCGTGTCTGGAAGTCCAGGGCGCTGAGAAGCACTCCCCGCGCTGTTCCGTTCCGCCTGGTGGCCGGCGGCGGGCGGCTGTTTGCCATACTCGATGGTACGAGGGGAGTATCGCTCCTGGACGCCGCCACCGGCCGGATGCTGGCTACCTGCAAAGGGACCGAGGAAGCCCGGGAAATGCGATACCTCGAAGGCGTACTGTTGGTCGCAACGGGCAACGATCTGCTGGTGGCCATAGACGTAACCGGCAACAAGCAGCTTTGGGCGGTCGAAGGCAAGATTCGCCCACAACTGCTGGCCGCGCGAGCCGACAAGGTATACTGCCATCTCGGCGGGAAACTGACGTGTCTGAACCTTGCCGACGGCAAAACGGTGTGGCGGATCGACGAGCAGCTTGCCCCCACTCGGCTGAGCGCGCATGAAGACTGCATGTTGCTGGTCTCGCGCGGAAAGATTGAAGCCCGGACCCTGGACTCCGGCAGACTGCTCTGGGAGGAAAGCGGCCAGGCCTCCAACGGCTCGTTCTTCGTTGTTGACAACCGCTTGTATCAACCGTCGCGATCAACGGTCGCCGTTCGCGACCTTGCAACCGGAAAGGTGACGGCCCAGATCGATGCGGCCGAAGTCATGACCGTCGGTCATCATCCTCGCTGTTATCCGGGCAAGGCGACCGAGCGGTTTTTCATTTCCGCAAATCGGGGCATCGAGTTCGTCGACCTTTTCGGTGAGGAACATACGCAGAACGACTGGACTCGCGGGCCGTGTACTTTCGGCATCTTGCCCTGCAACGGCCTGCTTTACGTGCCGCCGAACCCCTGCTTCTGCTACCCCGGCGTCAAGGTGACCGGCTTCAACGCCTTTACCGGCGCCACGGCCACGGCGGACAGTGACCCGCAGGCATCGTCACGGCTGGAGAAAGGCCCCGGCTATGGAAAACCCGCCTCGGGAAATTCAAGTCCGGCGCGCCTCTCCCAGACTGAACCTCCGGCCGATTGCTGGCCCACCTACCGGCACGACCCCCGTCGCAGCGGCGGCACCACGGCGGAGGTACCCGAAGACCTCGAGTCGGCGTGGCAAGTCACTCTCGGCGGCCGGCTCACGCAACCGGTGATTGCCGGCGGACAGGTCCTCGTGGCGTCGAAAGATACGCACGCGCTGCACGCGCGTGATGCCAAGACCGGCAAGCAGACGTGGTGTTTCACGGCCGGCGGGCGGATCGATTCTCCGCCAACGGTTGCCGGAGAACTCGTACTCTTCGGCTGTGCCGACGGCAGCGTCTATTGCCTTGACCGGCGGTCGGGCGAACTCGTGTGGCGCTTTCGCGCCGCGCCTAAAAATCAGAGGATCGTTGCCTTCGGCCAACTCGAGTCACCCTGGCGCGTGCATGGCAGCGTGCTGGTTGAAGGGGGGATCGCCTACTTCACGGCGGGTCGCTCGACGAACCTCGACGGCGGCATTTCGGTCTTCGGCCTGGACCCCCAAAGCGGCAGACTGCTGCACCAGACACGCCTGGACAGTTGGTCGAGAACGAGAAAGGACGCGGAAGGCAAGCCGTTCATTCCCGGCTATCACATGGAAGGCGCGTTCTCCGACGTCCTCACCGCCGAGGGAGGACACCTCTTCCTCGGCCAGTACAAGCTCGACCGCTCGCTCAATCAGCAGGACGTCCCCTATTCGCTGATCGATCGGAAGAAGAAGTCGCCGGCCATGGGCATGGAAGAACTGATGGACGAGCCCTATTCGCAGAACATCGCGACCCAAAAGAAAGACGAGGTCGTGCAGCGAAACTGGCAACTCAGACAATGGCCCAAGATGGCCCAGGAACACCTGGAGAAGTACGGCGCCAGCAACCTCGGCGAAAGAACCATGGGCCGCCACGTCTTCGCCACCGGTGGGTTCCTCGACGATGCCTGGTACAATCGCACCTTCTGGATGTACTCGGAGACCTGGCCCGGCTTCCATATCGCAAACCGGGGCGCTAAAACGGGCCAACTGCTCTCGGTCGACCGGCAGAAAACCTACGCCGTGCAGGCCTTCCCCCGACGGAACTTGCAGAGCCCTCTGTTCACACCGGGGCAAGCCGGCTATCTGCTGCTGGCCGACGACAACGACAACGAGCCGCTGATACCCGACTATACTCGCGGCGTTCCAAAGGGCATCGGCTTCACGCGAGCGAATCCTCCGGTGTGGCACAAGTGGCTGCCGGTTCGCATCAGGGCGATGGTCGCCACGGCGGAGGTGCTTTTCGTGGCGGGCGAGCCCGACGTGCTCGACCCGGAGGACGTGATGGCCGCTTTCGAAGGCCGCAAGGGCAGTGTGCTGCTGGCCCTCTCGTGCAAGGACGGCGAGCAATTGGCACGATACGAGTTCGACGCACCGCCCGTTTTCGACGGTCTGTCGGCAACTACCGGCCGGTTGTACTTGTCGACGACCGACGGCAAGGTCATCTGCATGGGAAACGCGAAGTAGCGTGCGATCGGCCGCAATCAAGAGTTCCGTAGGATGGGCCCCCGGTCTCCCCCACGGCCAACCTGGCCGCCGAGCCCGGCTCGAGTGTGACCGGCATGCCGTCGCGCAATTGTCGGCCGGTGAACTCGCGGTGTGAATCGTCCGCCAGATTCCGCACCGTGTACTGCTTGTCTTCCTCGACCGTGAACCACTCGGGAAACTGGTTCAAGCGAGGATAGTCGATCGGCAACTTCAAATAGACCTGGTGCCGCGGCACGTCGAAGACCAACCGCCCGTCCCACGGTTCGTCGGCCGCAAGATGGATCAACAACTCGCCGTCGCGCCGCGTGGCTCCGAAGCGAAGGTCCGCTCGCCACGGCCTGACGGTCAAACCCTGCGTTTTCCATAAGGCGTACAACAGCCACGTCCGCGCCGAGTTGCCGTCGCCGTGCCAGCCTTCGATCACTCCGTCGGGCTTCTGACGCCCGAACATGTACCGAATCTCATGGTCGATCCACTCGGCGACCGAGGGGACCACTTCCCGGTTGTAGAGGTTCAGGGCGCTCTCGATCGAGTCGGCGTAGCCGTCGTTGCTACCTCCTTCCCAGCCGTAATCGCGGTAGTGGTCGTTCATGTTGCCCAGCGCCTTGAGCACCGCCTGGCGATAGGCCTCCGTCTTGTCGACCAGGTAGACCGAGTAGTAGCCGTTGTAGGTGTAGCCCCAGGTGTCGCAGATTCGTCGGTCGTGGGCCCCGGTCTTGGGCTGGATCGACGTGTAGACCATGCCGTGCTCGTTCGTTCCGACCTGAAGGATTCGCTCCAGCATTTCGTGCAGTGGCTGCCGGTAGGCCTCCTTCTTTTGCGGGTCGGCGAAGTGGAGGGTCACGTACAACTCGCACAGTCCGGAAAGGATCTCTCCGCCGTGCGCGATCAGCCGAAGGCTGTCCATGTCGCGAGTCGGATGATGATCGCCCAGCAAATAGTAGTCGCCGATACACAGCGCGTACCGCAGGTACTTCTTGTCGCCCGTCATCCAGTAGGCGCGGCAGAGCACTTGCAGCATCTCGCCGTTGATTTCCGTGCTCGTCGAGGGGATCTTGCCCCGAGGCGTCTCGACCGGTGCGTGTTGCCATAGGTCGTCGAGGATGCCGAGCATTCGATCGGTCCAAGGGCACGGCCCGAGCCACTCGGTCACGGCCAGCAGGCCGTCCTTGCAGTACTCGGAACTGCCGAAAACGATTCGGCCGAGGTCCGGCTCCGCGGCGACGAAGTCTTGTTTCGTGAACGACCAGTCGTCGGGCATGCGGCCGATTCGGCAGGTTAACCGGGTTTCCGTCCGCAGCATATCGAGCATGCGTCCTTCAAACAGCGGCCGATCGGTCATCTCGGAGGTGATGACCATGAATGGATAGTTGTCGGCGGCTGCGTCCTTGGCGTTCCAGAAGTCACGGTTACGGCCGAGGTTGCGGGGAATCAGGCCGGTCTTCGCATCGGCGTGTTTGAGCCATCCGTCGATGAACCGGCGGCTGCGGAAGAAGGCCTCGGCGGCCTGTCGCGAGTTGATCTCGGCCCGGCGGAAGGCCGCTTCCCGCGACCCCTTGGCCGGCGGTTTCGCCAGCCGAGGCGGCTCGCGGTTCCAAATCCCCCGCATTTCGGCGAAGGCGTCCGACTGTGGCGTTCCTGCGTTCGGCGCGGCGGCGGGTGGCTCGAACGAAATCTTGTGCGCCGATTTCTTCACGTCCACCACCGCGGCGCCGTTCTGGCCCAACAATCGTACCGCCGCGATAAACGCCTGTGGAGGTCCGGCCTGCTTGAGCGTCACCTCGTAGCGGTCGCCGGTGAGTTGCGACGGCAACGGCACCGCAATCCAGCGGAACCCGTCGTAGCCGCCGCCGCGGAGCTTCACCTCATGGCCGGCTACGATTGCCACGGCGTTGCGGGTGTCGTTCTTCGAGCCCCAGGACAATTCGAGCACGTGGCCCGGTGCCGGCTTCACATCGATCACTAGTTCGAGATCCCCGTGTCCCAGCCAGAGATACGGCCTGCCGGCATACTTGTTGCCCGCATTCTCGAAACGGACCCACGCGATCGGTGCGCTATCGGGATCGCCTGTTGCGGCAAAGAGGGGGATTGTGATCAGCAGAAGATAACCCGGCATGGACAGTACTCCTTACTTTCTCAAACTGTAAACGGGAGTGCGAAAAGGGGGACTGGCTCCGAGCCCGAAACAGGTCAAATCCTCACAAAAACGACTGCCGCGAGGTGCCTGTCCCCCTTTTTCACGGTGCTTGCCAATGGCCCGTCCGAAAAAGGGG
>Ga0180429_10003897_pt1 | contig 12027 bp, 9 predicted proteins | sample SS_ome_FD_132428 | JGI IMG/M metagenome (GOLD analysis project Ga0180429, IMG submission 132428) | Hypersaline lake sediment archaeal communities from the Salton Sea, California, USA - SS_1_S_1 metaG | ecosystem: Environmental > Aquatic > Non-marine Saline and Alkaline > Hypersaline > Sediment ... | reverse complement strand
ATGAAGTCAGACGGCTATGAAGATCAAACACCGGATACATCCGCCCGGTGCGTCCGGGTTCTCCATCACATCGTCATAAATCGGCGGCGCCGGGCAATCGCCAGACCGCCCAACGCCAGAATGCCGAATGTAAAAGGCTCAGGCGTCATCGCGGGCATTGCATCAGGAGCCGGACCGGCACCAACGCCGAAGTTGGCGCGCATCAGGGCGAAGTCGAGCAGGTCGACTCGTCCGTCTTCGTTGAAATCGGTCCGCCAGTCGCCGGCGGCGCCGAATGCGGCCTCGAACAGGTTCAGATCGTCATCGTCGACGTCCCAGTCAACATCCGTGTCGCCATGGAGCATGCCGATTACGCTGATCTCGCCAGTAGTGTAGAGGTCCGACTCATCCCAGGCCCTGCGCCCGGCCAGGACTGGCAGGTCGACAGCGTCAAATCCGGGCCCGGACAGCGAGGCGAAGTCGAGTATGTCGAATGAATCGCCTATCTCAGGCGCGAAACCGTCGATCAGCAGGACCTGCAGCGTACCGTCGAGGGCCAGATCTCCGTCCACGTCCAGTTGATCGTATTGGCTTCCGCCCGACAGGCCGCCGAGTTCCATGACCAGCTTGCCGGCGCTGCTGATCCCGAGGTTGGCCGCGTGCATCCGCACCGGGCTGAGACCGGGTGACAGCGTGCCGCTGACGGTGACATTCGTCAGCGTCCCGACACCATTTACGTAACCGGTAAGCTCGATAGCGCCGGGATAGTCTCCGATCACAACGCCGTTGTTGGTTAGCGGAACCGACGGATCGTCAGGAGTAACGACGAGGCCCTGGCCGGATATGTTCTTGCCGAACTCCACTACCAGTCCGTTGTCGGCTATCAGGACGCCGTCGGCCGGGCCGTCGCCAAGTTCGGTCAGCGATCCGAGCACGGCCTGGTTGGCGTCATAGATCGTCACCACGTTGCCTCCGACGATCAGCACCCCGTCGCTGAAGAAACCGTCGAGGTCGGCGGCGCGGCCTAAGTCCATATCGCCGGTCGCTTCTATCACCGACCCGAACCCCGCGGCGACCCTGGCGATGACAGAGCCGCGCCCGACAAGATTCTCGCCGGGACCGATTGCAATCCCGTTGGGAGCGGCCAGCACGCCGCCGTCCAACTCGGTCAACACGCCGAGTCCTGCGAAACCCTTTGAGTGAAGCGTGACGCCGTGAGAACCGACGATGAGCCTGCCGGCATGGTTGAAGCCGTCGTATCTGCTCGCATCGCCGATCACGAGATTACCCGAGGCGGTCACCACGGAACTCGCATCGCCGACAAAAGGCGCGGCGACCTGGCCCGAGCCGATCATTTCGCTGTCGAACAGTTCCAGAGCTTGCGGGGCGATGCTGACGTCCTCGATACTGAATTGTCCGAACGTGAACTTCAGTTCGCCGCCGACCAGACAGGCCGACCCGCTTTCGAGCATGAGGCCTGACCAGACTACGTTGCAGTTTCCGCCGACATCGAGCGTCCCGCCGGGACCGACTCTAACGCCGCTGTCTTCGTCGACTACCAAAACACCGGTGGTGAAACGACCGCCCCCGACCACTTCCACCATGGCGACTTCATCAATCCAGGTTGAGCCTCCGCACGTCACCGCCGAATCGGTCCCGTCAATGGTTACGATAGTGTTGTTAAGCAGATCCAGTTCCCAATCAACATCAAGTCGCCCGCCATTGGTTATTTCCAACTCGCTGCCGTCAAATTCGACCCAGTCGGTGAACCTCAGGGTTGACCCGACGGAATCAACGCCTGCGCCGTCAACTGTCACCGAACCGGATATTTCCGCTCCGGTCAGCACGACATCGGCCCCTGAGGTGACCTCCAGGAGCCCGTCGCCCCATTGCCCGGCGCGCACGTGCCCGGAGGCCAGGAATGTCGACTCCGCGCCGTCGACCCATAGGCCTCCGTGAAGTCTGGCCGAGCCGACCGACACCGCCGCACCGTTCGTTACCGTCAAGACCATCCCGTCGACGCCGCCGGTGCCTAGATTCAGGTGTCCGGCGACATCCAGGCGCGAACCGGCGCCGTCGACCGAGTTGACTTCGGTAGTGTTAAGTACGTTTTCGTAGTCGGCGTGCAAATCGGCCCAGGCGACCGACACTTGCCCCCCGAAGGCGATCGACAGAGAGCTTGAGTAATGGCTGTGGTCCCATCTATTGACCGTAACATCCCAAGACCCAACCCTCAGACCTCCCGATGCGGTCAGCAGCCCATCGATGACGGTCAAAGCCCCATCGCTTCCGTACATTCCGACTTGAACGGAATCGTCTATACCTAGAGATACGTTCAAGACATCGACGGTGTACTCATAGCCGTAAAGATCCAGAGCCACATCGTTCTGCTCCGAGACCACAACGTACTTGCACGACTCGTTGTCGTCGAATTCCACCGTATATGTCGGATTCGGCGGCCCGCTCCAAATCGAGAAGAACGCATTGTCGCCAGGCCCCGGTACGCCCGGGCTCCAGTTCAAGTTGTTCCCGTACACCCCGCCGCTCGGATCCATCCAATCAGCTCCCGTCGCTTCCGAGCCCCAGCCGACAGCAACGGTCATTGCCAGAATCATCATCCATTTTGCGATGCTCGTATGCGTTGATTTCATCGTGCCCATCCTCTCTTCTTTCATTCAGTTTTCCCATGTTCGCCGGATCGATCTCCGACCTGGAGACAAGGAAGTGCGAGTGAGCGGCATCAGCTCTTGTCTCGGCCTGTAGAAGATGCAGTTCCGCCGCTCCCTGAGCGGAATCATGCAGCAGTAATTGTACCGCCATTTACCGATTTGACCAAGACAAAAGTCGGCTGCTTGATGCGGGACATACCGGAAAAAGGAGCCTCTAACGTCCGGCGGCGGTCAGTTTAGGGAGGGACCGGCGAACGCTATATCACTGCGTTTACAACCCCTGCGGGGCAATCACGGGCCAACGGCAAGCAGTGCGACGGCGCCTTGGCCGCGTGAGCGGGTGGTCATGATCCAGGGTATCAGCACGCTCAGGAGCACTGCTCCGGCTGTGAGATACCCCCCCCACTACAGCCGCACCGAATAGCGCATCGGCAGAGTCGAAAAAATGGCGGCCACGAATGCAAGCAGCATCACGTCCAGGAGGCGCCATTTGGCGACGGTCTCGGCCAGGCGGACCCAGCGCCCCACGGGTCGACCTGTTCGATCCGGTCAAGCTCTACTCGAAAAACTCCATCCGCATCTGTTCGCTGCGCAGAAGATCGGCGACTTCCTTGTGGCCGTTTTGTTCGGCGATGTCCGCGGCGGTCAGGCCGGTCGAGTCCTTGATATCGAGCAGGCTGAGCCGCTGGGGACACATTCCCGTACCAGTCAGGCTGTAGACAATCCGCTTGACGGCCTCGATGTCGCCTCCGGCGGCGGCATCGAACAAAGACGTCCGACCGTCTGAATCCCGCCGGTAAAGATCGGAGCTACCCATAAAATTCACCTCAGTGCATTATGCGAGTGTTTGGACGCAAACACATCGCTCTGGGCTCAGTCTAACAACATCATTGGCGGAGGCATAGAATAAAGGGCAGCATGAGCCCGGCTGCAATTGACTCTTGCCAAAGCCGCCAATCTCTGGTCGAATCGGGACTCGGTCGACTGGCCGGATCTTACTGAGGAACTCGCATGATTCCCATACTGATGTTGACTGTACTGACGCTGACGGCTACGGACTCGATAGCGGTCGCCGGACCACGCGGAGCTAAACTGCCCGAAGACTGCTTCGGCGCATACACGTGGTGCTCCTGGAATCCGCGCACGACCAACTCGGCGACCCACCCCCTGATCAAAGGCGTTCCGATCGTCATGCGTTGGAGTCAACTCGAACCGGAGGCCGGGCGTTTCAAGTTCGATACGGTCCTCGGAGCCAGGCTCCGGGCGGCCTGCAAGAATGACTTCTACGTGTTTCTCATGATCTGGACCGTGCCCAACACGCCGCAATGGCTCTACGAAAACGGCGTGCCCAAAGTCGAGACGCCGCCCCGCAAGACGCCCCGCCGCACGATCGTCAAATGGTCCTATCCGTACTACCTTGACGCCGACTACAAACGATTCTTCCACCGCCTGATCGATCGATTCGGGCAGTACGTAAGCAAACTGCCGCCCGAACTCCGCAGGCGGATCATCTTCGTCCAGTCGGCCGAAGGCTCCACCGGAGACGGACAGCCCTACAAAAGCAAACCGATCAATCCCAAATACGCGATAACGTTCAAACAGTGGTCCGCTTTCCGCATCGAGACCTGGGCGGCGTACAAGAAGGCCTTCGCCGGGGACCCCGCCGGAGTTCTGCCGATCCTTGTGAACTCGGACGCCAACCGCACGGTCGAGAACGATTGGCTGATCGAGAACTTCGACATCATCGGCTGCAAGCAGGGGATGTTCTCGCACGGGTACCACATAAGCGACATGCAGGTCCGCCTGAGTCGCTGGCGACAGTTCGCAGCGCGGGCCCGGGCGGCGGGGAAGAGTGTTTTCACTCGCGGCGAACAGGACCGGGAGTGGAAAGTCTGCGGCTGGAGCAAACGGAACCCGCCCCAGGCGTTTTACTGGTCGGCCCTGTTCGCACTGCACTGCGGGCTGGACATATGGAACATCCCGTCAGACGCACTGGCCGGAGGGGAGTTGAAGGACGCCGTCGAGATATTCACGAAATACGCCGGCCGGCACGATCCGTCAACCGCCCCGGGCGCGTTCTGCGCCCTGCGGCGAGGGCTGGACGCATCGGACAAGACGAGTTTCTCCGAAGCGGAATTCGGCAAGGCCCGCAGGCGGAACATCGATCGATACGTCAAGATCGCCGCACACTTCGCTACGCGCGGAGCCAGACAGGGCGACCCGGACAAGGCGACCGGCGGCGGCATGAAGTCCCGCCAGCGCGACGACTACAACGACGTCGGATGGGGCATTCTCCCCGGCAACTACCGGCGTTTCCTGGAGCAGATCGACCCGGACAAAACCAGCATCGGACACTGGCATGCCGGACCTAAATCCGGCATATACGGTCGCTTCGCCCGCGGCCTCCAGAACTCGACCGGCCGCAAAGAAATGCGATTCCGCTTGGACAAGATGTTCTTCGGCGGCTCAAGGCGCCCGCAGAAGGTCCGCATCCGCGTGGTCTATCTCGACAAAGGTTCCGGCTCCTGGTCGCTTGCGTATCAGACCCCGTCCGGACCGGCAACTGCAATCAAGGTGAAATGCCGCAACACGGGCAAATGGATCGACGAGCAGGTCGAAGTGACCGACGCGGTGTTCACGCGGTCCGCCCCTGGCGGCGCCGACCTGACGCTGAAATACGCAGGCGGCGACGACACGATCTTCCACATGATCGAACTGACCCGCTCGTCTGAGCCCCGCAACTAACTCAGCTCCTGCGCCTGCGGCTCAAAGCCGCGGCTCCGAGCACCAGGAGCCAGAGCGTTCCCGGCTCGGGAGTCACCTCGAATCTGTCGAAGCCCAGGGTTCCGCCTCCCGGCGATTCGTTCAGCGGCACTCCGTAAATGCAGAAGCCCCACTGCTGCGGCCCGTCGTAGAGGTCAGTCGGACTGCGGTCCAGGCCGGCCTGGTCGTCTTTCTTAATCACGTCCCAGTCCGCATCGCCGCCAAGAGTCACAACCGTCTGGTCCCACACATTGTCGCCAACGTCGAAGGCGTCCTTGGTGCAGAAAAACGCCTGTTCGTCGTCTCCGATCTCCGGGGTGCCGTTGTTGTCGTAATAGCCAATGAAGAAGCGTACTTCCCCACCGGCAAGATCGACCGGCGGCGTGTGCGGGGCGTGTCCGCCCTTTACGCAGACCCCGACCGCCGCGCCGGCAATCGACAGGTCAACGTAGGGAAACGCCGAATCGGGGAACTCCTCCCCGGGATACGCCGGCCAGTAGGTAGATACGCTGTGGATTATCGCCGGCTCCATCTCCGACAGCGGACCCGAGACGTAACCGCTGCCGCCGACCCCGCCTCCCGCAAAGTAGTTCATCGGCTTGTTGTGATCGGTGGGGTGTCCGCTGGCGCCATCGTACTGCTCGTCCCAGTAGGTCCAGTCGTTGTTGCCGGCGGGGACATTGTCCCAATACTCCTGATCGTAGCTCGCCGGCGCAGACGAAGCGACCGCACAGACAAACAGAATCACAATCACATTCCTCATAATCCGCCTCCTTTCGACAGATTTCTCGCGGAAATGCTCACGTCCTCATGCACGCGTATATGAATTCTCAGGCTCTATAGTACAATTATACTCAGGCCCGGGAATCTCGACAAGCGCCCTCATCGTCCATCTCCGCATAAGATCCTATTTCAACAGACCTTGCAGACACGCTTCCCGATGCGCCCAAATCAGAGTCTCACTTGATCGCCCGGATTCCCGCCGCGCAAGCCATGTTGGACGCAGAATTGCCTAACTAACTATCGGGTCAGTTGCCTGATCCATCCGGACGGATTGACAACCAGTAGTTGCTTGTTCTCGATCTTACGGGGCGCGCGGCAGACTAAGATGCGTCTGTCGGCGTCGATCATGTCTGCAGTCTTGTTCAACCGATCTATCATGCCAGTCGAAGGATTACTGGTCAGCTTGATCTCAACAGCCCAGCGCTGTGAACCCCAATCAAGGACGAGATCCAATTCGTATCCGTCTGATGTCCTGAAAAACAGCGGCTGGACTCTTCTTCCGACGGCCGTGATCGCCGTCAGGGTCTGCTCGATCACGAAACCCTCCCAGCTATGACCCAACCAGGGTTGCCGGTAAAGCTGCTCAAGATCACCTACGTTCATAATGGCGTGAAGAAGACCGCTGTCGCGCCAGTACACGCGCGGTCGCTTGACAAGACGCTTCCTGATGTTGGTGAAGAACGGTTGCAGGCGTCGGATAAGAAACGCGCCTTCCAGGAAGTCGCAGTAGCGAAGGACCGTCTTGTGGTCCAAACTCAGCGAAGCGCCGAGCTGTGAGGCGTTGAGCGACTGACCATGCACGGCGGCCAGCATGGCCAGTAATCGCAGAGTCTGCTGAGGGCGGGACGGCAGACCCCAAGTCGGCAGATCGCGGGATGTGATGACATCAAGGTAGTCCTGCTGCCACATAGGGAACATATCCGGTTGGAGGATTCCGCCGTCGGGATAGCCCCCCCTCAGCCAGAGTTCGTCCAACTGCCCGGCTTTGAGCTCCGGGAGTATGAAAGGCGTCATGCGGACCAGGCCCATGCGTCCGGCCAGTGATTCCGAAACATTCTTCATCAATGCGGGAGAAACCGATCCGAGCAGAAGGAAACGACCGTTGCGTTTGCGATCAGCGTCGATCGTGCCCCGCAAGCGTGAGAATACTTCCGGAGCCTGCTGGGCCTCATCTATAACCACCAACGCCTCGCCGCCGGCCAAAGCCTCCCATTCGGCGTCCAGACGGGTCTGATCGCCCTGGGTTTCCATATCAAAGTAGGCGCCGCTGAACTGACGGGCCAGTGTAGTCTTACCGCACTGCCTGGGTCCCAGGATCGCCACGACGGGGAATTTCCTAAGTTTTTCTCGAACTTGCCTGGCGTAAATGCGCGGAACCATACTTTGCATTATGGGAATTGATTCCCAAATTGCAAGGCCTGTATCCGCCCGAAAAAGCTGGATCCGGATGTAGCCTGTCAACAACCGTCATGCCGAGGCGATCACCCGGCCCTTCCGGTGTCCTCAGCGGCTAACGCCGCCCCGCCCCCATTTCGCTGACGGCGCCTCCATCAGCACCATGCACCCGCTTCCGACCGAGATGAGCGCGTCGGCTTTTCCGTTGCCGTCGATGTCGGGGCGCCGACGCCCGGCGGATTCTATGTCCAGCGGGATCCCGCCTATTCCGGCTATCGCGTAAATACGCTTGCCTGCGCCGGTCCAGACCTGCCATCCGCCCTCCATCGTGACCATCATGTCGCAGGCCTTGTCGCCGTCCCAGTCGCCGCAGGTTATCCAGCCGGCGGCGATGTCCTTGCTCCAGATCGGCTTGCCGGCGCCGCCCCAGACGACCAGCCCGCCCTGGCCGCGTCTCTTGCCGACCGCCGCAAGCTCCACACCCTTGCGGGAAGGGATGAAGTCGCCCAGCGTTCCGCGCTGCAGATGATCCTTACCCAGACGCGCATAAAGCCAGGTTCGCTGAACTTCGCCCGACGGGTTCACGCAGACGATCGGCCCGCGCTTGGCGGTGCAGCCGTTGCGATCGTAGACAACGTCCTTGTCGCCGTCGCCGTCAATGTCGCCCAGGAGTATGAAATCGCTGTGATTGGGACATTTCTTGTCCTCCCACAGCAGCTTGCCTTCTCCGCTGATTGCAAGGAACCGACCAATCAGCGACAGGTAGATCTCGTCGAGTCCGTCGCCGTCGGCGTCGAAGGAGACCATGTCGTGGCCGTAGAGGTTCCGATGAGTGATGCGGTAATGCCAGATCTTCTTCCCGGCGTGATCGTAACAGGTCATGTCCGCGTTGACGCGGCAGACCACACGGAGTCTCTTTCGATCTCCGAACCGCCCGACGACCGACATCTGGTAGTTGTCGCGGCAGTGCGGCAGGTCGATCATCCAGTTGGTCTTTCCGGTCGAGGCATCCAGGCACCAGAGTTGGCGGGCGACGTTGAAAACGACTTCGCACTTGCCGTCGCCGTCGAGGTCCCGCACCGCCAGGCCCGATTCGCCGCCCAGGCCGCCGCCGACCTTGTCGGTCGTCCACACTCTGCGGCCGTCAGACGCGAACCGCACGATGCGCTGGGCGCCGTCTTTATGCACTCCGCATATCAGATCGACTTTGCCGTCTGAGTCGAAGTCGCCGGCCTTGCCGAGCCACGAACCCTCTCCGCCGAGTTTCCAGGCGATCTTAACGCCGGGCACGCTCGCCAGGTCGGAAGCGGTCTTGACCTTGTTCATGTCGACGCGATAGATCGGTCCGAGATCGTCTTTCTCGATGGAGAAGACCTTTTCTTTTCCGCACGCGGCGCCCGACATCATCAGGCAAGCCGCCGCCGTTACCGCCAAGAAGTTTCTCATAGCCTTGAATGCTCCGTTAAGAATGTCCGTCTGCAATTGTAATCCAATCGATCCGGCCCAACAACCGGTTGCGGGACATTCCGACCGGCCCGTCGGCGACATCCGCCCCGGAGAACACATTGTGGTTGCCCAACCGGCGATAATTCCGTATCTTCTTCCTCCGGGCAATGCCTATTCGGACAGGCTGCCGCGGCGGGTTCGATTTCTTCAGGAGTGACAATGAGCACATTAAGCGACATGGCGGCCGAGAAGTTCCTTTCCGGCCTCAACTGCGCCCAGGCGGTGGTCTGGCCGTTCTGCAACGATATCAATCTCGACTCATTCACCGCACGGAACATCGCCTGCGGATTCGGCGCCGGCATATCCAAACGGCAGGAAACCTGCGGCGCGGTGACCGGAGGAATCATGGTGATCGGCATGCTGCTGGGGATCAGGGGCGCCCAGGACCGATCGACCACCGAAGACACCTATGAAATGTGCAACGAGTTCATGCGGCGTTTCGAGGAGATCCACGGTTCGTGCAAATGCCGCAAGCTCCTGGGCGGATGCGACCTGAACACCGAAGAAGGCCGCCGGACAATGAAGAAACTCGACCTGAGGAACAAGACCTGCAAAGTCTGCGTGCAGAGCGCCGTGGAGATTCTCGAAAAGATGATCCATGAACTGACCGAATAGTCAGGGAGAGGATGAACGCAAAATCGGCATCGACAACCGCTCCGGCGTGCATCCTGTGGCTGTCCAAGGTCGACGTAGTCGACGATCCGGCGTAAAAGGACCAGTTGGCCCGCCTGCGCGGGATCATGAAAGCGAAGATGACCGAACTGAAGGTCGAATTCAAACCCTGCTCGTGGTGTCGCGACAACTGGATGTACAAGAAGTACAGCGTGGCGGCCGGGGCGAAAGGCAAGTTCGGCCCGCTGCCGCCAATCGAACCCAAGAGAAGATGAGGCGACAAGACACAGGCCACGGGTCGGCGCAGCGCATGGCGTCAGGGAAAAGGGGACTGGGGGGCTGTTGAAAAACGCCTTTGATTCCTGGCCTTTGAGCCTGAATGGCTCATATTCGAGAGCCCAGGGCAGAGCGACCGGCCTTGGCCGGGAGCGTCGCCCTGGGTTTTCAGGTCATGTCATCCAAGCCCTGTATGGGCGCAACCTGCTGCGAAAACACCAATTGCGCCCTTGCAGGGCTTGGCCGCAATACAATCGGCATACCCAGGGCGACGCTTGGGCCTCCGGCCTGCGCTCTGCCGTGCCTACGGCAGGCAGGCCCTGGGCTGTCGAATCTGAGCCCTTCAGACTCTACGACTGGCGGCGTAAGAGTTCTTCAACAGCCCCACAGGCGCTTGCGCTTCGCTCCAGAGCCGGTCCCCTTTTCCCTGACGCCTTCGGTTCGGAGGACCCCGGTAAGCATTCCTGTTGTCTTGCCTGCGGAGTCCGACGTCCGGCGGGTCGCCCTTTCCCCTCAACCGGTATGACTGGCTCGCTCGGGTCTGGTCGGGACCTCTCGGGGTGTCGTTTCTCCGGGCGACATCAACTCACGTTTGTGAGAATGTGTTGCAGATCATCGACAGTTGCACTGCGGGCCAGCGCATCGCCCTCGATGCACGTGTCGGTCGCTGTTGCAGCTTCCCGCAGGATGGCCGCGACAACAGGGCCGTCGGGTGGGATGGACCTGGCGGAAGCCTTGGCGAGATCCCGAAGCAGCGTGATAACCGTGTCGAACAAGCGAACCCAGTTGATCAGTATGATTCTCGGCGATTTGAGTTCCAGAATAGACGTCCAACGCTTGGGACTCTTGAGGTTGGCGTATCCGCGATCAACCGTGATAATGCCGGCCGACTCCCAACGAGCGGCTACCCGCGATATGTTGCGATATGACTGGCCGGACCATTCAGCGATTGTCCTGAGCCTTGCGCCGCCGGGATTCGCCAGCAGGTAAACCAGAATAAAATGCCGGGCATCGGCTCCCAGGACGTCGCGGGCTTGGAGGATCACCGTGGCCGGCGTTCGCTGTCGCAAGCCGGGCTGTTGTAGTATTTCCTTCCCTGCAGACCGTGATTCTGCGAGATTGTGTGCGAAATCCGACGGTTCATCGGCGGACGGTTCAGATTTCAGGTCCAGGGCGCACCATATCTCAACTTTCGGATCAGGTTTCTTCCGAGCCAGCTTTCGGATACGCGGCCACAGTATGGATTGGGCGTTCGCCGCCAGCCAGCAGAGCACCTGTTCGCGTAGTCGCGGCTGGTGGGGGAGGAATTCCCACGAGCACCACAGCAGAGCTTCGGGGTCAATCACTTCGTCGGCGCGATGCGGAAGCGAGGTGCTGAATGGTACGCCCAGTTCGCGCCACTGGCTGTGCAGCAAGTCCAACAGCCAGTTGCGGATTCGATTTTCAAACGTAGTAAGCGAGGTCTTCATGATCGAGCCTCCTCAGCACGTCCTTCACTGCGATGCGTTTGACTTCAAAGTCGCTACGAGTCCGAATCCAATCGACGGCGAAGTCCAGTTCGTCGAATGTCGGGTCCATACTCGCCAAATCGGCGTAGTGAACCGCTTGTCGCGGTCCGTGGTCGTCCGCGGCGGCGTAGAGTTTCAGCGCCAGCAGGTCCTTTCGTCCCAGCAGGTGCAGGGTCAGTTTGGCGCCGACGGACAATTTGCATATCCGATCGGCGAATCCTTCGGGCAGCCCTTCCTTCGCCAGGTGGCGAGGTCCGCAGTTGACCCAGTTGCGGCCCAGTCCCGCCAGTTCCGGGTGGGCGTCGGCCACCCTGGCGATGCAGGCGTTCACATCCGGGCCGATAAGCTCGATGTCAGTTATGTCGAGGATTCCCTTGTCCCAGTTGCCAAGGACATCAATATCCTGCGTCGGGCGGTCCAGCAGGCCTTGCAGGCCAAGTGCAGCGCCGCCGCAAACTACCCAATCAACCGGCAGGCAGTCGTCGAACGCCAGCCACTGATCCAGTTCATGCAGAAGACGCCTGATGTTGTCGCTT
>Ga0180429_10003895_pt1 | contig 12036 bp, 6 predicted proteins | sample SS_ome_FD_132428 | JGI IMG/M metagenome (GOLD analysis project Ga0180429, IMG submission 132428) | Hypersaline lake sediment archaeal communities from the Salton Sea, California, USA - SS_1_S_1 metaG | ecosystem: Environmental > Aquatic > Non-marine Saline and Alkaline > Hypersaline > Sediment ... | reverse complement strand
CTATCTGCTCGGCGTCGTTCCCGAACCCGATCCCATGCCCGACCGGCGCGATCCTCCTCCCGACACGAGGGCGCGGGAGCGGACCGACGCGATCGGAATCCTGAAAAAGTGGCGGATCGATTCCCACAGGTCGGGCTCCGACGAAAAATCCGAGATGGGCGAGACACTCTCCCGTCTCGTAGAGGGCGGGCGTCTCCTTTACAAGACGGAACGCACGGGTCACACCGAGCTCGTCGAGGATGGAAAAATCACGCGCATCACCATGGAAGAATGGATCATCGAAGACGAAAAGGAACGGATCGTCGAGATGTTCCGGTCGATGCCCGACCTGGAAGGGAACAAGAGGCTCTATCATCTCGTCACCAAGGGGAACGGCGCGACCCTGGTGAGCCGCACCGGAGCCGATGCCCGGAAGAACCAGGTCGAGTGGGACCGAGCCACCCTGGGACCGGTCGGTGTTCTCTCTCTCCGCAGGGAGACCGGTTTCGAACCGGGGACCACCTACTCCTACAAGGTGTACGTCCTCCCCCTCGAGACGGCGGTCAAGGAGAGCGTGGAAGTGGCGGGCAGGGAGATGATCAAGACTGCTGACGGTCGTCTCGTCAACGCACATCGTCTCGACATCCACCAGTCGATCGGCCTCGGCATCAACAGGTCGGAGTGGTGCGACGAAAAGGGGGAGACGATCAAGACTCTGTTCGACTACGGGCTGGGTGAAAAGATCGAGATCTTCCGCACGGCGGTGACGCCCGCAGCAGCGGCCGACGAGGGTGCCGTCCCGGAAGGCATGGCCGACGAGGAAGAATTCTGGAAGGAGGAGGAGCCAAAATCCATTTTCGGGGAGAAGCGCAAGGGAAAGATCGAACCCACCGACGATGGGGAGAGCTTCTGGGGCGACGCCTATCCCGGTTTCGCCTACAAGCGCGACGAGATGTTCAGGTACGGCAAGCAGTTCAAGAAGGTGACGATCTACGTGCACAAGAAGTCGGGGCTCGAGTTCGTCCGCGTGCCGGGCGGCGTCATCACGCTGGGAGCGACTGAGGATAAGCCGGGGATTTTCGGTAGCAAGGGAGTGACACACCGCGTGAAGATCAAGTCCTTTCTGCTCTGCCGCACCGAGTGCACGCAAGCGGCGTGGGACAAGATCGGCGGCAACGACATCCGCCAGTGGAAGGGTGCCGACCTCCCCATCGAACGGGTGAGCTGGGACGACTGCACCGTCTGGTGCCGCAAGGCGGGCCTCCGCCTGCCGACCGAGACCGAGTGGGAATACGCCTGCCGGGCGGGAACGGACACGGCCTATCACTCGGGGACAGGCGAATCCGATCTCGACGCGATCGCCTGGTATTTGAGAAACTCCGATCGCCGCACCCATCCCGTTGGAGAAAAGACACCCAACGCCTTCGGTCTTTGCGACATGAGCGGCAACGTGTGGGAGTGGTGCCAGGACACCTGGCACGAGAGCTACGCCATGACACCCGGCGATGGAAGTGCCTGTGTCAACGGAAACGCGACGAAACGGGTGGCGCGCGGGGGGTGTTTCGAGAGCCAGGCGAGCTACTGCCGCTCGGCGAACCGCAATGCCTTTCGACAGGGGCTGCACGACAGCAGCACCGGATTCCGGCCGGCTTTTAGCTTGCCCTAGGAGGCTGGTGGACTTGGAATTTTGAAAAGGTGGGTTTCAGGTCGGAGTTGGTGAGGTTTTTTGCGACCGACTTCAGCCTGGCCGTAGGCCAGGATGTGGAGGACGCAAAAAACCTCACCAACTCCGACCGCGCGGAACGCCTTGCTTGACTCCGCGTCCATCAGAAACACAGACCAGGTGAAAAACCGAGATCGCTACATTTGACATAATTGGAGCGCTAATCGGGGGGGATATGGTCGAGTCCGATCACTTCTCTACAGGCTCGAGGATCACGCCTGTGATTCCGCCCTCGGGGACGTCGAGGACCATGTTTTGGAAGTTGTACTCGTACCGGCCGTGGCCGTCCATGTCGACGTTGAGGGTGATGACGTAGTGGCCCGGGGGCATGATGGTCGATTCGAAAGCGCCCGTTTCGGGTGAGACCTCCAGCATGCAGCCACCCCGCGATTCGTCGTCCGGTACGTAACAGCTCAGCATCAACCGGTGGGCGTCCATCAACTCTTCGGAGAGGATTACGCGGCCCGCCACCCGGTCGTAGACGATCAGTTCGAGGTCCACGGGGCCGATGTGGCTACCGGCTGAAATCATGAGCTTGTCCACCGGTGTGCACGGACGCCGGCTGTCCTCGCTCTGGAGCCGGTAGGTGCCGGTGGGCACCCCTTCGAGGTGAAAGGTACCGTCCTCCGCGGTTTGAAAGAAGCTCGTCACCCTCGCCTTCGAGTCTCCCCGCTCGGCATCGATCGACAGCCCCACAGCGCCCGGCACCGGTGCGCCACCTCCCGGTTCGGTAATACGTCCCGACAGCGAGCCGGTGCGGATGTCGAAATCTTCGTAAGTGGTACGATTCGCTTCGATATGGATCATTCGAACGATGGAGAACTCTGGACTCCCCTCGCGACGCGCCTTGTGGGAGACGGCCATGTAGAGCTTCCCCGCCGGAACCTCTGCAAAGTGATAGCCGCCGTCCGACGCCGTCTTGGTTTGGAGCCCCTTCCTCGAGTAGACGATGACATCCATACCGGTCGCCGGGACCTGGTCGACCGCGATGCGGCCTGATACCGAGCCTGTTTCTTCCGGTGCGTTCTGGCCGGGGGTGATCTCGATATGGGTCGTTTCGGCCGATTTCACGATCACCGTTCCATGGTTGTACTGATCGGCATCGAGCGCACCCATCAGCTCCGCCGGGCTCTTGTCGAAGAGGCGCGGAAGCACGTGGACCAGCCATTCCCCCGGAGTGAGGTGGATCACACGGAAGCGCCCGTCCGAGTCTGTGGCCGTGATGCACGGCGCTTCGCCGCCGGGAGCGTGGCGCCACTTGAGCCGATCGAAAACGATCATGCTGGGCCCCATCCACTCGTCCGACATGGAATAGACGACACCCTCGATCGATCCGCCCTCTTCGACGTTGAGAATGACCTCATCGTCGGCGGGCATCTCGAGAACCCCGAAAGAGAGGGCGTAACCCGGATGGGTGACCGCAATGGTGTACTTGCCCGGACGCAGATGTTCGAGCTCTCCGCGGCCGTCGCCATCGGTGCGGCAGTGGCTGAAACGATGCGATCCGCGGGTCCAGTCGCTGCTTCCGACCGACGCGTGAACCTCGGCCCACTCGACCGGGGCGGCGCTGTTGGCGTCGACAACGCGCACGCGGGCGGTGAGAGACGGTTCGACAATGACCTGCTTTTCGAGGGGCTCCTCGTTGACGGTCACCTTCTTCCGGACCGCCGCATAGCCGGGAGCGGTGATCAGGCACTCGTATTTTCCCGCGGGCAGATCGCTAACGAGGATCGTCCCCGGCGCGGGCCGCTCCATCCGCTCCTCGGGAACCATGGGAGGATCGAAGAGGGAAAAGTCGGTGGGATACTCGTTGCTGCGAATCTTGAGGCGCGCCCCTTCGACCGGGTCGCCGTCCTCGGTCATGACGGTGATCTTGAGGTCATAGGCGGGCGGCAGGGCGATCGTCACCGGCTCATCGTCGGTAAACAGAGGGCCGACCACCGTCCACTTGTCCTTGGCGAAGCGCTGGACGGCCACCATCGCCGACTCGGTGGCGAGTGTGTCGACGCGGAACTCGCCCTCGGCGTCGGTCACAACGGGAGGCTTCAAAACAGTGAACTCCTTGAACGTGTGGACACTCCCCGCGCGGACCTCGATCCCGCGCAGAGGAGCCCCCTCGTGATCGGTCACCACGCCTCGCACCCTGTGTCCCTCGAGCAGCACGAGGTCGCCGATGTTTTTTTCTCCGCCCCGTCCCGTTCCAAAGGGCCCGCAAGGCAGTGTGGCAAAGTCGTTGTGGTCGACAACGACGAGCGCGAGACCGAGAGGCACACCCTCGAGCCGGAAGGTACCGTCAGCGCCCGTTCGGGTCGTCGGCAGGGGCAGCTTGTCGAAGAGGTCGTAAAAAGCGGGCGGTGGTTCGACGACGAGGCCCGAATAGCCGCGGCCGGCGTCGACGAGAAACGATCCACCCCGGACGAAATCCTGCCACCCGGTCATGAGAACGATCGGCGGAAGGTTGGTGGCCCGGATCCGCGCGCCGCGCACAGGTTCGCCCGCCTCGTCGACCACCTTGCCGCAAAAGACCACATAGGGAGGCAGGACAACGTCACCGAGATCGGCCGTCTCCCCGGGGGCGGGCAGGATGTCGACGCCGCGCGCAAACGACCGCGGGCCGCCGGCGTCGGCCCACAAGGCATAAAAAGAGCGCGGATAGACCCCTGAAAAAAAGAAGGTCCCGTCTTCGGCCGTGCGTGTCGACGCCTCCTTGAGCGTGAAATCGGAGGGGCCGTCTCTGTTGAGATCGCCCAAGTGCCTGAGGAGGTCGAAGAGATCGGCGCCGACGATTCCGATCGATGTGTGCGGAACAGGTGTCCCGTCAGATTCCACCAGACGGCCTTTGATCCCACCCAGGGCTCGGGCGAAGGATTCGGGCATCGCGTCGTCTGCGGCGGTGTTTTCGGGCATGAGCGGTACGCGGTCTGCTTTGGCGGCGGGAGGTTCTTCGCCTGGTACGGTCTGCTCCCTGCGATCTTGGTCGACCTGGCCGAGTGGTGCGGACTGGTTGTTTTTCTTTTCACCGTCGGGAAGCAGAATGGTGTAGGCGAGGCCGAGAAGGACGATCAGGGTGGCGGCCACAAGAATTTTCGTTTTCACGCTCATGGCGAGGGCTCCGAAGAGGACTGAAGCGGCGGCTGTTCCCGTCGAGATCGTTGCGGTCTTTATGCCGACCACGGGCGCGAGGGCGAGGCACCACGCTTTTCGACCGCCCTCATAAGAGGCGTCGAGGCGGCGGCGCATCCGCTCGAGGCCGCGCTGGATGCGCGTCTTGACCGTTTCGACGGGGACATCAAGATGGCGGGCGATCTGGCGCGGCGGCATGTCGTCGTAGTAGCGAAAAAGAATCGTCGAACGGTAAGGCTCTTCGAGCGCGTTGACCGCGTCGACCACCTTGCGCCGGGCGGTTTCGCGTTCCACCATCTCCTCGGGGGAGCGGACCGGCTCGGTTGAGGGCGCCGCCCGCGCTTTGCGCGCGGCGCGGCTCTCGGTGCGCAGCCTCTTGAGAGAGAGGTTCCTCACCGTGCCGGCAAACCATGCGCGGGGCGACTTCCGGCTGGGCTCCGATTTCTGGAGTGCGGCGAGCCACGCCTCTTGAACCACATCGTCGGCGAGGTGCTCGTCGTGGATCAGGCTGCGCGCCAGGGCGCGCACGAAATCGGCGTGCGACAGGAGGAGTTCGGGATTGCGTGCGTATGGTGCGTCTGTCACTGTCCTGTTCCGGCCGGGGGTCGTTCTCGACGATCCCCGTGTTGATAAAAAGGACGGAAGAACCCGGTGCCTTCCCTAACGTCCCTTGCTTTCATCAACACCATGTACCCGCTCGCCGGGAAATGGACTCATGGTTTTTTGAGAAATCGAGAAAGTCGCGCCCGACCGTGTCGACAGCGTTATCCAATCATGACGCAGAGGGCCGTCTCTATTCCCTCCTCGACAGTCACGGTCAACTCCTCCTCGCCGCGGCCCGATGAGCGAATACGAAAACGCGTCTCTCCGTATTCGACGGAGTGGACTCGAAAGAGCCCTTCCGAGATCTTTTCCGTATCCGCGTCGATCGATCCCTTGCCGGGAATGACCGTCGTGATAGAAGCGTTCTCGATGGGACTCCCATTTCGGTCGGTCACCTCAAAGAGGATCGAACCGCCCGGTTTGAGAGTGATCTCCACTCTGTCGGCCGTACCGTCCTTCCTGACCGTGAACCGCTGGGGGGCGCAAACGAATCCTCGGAGCTGGGCCCAGACCTCGTAATCACCGGGGGGCAGGTTCTGGATCTCGAAGGCGCTGAAGCTGAAGGCCTTGACGCTCCAGTGGGAGCCGAAGCGATCACCCGCCGGCGACGCGACGACCCAGGGATAATCGGAATCGGGATGAGGATCTCCCTCGACCTCGATCCAACCGCAGACCTTGCCCGGAGAGATGGAGAGAAGGATCTCCTTCTTCTCGCCCTTTGCGAGAATGACCTCACCTGTGGGCGACCGGCTTATTTCACCGCTCTTGGACACCGTCGTCTCGTACGTCCCGGGATTGAGATTGTGAACCGCAAAGCGACCGGAGCTGTCAGTGCTGATACGAACGGTAAACGGTTGATAGCCCTCCTTACGGCAATGTCTGATATTGCTGACCACAACTCTGCAGCCCGAGAGCGGGTTTCCCTCGGGGCCCCTGACCTCGCCCGCCAGAATTGCCGCGTCCTTCACCGGAACAAAATCGATGGTCGCCGCCTGACCGGGTTCGATCTGCTCCATCTTGAGCCAGTGAGCGGGGCGGGTTATCTGAAAACGATCGGCGGGCGGCACCGTCTCGGTCCCGGCGCTCCCTTTGGGCCATGTGGTGGCGTGCACCGCATAATGTCCCGGCTTCAATCCGTCGAGGAAATAAACTCCCTCGTCGTTGGTTTTGACTCTCTTGTCGAAATCGTGCTCCCTGGAAAAGACCTCGAGCGCCCTGCCCGACAGGGGCTGATGATCCGCATCGAGCACTTTGCCCGAAAGGGAACAGGGCTCGATGCGCTCAGTGTCTGCATCCTCCTCCGACGGATCTTCCCACCCACGCTTGGCCGGTTGTTGCTCGACCGGAGTTTCCGGCAGCGGATCGACACCGGTGTCGACACCGAGCCGGGCGAGCGTGCCCAGAATGGTCGTGTACCCCTCCTCGAAACCGGGCTGGGCGAGGGCGATCTTGCGCTCCTTGTCTATTACGTAGTGCAGAGGCACACAGCAGGCCTTGTATGCTCCCCAGGCGACCTGGCCCGCCTCGTCGCTCGAATCGAGCACGGTGCGGAAGGTGAAGCCGTTCTCCTTCATGAAGTCGAGCGCCAACCCGGCGTCGTCGGACGAATTGAAACCGAGAACCACCACGTCCTGGTCAGCATACTTGTCGGCGATCGCGGCGATGTGAGGACCTTCCTCACGACAGGCAGGTCATCCGATCCTCCAGAACATGAGCCAGATGATCTTTCCCTTGTAGTCGGCGAGAGCGAGCGGTTTGCCCTCTGCGTCGTCGAGAGTGAAATCGGCGGCTGTGTCCCCCACCTGAAGAATCATCTCCTGCACCGTCGGAACGCGCCGCTCCTCGAAACCGTCAGGCGGCGTCCACGCGAAGAGATCTTCGGCCAGTTCCGAGTCGACGGTGATGCGTGACCAGACCTCGGTCGTCGTCTGGGGATTGGCCACCACGAGATCGCCAAAAAGCTTACGCGGCAGAAAGTCCTTCTTCGAAAGCCAGATGGTGCGCACCCGCTGCCCTTCCATCATGCTCACCCTGAGCTTGTGGCACGGCTCGCCGTCGATCTCCTCCTCGCCGATCAGCTCGATCTCGTCGAGATAAGCCATGACCGACTCATCGCCGCCGAAGAAGGCGTTGGCATTGAAGACCGGCATGCACACCTCGGGCAGGAGATTGAGCTGGTGGCTGATCGACATCCCCCTGATGGCGCGGTCCTTGGTGTAGATGTCGGTCTCATTCTTGATGGCGTCCGAGTACTGCGAGAAGAAGGTCGTGCCCAGGGGCCACCTCTTCCAGCAGAATTTACTGTCGCAGACGAGCACCCCGGCGAGCGTGTCGTTGCGGTCGATGATCTCGACGCGGTAGAGATCGGGTTTTTTCAAGAAGTAGCGGATCGTGCAGTCGCCGATCGTTTCTCCGCCGGCGGTCCAGAGGTACTTGCTGTCGAGGGTGAGTGTTTGCATCGCGTCGAGAGCGTCGGTGAAGCGCTGGTAGAGCTCGCCTCCGGTCAGCTCCGGTTCGTCGCCGGGAGCGGCCGGAGCCTGCGGCGCGGCGCACAGGGTCAAGGCGAAGAGGGTTAGAAAAAGTCGCTTCTTCATCGGATCCCCCAAGGTTCGAAAAACGGTTTTCTTGTGCAGATTTCCCAGGCACAGAAGATTATAAGGGACTTGGACGGCCGGCGCACAGAAAGATTCCCCACCTTCTCGCCGCGCGGTGAAGATCAACTTCACAATTGACTTGCCCCGACTCCCCATGTAAACAAGATGCTTCGCCCCGCGGGAAAATGCGGTCTGCGAAAATCCGGATTCCAATTTTCAGACGCACACAGCGACAGAGAAGGAGAAACTCAATGGACCTGGGCCTGGAAGGAAAAAGCGCCATCGTCACCGGCGGCAGCCGCGGGATCGGCACCTCGGTGGCGCTCACCCTCGCCAAGGAGGGGTGCAATGTGGCCATCAACTATCGTAAAAGCGACGCCGAAGCCAAGGCGGTGGCCGAGAAGATCAACGCCATGGGCCGCAAGGGCCTCGCCGTCAAGGCCGACGTGTCGAGCTTCGACGACGCCGAGAAGATGGTGGCCACCGTGGTCGAAGAATTCGGCAGCCTCGAGATCCTGGTCTGCAACGCGGGGATCACCTGGGACGGCGTGATCTGGAAGATGACCGAGAAGCAGTGGGACGCGGTGATCAACATCAACCTCAAGGGTTATTTCAACTACAACCGCGCCGTGGCGAGCGTTTTCATGGAGCGCAAGTACGGCAAGATCGTCAACGTCTCCTCCATCAACGGCCTGCGCGGCAAGTTCGGCCAGTCGAACTACGCGGCGTCTAAGGGGGGCGAGATCGCCATGTCGAAGGCGCTCGCCAAGGAGCTCGGCAAGTTCAACGTCAACGTGAACGTCGTCGCTCCCGGCATGGTGATGACCGAGATGGCCGAGAGCATTCCGGCCGAGTTTCTCAACAAGGCCGTCGACGAGACGGTGCTCGGCCGCATCGCGTCGCCCGAGGATTGCGCCGACGTGATCGCCTTTCTCTGCTCCGACCGCTCGCGCCACGTGACGGGCGAGATCATCAAGGTCGACGGCGGGCAGTACATCTAAATTGAACTTCAACCCAGATCGGGAGATTTAAAGATGACACGAGTTGGAGTAATGGGAATCGGCCACGGCCTCTTCGGACGGCGGAGCGACGCCACCGTGCAGGAGCTCGCCTTCGAAGCGTTCCGCGACGCGCTCGCCGACGCCAAGATCGAGAGGGACATGATCGACGCCTCGGTGATCGGCTCTGTTCCCGAATATCACAAGCAGCGCTCCCTGCCCGGCGTGGTGCAGGAGTATCTCGGCCTCAACCCGAAACCGACGTGGCTCACCGAGGTGGCCTGCTCCTCGGGAAGCGCCGCAATGCGCACGGCGTGGATGTCGATCAAGTCGGGCGTGCACAAGGTGGTGGCCGTGATCGGCGCGCAGAAGATGACCGAGCTCACCACGCCCGAAATCCTGGCCCTCATGGGCCGCGTGGGCGAGGTGCAGTGGGAGTCGGGATTCGGCACGACCTTTCCCGCCTACTACGCCATGTTCGCCCAGCGCCACATGCACGAGTTCGGCACCACCCACGAGCAGATGCTCGGCTGCGCCATCAAGAACCACTACTACGGCGCGCGCAACAAGAACGCCCTCTTCCAGAAGGAGATCACCCTCGAGAAGGCGCTCGCTTCGGACGACGTGTCGACGCCGCTCAAGGTCTATGACTGCTGCGCCAACGCCGACGGCGCCGCCTGCGTGATCCTCGCTGCCGAGGAGGTCGTCAAGGAGATGACCGAAAAACCGGTCTGGCTCGACGGACTCGGTTGCGCCACGGCGAGCATGTCGGTGCTGCGGCGGCCCAATCTGGTCGGTCTGCCGAGCGCCACTGACGCGGCGGGCGAGGCCTACAAGATGGCGGGCGTCACCGCCAAGGAGATCAAGGTCGCCGAGGTGCACGACTGTTTCACCATTGCCGAGCTCATGGCTTACGAGGATCTCGGCTTCTGCGAGAAGGGCGAGGGCGGCGCTTACATCGGCGACAAGGCCGCCTACATCGGCGGCGGCGGCGTGGCGGTCAACGTCGACGGCGGACTCAAGGCCAAGGGGCACCCCATCGGCTCGACCGGTATTTCGCAGGCGGTGGAAATCATCAAACAACTCAGGGGCGACTGCGGCGAACGCCAGGTGCCCGACGCGGACGTGGGCCTCACCCACAACGTGGGCGGCATCGGTCAGTACTGCTTCGTCCATGTCTATAGGAGGGACTAACCATGTTTCAGTGGTTCGGAAAAGTCAACTTCACGCCCTTCACCAAGGTCACCGAGTTCGCCCAGCACTTGAAAGACGGCCGCCTCATGGGATCCAAGTGCACCAAGTGCGGCGCCACCTCCTTTCCGCCGCGCGCCGACTGCGGCACGTGCATGAGCGGCGACTTCGAGTTCATCGAGTACAGCGGCCGCGGCACGCTGCAGACATACACCCGCATCGACGCGGCCCCCACCGGCTTTGACGATGTCGTTCCCTACACGCTCGGCGTGGTCGATCTCGCCGAGGGCGGCCGGCTCCTCGCCTGGATGGGCGAGTCGATCGCCGCCGACGAGATCAAGATGGACATGGAGCTCCAGGTGGTCCCCCAGATCTTCGACGAGTCGGAAGAGATCAAGGTCTACTACTCGATCGAAAAACCGGGCACCACGTGGCACAAGGGCGACTCGGCGCGGTAGAAGGCTCTCGTCCTTGGAAATTGCAAAGGGGGGGCTCAGGTCGGAGGGGGTGAGGCTTTTTGCGCCTCCACATCCTGTCCTGCGGACAGGCTGAAGTCGGCTGCAAAAAGCCTCACCCCCTCCGACCTGAGCCCCCACCTTTGCGTATTCCAAGGTCGACAGGCTCTAAGAAATTTCTAGCGTGCCGCTTCCAGGAGAAGCGTTTCGGTCGTCGGCCAGGAGATGCAGGCGTCGGTGATCGAGACGCCGTACTTCAGCGCGCACCGATCGCCGTTGAATTTCTGGTTTCCTTCGAAGAGGTTGCTTTCGAGCATCATTCCCACGATGGCGTCGTTTCCGCCGAGACGCTGATCGAGCACGCTCCGCCAAACGTTCGGCTGCCCCTGGTACATCTTCATCGAGTTGGCGTGGGAACAGTCGATCACGATCGCCTGGGGGAGTCCCTTCTCGATCAGTTTCAATCGTGCTTCCTCGATGCTGATCGGGTCGTAGTTGGGCCGTTCACCGCCGCGCAGCACGAGATGACCGAGCTCGTTGCCCCTTGTTTTGACCACGCAGGTGCGGCCCGAACGGTCGATGCCGAGAAAGCTCTGGGGCGCGCGGGCGGCGAGCATGGCGTTGACCGGGGTGCAGAGATTTCCGTCGGTGCCGTTCTTGAATCCCACCGGCATGGAGAGGCCGCTCGCCATCTGGCGGTGGGTCTGGGACTCGGTGGTGCGCGCGCCGATCGACGCCCAGCTCACCAGGTCGGCCACGTACTGGGGCGTGATCGGTTCGAGCATCTCCGTGGCGGCGGGCAGACCCATCTCGTTGATTTTGAGCAGAATCGAACGGGCTTTCCGGAGCCCCTCCTCGATCTTGCAGGTCCCGTCGAGATCGGGATCGTTGATCAATCCCTTCCAGCCCGTGGTGGTGCGCGGTTTTTCGAAGTAGACGCGCATGGCGATAAAAAAAGAATCCCCCACCTTGCGGCGGAGCTCGACGAGGCGCGCCGCGTACTCGAGCGCCGCCTCTTCGTTGTCGATCGAGCAGGGGCCGGCGATCACGAGAAGCCTTTTGTCGTCTTTCGAAATTATCCGGCCGATCGTTTCCCGTGCCGACAGGACCGTGGCGCGCGCTTTCTGGCTGAGGGGCAGATCGCGGGTGAGGAGGTCGGGCGCCACGAGGGGCAGGTAATCGTCGACGCGTAGGTCTGATGTCTTTTTTATTTTCTCTGGCTTCACGGTACGGGCCCTCAAAAAAAGAAAACCGCAAAGACTCACTCTCGCGGTCTGCGCGGCTCTAAGTGTTCGACTGATCGGGTCAGGTTCTAGCGCACGCCACGCCGGCCGGGACTCTTTCGATGGTCCCAGTAATAATCGGTATAT
>Ga0180429_10003891_pt1 | contig 12048 bp, 10 predicted proteins | sample SS_ome_FD_132428 | JGI IMG/M metagenome (GOLD analysis project Ga0180429, IMG submission 132428) | Hypersaline lake sediment archaeal communities from the Salton Sea, California, USA - SS_1_S_1 metaG | ecosystem: Environmental > Aquatic > Non-marine Saline and Alkaline > Hypersaline > Sediment ... | reverse complement strand
TCGATGACGGCGTCGACCTCGGACTCGAACGCCCCCTCGTCGCGGAAGGCGCGCGGGTCCAGGGCCAGGAAGAAGTGGCCGATGCGATAGGGATCGTCCGGCGCCAGCGTGCGGTCGCGAACCGGCGAGAACGAGCCGCCGGCCAGGGCGCCGGCCAGAATCTGCGCCATCACGCCCAGGCCGTACCCCTTGTGCCCGCCCAGGGCCATGTCGCCGCCCACCGGGTTGAGCCCGCCCTCGGTGGCTCCCTGCAGAATGGCGAAGGCGTCGCCGGAGTCGGTGACCGCCCGCCCGTCGCCGTCGATCACCCAGCCCGGGGGAATCGGCCGCGAGTAGAAGTTGTACACCTTGACCTTGTTGAGAGCCGCGGCCGAGGTGGCGAAGTCGAGGAGGAAGGGCGGGTTGTGCCCGGCCGGCGCGGCAAAGGCGATGGGGTTGGTGCCCAGCACGGGCACGGCGCCCCGCGTGGGCACCACCGACTGGGTGACGGCGGTGCTGGTCACCAGGGCGACGCAGCCGCGCTCGGCCGCCCGCCGCGCGTACACCCCGGCGGCGCCGAAGTGGTGGGAGTTCTGGGCGGTGACCACGCCGACGCCGCTCTCCAGCGCGATGTCGGCGGCCAGCTCGATGCCCATGTGCGCCACCGGGTGGCCCAGTCCGGCGCCGCCGTCGAGACGGGCCAGCACGGGCGTGCGGGTCAGCACCCGGGGCCGGGCCGCCATGTTCAGCCGCCCGGCCGCCTTCATGTCCTCGTACATCATCAGCATGGACAGGCCGTGCGAATCAATGCCGCACAGGTCGGCCTCGGTCATGGCCGCCGCCGTGATCTCCACCTGCTCCGGCCCCATGCCCCAGGCGCCCAGGATGACGGAGATCTGGGCTCGCACCTGGTCGGCCGGGCGCCGGGGCGCGTCGCCGGTGCGGTCTTCCCCCGGCTGCTCAGCTGGCGTCATGGATCGCGTCCGCCGCCTGGATGAGCGCCTGGATGAAGCCCACGGCGTGGGCCCGGCCCCGGTGGTGCCAGGGGCTGTCGCCCACGGTGGCCGGCACGTGGTCGGTGATCAGGAAGCCGTCGAAGTCGAGCTCGCGCAGCCGCCGCACCGCGGCAAAGGTGTCCACCTGCCCCTCGTCGATGAAGCACTCGTGGAAGCAGTCGGCCTCGCCGCGCACGTCGCGGAAGTGGATGTAGTAGACCTTCTTCTGCGGCACGAAGTACTCGAAGCCGCGCATGACGCTGTCGTGGCCGCCCATCTCCGACCAGCAGCCCATGCAGAAGTCGAGGCCGTGGTGCGGGCTGTCAAAGGTGTCCATGCCCCGCCGGAACCCCTCGAAGCTGCTGAAGATGCGGGCCACGCCGCCCAGGCTCGGCACGGGCGGGTCGTCGGGGTGCAGGGCCAGGCGCACGTCGGCCTCCTCGGCCACGGGCAGGATGCGCTCGAGGTAGTACGCGTAGTTGTCCCAGATTTCCTCGGCGTCGTACACGCGGCCGTGGCTCAGGGGGGCGTCGGCGTGGGCCGCGCCGTCAAAGCGGGTGGCCTCGGCGCCGCCGCGCAGTTGGGCCGGCGGCTGGGTGCGCCACACGCTGTTGGGCATCCAGTGGTACCCCAGAATGGGGATGCCGGCCTTGCCCATGTTGCGGATGGTGGCCGCCATGTGCTCGATCTGCTCGTCGCGGCCGGGCTGCCCCAGCATGACCTTGTCGTAGAAGGCGACGGGCACATTCTCCAGGGCCATGAGGCGCAGGTCGTGGGACCGGGCCCGGGCCACCAGGCCGGCAAGGTCGTCGTACTCCCACTGGGCCTCGCCCGGCAGCCTGGCCGTGTTCATGAGGAAATCATCGCAGCCCATCTGCTTGATGAACTGGCACATCTCATCGGTCAACTCGTTGAACTGGCCGAGCGCAGCGCGCATGGGCAAGGTCATGGGGCTCCTTTCATTGTCGGCGTCGCAGCAGATTCGAAGCAAAGTGCGCCCTCAAAGCAAGAGGTGAAGGCTGCGCAGTTCCAGCCAGAGCCCGATTCCGGCCATGCGCTCCAGCCGTTGGCATCCGGCCCTGCTTGCCCACTTTCCTCAACACCATACTGTATACGCCAACTCGTCTCACAGCCGGGAGGCACCCATGCGGCCCGCGGCGCCCCAGACCCTCAAGTTCCTCTTCCTGGACTCGCACACCATCGAGTACGCGCGCGGGTTCACCAGGCAATACGGCAGCGCGACGAAACTCCAGCAGAACCCCGTGCTGCGCCCGGTGAAGCCCCACGAGTTCCGCCGGATTCACCTGTATGGCACAGCTCTGTGGGACGACGAGGCGTCGCAGTTCAAGCTCTGGTACTCCACGCACTCCTACGCCAGCGAGGCGGCGTCCTACCTGTGCTATGCCACGTCCGAAGACGGCCTGGTCTGGGACCGGCCCGAGCTGGACGCAGTGCCGGGCACCAACATCGTGCTGGACAGCGACCGGTACACGCACGGGCCGTCGGTGCTGCGCGATGCGGCGGAAGTGGACCCCAGCCGGCGATACAAGCTGTTGATGCGGCCGCGCTCCGCCTCGGGCATCCACGGCATTGTGGCCATGGTGTCCGCCGACGGCATCCACTGGCGCGCCCAGCAGGACGAGCCGGTGATCGCCGCTCCCAGCGATTCGCACATAGGGCTGTACCGCGACCGGCAGACAGGGCTGTACCGCGCCTCCTGTCGGGCCCGCTCAGCGGACCGCCGCGTCTGGCTCTGCGAGAGCGCCGACTTCCGCGAGTGGACTCGTCCGGCGCTCATCGTGGAGCCCGATGGGGACGACAGCCCCCAGACGCAGATCTACGGCATGCAGATGTCTCCCTACGGGAGCTACGTGCTGGGCTGGCTGTCCATGTACCGCACGCTGGAGGAGGACATGGGCTGGTCCAAGATGGAGGGCACCATGGACTGCCAGCTCGCGTACAGCCGCGATGGCCACTGCTGGCACCGGGGCGGCCGCGACAGCCGGTTGATTCCCGTTGGCGAACCCGGGGCGTGGGATGCCGGAGGCGTCATCCCCTCAACGGCCCCGGTGTATCTCCCCGAAGAGATCCGCTTCTACTACTCGGGGATGCCCTGGAGCCACAACCACGGACAGGATGACGAGAGCCTGACGGAGTGCATGGGCGCAGCCTCGCTGCGGCCCGATGGGTTCGTGGGGCTGCGGGCGGGCAGCGGCGGAGGGGAGATCCTGACCCGGCCCTTTGCCGCGCATGGCCCCGACATCCGCGTCAACGCCGACGCCCGTGGCGGCGAGATCAGGATCGAGGTGTGCGACGCGGCGGGGCAGGCGATCGACGGGCTCGGGGCTGAGGACTGCCTCCCCCTGACGGGTGACGGCGTCTCTCAGGAGGTGAGCTGGAAGCGGGAGGCGGCTGCCGGAGCCATGGTGCGCCGACCCATACGCCTGAGGATCCTGGCCAGGCGAGCCGAGCTCTACTCCGTGTCACTGCCGAACGGCAGCCAGTCCCAGGCGTACTGGGACTTCCGCGAGATCGGCTGCCTGAAGCCGATGCTCGACCTGGAGGACTGACCGCCCCAGGGGACCTGGCGCGGTAAGACTCGCTGCGTCGGCCAGCCTGGGCGATGGTCCCGCTCTCGTCCACGGAGATCAGCCAGTGGTCCTCGGTCGGCTCAGCCGGTCAAGCATGGGCCTTGCCGGGAAGGGCGTGCCGGGCCAGCCAGGGCCGCAGGCCCGGAGCGGTCAGCGGCGCGTCGTGACCGCCGCCGGCCAGGATCTCGAAGGTCGCGGGGGCGTCCGGCGGGAGCGCGCCACGGAGCCGCTCAGTGTGGGCCACGGGGATGAGCAGGTCGTCATCGCCGTGGGCCACGTACAGCGGCATGGCCAGGCGGTGGGCGTGGCGCAGCACGCCGTGCGCCTCATACGCCGGGGCACAGCACGCTGGCGGCCCCCCGTACCCCGCCTCCAGGGCCGCGGCAATCTCGGCCTGGGGCCATTCGGTCTGCCCCGCCAGAGACCCGTGGAGCTGCGCCAGGTCGGTGGCTGCGCAGAGAGCTGCCACGGCCTGGAAGTCCTCGGGATGGCGGATGGCGTGGATCAGGGCGCTGGCGCCCCCCATGGACCCGCCCAGCAGCACCAGGCGCCGGGCACCACAGTCGCGGCGCAGCCACCGGACCAGCCCGTGCAGGTCGGCCACGGCCCGCGCATGCATCCAGGCATTGCCGTGGAGATGGGGCGTGAGAACGCCCAGCCCCTGTGCCAGGATCCACTTGAGCCAGTGGGTGCGGATGTCGTCACGCGTGAAGAGCTGGTCACCGGTGCTGCCGTGGCCGTGGAGCACCACGACCCACGAGGCACCGCGGTCGGGCGGCCGGTACAGGGCCCAGTCGGAGCCGTCGCCGTCGCAGCACTGGAAGTCCAGACGCCGGGTCCCGGGCACGGCCCGGGGGTGGTCCCACGGCTCGTCGGCGTGCGCCGTCAAGTCATCCACAGGGCAGGTCATCCAGCGGGCAGGTTATCCATCGCGACTCCTCCAGCGGAGCGCGGAAGGGGGAGGCATGGGCCCTCAGGGGGACACTGGTCGCCGGCCCTGGCGGGGCAATCTCTCGAGCGACCTCAAGGCGCTGCCGGAGGGGCAGGCGAGTCCCGTTCTGCGACCTTTCTCGAGGGCAATGATAGCAGGATGCAACTCCCCATGCACGAGCTGAACCGGAGCGGGGGGGGGCGGCAGGTCAGCTCGACAGGCCTGAGGCGGGGAGCGGATGTCCTGGTGGGGATGGGTACGGGGGGCGGCAGGGCCTGGAGTCCGGCGCTGAACCGGTCGTCAGGCCCTGCGCGGTGCTCAGGAGCCCGCTTTGTACACCACGGCGGGCTCCCCGGCCGGCCCGATCTGCCCGCGCACCAGCTCGAGCAGCGTACTGGCGGGGATAGGCTTCTCCGCCATGGCATCGACGGGCAGCCATCCCGGTGTGGGCACGATGTCATACGGGGACTTCTGGTTCACGCCCGAGACCACGACGATGGGTATGTCGCCCGTCTTGGCGTCCTTCTTGAGTTCCTGGGCGGCGAGCATGCCGTCGCTGTCCGTTTCCATCATGAGATCGAGGATGATCAGATCGGGATGGGTCTCCCTGGCGGACGCCAGGCACTCCGCGCCGCTCCGGGCCGTGGAGACGTCGTATCCCTCGTTCTCGAGCACTATTCTGGCGCTCTCCACCACATCCGCGTCGTCATCGACGACGAGTATCCCCTTCTTGCCAGCCATTGCGCCATTCCTCCTGTCAAGCGCTGGGTTTTCTTGCACCCGGCACGACCCGCTGCAATGCGGTTCCGGGCGCGCCCACTGAATGGCGCAGCGACTATTGTGCCAGGCCGCACGCGGTCGCCGCGCCCAAGCCGGACACGTCCCCAGCCGCCGCCGGGCATTGCTTGACAACGCCTGCGTCTGGGACCACTAGGTGCGGAGACCAGCAGCTGACCGGGAAGGCCGGGCAGGGCGGACGAGGCGAACCTGTTTGCCCTGGACCACCTGCGGAAGGTGGGCCGGGACATCGATCTGAAGGTCTGAGAGACATGGATATCGAGCACACGCCGCAGCTGTTCGTCGACGACCACCTGGTAGACAACCGCTGGGGGGTGGAATACCAGACCGAGGCGGTGACGCGGGTGTTCCACGCCCCGGTCAAGCACGAGGGCAATCCCGTCATCGCCGGGCACGGCGGGTATGTCAACGCGGTGCGCGACGATGAGGCCGGGCTCTTTCGCATGTGGTACCAGGAGTATTGGGACCAGAGCCTGGAGCCCCGGAAGTACACCTACGGCGTGGCGTACGCCGAGTCGGAGGACGGGGTGACGTGGCGTCTGCCCCGCATCGGCCGCCACTCATTCAAGGGGACGGTGGACAACAACATCGTCCTGCTGGGGCCCGAGGCCGGACGGGCCGAGTGCCCGTGGCTGATGGATCTGCCCGAGGAGCACCGGCGGGGGTACCGGTATGTGCTCCTCTACTTGACCGATACGCCCAACGGCGCCCGCCTAATAGGCTCCCAGGACGGCATAACCTGGGACGCGGGGCGCGAGGTGGTGATTGCGCCGGGCTTTGTCCCCGACACGCTGGGGAGCATCGTGTGGGACCCGCGCACGGCGCGGTTCACGTGGTTCACGCGGGCCACCGACATCTATCGGGAGCGCGGGCAGCGCCGGAAGGTGGCGCGCCTGCAGCACGACCGGCTGTGGGACAGGTGGCCCATCTGCACCGAGAACATCGCGCTGCCCGACCAGCTCGACGCCCGGACCGGCCACCACTACTTCTACGGTATGCCGGTGCGCCTGTATGGTGGCGTGTACTGGGGCTTCCTGTGGCCCTACCGGGCGGGGGAGGACATCTACACGGCCCTGGCCTTCAGCCGCGACGGCCGGGACTTCCAGCGACCGGCCGACCGGCCGCGCCTGTTGGACGTGGGCCCCGAAGGAAGCTGGGACGCGGGCATGGTGCTGGCCACACCCGGCTGGGTTGAGGTGGGCGACGAGTGGTGGATCTACTACTCCGGCACGAGCGGGCCCCACAAAGAGCACGAGCCCGTACCCGGCATCGGCCTGGCCCGGCTGCGCAAGGAGGGCTTCGCCTCGCTGCGCAGCCCGGCCGGTGGCGGTTTTGTGGTGACGCGCGTATTTGGCTGCCCGGGCGGGCGGCTGTCGGTCAACGCCGATGCGGCGGGCGGCCAGGTGCGCGTCCGGGTGACCGACCACAAGCGGCAGCCCGTGGGCCGCTGGGGCGAATCGAGCCAGTTGGTGACCGGCGACAGCGTGCGCCACGAGGTGACGTGGGACGGAGTCGGGTCCTGTCTGCCGGCCGGCCAGGAGATGCGCCTGGAGTTCGAGATGGCGGGCCGCGTCGATCTGTACAGCTTCTGCTTCGCGCCGGAAGGTGTGTGAAAGGGCCGCAGCGCCGGCCTCCCTGTTGCCATTGTTCATGTCGCGGGCCCACTATCACGGCGGATTGCGACGACCACCTGACAGGGGGCCGAGACTCAGGTTGAATCAACACGCACTGGATGTACTGGAGTACGAGAGCGTCAGAGAACTGCTGCTCGAACGGGCCGCCTCCGGCCTGGGGGCCGGACTGGCGCGGCAGATCGAGCCCCTGACCGACCGGGAGCGCATTGAACACCTGCTGGCCGAGACCGGCGAGCTCAAGCGTCTGCTGGAGCCCCGCCGCAGCCTGCCCATGGGCGGTCTGCACGACCTGACGCCGCTGATGGACCGGCTCGAGGCGGGTGAGGAGATCCTCACCATCGAGGAGATCCTCCACGTCGGCGAGACGCTGGCGGCCTGTCGCAGCATCAAGGGGTACTTCTCGGAGGTGGATGAGAGCTACCCGCACCTGTCCAGTCTCGATCGCGATATCGCCACCTATCCGGAACTCGAGGGCCGCCTCCGCAAGACCTTTGGCGACGGCGCTTCCATCCTGAACCAGGCCACGCCCGAGCTCAACGCCATCCGCAAGCAGATACGGCTGCTGCGGACGCGCATCCAGGGCAAGCTCCAGTCGGTCCTGCGCTCCGGCGGCGTGAGTCCCTACCTGGAAGACACGGGCATTCGGGAGCGCGGGGGGCGGCCCGTCATCGCCATCAAGGCGGGGCACGCGTCCCGCGTGGCGGGCCGGCGGCGCGGGAAGTCCGACAGCGGCAGCACGGTGTTTCTGGAACCCGAGGGCGTGTGCGAGTTCGGCGACGAACTCGAGGCGGCGCGGAACCACGAGAAGGAGGAGATGGCGCACATACTGCGCCAGTTGACCCGCCTGATCGCCGACAGCGTCGAGTCGCTGCGCCGCACTCTGGCGGTGTTGGCCCACATCGACCTGACCTTTGCCAAGGTGCGCCTGAGCCGCGACTTCGAGATGGAGCCGCCGGCCCTCAACAGCGAGGGCGTCGTCCGGCTGGAGCGGGCCCGGCACCCGCTCCTGCTGGCCCTGCACCAGCCGCGCCCCGGCGAGACCGCCGGCGCCCCGGTGGTGCCCATCGACGTGCGTCTGGGCGACGACTTCCACACCCTGGTGATCACCGGCCCCAACACCGGGGGCAAGACCATCACGCTCAAGACCATCGGCCTGCTGTGTCTCATGGCTCAGTCCGGCCTGCACATCCCCGTGGAGCGGGGCTCCACGGTGCCCGTGTTCGAGCACATCGCCGCCGACATCGGCGACGAGCAGAGCATCGAGCAGAGCCTGAGCACCTTCTCCAGCCACCTGCGCAACATCGCCGCCATGCTGGCGCGTGCCGGCAGGAACAGCCTGATCCTGCTGGACGAGCTGGGCGGCGGCACGGATCCGGCCGAGGGGGCGGCCCTGGCCAGCGCCATCCTGCACTTCCTCCACGCCCGGGGCGCGCGCACCGCGGTGACGACGCACATAAGCCAGCTCAAGACTCTGGCCTACACGCTGCCGGGGGTGGAGAACGCGTCCATCGCCTTTGATGTGGAGACCCTGGAGCCGACGCACGAGCTGTTGACCGGCACGCCGGGCAACAGCAACGCCCTGGTTATCGCCCGGCGTCTGGGCCTGCCGGAGGAGGTGATCACCCACGCCCTGGGGCAGGCCCGCGACCAGAACGGCAATGCCATCGACCTGGTGGACCAGCTCCAGGAGGCCCGCAAGGCGGCGGCAGCCGATCGCGAGCAGGCGCGCGCCAGCCGCGAGTCCGCCCAGCGTCTCGAGGACGAGTGGCGCCGCAAACTGGAGAAACTGGAGGACATCGAGGTAATCACCGGTGAAGAGGAGCCCCGATAGGGCGGGAAGCGGGCGGGCACATCGTCGCCCCCCGGCGTCACTCCATCTCGACCGCCGGGTCGGCCGGGTCTACGGTCGCGGCGGCGGCCGCGCTTGCGGCGGCGGGGCCGGCGCGCCGATATTGCACCCGGTAGCGACCCGAACCAGGGAGGTGGGCACATGGCGGTTCAAGTCTGTTCAGTCTGCGATTTCGAGTACGACGAAGCGGCGGGCATTCCCGAGGCGGGGATCGCGCCCGGGACCAGGATGGCGGACCTGCCCGACGACTGGGAGTGCCCGGTCTGCGGGGCGTCCGCAGACGAATTCGAGGCGCAGGGCGGTGCCGCCGAGGAGGCGGCGCCCGCGGCAGAGGCGCCCGCGGCGGACCCCGCTGAGACGAGCGGCTCTTCCGCGGCGGAACTCGCGGCCCTGTTCGCCAACCTGGCCAAGGGGTGCGAGAAACAGTTCCGGGAGGACGAGTCGGGCCTGTTCGGTCAACTCAGCGCGTACTTCGACGCCAGGGGCGGCACCATCGGGGGGAAGGGGGGCGAAGATCTCGGCCGCGCGATCGAGCAGGAGTTGGAGACGGGATACCCCACGGCCAACCGCGTCGCCGCCGAGGCCGAGGACCGGGGCGCGAAGCGGGCGCTGGTGTGGAGCGAGAAGGTCACCAAAATGCAAACCTCCATACTGAAGCGATTCGCCAGGGAGGGGAGCGCCATGCTCGAGAGCACCAGCATCCACGTGTGCGAGATCTGCGGCTTTGCCTACATCGGCGATGAGCCGCCGGAGATCTGTCCGGTATGCAAGGTGCCCAGCAGCAGGATTGCCAAGGTGGAGAGGAGGTAGGGGATGCACGCGGTAAGGAACATCAGGCTATGCACCAAGGACTGCCTTTGTCTGTATGTCTGTCCCACCGGAGCCACGGACACGGAGACCGGCCAGATCGATGCCGCCAAGTGCCTCGACGGCTGCCGCGCCTGCGTGGATGCCTGTCCGTCCCACGCCATCTCGCTCGTGCCCGACGAGTACCCGCCGCAGCAGGAAAAGAGCGAGGCCGTCGTGCAGGCGCTGACGGCGCTGGCCCGCAGCAAGGTGGAGCAGGAGAGGATGGCCGCCGGCACGGCCCAGACCTCGGACGACGCGGTCGCGCGCCAGCTGGCCACGGCCCTGAGCATGTCGAACCGGCTGATGGCGGAGGACCTGCTGCGCGAGGCGGGCTACATGCTGCCGCAGAGCCGGAATGTGCAGACCCTTCTACAGTCCCTGATAGACGAGCCCCCGGCCGATGACTTCCCGGTTGACGCGGCCAGGCAACTGCTGGCCCTGCTGAAGGAGGGCGCCGCGGGCGATGCGGCGTCTGCGGGGTAACCTCCTGCACGCCGTCCGCTCCAAGGTGAGGGCCACGACGGGCGTCTCGGTCCGCGCGGTGTTGCGCCTGGTCGCGCCAGCCATTCTGGTGTGCTCGGCGACGGCTTCACTGGCCGCCTTCAACCCGCCGGTGGTCGTCCGGTCGACGCAGGCCGAGGAAGGCCGGGTCTACTTCATCGACCGCGGCCAGGACGCCAACATCAAGGTCGGGGACGAGCTCAATGTCTTCCGCGTGACCTCCAGGCCGGGAGGCCAGAAGGGCGGCGAGTCGGTCCGCCTGCAGCTCGGCACAATGACGATTATCGAGAGCGAGGCGGGCGTCTCCCTCGGGCTCTTCAATGCCGATGCCGGAATCCGCGGCAACCCCCTGTTGCGCATGAAGATCCCCGTGAAGGGCGACCTGGTGATCCCCAAGCTGAAGATCGATTCGAGCGTCCTGTTCGCTCCGGGGGCGGCGACGCTGCAGGCCCAGGTAGTCGCGGAGGAGCTGGCCAAGGTCGTCCAGTTCGTGCGCTCGTTCAGCCCCTCGAAGCTGGTCGTCGAGGGGCACACGGACTCCGACGGCGACGAGGCGGCCAATCAGGACCTGTCCTTGCGGCGCGCGGAGATGGTCAGGGATTACCTGGTCAACAACTTCACAGAGATCACCCCCGACATGGTCAGCGCCACGGGGTACGGCGAGTCGCGTCCACTCGTGCGCAATGACACGCCCGAGAACCGGGCCCTCAACCGACGCATCGAGATCATCGTCTGGGAGTGATTCGCACCATGGCTCCAGCCGTACGGGCAGCGCCCTGGCCGCTTGTGGCGTCGCGCCTCGTCCTCGCCCTCCTGCTGTGGGGGGGGCCGCGCGCGGGGCAGGCCGCCTTTGAGCCGCCGCGCATCATCGTGGTGGCCAACCCGGACGGCGCCGGGAATCCACATCCAGGCGTGCGCACCTACTACATCGACAAGGGCCGGGACAACCAGATCGAGCGCGGCGACGTGCTCAATGTGTACCGGGAGCAGCGGGCCGTGGCGCGGGGACCGGCGGTGCGCGTCTTCATCGGCACCCTCAAGATCAAGAACGCCGAGGCGGACGTGGCCATGGGGCACTTCACCCCCAACCTGGCGGCGATGGCGAGCCGGGCCGTGCGCTACAAGACGGGCATGAAGACGGACATCGCCGTGCCGGTTCTGGTGGTCGAAGCCGACGTGCTCTTCGACCAGGGCATGATATCGCTGAAGCCGGCGGCGGCGCAGGAGTTCGACCGCGTCACGGCGTTCGTCGACGAGTACGGCCCCGACCGGCTGGTGATCGAGTGCCACACGGACGCCGGGGAGGATCCCGAGGCCCAGCAGAAGCTGTCCGAGGCCCGAGGTCAGGCGGTGCGCCAGTACATGATCGAGACTTTGCCGACCGTCACACCGGACATGATTGAGTCCCGAGGATACGGCGCCAGGCGCCCGGCCGCGCCCAACGACACGCCGGAGAACCGGGCCCTGAACCGCCGCATCGAGATCATCGTCTGGGATTAGCCGCCAATGCCGAGGGGTATCACGAAGCGAGCCGTCGTCTGCGGCCTCTGCATGTCGGCCGCCATCGGTGGCGGGGCGGCCTACGAGAACCTGATCGTCTCAGGTTCGACGATGAACTTCGACTACAGCAGCGGCGCGGCCATCTTCGGCTTTGCCCTGTTCGCCCTGCTCGCCAATCCGCTCATCGCCCTGGTGAAGCCGGAGTGGGTCTTCCGACGCGGCGAGCTGGCCACCATCTACATAATGGCCATGGTCTCCTGCGTGGTGCCGACAGTCGGCCTGATGGGCCTGCTGATTCCGGCCATGTCGGGGGGCACGTATTACGCCACGCCCGAGAATCGCTGGGCCGAAGTCCTGATGCACTACATCAAGGACTGGCTCGTGGTCAGCGACGCGGACGCGATTGTGGGGTTCTACGAGG
>Ga0180429_10003890_pt1 | contig 12051 bp, 8 predicted proteins | sample SS_ome_FD_132428 | JGI IMG/M metagenome (GOLD analysis project Ga0180429, IMG submission 132428) | Hypersaline lake sediment archaeal communities from the Salton Sea, California, USA - SS_1_S_1 metaG | ecosystem: Environmental > Aquatic > Non-marine Saline and Alkaline > Hypersaline > Sediment ... | reverse complement strand
GGGATGAACCCGAGCCGTGGACGCTGCAGACCTACCTGGACCACGACGGCTACCGGGGCCTGCGCCGGGCATTGGAGATGACTCCCGACGAGGTCATCGCCGAGGTCAAAGAGTCCGGGCTGCGCGGTCGCGGCGGGGCGGGATTCCCGACCGGAACCAAATGGTCGTTCATTCCACAGGATTCCGACGGTGCAACCGGCAAACCGCACTACCTCGTCATCAACGCCGACGAGTCCGAACCGGGCACCTGCAAGGATATGCCCCTGCTGCTTACCACCCCGCATTTTCTGGTGGAAGGCGCAATCATCGCCGCCTACGCGATCCGGGCCCGGAACGCCTTCATCTACCTGCGCGGTGAGGTGGTTCCGGTTCTGCGCCGGGTGCAGGCCGCCGTGGCCGAGGCCTACACAGCGGGCTATCTCGGCCGCGACATCCTGGGTTCGGGGTTCGACCTGGACCTGATAGTGCACGCCGGTGCCGGCGCCTATATCTGCGGTGAGGAGACAGCGTTGCTGGACTCACTGGAGGGCCGCCGCGGCCAACCCCGGTTACGTCCGCCGTTTCCGGCGGTCGCCGGGCTGTACGCCTGCCCGACGGTGGTCAACAACGTCGAGTCCATCGCCAGCGTGCCGCCGATCATGCTCAACGGCGTGGACTGGTTCAAGTCGATGGGCACCGAGAAGTCGCCGGGATTCACCCTGTACTCGCTGTCCGGTCATGTCGCCCGGCCCGGCCAGTACGAGGCGCCGCTGGGGATCACGCTGCGCGAACTGCTCGACCACGCCGGCGGGGTGCGCGCCGGGCATGAATTGAAGTTCTGGACCCCGGGCGGATCGTCGACCCCCTTGCTGACCGCCGAACACCTGGACGTTCCACTGGATTACGAAGGTATGGCATCGGTCGGTTCGATGCTGGGCACCAAGGCCCTGCAGATCTTCGATGAGACCACCTGCGTCGTGCGGGCGGTGCGCCGCTGGACGCAGTTCTACGCCCACGAATCCTGCGGCAAATGCACACCCTGCCGGGAAGGAACCTACTGGCTGGCCCAGATCTACGAACGACTCGAAGATGGACGCGGCGTGCGCGAAGACCTCGACAAGCTGCTCGACATCTCCGACGCGATCCTCGGAAAGTCGTTCTGCGCGCTGGGCGACGGAGCCGCCTCCCCGATCATTTCCTCGCTGCGGTATTTCCGGCCCGAGTACGAGGCGCACCTCGCCGGCGGCTGCCCGTTCGACCCGAACGCCGCGATGCTGGCAACCCGCGCGGAGGTGGGCGTGTGACGGTCGCATCCGGCGCCGGGACCGATCTGGTCACCGTCACCATCGACGGCACCACTCTCTCGGTGCCCAAGGGCACCCTGGTGATTCGGGCTGCCGAGATGATCGGCGTGCAGATCCCCCGGTTCTGCGACCACCCGCTGCTCGATCCGGTCGGTGCCTGCCGCCAGTGTCTGGTGGAGGTGGAGGGCCAGCGCAAGCCGATGGCCAGCTGCACCATCACCGTCACCGAGGGCATGGTGGTCCGCACCCAGTGCACCTCCGAGGTGGCCGACACCGCGCAACGCGGCGTGATGGAGCTGCTGCTGATCAACCACCCGCTGGACTGTCCGGTCTGCGACAAGGGCGGCGAATGCCCCCTGCAGAACCAGGCCATGTCGTCCGGTCGTGCCGAAACCCGGTTCACCGGCTACAAGCGCACCTTCCCCAAACCGATCAACCTCTCCAGCCAGGTGCTGCTGGACCGCGAACGCTGCGTGCTGTGCGCGCGGTGCACTCGGTTCTCCACCCAGATCGCGGGAGACCCGTTCATCGAGCTGCTCGAACGCGGCGCTCTGCAGCAGGTCGGAATCGCCGCGGGGGCCGCCTTCGACTCGTACTTCAGCGGTAACACGGTGCAGATCTGCCCGGTCGGGGCGCTCACCGGTACCGCCTACCGATTCCGCGCCCGCCCGTTCGACCTGGTGTCCTCCCCCGCTGTCTGCGAACACTGCGCCTCGGGTTGCGCTCAGCGGACCGACCACCGCCGCGGTTCGGTGCTGCGCCGGCTGGCCGGGGCCGACCCGAACGTCAACGAGGAGTGGAACTGCGACAAAGGCCGGTGGTCGTTCGCCTACGCCCGGGCCGGTGACCGCATCACCACCCCCATGGTGCGCGACGGTGCCGGCCACCTGCGGACCGCATCCTGGCCGGAGGCCATCGCGACCGCGGCCGCCGGCCTGGCCCGAGGGTCCACCGGCGTACTGGTCGGTGGCCGGGTCACCGCCGAAGACGCCTATACCTACGCGAAATTCGCCCGAATCGCATTGAACACCAACGATATCGACTTCCGGGCCCGGCCACACTCCCGGGAGGAGACGGCCCTGCTCGGCTCCCATATCGCCGCGGTGCGCGATGTCACCTATGCCGACCTGGAGACCGCGCCGATGGTGCTGCTGGCCGGTTTCGAGCCCGAGGACGAATCACCGATCGTCTTCCTGCGACTGCGCAAGGCGGTACGTAAACACGGCTTGAAGGTCGTGACGATCGCGCCGTTCGCCTCTCGCGGCACCACGAAACTCGGTGCCCGGTTGATCCCCACCACACCCGGCGGCGAGGCCCAGGCCCTATCGGCACTGGCCGGAGAGCTCCCCGACGGCACGGTCGTTCTGATGGGTGAGCGCCTGGCCGGCAGCCCCGGAGCACTGTCGGCGGCCGCCCGGGTGGCCGCACGCACCGGTGCCCGGCTGGCCTGGATCCCGCGCCGCGCCGGAGAACGCGGGGCGCTGGACACCGGCTGCCTGCCGACCCTGCTGCCCGGCGGCCGGCCGGTCGCCGATCCCACGGCCCGTCAACAGCTCTGCGCCGCCTGGAATGTGACCGAACTGCCCGCCGAACCCGGCCGGGACACCACCGAGATCCTCGCCGCCGCCGCCCACGGCGACCTGGAGGCACTGGTGGTCGGCGGGGTGGAACCCGGTGACCTGACCGATCCGCACGCAGCGCTGGCCGCGTTGGAGAGCACCGGTTTCGTCGTCAGCCTCGAGCTGCGCCAATCGGAGGTGACGGCCCTGGCCGATGTGGTGTTCCCGGTGTCTCCGGTGACCGAGAAATCCGGGGCCTTCCTCAACTGGGAGGGCCGGGTCCGCCCGTTCGAGGCAGCCCTGGTCTCCACCGCCGGATCGGATCTTCGCGTCCTCACCGCACTGGCCGGCGCCCTGGGCACCGAACTCGGATTCGATACCGCGGTGCAGGCCCGCGCCGAACTGGCCACGCTGGGCGGATGGACCGGGCAACGCCCGCCCGCCCCGGATGTCGCACCGCCCGGCGACCGCGCGTTGGAGACCGACGAGGCAGTGCTGGCCGGCTGGCGGATGCTGCTGGACTGCGGGCGACTCCAGGACGGCGAACCCCATCTGGCGGGTACCGCTCCACCGCCGGTCGCGCGACTGGCCGCGGCGACCGCAGCCGCGATCGGCGCCGCTCCCGGGCAACCGCTGACGGTCTCCACCGGTCGTGGATCGGTGACGCTGCCGCTGGCGGTCACCGAGATGCCCGAACAGGTGGTGTGGCTGCCGCTGAACTCGCCCGGCAGTGCGGTGCACCGCGCCCTGGGGGTCACCGCCGGTGCCGTGGTCCGCATCGAGGCACGGGGGCCGGCGTGACCCCCGCGACGACCTATCCGGACCCGACGGTGTTCGGCATCGACCCGTGGTGGTTGATTCTGGTCAAGGCCGTCGCGGTGTTCGCCTTCCTGCTCTTGACCGTGCTCGTCGCGATCCTGGTGGAACGAAAGCTGCTGGGCCGCATGCAGATGCGTGTCGGTCCCAACCGGGTCGGCCCGTTCGGCCTGCTGCAATCGCTGGCCGACGGGATCAAGCTGGCACTGAAAGAGGGTTTGGTCCCGGCGGGTGTGGACAAGCCCATCTACCTGCTGGCACCGGTCATCTCGGTGGTCACCGCGATCCTCGCCTTCGCGGTCATGCCGATGGGACCGGTGGTGTCGATATTGGGCCACCGGACCCCGCTGCAGTTGACCGACCTGCCGGTCGCGGTGCTCTACGTGCTGGCGATCACCTCGATCGGCGTGTACGGCATCGTGCTGGCGGGCTGGGCTTCCGGATCCACTTACCCCCTGCTCGGGGGTCTACGGTCCAGCGCCCAGGTGGTTTCCTACGAGATCGCGATGGCGCTGTGCTTCGTTTCGGTTTTCCTCTACGCCGGGACCATGTCCACATCCGGCATCGTCGCCGCTCAAACCGACACCTGGTTCGCATTCCTGCTGTTGCCGCCCTTCGTGGTGTACCTCACCGCCATGGTGGGTGAAACCAACCGCGCCCCGTTCGACCTGCCTGAGGCCGAGGGAGAGCTGGTCGGCGGCTTCCACACCGAATATTCCTCGCTGAAGTTCGCGATGTTCTTCCTGGCCGAATACGTCAACATGACCACCGTCTCCGCGCTGGCCGCCACGCTCTTCCTCGGCGGCTGGCGGGCGCCGTGGCCGATCAGCCTGTGGGACGGCGCCAACACCGGCTGGCTGCCGCTGCTGTGGTTCATCGCGAAGGTGTGGATCTTCCTGTTCATGTTCATGTGGCTGCGGGCCAGCCTGCCCCGGCTGCGCTACGACCAGTTCATGGCGCTGGGCTGGAAGCTGCTGATACCGGTGTCACTGGTGTGGATCCTCGTCATCGCCATGCTGCGCACCGTCAACCGGGACGGCATCATCGTGAACCTGTTCGCCGCGATGATCCTGCTCGGAATACTGCTGGGCGTGAACGCCCTGCGCCGCAGGCGGATCGAGCAGCGCACCCCGCCGCCAGCTACGCCGCCGAAGGGCTCTTTCCCGGTTCCTCCGCTGCCCACCCCCGCACCCGAGGAGTCCGCCCGTGCCTAAATTCTGGGACGCGATCGCCGGCTTCAAGGTGACGTTCACCACGATGTTCAAGAAGCCCATCACCGAGCAGTATCCGGAGCAGCCCGGACCGGTCGCACCGCGCTACCACGGCCGCCATCAACTCAACCGCTACGACGACGGCCTGGAGAAGTGCATCGGCTGCGAGTTGTGCGCCTGGGCCTGCCCCGCCGATGCCATTTACGTCGAGGGCGCCGACAACACCGAGGCCGAACGCTTCTCCCCCGGCGAACGCTACGGCCGCGTGTACCAGATCAACTACCTGCGCTGTATCGGCTGCGGGTTGTGCATCGAAGCCTGCCCCACCCGGGCGTTGACCATGACCAGCGACTACGAGATGGCTGACGACAACCGCGGCGACCTCATCTACGGCAAGGACAAACTGCTGGCACCCCTTCAGCCCGGTATGACGGCGCCGCCGCACCCGATGGCCCCGGGCACCTCGGACGAGGACTATTACCTGGGCCGGGTGGGCCCGTCCGAGTCAGGCCCCGAAACGAGCCCCGAGACGAGCCCCGAAACCGGCTCCGAAACCAGCGATGAGAACACCGAGGCGACCCGATGAACGCCGAGGCGATCGCCTTCTGGGTGCTGGGCACCATCGCCGTGGCCGGCGCGATCGGGGTCGTCGCATCTCCCAAGGCCGTCTACTCGGCACTAGCGCTGGCAACCACGATGATCGCGCTGGCCATCGTCTACGTGACCCTGGAGGCGCCCTTTCTCGGCGTCGTGCAGATCGTGGTCTACACCGGCGCGGTGATGATGCTGTTCCTGTTCGTCCTGATGATGATCGGCGTCGACTCCACCCAGTCCCTGGTGGAAACCATTCGCGGCCAGCGGGTTGCCGCCATCCTCGCGGGTCTGGGATTCGGTGTTCTCCTCATCGCCGGTATCGGCACCGCCACGATATCGGGATTCACCGGCCTGGCAAACGCCAACCGGGACGGTAACGTCCAGGGCCTCGCCGAGCTGATCTTCACCCGGCATCTGTGGGCGTTCGAGCTGACCAGCGCCCTGCTCATCACCGCCGCCCTCGGCGCGATGCTGCTGGCCCATCGGGAGCGGTTCGAAGGGCGCAAGACCCAGCGCGAGATGATGATCGAACGGTTCGGCGGCGACGGGCGGGCCACCCCGCTACCGAATCCCGGGGTGTACGCCCGGCGCAATGCGCTGGACACCCCGGCCCGGCTGCCCGACGGGTCCGACGACGAGTCCTCGGTCAGCGCCACCCTGCGGGAGCCGCGGTGAGCCCGAACCACTACCTGTACCTGTCGGCCCTATTGTTCACTATCGGCGCGGCCGGAGTGCTGCTGCGCCGCAACGCGATCGTCATGTTCATGTGTGTGGAACTGATGCTCAACGCAGGCAACCTCGCGTTCGTCGCATTCGCCCGGATGCACGGCCAGTTGGACGGCCAGGCGGTGGCCTTCTTCACCATGGTCGTCGCCGCCTGTGAGGTGGTCGTCGGCCTGGCCATCATCGTCGCCATCTTCCGCACCCGTCGCAATGCCGACGTGGACGAATCCCACCTGCTGCGGAACTGAGACGCCGACATGACGACGCTTCTCTGGCTGACCATTGCGCTGCCGCTGGCCGGGGCGACGGTGTTACTGCTGGCCGGACGGGCCGGCGACACCTGGGGCCATCTTCTCGGCACCGCCACGGTGATCGCTTCGTTCGTCTGCGGGATCCTCCTCTTCGGCCATCTGACCGGTCTTCCGGCCGCCGACCGGGTGGTGCACCACACACTGTTCTCCTGGGTCCCGGTCGGTGCGCTGCAGGTCGATCTCGGTCTGCAGTTCGATGCGCTGTCGGCCTGTTTCGTACTGCTGATCACCGGTGTCGGCGCCCTGATCCACCTGTACTCGATCGGCTACATGGCCGATGACCCCGGCCGCCGCCGCTTCTTCGCCTACCTCAACCTGTTCGTCGCCGCCATGCTGCTGCTGGTGCTGTCCGACAACTACCTCGGCCTCTACGCCGGCTGGGAGGGGGTGGGCCTGGCCTCCTACCTGCTGATCGGGTTCTGGTCGGAGAAACCGAGCGCGGCTACGGCCGCCAAGAAGGCGTTCGTGGTCAACCGGGTCGGCGATATCGGCCTGGCCGTCGCACTGATGGTCATGGTCGCGGTGGTCGGATCCGTCGATTTCGGCACGGTCTTCGAGGCGGCCCCGCGGATGACCGACGCCACCCTGAACACCATCGGACTGCTGCTGCTGCTCGCCGCGTGCGGCAAGAGTGCCCAGGTTCCGCTGCAGTCCTGGCTGGGCGACGCCATGGAGGGCCCCACCCCGGTCTCCGCGCTGATCCACGCCGCCACCATGGTGACCGCCGGGGTGTACCTGATCGTCCGGTCCGGTCCGGTGTTCAACTTGGCACCGGCCGCCCAGACCGCGGTGCTGATCGTCGGCGCGGTGACACTGCTGTTCGGCGCGATTATCGGCTGCGCCAAAGACGACATCAAGAAGGCGCTGGCCGCCTCGACGATGAGCCAGATCGGCTATATGGTGCTGGCCGCCGGGCTCGGGCCGGCCGGCTACGCGGTCGCGATCCTGCACCTGCTCACCCACGGCTTCTTCAAGGCGGGGCTGTTCCTCGGCGCGGGTTCGGTGATGCACGCGATGAGCGACGAGACCGACATGCGCCGCTACGGAGAACTGCGCGCGGTGCTCCCCGTCACCTTCGTCACGTTCGGGCTGGGTTATCTGGCCATCATCGGCGTGCCGCCGTTCTCCGGCTTCTTCTCCAAGGACGCGATCATCGAAACCGCCTTCAATTCCGGCGGACCGAAGGCGATCCTGCTCGGCGGAGTCACCCTGCTCGGCGCGGCCATCACCGCCTACTACATGACCCGGGTGATGCTGCTGACCTTCTTCGGCAACGCCCGCTGGACGGCCAAGATCGCCGACAAGTATCCGCACGAGTCCCCGCCGGTGATGACCGCGCCGATGATCGTGCTGGCCATCGGGTCGGTCGGGGCCGGGGCGCTGCTCACCATCGGCCACACCCTGGCGCGCTGGCTCGAACCCGTCGTGGGCAGCCACGAAACCGCCCACACCGTCCCGGCGTGGGTCACCACCACCGCCGCCCTGGCCGCGGTCGCCGTGGGGGTGGCGATCGCCTACCGGCAGTACGCCACCGGACCGGTACCGCAGACAGCGCCGCAGGATGTCTCGGCGTTGACCGTCGCCGCCCGCCGTGACCTGTACGGCGATGCGGTCAACGAGGCGGTCTTTGTGCGCGTCGGCGGCGAGGTCACCACCGCGCTGGTCGCCGTCGACGACATCGCGCTCGAACGTGGCGCCGACGGCCTGGCCGGCGGGATCGGCCGGGTATCGGACTGGCTACGCGGATTGCAGACCGGGTTCGCCCGCAACTACGCCCTGACGATGCTGGCCGGGACCGGCCTGTTCGCCGGTGCGGTTCTGATCGCGGCGATGTGGAGATGAGGCGGTGACGAACATGCCATGGCTGAGCGTGCTGTGGGCGCTGCCGATCCTGGGCGCGCTGGTCATCCTGCTGCTGCCGGTATCGATGCGCAACGCGGCCAAGTACACCGGATTGGCGGTGTCGGTGGCGGTACTCGCCGTGGCAGTCATGCTCGCGCTGCGCTTCGATCCATCCGGCGAGCAATACCAGTTCGTCGAGAACCGGCCCTGGATAGCATCTTTCGGCACCGGGTACATCCTCGGCGTCGATGGTATCGCGCTGGCGCTGGTGGTGCTCACCGCGGTGTTGATGCCGCTGTTGCTGATAGCCGGCTGGAACGACGGCGACGACCGCCCTCCGATGCCGCTGCGCGCCACCCACGGATATATCGCGCTGATGCTGGCCGTCGAGGGCATGGTGTTGATGTCCCTGATCGCGCTGGACATCTTGTTGTTCTACGTGTTCTTCGAGGCGATGCTCATCCCGATGTATTTCCTGATCGGCGGTTTCGGCGGCGACCGCAGATCGCCGGCCGCGGTGAAGTTCCTGCTCTACAACCTGTTCGGCGGGCTGATCATGCTGGCCGCCCTGGTCGGCCTGTACGTCGCGACGTCGACCAGTACGGCCTTCGCGGGGGGCACCTTCGACTTCCGGCAGATCGCCGAGGCGGTGAGCAGTGGCGAGTTCGTCATGGCGCCGGTGGTGGCCCACGCGATCTTCGGCGGTTTCCTCTTCGCGTTCGCGATCAAGGCGCCGCTGTGGCCGCTGCACCGGTGGCTACCCGACGCCGCGGTGCAGGCCACTCCCGCCTCGGCGGTGTTGATGATGGCCGTCATGGACAAGGTCGGCACCTTCGGCATGCTGCGCTACTGCCTGCCGTTATTCGGCGAATCCGCAACCCTGTTCCGACCGCTGGTGATCACCTTGGCGGTGATCGGCATCATCTACGGGGCGATCCTGGCGATCGGCCAGACCGACGTAATGCGGCTGATCGCCTACACCTCGATCAGCCACTTCGGGTTCATCATCCTCGGGATCTTCGTGATGACCAGCCAGGGCCAGGCCGGGTCCACCCTTTACATGGTCAACCACGGAATCGCCACCGCGGCACTGTTTCTGATCGCCGGCTTCCTGGTCAGCCGCCGGGGAACCCGGGCCATCGCCGACTACGGCGGGGTGCAGAAAGTGGCGCCGGTACTGGCCGGCACCTTCCTGATCGCCGGTCTGGCCACCCTGTCGCTGCCCGGTCTGGCGCCGTTCATCAGCGAGTTCCTGGTGCTGGTCGGCACCTTCACCCGCTACCCGGCCTTCGCGGTGGTCGCCGCGCTGGCACTGGTGCTCTCGGCGGTCTACGTGCTGTGGATGTACCAGCGGATGATGACCGGACCGGTCACCGACGGCAACGAGAAACTCCCCGACCTGCGGCCCCGGGAGCTGGTGGTGGTCGCTCCGCTGATCGCGCTGCTGCTGGCGTTGGGGGTCTACCCCAAGGTCGCCCTGGATATCATCAACCCGGCCGTCGAACACACCTTGACCTCGATCCACCAGTCCGACCCCGCGCCGGCCCTATCCGCCGGAGGCTCGCGATGACAGCCCCCAGCGTCGAATTCAGCCTCCTCGCGCCGGTGCTCATCGTCCTCGGCGTCGCGGTGGCCGGTGTGATCGTGGAGGCGTTCCTGCCCCGGCGCGCGCGCTACGCCACCCAGGTGTCGCTGAGCCTGGCCGGACTGTTGACCGCGTTCGGCGCCCTCGTGGAGGTCTACCGGACCACCGGAGCCGGCCGGACCGCCGCGGTCGGCGCGGTGGTCATCGACCGGCCCGGACTGTTCCTACAGGGTGTCATCCTGGTCGTGGCGGTATTCAGCGTGTTACTCATCGGTGAACGCCGGGACGGATTCGACTCCGGGGCTTCGGGTTTGGATGCCTTCACCGCGCAGGCCTCGACCGTGCCCGGCAGCCTCGCCGAGAAGATCGCCACCACGGCGAAGGTCACCCAGACCGAGGTGTTCCCACTGACCATGTTCGCCGTCGGCGGCATGATGATCTTCACCGCGGCCGGCGACCTGCTCACCATGTTCATCGCACTCGAGGTTCTCTCGCTACCGCTGTACCTGATGTGCGGCCTGGCCCGATTCCGCCGACTGCAATCCCAGGAAGCGTCGCTGAAGTACTTCCTGCTGGGCGCGTTCTCGTCGGCATTCTTCCTCTACGGGATGGCACTGCTGTACGGCTACGCCGGCACCCTGAGCCTCACCGGGATCGCCGAGGCCCTGCGCACCGGCCCGGAGAACACCACCCTCGCACTGATCGGCGCCGCACTGGTCTCCGTCGCCCTGCTGTTCAAGGTCGGCGCCGTCCCGTTCCACTCCTGGGTGCCCGACGTCTACCAGGGTGCCCCCACCGCGATCACGGGATTCATGGCCGCCGCCACCAAGATCGCCGCCTTCGGTGCGCTGATGCGGGTGCTCTATGTTGCGGTACCGGCGCTCAAGGACGACTGGCGGCCGGTGCTGTGGGCGGTTGCCATCCTCACGATGGCGGTGGGCACGGTAGCCGCGGTCACCCAGCGCGACGTCAAGCGCATGCTGGCGTATTCGGCCATCGCGCATACCGGTTTCATCCTGGTCGGCGTGATCGCCGATAACCCGTCCGGGGTCTCCGGCACGTTGTTCTACCTGGCGGCCTACGGCTTCAGCACGGTGGGCGCCTTCGCCGTGGTCAGCGTGGTCCGCGGCAGCGACGGCGCCGAGCAGACCGCACTGGACCGCTGGGCCGGCCTGGGCCGGCGTCACCCGCTGACCGGGCTGGTCTTCGCGCTGTTTCTGCTGGCCTTTGCGGGGATACCGCTGACCAGTGGCTTCGTCGGCAAGTTCGCCGTCTTCAGCGCGGCCGGCGAGGGCGGGGCGATTCCCCTGGTGATCGTGGGGGTGCTAACCAGCGCTATCGCGGCCTACTTCTATGTGCGAGTGATCGTGCTGATGTTCTTCACCGACGCGCCGCAGGACGCGCCGCGGGTGGCGCCGCCGGGTGCGCTCACCATCATGGCGATCGGGTTGACGGCGCTGATCACGCTACTGCTGGGAGCGCTGCCCCAACCCCTGCTGGACTTGGCCGATTCCGCGACGGGGTTCCTGACATCCTGATCCGCGTCATCTCGTGAACCGCACCCGGTGGCGGGCGCGGTATCGGGGTTGTCCACCTCCGGCGCGGCGTAGCGTGACGACCGGAGGACCCGGAGGTGGATGTGACCAACCAGCCGACTGTTGATACCGACGTCGCGCGACTACAGCGCTCCGGTCGCGACACCGGCAGCCTCCCCGGTGTCCTGTCCCAGTGGTTGTCCAGCGTCATGCCCACCCCGGTCGGACCCGAGGTGACCGTCGGCCACGGTGTCGACGCCAACGGCATGTCATCGGAAACCATCATGCTGACCGCACGATGGACCGAAAACGGCGACCGGGTCGAACGCAAGTGGGTGGCCCGGGTGGCCCCGACCGCCGCCGACGTCCCGGTTTTCGCCGCCTACCGGATGGACCATCAGTACGAGGTGATGCGACTGGTGTCGGCACTCACCGATATCCCGGTGCCGCAGGTGCGCTGGATAGAGCCCACCGGGAAACTGCTGGGCAGCCCGTTCTTCCTGATGGACTATGTCGAGGGTCTCGTGCCGCCCGATGTCATGCCTTACACCTTCGGCGCCAACTGGTTCGCTGACGCGCCCGCGGCAAGCCG
>Ga0180429_10003889_pt1 | contig 12052 bp, 9 predicted proteins | sample SS_ome_FD_132428 | JGI IMG/M metagenome (GOLD analysis project Ga0180429, IMG submission 132428) | Hypersaline lake sediment archaeal communities from the Salton Sea, California, USA - SS_1_S_1 metaG | ecosystem: Environmental > Aquatic > Non-marine Saline and Alkaline > Hypersaline > Sediment ... | reverse complement strand
CTGGAGGTCTCGGTCATCCCGACGCACCGGCCCGTCATTCGCGACGATGCCCCCGATTTGGTCTACAAGAACAGCAAGGCCAAGTTCTCGGCGGTGATCGACGAGATCGCCCGTTGCCACGAGGCCGGCCAGCCCGTCTTGGTCGGGACCCTGGCCATCGAGACTTCTGAGATGATCGCCTCCCGGCTCAAGCGGCGACGCATCCCCCACGAGGTGCTCAACGCCAAGTACCACGAGCGCGAGGCACAGATCATTGCCCAGGCGGGGCGCCCGGGCGCCGTTACGATTGCCACCAACATGGCTGGCCGCGGTGTCGACATTCTGCTCGGCGGTAACCCCGAGGGGCTGGCACGCGATGCCTTGCGCCGACAGGGCCACGATCTGCAGGACCTCGATCCGGAGGTGTGGCGGGAAGCAGAGGCCGAGTATGAGGCCGAATGCGCCGCCGACCGCGAGCGCGTTCTGAGCGCCGGGGGGTTGCGGGTCATCGGTACCGAGCGGTATGAGGCGCGCCGCATTGACAACCAGTTGCGCGGACGCGCCGGCCGCCAGGGCGATCCCGGCTCGTCACGTTTCTTTGTTGGCCTGGACGACGAGCTGATGCGCCGTTTCGGCGGCGAATCGGTGGCGGGGATCATGGATCGCCTCGGCGTCGAAGAAGACATTCCCATCGAGCACAATATGGTCACGCGAGCCATCGCCAACGCTCAGATTCGCGTCGAGGGGCACAACTTTGACCTGCGCAAGCACGTGCTAGAGTACGACGACGTCGTCAACCAGCAGCGACAGGTCATCTATGATCAGCGTCGTCTGGTTCTCTCCGAGCCTAACCTGCGCCCCATCGTGTTCGACATCCTCGCCGGGCAGCTCTCGGACCTGGTCGACTTTCACACTGCTGCGGAGGACGAGGAGGACTGGGACCTGCGAACCTTGCACGCTCTCGTGGACCGCACAATCCATCTGCCGCCGGCTCACAGCGTGGCAACCTGGGCCAACATGGAGCCGGATGAGATTCGCGAGCAGGTCATCGATCTGGCCGAGGCGGCCTATGACGCCCACGAGGAGCGACTGACCCCAGAGGTGATGCGCCAGGCCGAGCGGGTGATCATGCTACGCTCGATCGACAACCGCTGGATCCATCACCTTACGGCGCTCGACCAGTTGCGCGAGGGGATTGGTCTGCGCGCCTTTGGTCAGCGCAACCCGTTGGTCGAGTACAAGCGGGAGGCCTTTGACGCCTTTGACGAGCTGATGGCCCGCATCCAGTCGGACGTCTCCGGTATGGTGCTCAACACGCGCGTCGAACGTCCTCCCACGACCAACGCCGGCCGATGCGCTATTCTGGGGCCAGTGGGGGCTCGGCCGGCAGCGTGCGCAAGAGTCCGGCCAAGGGCAAGGTCGGGCGCAATGATCCCTGTCCCTGCGGCAGCGGAAAAAAGTACAAACAGTGCTGTCTACGCGAGGGCCTCACCCCCGAGCAGGCTGCCGCCAAGGCCAAGGGCTAGCAAAGTAACAAAGGGCTCTGGGAGGCAAACAAGCACGTCCCCGGCATTTGAACCAGCATTTTGGTTCGGTGCCGGGGACGATGTCATGCTGCGATGGTTGTGCCCTACGAGCTAGCTCGAGGGGGTGGGATAGTCCATCGTCGGCTCGGGAACCGGCGTGGGCGGCGCGGGATAACCCTCGGGCGTACCCTCTGGCTCAGCCGTCGGCTCGGGCGGACGCGTGGGTGGCTCGGGTACCGGCGTCGCCGTTGCGGGCGGCTCGGCGGGGGCAACCGTCGGTTCGTCTTTCTCGGATGCGCTGATGATGGTCGCAGGAGGTGGCGTCGGGTTCTTGCCTGAATCGTCGCAAGCCGTAACGGCAAATAGTGTTACCATCAAAAGCAGCGTCAAAAGAAAAAACCGCAAGGTAGAGTGCTTGACCATATGATTCTCCCTGCCAGCGAGAGTGTTTTGATACTGGACTGACTATCAGTATACCACAGCCAACAGAGTGCAACAATCATCGCGACGGAGCGGGCAATCGAACCCGGCCATGAGTTGCCCCCTATCTATGCGTCCTCTATGTTTGGTTGCGTGGGTCTCCCTGTGGCTACCGCGCTATCACCCGCTGCGCAAAGCGCACCGCGTCGCGTGCGCAGGTCATAATGCCGCCGGCGTAGCCGGCTCCCTCGCCCAGTAGGAACAGTCCCGGCGTCGACACGGATTGACAGGTGTCGTCGCGCAGGATGCGCACTGGCGACGAGGTGCGGCTCTCCAGGCCGATGAGCACGCCGTGCTCTATGAATCCCGGAAGGATGCGATCAAAGCGCGCCAGGCCCCCGCGCAGTGCTCGCACCACGAACGGGGGCAGCACCTCCGTGAGGTCTCCGGGCCGCACCCCGGGCTGATAGCTCGTCTCGGGCAGGTCCGCGCTGGGACCTCCAGCCATCAGGTCGACCGCCCTCTGTCCCGCCGCCACCTGGTCGCCCCCGCCTGAGGCAAAGGCTCGCGCCTCCAGTTCGCGCTGCCAGGCGATGGCTTCCAGCGGAGAGCGCCAGCCGAGGCGTTGGGGGGCGAGCGCCACCACGAGTGCGCTGTTCGAGTAGGGCGCCGATCGTGCGTAGCGGCTCATGCCGTTGCAGACCTGTCCGCCCGGTTCGCTGCTGGCGCAGACCACCTGTCCCCCCGGGCACATGCAAAAGGAATAGACCGCCTGCCCCTGGGCGCGATAGCTGAGCCTATAGTCGGCTGGCGGCAAGACCTGGGCTGCCTTGGAGCCATATTGCGCTTGATTGATGAACGCCGCCGGGTGCTCGATGCGGCTGCCGACCGCGAACGGTTTCGGTTCCATCGTCACGCCGATGTCGTGCAGCATTGTGACCGTGTCACGGGCGCTGTGCCCGATCGCCAGGACCACCTGTTGGGTCGCGAGGCGCTGGCCGCTCACCGTCAGGCCATCCACAGCGCCGTCGCGCAGATGGATCTGCTCCAGCCGCTGACCGAAGTGCACCTGCCCGCCCAGCGATTCGATCTCGGCGGCCATCGCCGTTACCACGCGCTGCAAATAGTCGGTGCCGATGTGCGGTTTGGCCTGCACCAGGATGCTCTCGGGGCCGCCAGCCCGCACGAACGTTCGCAGGATGTGCCGGTCCAGTGGCGACGACTTGCCCGTGGAGAGCTTGCCGTCCGACCAGGTGCCCGCCCCACCGGCCCCGAACTGCAGGTTGCACTCGGGATCGAGTTCGCCCTGGCGCCAGAGTCGCGCGACGGTCGCGGCCCTTTCCGGAACGGCCTGGCCGCGCTCAAAGATTATCGGGCGGTAGCCTTTTCTGGCCAGATCCAACCCCAAGAACATGCCGGCCGGGCCAAAGCCCACGATCAGCGGCTCGGGATCCAGGCGCAAGGTGGGCTCGGGGGCTCGCAGCGGCCGTTCCTTGTGGGGCCTCACTTGGCCGTCGGCTAGTAGCCGTTCGAGACGGGGGGTGACGCGCTCGACCGAGAAACGCAGATTGTAGAGCCGGTAGATGTCGGGCTTGCGGCGGGCGTCCAGCGACTCGCGCTCGACGGCGACCTGCTCGATTTCGTCCAGGCCCAGCTCCTCGGCCAGCGCATTGCGCAGCGAGCCCTGGGCATAGATGGAGCGTCTCAGTCCCTTGAAGGTGTAATCCATAGATGGATGGTAGTGCCAAGTGCGTGCCGTGGCAAGCCTGGCCAGATGGACAGGTCAGACTCGATCTGATGGCGGGTGTGCTAGAGGATGTGGTCAGCTAGTGTGATGGGGTGAACCTATCACTGGCCAAGGAGCGAATGCAATGAAAAGGGTCGTGGCCGTCTACTGCCTGTTGGTCGGACTGTCGATGCTGCTGCTGTGGGCCGGCCTCTTGATCGGCGGCAAGGTGCCGGAACTGCGCTCTGATCCTGCGGACCTCATCTGCCATCTGGTTGCCGAGATCGCGACCGCCCTGACATTGATCGTCGCCGGGCTGGGCGCGTTGGCCGACGGGCGCTGGGCGGCATCGCTACGCCTTGTCGCCTTGGGTATGCTGCTCTACGCGACGATCAACAGCCTGGGCTACTATGTGGGGCGCCCGGAGGGTACGCCCTTTGTCGTGTTGTTTGGCAGCCTGATTGTGGCAACGCTTGCGGTTTTAGTATGCTATCGAGACAAGGTGCGCGCCTAGCGACTCGGTCGTTTGCCTCGCTCCGTCTCTTGTCCTACCATAGCCTACCGGTCGCCTTGTCCGGATTCTGCCGCCCGGTGGGAGCTATCATGCGCATCGCGTTCAACGCGACATTCTGGGGCCAAGAGGGCACGGGGAGTGGGCAGTATCTGCACCATCTGCTCGATGCGCTGCGTCGCGTCGCTCCCGAGCACGCGCTGCTGCCGCTGCGCCCGGCCTACAATGCCGCACCGACGCTCCCTGAGGATGCGTCGGAAGCATTGAGCACGCCCCTTGACGGCCGTAGCGACCACCTGGCCAAGGTCTGGTTCGAGCAACGTGCCTTTCCCAGGGCGAGTCATCGTCGGGGCGCCGACCTGGCGCATGTTCCTTACTTTGCGCCGCCCTGGCGCTCCCACGAGCCTGTGGTGGTCACGATCCACGACCTGATCCCTCTGTTGCTGCCCGAGTATGCCGAGTCACGCGCGGTTCGGCTCTATATGCGCTTGGTCTCGGCCTGCGCGCGGCGCGCCGATATGGTGTTGACCGACTCGATGGCGTCGGCGCGCGACATCCAGCGGCTGTTGTGCATCCCCGATGAGCGATTGCGCATCACCTATCTGGCCGCCGACGACGCGTACCGGCCGGTGTCACTCGGTGAACGTGCATCGGCGCTGTCGCGTTTCGGCCTGGAGGGTCGTTATCTGCTCTATCTCGGCGGCTTTGACTGCCGCAAGAATGTGATCGGTCTGCTGCAAGCCTTTGCGCAGGCCCGCGAGCGTATCTCGGAGGTATGCCTGGCCATCGCTGGCCGATTGCCCGCGCACGACAGCGCCTTTGCGCCCGATCCGCGACCCGTGGCCGAGGCGCTCGGTCTGGGCGAGAGGGTCCGTTGGCTGGGATGGGTCGACGAGAATGACAAGCCGACGCTCTACTCGGGGGCCACGGCCTTTGTGTTTCCCTCCGCCTATGAGGGTTTTGGACTGCCGGTCCTCGAGGCCATCTCTTGCGGGACGCCCGCCATCGTTGGCGGGGGCAGTTCGCTGGACGAGATCGCCGGACCGGGCGCGATAGTGGTATCGCCAGACGACCGCGATGCCCTGGCCGAGGCCATGGTGGCTCTCTGTCAGGATGCGTCCCTGCGCCAAGAGCTGGCATCGGCCGGACTCTGCCACGCAGCGGCGTTTTCTTGGGAGCGCACCGCGCAAGAGACCTTGGATGCCTATGAGACCGCGCTGGTGCGGCGAGGCTGAGCGATGGGCCTCTGCGACTCCCCGGGCCGGAAACGGCTGTTCTCGTTGCTCCTGCCGGGTCTCGGGCTGGGCCTCTGGCTGAGCCGACTGCTGGCGGAAAGCAGTCTCTCCGGGTGGCGCGCGATCTGGCTGTTGCCCCTGGCGCTGGTCGGCGCGTTGATCGGTGTGGGCGCTGTGGCCTTGCTGAAGCGTGGCGATGTTGACTGGCGGCCGCTGATCTTGCTGTGGGTCTATGTCTTGTGGCCGTCGGCTACACGATGGGGCGGCCTGTCCCTCGGCGCGCTGGTCTTTGGCATTCTGCTGATTGGGCAGGGACCACGTTGGCGTCGCACGGGGTTGCTACCTCTGGCTGTGTTCCTGGGCGCAGTGGGCCTGTATGTGGCCACACTGTCCCCGGGTCTGCTTCCCGCCGACGCAGGCGAGTTCCAGTTGGTGGGGGCCACGCTAGGGATCGCCCATCCGCCGGGATATGCTCTCTACACCATGCTGGCCAAGTTGGCAACGCTGTTGCTGCCGTTCGGCACGCCGGCTTTTCGCATCAATCTGTTCGCCGCCCTCACAAGCGCCGGCACGTTGGCCCTGCTGGCGCACGTGGTGCAGTGGCGAACCCGTTCGGCGGCAGCCGCCATGGTAGCCTGCCTGTTCTTGGGACTTGCGGCGACATTTTGGGTACAGAGCACCACTGCCAACGTGCGCTCACTGACGCTTCTTTTTTTGATGGCCACCATCGCTTCCCTGCTCCACTGGCAGGAGGAGCGTGAGCCCCGCTGGCTCACGCTGGCGGCGCTGGCATTTGGCCTCGGCGTCGGGCATCACGCCTCGCTGGCCTTTATGGCGATCCCTTTTGCGGTCTATGTGCTGTGGGTCGAACCGGGCCTCTGGCGAGAACCGCGCCGCTGGGCGGGTCCTGCTTTGGCGCTGGTGGCCGCGTTTGCGGTCTGGTTCTATTTGCCGATCCGCAGCGCCATGCAGCCGGCTTTCGATCCCAACCCCATCGGCACCTTGCGGGCGTTCCGCGAGCATGTGATGTCCAGTGGGTTCCGCGGCGATATGTTCGCCTATCGCTCCTGGCCCATCCTGCTGGGACGCGCTCGTGTCTACTGGGACATTCTGGTGCTGCAGTTCGGCATGCCGATGCTGCTGGCCTCGCTGCTCGCGGCCATCCCGCTGGTCCGCAAGCGGCCGCGTCTGGCGACTATGCTCCTGGGAATCTGGACCATCAACTCGTTGGTGACGATCAGCTATCGCGCGCCCCAGACCGTCGAGTACCTGCTGCCCGCCTATCTCGCGTTGGCGGCGCTGCTGGGTTTTGGCGTGGCGTCACTCTGCGAAACACTGCAGCGGCGGACCGTCGCGGCGACTCTGCTCGCGACGCTGTTGCTCTTCGCAGGCATGCACGGACTGAGTAACCTACCCAGCCTGCTGTCGCTGCACGAGGACGATAGCACGCGCCGGACCGCCGAGACGCTGCTCGATGCCGCCCCGCCCGATGCCCTGATCCTGGCCAACTGGCACCAGGCGACGCCGCTCTGGTACCTGCAGATCGTCGAGGGCCGACGCCCGGACGTCGAGGTGGCCTATGTCTATCCCGAGGGGGCCACGGCCAACGAGACCGTCTGGTTGCGCCGCATCGACGAGGCCATCGGGGAACGCCCGGTCCTTGTCACCAATCGCTACCATGGATACGAACATCGCGATTATCGGTGGGAGGCGTTTATCGGGGGATGGCGCGTCCACGATCGGGCGCTCGTCGACACGCCTGGCGACATGCGGCCCCTCGCCTCCGCGTTCGGCGACGCTATCGCGGTGCTCGGCTACCGGATATCGTCCGAGACGGTGGCCCCCGCTCAGACCATGCGTGTCTCAGTCTATTGGCAGGCACTGGAAACACTACCCGATAGCCTATCCAGCTTTTGCCAGATCGTCGGGCCCGATGGCGCCATTGCCCAAGGCGACCTGGTCCAGAGTGCGTCGCCCGATGGAAGACGGGTCGACACCTACGACCTGACGCTTTTTCCGCAGACAGCTCCCGGCGAGTACCGGCTGATCACTGGCTTTTACACCCGTCAGAACGGCGCCTGGCAGCGACTGATCAGCGCGGACGGGGACGACCATCTGGTCCTGAGTAGCCTGGATGTCGTCGCCGATGACCGGCCCGCCCCAACGTTGCATCCCCAGCAGGTCGTGTATGCCAGTGGACTGGAATGGGTCGGCTATGATGCTGACTGCAGCCTGCCAGGGCAGACGCGCCTCTATCTGCACTGGCGCCAACGTCCAGAGATTCTGGCACTGGGGCCGTGGCGCGGCCCTGAACCGCAAGCGGTCAACGTGCAGGCCTGGCGCGACGGGCAACTGCTGGCGCAGCGAGAGGTCCCGCGGCTCGACGACGGAGAAACCGCCACCATCGCCCTGGACTTGCCCTCCGGCGATCAGGTCGCACTGCGGGTGGTGACCCCCGATGGGAACTCCCATCCATGCCTGGTGGCCTGGAATCGCCATTCCAGGCGAGACCAGTCCCTCGATCTGCCCATCGCCGGGGCGGCCTATGTCCCGCTGGGCGGAGAGATGGTGTTTTGCGGACTGGAGCAGGCGCCGGAGCATCTCGAGGCGGGCTCTGGGGTGAGCTTTGTGCCGCGATGGCTCTCCTCGCGGGCGCTCACGCAGGATTACGCCGTCTCGCTGGGACTGCGCGCTGTTGATGGAAGCTGGGAGGTCAAGAGCGACGGAACTCCTGCCCTGGGGGCCATTCCGACGCTCAAGTGGCTGGAGGGCTGGTTGGTGCGCGATCCGCGCAGTGTGACGGTGCCCGACGTCGCCCGTGGCTCTGGGGCCGTCGTCACGCTGGAGGTGTATGATGCCTTTGCGTTGCAGCCTCTGGCCGTTCTGGACGAGCGCCGCGTCAAACAAGGGCAGGGAGTGACGCTGCAGTTAGGAACCGTTGCGGTCGAATAGCGCAGGGCGACGTCCCCGGCACCCGAGGGGCTGACGGTGCTCACAGTTCTTGACAAACTCAAGTAACTATATACAATATAGGTAGGCTACACTTGACGTTGGCCTGCCGTCTTGTACAATACTCTGGCATCTGTACATATCTGCTTTCAAGGAGCGTGTTCCATGACCTCAGCCGTCAACGATGTCATCCGCGTCGCTATCCAACGCGAGATCGATGCCTACAACCTCTACGCCAACGCTGCGGCGCAGACCGATTCGCCGGTGGCCAAGGATATTCTCGGCGATCTTGCCTCCCAAGAGCAGGGTCATCGCACCCGCCTTGAGCGGATCATCGAGGGCAATACCTTTGAGCGCCTTTCCAAGGTGCAAAAGCGCAAGGTGCAGGACCTCAAGATCACCGACTATTTGGTCGAGGTGCCGCTCAGCCCCGATTCCAGCCTACAGGATATCCTGATCGTGGCTGGCAAGCGGGAGCGCGCCAGCTTTGAACTCTATTCGGCCTTGGCCCGCGTGGCGGAAGACGACGCGACCCGCGAGTTGTTCGAGTTCTTGTCCAACGAAGAGCTGGCTCACAAGAACCGCGTCGAGCGGCTCTATGACGAACTGGTCTACCAGGACAACTAGCATCAAGGAGCAACCCATGAAGTACGAATGCCTCGTGTGTGGATGGATTTATGACCCCGCGGTCGGCGATCCCGATGGCGACATTGCGCCGGGAACGGCCTGGGCCGATATTCCGGACGACTGGGTCTGCCCAGAGTGCGGCGCCGGCAAGGATATGTTCGAGGCGGTCTCTGAATAGCGTCTCGCCTCGCATCGCGCGCCAGATTTCGGACCCACAGCCGTCATTCGCCGAGTGACGGCTGTTTCTTTCGACTCGGAGAGTGCCAGTGAGCAGAGTGCTGATCGTAGGCAACGGAGTGGCCGGCGTAACCGCAGCGCGGTTCTTGGCCGATGGCAAACCCTCGCACGAGATCGTGATCTATGGCCAAGAGCCCTACGCTTACTATCCGCGTCCACGCCTGATCGACTATATCGAGGGTACCCTCCCAGAGCACAAGATGACGCTCTATTCCGACGACTGGTATGCCCAGCGCGGTATTCGCTGCGAACTGGGCCGGCGCGTCGAGCGCATTGATGCGGCGGGGCACACCATCCATCTCACAGACGGCGGCAGCGACCGCTATGACCGACTGGTGCTGGCTACCGGCGCGGATTCCTGGGTGCCACCGATTCCCGGTCGCGAGCTGGGGTGCGTGCATACGCTGCGCACGTGGGACGATGCGCGAGCTATCGCCGACTGCGCGAGAGGCTGCCGGCAGGTAGTCGTGATCGGCGGAGGCCTGCTGGGCTTGGATACCGCCGCTGCATTGGCCTGCTGTGGACCGCGTGTAGCCGTTGTCGAGGCGTTGCCTTGGCTGTTGCCGCGGCAGCTCGATCGCGAGGGCGCCAGCCTGTTGAGCGGCCTCTTGGCCGCCAAGGGGATCGAGACGATCGTTGACCAGCAGTGCGACCGCTTGGAGGGCGACATGGCTATCGAGCGCGTCGTGCTCAAGAGCGGACAGGTTTTGCCGGCCCAGATGGTCGTCGTCTCGACCGGGGTGCGCTCCAATACGCAGTTGGCCTGTGACGCGGGGCTGTTGGTGGAGCGTGGTGTCGTCGTCGACTCGGCCATGTGCAGCAGCGATCCCGATATCTATGCCGTCGGCGACGTGGCCCAGTTCGATGGGCGCGTCTGGGCCATCATCCCGGTAGCCATCGCGCAAGCACGCGTGGCGGCCGCCCAGATCAACGGTGACCGCGACACACGCTATGAGCCCCAGGTGCCCTCGACGACGCTCAAGGTGAGCGGCATCGACCTCACTTCGCTGGGCGAGGTGCACCCCGAGGGCGAGGAGCTGACGCTGCGGAAAGTGGACCCTGACCAGGGGGTGTACAAAAAGCTGGTCATAGATGGGGGGCGCATCGTCGGGGCAATCGTTCTGGGTGATCGCAAGATGGCTCGCGAGGTATCGCAGCTCATTGCCGCAGGGGTCGACGTTTCGGCGCACAGCGAGCACCTTCTTGACGAGGGGTATGCATTCAAGTCCCTATTGGGATGACATCTGGGTATCGCGCACGCATCGAGGCAAAGGAGGAGGCTATGGACAGGAACAGGGTCATCGGGATGCTTCGGCAGGACATGCGTGGTGAGCATCAGGCCATCGTCCAGTACCTGAACCACGCATACCGCTTGGGCAACGAGGAACTCGCTTGCGAGATCGAGGCTATTGCACGAGAAGAGATGCGCCACCTCGATTGGCTGGCCGACGCCATTACCGAGCTGGGCGGCGATCCAAGCATGGAACGTGATGCGCCGGATTTCAGCCACGCCTCGGCCCCCGAGCAGATGGCTAAGAACGTCGATCTGGAACAAGTCGCCATCGACCAGTACCGTGAGCACATTGAGGCGATCCCCGACGAGGGCATTCGCCGAATGTTGGCGCGTATCGTCCACGATGAGCAAGTGCACAAGGCGCAGTTCGCCGATTTGCGCTCCGAGGCGCAAGCGTGGATCGAGAGCCTGCCCGAGAGCGACGCGCCGCCGACGCCCAAAGGCCCGCCGCGGCGTCTTGTGGACATTCTGAATCAGGGCATACGCCACGAGTATACGGTCGTTCTGCAGTACCTGTTCCACAGCTTTATGGCGGAGGACAAGGAGGCTGCCGAAGAGCTGCAGAATGCCGCCATCAACGAGATGCAACATATGGGCTGGCTCTCGGAAGAACTGGCAGAGCGTGACGTGCCACCCAAGATGGACCACTCCAAGCTCTTTCTCAGCGACGATTTGGAGGCCAACCTGGAGGCCGATATTGCTGTCGAGCAAGAGGTGACCCGAGACTATTCCGCGCAGCTCGCCGAGATTGACGTGGAAGACATCCGCGCGCTGGTCACACGCATCCGCGACCACGAGATCTATCACGATGCGCGCTTTAGGGATCTCCTGGAAGAGGTCCGCGAGCACGCCCAGGCAAAGCCCGACCCCTGCGAGCCGGTCGAGGAAGCGTCCCAGCCGGATACTGTCTCTGTACAGGAGCAAGCCACCGAGAGTCAGAGGCCCCCCGACCCCCCGATTATCGGCAGCCTGATTGAAAAGCCATCCGACAATTCGTGATCATTCAGGAGGATGTACCATGAGTGACTATTTGATGCGAGACGGTGCTCCCCTCGATGGTGAGGGCTGGAATAAGGTTGACCAGATGGTCGCCGACGTCGCCAAAAAGAACCTCACCGCGCGCCGCTTTGTTCCGCTGGTGGGTCCGCTGGGCTGGGGCGTCGATAGAGCGCCGGTCTTTGGCTTTGAGCAGACAGCTGGCAGCCACGTTGCCAGCGACACCCCGGTCCTTGTCGATCTGTGCGAGATCAAAGAGACCTTTGTGCTGCGGGCCAAGCACTTGGCCATGGCCGATGCCTCGCCTTTTGGTCTCGATCTCGGCGCCGTTGCCATCGCAGCAACGTCCGTTGCCCAAGCCGAGGACCAGGCCGTGTTTCAGGCACTATTCGAATCCAATGGTGCGCTCTCGGCCGAGATCGGCGACTGGGATACGTTGGGGGGACCGTTCAAGGCTGTCGCGACGGCCATTGCTTCTCTGCGCGCCGCGGGATTCGATGGTCCCTATGCCACCGTCATGGATCCCGCTATGTACGCTCGGTTGGCTGCTTT
>Ga0180429_10003886_pt1 | contig 12057 bp, 10 predicted proteins | sample SS_ome_FD_132428 | JGI IMG/M metagenome (GOLD analysis project Ga0180429, IMG submission 132428) | Hypersaline lake sediment archaeal communities from the Salton Sea, California, USA - SS_1_S_1 metaG | ecosystem: Environmental > Aquatic > Non-marine Saline and Alkaline > Hypersaline > Sediment ... | reverse complement strand
CTGCGGAGCCGCTCGAGTTCGTCACTCACATGCCGCAGTCTGAGCATGTTCTCCACACGCTTCACCAGCTCCACCTTGTTGACCGGCTTGGAGAGAAAGTCGTCGGTCCCCGACTCCACCGCTCGCTCGATATCGCCGAGCTCACCGAGGGCCGTCACCATCAAAACCATGATCGGGCTGGTGGCCGGATCGGACTTCAGCCGGTCGCAGACCTCGAAGCCGGAGAGCTTTGGCATCATCACGTCGAGCAGGATCACGTCGGGCCGGAAGGCTTCGACCTTTTCCAGCGTGTCGAGGCCATCGACCGCCGTGGCAATCTCGCAGTCGACGTCGGCGAGGTAGGCCTCGAGCAGCTCGCGGTTTGGCTCGTTGTCGTCGGCGATCAGCACCCGGCTGCGTTGCCCCGAGCCGGTCGCGGCCGCGGGGGAGGTTTCTGGTGATGGCATGCGGGAGGAGGGGCTCCGTCGGGAAAACTCACCGGCCGTCTCGGCTCAGGAGACCTCGAAGAGCGATTGGCTCTTCACGATCGCAAGATCGTCGGGAAAGGTGTGGAACGCCTGCACGAAGAGACTCTTGGATCGGCACTCGATATTGAGCCAGCTGATCGCCCCGAGGGCCATGCGGCCGCTGGCGTTGAAGCGGTGGAGCATGCCGTGGCTGCCGCCGTCGGTGCAGAGCTCCTCCTGGAACGTCCAGAAGACCTCCGGCTCCACCGACTCCAGCTGAAAGCTCATCTGGTAGTGCACGCCACCGCGGCACTCCAGCCCGTCGCTCCGCTCGCCGGCGAGCCGATGAGAGATCAGGCGTCGTCGCTGAGGGAGGGGCTGGGTCACGCTTGCCGCCACCTCGGTAAGCGTGAGCCCCTCTTTCTGCCAGGTGACGAGGTGGCCGTCACTGGTGATCGATACGGTTGCCTGGTAGCCGCCGCGTTCAATCGTGCGGGAGGCGTGCGTCTCGAAAAGCTCCGGGTGCAGGCTCCGACCGTAGAGCTGGAAGACGAGTTCGGTGACCTTGGGTCGGGCGCTGAGCATCGGGCTCCCTGCGGAAGATGCGGCGATGAAATCGGCAATCGGCTCGCCACGCGATCGCGATGCCAGCCGGTCGATGGAGTATAAAAACCATGACTCGGCGACGGAAGCGAGCAATTGGTTCGAGCGTCTGCAAAGCCCGTTTCCGTGGGCTGCAAGTGATGGCTTTCTCGGTGGGCACGGCGTTTGCAAGGGGAGCATGTCCGCCGCTTCGTTGCGGCCTCTCAGCACCGATCAGGCGAGTCCGACGAGCATGTCGTAGGCGGCATGGGTGCCTGCGGTGATTCCGAAGCCGCGAACGAGGAATAACAATCCGAAAAAACAGCCCGCGATCGTGCGGAAGGTGAAGCTGAACAGCTCCAGCGGCTCACCGAACGGCCCGACATAGTGGGCGGCGCTGAACAGCAGGCTCGAGGCGATCACCCCCACAAACCAGGCCAGCGAAGGGGCGAATCCGAGCCTTCCCAGCAGCCAGGCCAGCGTTGGCAGCAGCAGCAGCCGAAAGAGCACCTCCTCGTAGAGCCCCGCTCCGCAGAATCCCACCATGCGGCGGGCTGCTTCGACCACGAAGTCGCGATCTGCCGGGATTTCACAGCGGAGCGGGGCCGCCCAGGATTCCGGCCAGAGGCTCTGCTGCAGCCCTGCCAGGCCGATCAGGAGCGTCGCGAGCAGGAGTGATTCCACCGCCATGCCCACGAGCACACGGCCGCTGAATCGCCAGCGGTCGTGCTGCAGGTGATGCCAGGCGAGCAGGCCCAGGATGGTGGCCGCCGGGAGCAGGAAGTAGGCCCCGAAGCCGAGCCGGTCGAGCAGGGTTCGCAGCCAGACGTCGGCCCCGTTTCGGGGCATGCCGCGGCCGAGGTAGAGCACGCCCGCCTCGTAGAAGAGCACCAGCGGCATCGTGAACAGCAGGCTCTCCAGCGGGGCTCGCGAGGCTGTCCAGTAGGTTTCCGGGGCCCTGGAGATCGCTGCATCAGCGGAAGTTTCGGCTGCTGAGCCGGCTGCCACATCGCTGCTGTCCCATGGCAGATCCGGATCGACCGAGGGATCGTCGTGCACACCTTCGTCGAACGCCTGTGGGTCGTGCCTAGCCCGGGGATGCAGGTCGTTGAAATCCAACGGGTATTCCCCATCCGTTCCATGCACTTCACCGTGAGGGGGTATGTCGTCGTCTCGGTCTCGTGAGTGGTTCATCGCGGCCTCCCGCAAGCGTCGCCGAACCCACCGCGAACGTAAATCTCGCGCGCGTCATCGACCGTGCTTGACAAGATCGGCGGCCTCCACAGAATGCCACCCCATCGGCATCGTGCCTGTCGATCAACGCGGGTGCTCGCGGCAAAGGTTTTCGAACACGGCATTGCGGAAGTGTCAGGGAAACGACGTTTTCGTGGAAGTCGAATCGCCAAAAGAGGCCCCCACGGGCCGTGGGAGGTGTGACTGATTTTGGGGGGCGACGACTGAGGGACCGATAGTCGACGATCTGAGGTCGTGGCCTGGATGTCCCCCCCGCTTTTTGGTGCCTTGCCCCGAGATGGGCTGCGAACGTCCTCCCTGCACGCCCCCGTTGTGGTTCCTGCGGCAGGTGGCCCTCGCGGGGTGGCGTCGGGTACAATCCGGAGGGCGGATGCGAGCCGCCGTGCGACTGCGGGCGGCGGAAAGGTGGCTCGCCGGGTGTGCGGGCTGCGGTGTTTCTCCAAACCTCCGGCATGGATCATGGCACGATGCCTCGTGGGTTGTGGCTCGAATCTCGGTAATCGCCGGGAACTGCTCGACCGAGCTGTCGAACTGCTGCGGTTCATGCCGGGCGTTCGCATCCTTGCCACGAGTCGTTATCGCGAGTTTCGCCCGGTCGGTGGCCCCAACGGGCAGACACCCTTCCTCAACGCCGCCTGTCTGCTCGAGACCGATCTCGGGCCCAATGAACTGCTCGGCATGCTCAAGGCGGTGGAGAACACGCTCGAGCGGCAGCGGGAGATTCGCTGGGGTCCCCGCACGATCGACCTCGACCTGCTCCTCTACGGCGACGTGGTGGTCAACTCCGAGGAACTCGTCCTACCGCACCCGCGAATGTCGACCCGCCGCTTCGTGCTCGAGCCGTGCGTCGAGATCGCGGCGGAGTTTCGGCATCCGGTGGCAGGCTGCTCGGTCGGTGACCTGCTGGAAAACATCTCACCGAGGCATCCGCACGTGGCCGTCGTCGGCGTGCCGGGGGCCGGAGCTCCGGAGGTCGCCGCCGCCATCGCCGACTTCACTCTCGGCCGTCTGCTGCACACGCCCCGTCCGCTGCCATCGCTGAGTCCAATCGCCGGGAAGGGTGGAGCACGCGGTGCGGCCCGGCTGCTGGCCGATTTCTGTGACACGCTCGACGGCTGGTCGCAGCCGATTCTGCGGGAAGGATGGCCAACCGATCCCCACGGCACGATTGCGGAGTATTGGATCGGCACGCTGATGGCGATGGCTGAGCTGACCCTCGCTGCGGACGATGTGACGGAACTCGAGGGCCGCTACCGTCGCCTGACCGACTCGACTGTGCAGCCCAACGTCGTGATCCTGCTGACAACGCCGAGCGACGTGCTTGCCGACCGCATCAGTTTCCGCAGCGGCCAACGGTCGGAATTCACAGACGTCTTCGCCGACCTCGAGCGATTTGTGTCGCCGGGTACCGATTTCGGTCGACGCCGTTTCAGCCGCGATCTCTCCGGGCGTGTTGCCGAGCCGGCGCCAGGCCCGGCGGTCGACATGTCCTCCAGCGACGCGACGGTTGCGGCGGCCGCCCGCTTTCTGGCGACGCTGCAGGAGCGGCTCGTGGCCTGCCTCTGCGATGGCTCGTCAAATCTGCGGGCCGGCATGCCCTGCGGCGTGGTAAGGATTCCCTCGGACGACATCGGCGAGGCGGCCGAGCAGGCGGTGGCCGCCGTCGAGGCGATGGGGTAGCGTTGCGAGAAATCCGGATCGAACGTCGGCCCCAAGCGATGCGGCAGCTCGTCGAGGAGGCCCGGCGGCAGGGACGGCTGGTCGGCTTCGTGCCGACAATGGGCGGCTTGCACGCGGGCCATGCAAGCCTGACACGGGCGGCGGCGGAAGCCTGCGACGAGGTGGCCGTTTCGATCTTCGTCAATCCCTCGCAGTTTGGCCCCGGGGAAGACTTCGACCGCTATCCCCGTTCAGCGGAGGCTGACTGCCGCCTGCTTGCCGAGGCCGAAGCGAGCTGGGTTTTCATGCCGGAGGTCGAGTCGATCTATCCGCCGGGCGACGCCACGCGGGTCGTCGTGGGAGGCCCGGCGGTTCGCTGGGAGGGCGAGCATCGGCCAGGGCACTTCGAGGGTGTGGCCACGGTCGTCAGCCGACTCTTGGCGATGGTCCCCGCCCAGCGGGCCTACTTTGGGGCCAAGGACTGGCAGCAGACGGTCGTCGTGCGGCGGATGGTGCGAGACCTTGCCCTGCCGGTGGAGATCGTGGTCTGCCCGACGATCCGCGAACCGGACGGGCTGGCGATGAGTTCCCGCAACGCCTATCTCTCGCCCGATGAACGCCGGCGTGCGACGGCCCTCTCGGCCGGCCTCGCCGCGGCGGAGGCAGCCTGGCGGGCCGGCAGCCGGGCGGCGGCCATCGAGGCCGAGCTCCGACGGCGGCTCGAGGCTGCCGACGTCGTGGTCGACTACGCGGCCCTCGTCGATCCTGAGTCGCTCGAGCCACTCGCCGCCGACGCGGTTCGCGGCATTCCCGCGATTGCCTTGGTCGCGGGTCGTGTGGGCTCGACCCGGCTGCTCGACAACTGCATGCTTGATTGAGTTTCCCTGCGTTTGCCCGGCAGGCTGATGCTGACCACCCTTTTTCACATTCCCTCGCGGATCGGCGGTGATGCAGGCGTGCCCCTGTTTGGCTGGGGCCTGCTGCTTGCGGTCTGGGCCCTCGTCGGTGGCGGGGCGTTTGCCTGGTCGGCCTGGCGGCATTCGCCGGCTGCGGCGGTCCGCACGCTCGGCCTCCCGCTGGTGCTGGTGGGGGCGGTGATTCTCTGGGTTCTGCCCGCCCTTGACGACGGTGCTGGCGTGCCGGTTCGCGGGTATGGAGTGATGCTCCTGCTCGCGGCCTCCTGCGGAACCTGGCTCTCGATCCATCGCGGCCGACGGATGGGCTTCGACGCCGACACGATCCTCTCGCTGGCCACCGAAGTCTTTCTTTGGGGACTGGTGGGGGCCAGGCTCTTCTACGTGATCGAATACCATGACCAGTTTTTTCGGCCCGGGCTCTCACCGGCCGAGACGCTCCTGGGGGTCGTCAACGTGGCCGCCGGGGGGCTGGTTGTCTTCGGGGCGATCCCCACCGCGGCGGTCGCCACCTGGCTGTTTGCACGTCGGCGTCGGCTCGACCTGTTGCGGCTGGCCGACTGCATCGCTCCTGGACTGCTGGTCGGCCTGGCGATCGGACGGGTGGGCTGCTTCTTCAACGGCTGCTGCTTCGGGGGCCGCTGCGACCTCCCCTGGGCGGTCAGCTTTCCACCCGGCAGCCCGCCGTGGCTCGACCAGGTCGAACGTGGCCTGCTTCCCGGCGTGCCCGCCTCGCAGCCGCTCGCCTCGGCTGCCCGCAGCCTGCCGGTGCACCCGGTGCAGATCTACGCCGCGATCGATGCGGGCCTGCTCGCCTGGCTGGCCTCGGCCGCCACGCCGGTGTTCCGTCGCGATGGGGCGGTGTTTGCCATGGTGCTCACGCTGCACCCGATCTCCCGAATCCTGCAGGAGGCGATCCGGGTCGACGAACCGCCGGCCCTCGGCACCCCGCTGTCGATCTCGCAGCTGATCTCGGTGGGGCTGTTGGTGGTGGCGGCGGGGCTCTGGGCATGGATTCTCAGGCGAACCACGCGGGGCTCCTTTGACAGTGGCTCCCCGGTTGGCGAAGACTTGGGATAGGCGAGCAGTCATTCGCGGGAACCATCAAGCCTCCCGAGGCGTCCAACGTGCAGGACAGCGAGCAGGACAACGAACTGATCGGCCGGGTGCTCGAGGGCGACCAGGAAGCCTTTGCGGCATTGGTGGCCCGCCATGAGGCCCGCATCCGCGGGCTGCTCGGGCGGATGCTCGGCTGCGAGGAACGTGCCCGCGATCTGGCCCAGGAGACATTTGTTGCCGCCTACCGCGGGCTGGCCTCGTTTCGCCGGGAGAGTCGATTCTCGACATGGCTGTATCGCATCGCCTGCAATCGCGCCGCCTCCGCCCTGCGGCGGTCGCGGCCGACCGCGTCCCTCGCGGCGGTAGCCGAGCAGGCCGACTCCGGGCCGAGCGTGTCGGCGGGGCTCGAGCAGGCCGATCTCCAGCGTGTGATCCGAGAGGCCCTCGGCGGGCTCGACGAGCGGTTCCGGGCGGTCGTGATCCTGGCCGACATGGAGGATGCAAGTTACGAACAGATCGCCGAAACGCTCGGCATTCCCGTCGGTACGGTTCGCAGCCGGCTGCACCGCGGTCGGCTGGAACTTCGCGAGCGGCTCCGCCCGCTGCTTGAGGCCGAGGCGACCTGAGGCCCGCAGTTCCCAGATCGTGAAACACGGTTCGTCACCCACAGCACCTGACAGACAGTCCCAGAACCCTGAATCCAGACCCCTGAAGACTGAACCCAGAATCCAGAACCCTGAAGACTGAACCCAAAACCCAGAAGCACACCGAGAGCAGAGACAGGAAATGGCCGTCGACCCGGAGGAAGCGAGGCTCAGTGAGTGGCTCGATGGAAGGCTGCCAGCCGACGAGGCTGAGGAGCTTGCCGCCGCTGTGCGTTCTGATCCCCGTCTCGAGGCGGTTGTGGATGAACTGCGGGGCGTTCGCCGCCTGCTCGCCTCGGCCTCGTCGCCGCCGGCAGCCGATCCTGCCTTTGTGGACGCGGTCACCGCCGCGGTCGCCGCCCTGTCAGCCGACGCAAACGTGGCGGTCGACCCGGCCGTGGATGAGGAGTGGCAGCGGCTCGAACGTGAGCGGATCGAGCAGGAGCGGGCCGAGGCCCGTGAGGAGATCGGTGCTTCGCCGGTCGCTGACGCGACTTCGACCCAACACTCTCCCTCAGCGTGGCTGGCCACGGCCTTGGCCGCCGCCCTCGCGGCAGGTGTGCTTGTGGCAGTGGTGATCAACAAGCCGTGGGAGCCGGGACCGGAACTGGCCCAGGCGGTTCCCGACCGCGCCGACGCCCGGGTGCCCGAGGCTCTCGTGGGAGTCAATGAGATCGACCCCGACGCGATCGCGGCGAGGATGCTCGCCCGCGGCATCGAGATCACGCCGGAGCGGTCGCCACCGGGCGTGCTGCGGGTCACCGTCCGGCTTCGCGATGACGAGGGAAGGCAGCGGTTCGAGGAGCTGCTCGCTTCGAGCCGGGTGCGGCTGGACCGCGACGAACTTCGCCGCGGCAGGCCCGAGATAGACGCCCGCCCGAAGGCGTCCGATGTGGCTGAGCCGGATGACGCAGCTGCCGTGGTCGAGCGGATCGGCTGCCTCGGCAGGGCCGCGGCGGTCGATCGCCTGCTTGAAAGCCTGGCAGTCTCCAGCGGCAGTGTCGTGCTCGAGCAGGGAACGCTCTCCCCGAATGCGGCGGTCCGCCTGGAAAGCCGTGGACCTGCGGCGGAGGGTGTGCTGGCGGTCGCCGATGCCCGGGCCGAAGAGGCCGCCGAGGCCGAGAAGGCCGCCGACAAGCCGCCTGAGCTCGGCGCCGACCCGGCCCGTCAGTTGGCCGCAACGCGGGAGATGCCGGCTGCGGCATCGGCGGCGTCGAGAGAATCGCTGTCGCGGAACCATGCGGTCGACACGGCAAATGCGGTCGACATGGCAGCCGAGCGATCTCGGCTCGACCGCTATCGCGAGGTGATTCCACCGGAGGGCTTCATCAGGCTGTGGATCGACATCATCGATGAGTCACGGCCCGCGAAGGGTGTGCAGCCGCCGACGGAGAATCCAGGGTGAACAACGCGCCGCAGGAGCCGATCAACCCCGGCGTCCGTTCACGCCGGCCGGCGGTCGCCGGAAGCGTCACCATCCGCTGCCGCGAAGATGGTCCGCTCGTGGTCGAACTACCGGACTGTCCCGATGGTGATGGGCTGACGCTGCGGGTGACCGACCACCTCGGCGGCTGTTTCACGCTGCCGACCGACAAACCGGTCGTGGCGTTGTGCCGCTGCGGAGGATCGGCCCGGCGGCCCTTTTGTGACGGCTCTCATCGTGAGAACGGATTCCGGGCCGCCGAAACCGCCCCGGTTGCCCACACGCCCGGCACACGGCCGCCAGAGCAGCCGCAGTAGCGGCACGCGGTTCGGGTTATACCTGGCACGCTGGCGGTGCGGCCGACGGAAACCCTTACTCCTGAACCACTTGCAGCGGCGGGCCCCGGAAAAAATGGCCTCCCGCCGGCTGCGAACGATATGGACTGCCCCTTGGCAGACCTGTACCGTTGAAGGCTTCACGCGGAAGCAGCTCTGCGGAAGGTCGCGGTACGAACCGGCAGAAGGACATGACGTCACAACCCAAGCCAAATTTCTACCAGCGACACGCCGTCGCGATCATGGCGGTGCTCGTGTTCCTGCTGCCGCTGGTGCTCGTGGGCGCCATCAAGGCCAAGGGCAACAACCGCAACGACGTCAAGGGCTGGCTGCCGCCGGAATATCCCGAGACGCAGGTCTACAAATTCTTCCGGCAAAACTTCCAGGGCGAGGAGTTCATCCTTGCCAGCTGGGAGGGCTGCACGATGAGCGACCCCCGACTGGAACTGCTCGCCCGCAAGCTTCTGCCGCCGCCCGGCGAGGCCGCCCGGGTCGACCAGCCGCTCTACTTCCGCACCGCTCAAACCGGCCCCCGGGCGGTCGACCAGATGACCTCCGAGCCGCTCAACCTCGACCGCGAGGAGGCGATCCGCCGGCTCACCGGAGCGTTGATCGGGCCGCCACGGGAGGGTGTCGAGCCGCTCTCCAAGGAGGATGACCTCGACGAGCGGCAGACCTGCCTGGTGTTGACCCTCTCCGACCTCGCCCGCTCCAACCTCCATGGCACGATCGACCTGATCAGGCAGGTGGCGGCTGACGAGTGCGCGATTCCTGAGGAGACACTGCACCTCGGCGGCCCTCCGGTCGACAACGTGGCGATCGACAAGGCGGGCCAGAGCAGTGTCACAATCCTCTTCGGTCTCTCGCTGGTGGTCGGCTTCATCGTCAGCTGGCTGAGCCTGCGGAGCAAGCTCCTCGTGGCATTGGTGATCGCCTCGGGCGTCTACAGCATGTTCGCGAGTCTCGCGGTCGTCTGGTACACCGGCTATCCCGTCGATGCGATCCTGCTGACGATGCCCTCGCTGGTCTACGTGGCGACCACCTCCGGGGCGATCCACCTGGCCAACTACTACCGCGACCAGATCGCCGAAACCGGCATCCAGCAGGGGGCCGCCGGCCGGGCTTTGCACCACGCACTGCTGCCGCTTTCGCTGGCGACCGGCACCACCGCCGTCGGCCTGGCGACCCTGGCGGTCAGCGAACTGGTGCCAATCAAGATGTTCGGCATCTTCTCGTCGTTGGGCGTGGTGGTCAGCTTTGTGATCCTGATCACCTTCATGCCGGCGGCGCTCGAGCTGTTTCCGCCGCGGCTGAAGCTCGGCAAGGCCGCCGACTCCTCCGAGGAGGACACCTGGCGGCCGATCGAGGAGAGCCCCTGGTGGCGGGTCGGCGAGTGGATCACGCGGCATCCCACGATCTCCACTGTCGGCTGCCTGGCCCTGATGGCGGGCATCGGCTGGGGCATGACCCGGGTCGAGAGCAGCGTGCAGTTGATGCGGCTGTTCGCCTCCAACGCCCGCATCCGCCAGGATTACCAGTGGCTCGAGGCCAACCTTGGCCAGCTGGTGCCGATGGAGATCCTGCTCAAGATCGACGATGAAAAATGTGATCTCAACTTCCTCGAGCGGATGGAACTCGTCGGTGAGGTGCAAGAAGCGATCGGCTCGCTCGACGAGGTGGGCAGTTCGCTCTCGACGGTCACCTTTGGCCGCAGTCTCGACGTGGGCGGCGGAGGCAGCGGGCTTGGAGGGGCAGCGGCGAGAGTTTTCGGGCTCGGCGCCCGCACCCGCCGCAGCGTGCTCAACCGCCGGCTCATCGCCCACCGCCACGAGTTTCTCGACGGCGATTATCTTCGTGAGGCGACGGTCGAGGAGCCGATCGGCGAGCCGCCTCAGCCGCCCGAGCAGGGGCTTGCCGATTCGCTGCTCGTGTCGACGGGCCTTGCAGCCCCGCCGGAGCCCCCGCCGGTGGCGACCCGCAGCCGCGATCTCGAACTCTGGCGGATCAGCGCCCGCGTCAGCGCCACCAAGGAGGTGGAATATGATCTCTTCCAGCGTGAGCTCAAGGAGAAGATCGACCCGATCCTCGCCTCGCTCGACGAGGACTCCGCCAACGGCATCGAGGTCGACTACACCGGTCTCGTGCCGCTGGTCTACAAGGCCCAGCACTCCCTGCTCGACGGCCTGGTCGTCGGCTTCGCGGTCGACTTCTTGATCATCGTGGCGGTGATGGTGCTCCTCTGTCGGGCCTTCTCGGCGGGCCTTGTGCTGCTGCTTCCGGCGGCCTTTCCGGCAATCGTCGTTTTCGGTGGGATGGGCTGGGGCCATACGATCCTGCAGTCCTGGAACGCCGGCACACTCCTGATCGACATCGGCACCGTGATGGCCCCCAGCGTGGCCCTCGGCGTGACCGTCGACGACGTCGTGCACTTCATGCTCTGGTTCCGCCGTGGGATCGCCGACGGCCTCGACCGCCGGCAGGCGACGATGCTCGCCTACAAGGGCTGTGCCCGGGCGATGTATCAAAGCTGGGGCGTGATCGGCATCGGACTCTCGGTCTTTTCGCTCTCGCCATTCGGCCCCACGCAACGCTTCGGCTACATGATGCTCTCGATGCTTACGATCGCCCTGGTCGGCAACCTCGTGCTCCTGCCGGCCATGCTTGCCGGACCGCTGGGCGGGGTCTTCGGCTGGAGCGTGCTGCGGATGGAGCAGAAGAAGGCCCGCCGGGCCGACCGCCGCCGCGTGAAGAGCGAACCTGGCAGCGACGCCCTGCCCCCTCCGCACGTGCTGCCCGGCCAGGCGGCCAAGCAGGTTGTCCATGCCTGAGGCGGGTGAGCCTGCCGATGACGGGCTGCCGGTGGCCACCGTGGTGCTCAAGCCGCGGCGGGCCCGTCCCTTCTTCGGCCGCCACCCCTGGGTGCTCGACTCGGCGGTGGCCCGCGTGGAAGGCAGCCCGGCCGACGGCGACGTGGTCGATCTGGTGACCCACGACGGGCAGTTCATTGCCCGCGGCCTGTTCAACGCCGCCAGCCGGCTCCGCGTGCGACTCTATGCCTTTGACGCGGAAACCCGGCTCGATGCGGGCCTCTGGGAGGCCCGCATCGCCGCCGCGGTCGACCTGCGGAAGCGGCTCGGCCTCGACCTGCCCGATGGCGGCGTGCGGCTGGTCAACAGCGAAGGCGACGACCTCTCCGGACTCATCGTCGATCGCTTCGGTGAATGGCTCTGCGTGCAGGTCACGGCCTTGGCGATGCACCGCCGGCTCGAGACGATCTGCGACCTCCTCGAGGAGGCGGTGCGGCCGGCCGGGATCCTGCTGCGGGGAGCGGAGCGGGGGCTCGGCAAACTCGAGGGGCTCGCCGTCACCGACCGCCTGCTGAGGGGTCGGGCTCCCGACGGCCCGGTCTTCATCAGCGAGCGGGGGCTGCGGTTTGGCGTCGACCTCGCCGAGGGCCAGAAGACCGGCTTCTATCTCGATCAGCGGGAGAACCGCCAGACGGCCGCCCGGCTGGCCGCCGGCCGCCGGGTGCTCGACATGTTCTGTTATTCCGGGGGCTTTGCGGTGGCCTGTGCCGCCGGCGGGGCGGCCAGCGTGCTGGCGGTCGATTCGAGCCCAAAGGCCACGGCTCTCGCCCGGGCCAATGCCCAGCTCAATGCGGTGGCGAACCTGGCGGTGGAGACGGCCGACGCCTTCGAGCGGCTCGAGGGCCTGCGGGCCGCAGGGGAGCGGTTTTCCATG
>Ga0180429_10003884_pt1 | contig 12066 bp, 8 predicted proteins | sample SS_ome_FD_132428 | JGI IMG/M metagenome (GOLD analysis project Ga0180429, IMG submission 132428) | Hypersaline lake sediment archaeal communities from the Salton Sea, California, USA - SS_1_S_1 metaG | ecosystem: Environmental > Aquatic > Non-marine Saline and Alkaline > Hypersaline > Sediment ... | reverse complement strand
CCTGTCCGTCATAAAACCGGTATTTGCGGGCAAACTCGCTGCCGGGGTCCATCAGGGCCTCCCCCAGTTCCCGCACCCCGGACCCGGCATCGAAGATGAGCAGGGTGGTATCAAGTTCAACGGTCAGGCAGGTGGTGTTTCCGCCAGCCGTACTGCCGACCAGCGACAGACTCTCGATAAAGGCCGCCACAGCCGCAGGGTCGGCCAGGTCTATATTCTGGCGCGCGGCTTCAGCCAGAGCGTTGATGAGCTTTTCACGAGTCTGTTTCGGAGTGATGGGGCTGGGAAGAGAACCTCTCACCCCCCAAAATTTCAGCAACATGGTATATCTCGTAATCAGGGGTGACTGTTATTGGGTTTTCCTATTTAACTTAGCACGAATATCATTTTCTGGCAATAGGTCTGCCGTACCTCAAGTGTGATATTCGGCATTGATTTCAATATATTTATAAGAAAAATCACAGGTCCAGACGGTGGCCCAGTCTGGACCCACCCCTAAATCAATCAAAATTTTGACATCTGTTGAGGCAGCCAGCCGGCGCGAGACGGCAGCCCCATCGAAATTGAGCGGCTCACCACGTTTGACCAGTTGAAAATCCCCCAGCCGCAGCGACACCTGCGCCGGTTCAAGCCGCACCCCACTGCGTCCGATTGCAGCCAACGCCCGGCCCCAGTTGGGGTCATTGCCAAAAAGGGCCGTTTTCATCAAGGGGGAGGTGGCTACTGTTTTGGCTGCTGTTTCGGCTTCGGCCTCGGTGACGGCCCCGGTCACGGTGATTTCTACCAGTTTGGTGGCCCCTTCGCCATCGCGGGCAATGGTTTTGGCCAAATCGGCGCACAGTTCGGTCAGGGTCGTGGTAAAGGTTTTGAAGGCCGGCGTATCCGGCTCGATGGGCGCGTTTTCGGCCCGGTCACTGGCCAGGATGACAACGGTATCGTTGGTGCTGGTATCGCCATCAACAGTAATGCGGTTGAAGGTGCGGGACGCGGCTTTTTTGAGGGACTGAGCCAACACCGCCGGCTCGATGACTGCATCCGTTACCAGCACCGACAGCATTGTCGCCATATTGGGGTGAATCATCCCGCTGCCTTTGGCTATGCCGCCCATACTGACCGTCTGTCCATTGATGTCACATTGCGCGAACGCCTCTTTGGAAACAAGGTCTGTGGTCATAATCGCCCGGGCCGCGTTCTGCCCGGTCTGTCCGGCCTCGGTTTTGATGACGTGGGCGGCCTCTTTGATGCCGCGCCGAATTTTGTCCATCGGCATTTTATGGCCAATGATACCGGTGCTCATGACAAACACGCTGTCTTTCGGCAGGCTGCACACTGCCTCGGTCAGGCGGGCCATTTCGGTTACGTCCCGCATACCTTGCTCGCCGGTGACGGCGTTGGCGTTGCCGGCATTGATGATGACTCCCTGAATCCGGCCACCGGATTTGTTTAGTAAGGCCATATCATACAGCACCGGAGCGGCTTTAAAAACGTTGGTCGTAAAAATAGCCGCGCCCGCGGCCGGTGCATCGGCCAGAATCAGAGCCAGGTCCGGCTGACCGGATGTTTTGAGTTCGCAGGTAACGCCCACCGCCCGGAAACCGGGCACACGGGTTAACGGTGAATTATTCTCCATTAGTGTGACCTCCGTAAACTACCAGTCAAGGCTCTGTAATTGTTGCAGAGCGTCAGCCGACCAGGCAAAGGCAACCGCTTCTGGCAGATCATCCAGATCAAACCATCGTAGTTCAAGCGCGTCGCTGGCCGGGGCCGGGTCTCCCCCCACCAATTCAGCCAGATAACAAAAATTCAGAGTGTGATCGCCGTCAGCGCCGTACTGATCCATATAAATGCCCAACAATCTGACCGGGTTGACGTGCAGTCCGGTTTCCTCAACCATTTCCCGCACCGCCCCGGCTTCCGGATGCTCGCCGGCCTCCAAAAACCCGCCGGGAATATCCCACCAGCCGTGATAGGGTTCAATATTCCGTTTAACCAGCAGTAATTTACCGCTATCAACCAGCAAAACACTGGAACAGGGTTTAGAATTCTGATAAAACACGAATGAACACCGGGAACATACCTGCCGCTCCCGGCCATCCATCAACCGGATTACCAGATGATGTCCACATTTGGGACAAAACGAATAGCCCATTTTTTAAACCAGTTTCATCTGACGGGCTGTCTCAGCCGACAAAATCAGCGCAGACTGGCCATCTTCCGGCAACGAGTTTTGCGGCACGCCGTGAATTTGGCCCTGGGAGAGCATCATGGTAACCGGCACGCTGTAGGGCTGGTCATCCACATAAATCACCACTTCGATAGACAGGCCGCTGCCGCCCAAATGGGCAAACTTGAGCGTGCGCTGCTGTACGTCTCGGCTGTCTTGATAGCGACCCAACTTTTCCAGCACAGTCGGGTCTGAGGCCTCCAGGCCGGTGATGAGCGGTCCGCCGCTGTCATCGTCGCCATCGTCACCGTCTTGGCTGATGTCGTAACCGCCATCACGGGCAGAGCGACTCCCGCCGCGGTTGTGCAGGTCGTCCGGCGCTTCGACATCTTTCTTTTCCCGGTTGGCCTTTTCGGCCTGAGCGGCTTCATCAAAAAAGTCAGGGGTGTTTCCAAGGAGAGAGTCGCTGCGGTCCTCGGTGTTGACCCGGTTGTATTCGCGGGGCACAGTGCCGCCGCCTTTGCGATCCAGCCGGTCGAGGACGGGGACAACCCCTTCCGCTTCCAGCGCTTCCCGAATTTTGGCCACCGTCGGCGGACTGCAGCCCGCTTCTTCAGAAATCCAACTGTTACTGCGCGAGTACCGTCGCCGCACAATTTCGGTGATCGCTTTGCGTCGTTGTAGTTTGGTTAAGGGCAGGGGGTGAGGCAGGTTGGCGCTAAAGGCCCGCACCTCGGCATCAACCCGACTGCCGTTGAACATCAACAAAGCGACATCATTGAACCCTTCCCGACGGCGGGCTTCGCAACGATGCCGGCCATCGAGTAGAAAAATTTCGCCGGTGCCGGGGTCCTGCCAGCCTTCCACCGGCGGCAGGCGGTCTACCACCTCTTGATAACGCTGAACGGTATCTTCATCCAGCGGACGGACATTGAATCCGTCAATACCTATTTGCAAATCGTTCAGGTATATGGTTTTGATTTTGTCACTCACTATGATTATCCTCTGTCAGATTTCCGAACACAGATGTCAGTGTTCGGGCGACTGTCTACGATATTTTGTGTTCCGCTACTGTTTCCCGAACCGCAAATACCAGACTGTTTTAACATAGTTAACGCCTCGCCGCAAATAGCCCCACACGTCGGTTGCGGTTTTACTTTCGCCGGCTTCACGCGGCACACACAGATAAGGCAGCTCTCTAATGGTGTGGGCGGCCTGTTTGGTCCGATACAGCATATCAATACAATATTCGCCGTAATCGCCCTGCAACTCAATTTTATCAAAGATTTCTTTACGGCCCAAAATAAAGCCGCTGGTATAATCCTTGATGGACCAATCGAGCAGCAAGCCGGCATACAGATTAATGATACGGGAAAACAGCCGGCCCGTAAAGGAGTGGGCCACGTCGCCGCCGCCCGGCACGTAGCGAGAGCCGACAGCCATATCCGTACCGCGGGCCAGTTCATCAGCCAGACGAGGCCATTCCTCCGGGGGCATACTGAGGTCGCAATCCATCCAGCCAACCCACCGGCCGCGGGCTTCGCTGATGCCCCGATTGATGGCGCTGGTCAGACCGCTTTCGGTGGTGCGGTGGATGAGACGCACCCGCGGGTCGGTTTTTGCTTTGGCGGCGACCAGTTGCCAGGTGCCGTCCGGCGAATCATCATCCACGACCACCACTTCCATACCGCCGGGGTAGTTGCCCAGAGCCTGCAAGGTGCGTTCAATCAGCGGCTCGATGTTGTCTGCCTCATTATAGGTGGGTAATACGATGGAGATTTGGGGCTGGGTTGAGTCGGTCATTTTATTGTCTGTCATAATGTTATCGTGTAAAATTGATTTGTCTGATAACAGAGTACAGATGACAGAACACAGATTGCAGACGCTGTGTTCTGACTACGGTGCTCTGACTACTGTATTCTGACTACTGTATTCTGATGAATAAATTTTTGTCTCGTCTAAAATCCACCGATGCCGGCCTCATCATTGCCGGGCTGCTGAGCCTGTTCATCATCCGGCCCTTGCTGCAGCCGGGCCTGCCCACGACCGCGGATATGGCTATCCATCTCTACCGCGCTCTGGAATATGAACGAGTCTGGGCCTCGGGTGTAATTTTGCCCCATTGGGGGCCTAACCTGGCCTTTGGTTACGGTTATCCGCTATTTGTGTTTGCTCCCCCCCTGCCCTACTGGCTGGCTGTGTCGCTCCACGCCGGCGGGTTGAGCCTGGAAACCGCCTTCAAAGCTTTGATTATCCTCATAATTTTAGTTTACGCAATTGGTATGTACCTTCTTGCCCGCGACCTGTTTAACCGGGTAGAAGCCGGGCTGGTGGCCGCGGTGGCCTACACCTTTGCCCCCTTTGCCCTGCGCGAACTGTTGCTGGTTGGCGGCAATGTTCCCCAATATTTGGCCATCGGTCTGTTTCCGTGGATATTATGGGCCATGACCCGCGCTGTCCGCGTCCGGTCGTGGGGCTGGACGATAACCGGCGGAATATTATACGGACTGTTAATCCTGAGCCATCTTTTCCATACGATGATTTTTACTCCGGTGGCTCTGCTATTTGGCCTGGTGCAGCAAACAATCGCCCAGCCGCCACCGCGGCGACTGCGCGACATACTTCTGCAGCCGGCGACGCTTACGCTGCCCCTGGGCGTGCTGTTGACTACCTTCTTCTGGCTGCCTGCTTTTGTGGAGCGGGCCAACACCAGCGCCCAGGCCGATGTTTATCTGCAAAAAAGTCCCTTTTTTATACGTTATCCCCATTGGAGTGAACTAACCACTTGGATTCAACCACTCGACAGCCGGGCCGCCAACCCTTATGTGCCTCTGACGTTAGGTGTTGTCACCCTGACTTTAGCCGGATTGGGCCTGGTGGCCGCGGGTTGGCTATGGTGGCAGGCAAAAAACCGGGATCCCCTTCGCCCCCAAAAAAATTGCGATGACCAACCACCGCTCCGCCTTCTGCTTTCGATGGTATTCTTTTTTGGCGCGGTCGCCGCGGCAGCCATCTTTCTGAGTCTGTCGCCATCCCGTCCGGTCTGGGAAACTATCACCATTTTGCAGGTGGCCCAATTTCCGTGGCGACTGCTGGGTTTGGCGAACCTGGGCCTGGCCACACTGGCCGGGGCCGGAATGACCTTGTACCAACAACACCGGGACCGTTTCAGCCTGATTTGGCTGCTGTTGTTGCTGTTCAGCGTGTGGCCGCTGTTGTACCCGGTAATTCCGTTTACCCGTTTCGGCACGCCCACGCTGGCCAATCAGGTTGATTTCGAACGCCGTTCCCAAACCATCGGCGCTACCACGCTGGGCGAATACCTGCCCCGGGCCGTGACCAACCCGCCCACCGGCTCGCCGCTGGTGGAGCCGATGCTCAACGGCCAACAGCCGGAACGGCTCGACCGGGACTCGCTGCCCGTCGGAGCCGTCGCTACGTTACTGGAACAAAGCGCCGCCACCCACCGCTACCAGCTTGATTTGCCAAGCGCGGCCACGCTCCGCTTTTGGCAGTTTGATTACCCCGGCTGGCAAGCCACGCTTGATGGCGAGACCATCGAAATCACCCCGGAAGCGGACACCGGCCTGATTCTGGTTGACGTGCCCACCGGCTCGCATACCCTGACCCTGCACTTTGGCCTGACCCCGCTGCGGCTGGCGGCCCTCATCATCAGCGGCCTGACGGTGATTGGCCTGATAGCCTTCCAAATCGCGCACTATAGTCCCCGCAGCGAAGCGGAGCGGGATCGAACATCCCGCATCGTCATTCGTCATTCGTCATTCGTCATTCCAAACCTGTCCCTGCCGCCCGGCGTGCTGCTGACCATCGCCGCGGCGATTATCGCCATGGCCGTTTGGGGCTATCCCCGCCTGCGCCCAATGTTCACCCGGGAGTCGCCGCCGGGCCTGGCCCTGCCGGCGCAACATTACACCCAAATTACGTTTGCCAACGGCATCCAGCTCATCGGTTATGGTGTCAGCGAGCCGGTGGTGGAGCCGGGCGGCTACCTGCAAGTGACGCTCTACTGGCAAACCCTGGTGGCCCCGCTGGAGGTCAACCTCCAGCCCTTTGTTCACCTTGACCGCCTTAACGACCTGACCACCGCGGCCGGCAGCACCAACTACACCCCCGGCGACACCACCACCGAAAGCGTGCTGCCCACCTTTCATTGGGATACAAACCGCTACGTGCGGGATGAGCACGACCTGTTTCTGCCCGCCGACCTGCCGCCTCACGCCTACGCAGTGCGGATCGGCCTGCTGGACCCGGCCAGCGACCGGCTGCTCCCCCTGGCCGACGCGCCCGGCGATACCGCGGCTCTCGGCGTGATAAACGTGGCCCCCGCAGCCGAGCCGTCCCCGCCCGATAATGCGCTGGATATCCGGTTTATGCTGGACGGCGATACCATCCGCCTGACCGGCTTCGACACCCCCGTCGTCGGTCCAGAGCGGCTGACCTTCCGCCTGCTCTGGCAAAGCCCGCACCAGCCCGCAACAGAGTACAGCATATTTGCCCAACTGCTCGATTCAGGCCAGAATCTGGTAGCCAGCTTCGACGGCCCGCCCTTGAACGGCGCTTATCCCACCAGCACCTGGTTGCCAGAGCAATCCATCGCCGACCCGCGCCAGATTCCGCTGGAGGGGGTTCCGCCCGGCGACTACCGACTGATTGTGGGGTTATACGGCCCCGCCAGCGGTCAGCGGATGACCACCGCCGCCGGCCCGGATTTTGCTGATTTGGGCCTCGTGACCATCCCGGCGGAATAAGCCGGTTGCCGTTCGATAGCAAAAGTGGTATGATTTCTGCACAATTTCAGGCTGGAGAAATTTTTATGGCAACACTTTATCTGAAGTCTGCTCAGGAAACAAAAGAAACGCTCCATCTGGTGCAGTCCGCAATCGAAAATGAAATAGTCCGTCTGAATCTGGCCCTGAAACTGGCTGATAAACGACTGGCTCCCTTTGAGAAAAAATATGGCGTTACGTCGGACAAGTTTATCGTGACGATGGCTGCGGAAGATTTAGATGGCGGTGATGATGAATATATTGACTGGGCGGGCGAATACAAACTCAAACAACGACTACAAGCCAAACTCAATCATTTAAAAAGCATCACCTATGACTATTCAAGCATATCTTAACCGGATTAGCCAGCTTGCCGAACAATATGCCGCCACCGACTTTGTCCAGACCGTCGAACTGAACCTTGAACCAAGACGCGAACAACAAAGTTACATCACCGGCTCAATTATTTTTCAGGATGAGTCCGTACTCTATTTCAAGGAATATCTGGACTACTTTGAAGGCGCAGTAGACAAATTAATGTACAGCTACCATTATCAAAGCGAAGCAAACCGGCTAATATTTCGATATGATAACGCCCGCCACAAGCCGGAGCTATCTTTTGTTGAGCATAAACATCAAGGTAATGAAATCTTGCCGGTCCCACCTCCTGACCTGGCCGACATCCTGCTTGAAATTGCTGCAACGAACGACTGGTTAATTTGATCGTGGTGTACAAGCATCTGACCAGAGCGGCGCAGAAAGTTACAGTTGATTACGGCTTACTGCTGGCGCTGCTGATTCCGCTGTTTGCCGTTATCCCCCTGCTGACGCACGCCGGCCTGCCCAACACCGCGGACGGACCGGCCCACCTGATGCGGCAGGTCGAGTTGAATCAGGCCTGGCAGCAAGGCAACTTCTATCCCCGCTGGGGCACCGACCTGGCCCTGGGCCACGGGATGCCCATTTTTAGCTACGCCCCACCCCTGCTGTACCAGTTGACCCAACTGCTCCACCTGACCGGCTTGCCGCTCGATGCGGCTATGAAGGGGGTGGTTATTCTGGGTTTTCTGCTGTACAGCGCGGGGATGTTTCTCATGGTGCGGCCCATCTTTGGCCCGGCCCCGGCGTTGGCCGCGGCCGCGGTCTACGTGTACGCCCCCTACCGTCTGCGCGAAGCCTTTATTCAGGGCAATTACGGTCAGTTCAGCGGACTGGCCTTTTACCCCCTGATTTTCTGGGCCTTTCACGGCCTCATCACCACCCGGCAACGACGTTATTGGGTCGCCGCGCCCGTATCGCTGGCCGGATTGCTGTTCAGCCACAACATCAGCTCGATGCTTTTTTTGCCGGTGTTCGGGGCATACCTGCTGTTTTTGTTATTGCTCCCTATAAACCGACCGGCTTTAAATATCATAAATCGTAAATCCAAAATCCCACTCCGCTACGCTACGGGGACTGTAGTCGTAAATGTCATCACTGCCGGTATTCTTGGCCTGGGACTGGCCGCGATTTTCTGGCTGCCGGCCTTTGGCGAAAAGGACGAAATCAAGCTGGAAGGCATCACCCGCGGCTTTTTCGATTTTCGGCACAACTTCATCTCCCTGGCCGAATTTGTCTCATCGCCGGTCCGGCTCGATGTGACCGCCATCAACCCGGAATTTCCGCTCAGCCTGGGCCTGGCCCAACTCATCGTGGCTGCCGTCGCCGGGATAATCCTTGTCATTGCCATCTTTAGCCGAGGATTACGGCAAAAACTCAACAACCAATCTCCCCATCTCCCCATCTCCTCATCTCCGTTTTTGCACACCCTCTTCTTTGCTGTCTTTCTGGCGATTTACGCTTTTCTGGCCCTGCCGTGGTCTCAAGTGGTGTGGGAAACCGTCCCCCTGCTGGAACTGACCGAATTTCCGTGGCGAATGCTCGGCCCGGCGGTTTTCTGTGCCGCCTTTCTGGCCGCGCCGGCCTTTGCTGCTCTGTTCCGCCCAAAATTTCAGTGGCCCGCCCTGTTGCTGTTTCTGCTGACCGTCATCGGCCTGAACCTGCCCTACCTGTACCCCTCCCAATTTATCCGCTGGGGCACGCCCAGCCCCGCCGACGCCTTTGCCTACGAAGTCACCTCCGGAGCCATCGGCACCACCAGCACCGGCGAATTTCTGCCCCGGCACGCCCAAAAGCATCCCCAGCCAGACACACTCTGGCCCGATTACGAAGCAGGCCGCCCGCCCCAAAAGCTGGACCCGGCCTCGCTGCCCGCCGGGGCTACCGTCCAGACCCTCAGTCACCGGGCCGAGGCCGATGTACTGCGGATCAACACTCCGCAGAAATTCACCGCTACCCTGCGCACGTTATACTGGCCCGGCTGGCGGGCCTATCTCGATGACCAGCCCGCGCCCATCGCCGTCACCGCCAAAACCGGCCTGATTTTGGTTGACATCCCCCCCGGCGAACACACCCTGACCCTGCAACTCGAATCCACGCCGCTGCGCACCGCCGGCCTGTGGCTGACTCTGGCCTCAACCGTAATATTAATCATCATTTCAGTTCGCCCTTTTTCCTTCATCCTTCATCCTTCATCCTTCAGCCTTCAGCCTGCCCCCCTCTCCCGCCGAACATTTTTGACCATCGCCGCCCTGCTCCTCGCCGCCTGGCTGCTGACCCGACCGTTGGCCCCCTGGCTGGCCCTGCGCTCCGAACCGGACCGGCCCCAGACCGCCGACGAAATTGTGCAGGTTGACTTTGGCCGCGAACTGCGCCTCGTCGGTGTGGACACCCTGCCCCAGGCCATCAAACCGCCCGCCGAGTTGAGCGCGGTCCTGTACTGGCGCACCCTGTACGAAATCGAAACCAATTACGCCGTTTTTCTACACCTCGACGCGCCCAACGGCGAAACGATGGCTACCGTGGACGAACGTCACCCGGAGAACATCCCCACCCGCAACTGGCCGCCGGGCCTGTATCTGCGCAATCCACTGCGCCTCGATTTGCCCGCCGACCTGCCGCCCATCCGCTACACGCTCAACACCGGCCTTTACAATCCCGATACCAACCAGCGGTTGACCATCAACCAGAGTGATGAGACCCAACACGCCTTGGGCTACCTGTGGCTGACCGGTCCCCGGCCCAAACTCGATGATACCCCCTTAGTGCGCTTTGGCCCAGACATCCAGCTTTGGCAGGCTGATTACGAGGCCGCGGCCCACCGGCTGACGCTCTACTGGCAAGCTGATGTGCCAATCACCGACAACTACAGCATTTTCATCCACCTGCTTGATGGGGCCGGTAACCGGCTGGCTCAGGCTGATGGGGTGCCTTACGACGGCCTCTATCCACCGGCCCACTGGCTCCCGCAACAAATCATCACCGACGCCCGCCCCCTGCCGCCCGTGCCGGATGATACCGTCGCGGCCATCGCCATCGGCCTGTATAATCTAGACAGCGGCGAGCGCCTGCCGGTTATTGATATTCACGGCGAAACGTTACCGGGCAACAGCTTTGTGCTGAAGATAGAGGATAAAAGATAAATGATAAATACACCCTTGCCCCCCCGCCCCCCTACAACCTACAACCTTGAACCTTGAACCCATTAATTTTGCTGATCTATATCCTGTTGACGCTGGTCTTGACTCATCCGCTGGCTTTCAACCTGACCACGGCTGTGCCCAGCGACATCGGCGACCCGCTGCTCAACACCTGGATTTTGGCCTGGGACAGCCACGCCCTGCTCACCGACCCGCTGAATCTGTTCAACGCCAACATCTTTTACCCGTTGCCCCACACCCTGGCCTACTCCGAGCATCTGTTCAGCACGGCTCTGCTGGCGTTGCCCCTGCAACTGGTCAGTGGCGAGCCGCTGGTAGCCTACAACCTCAGTCTGCTGATTTCGTTTCCGTTGGCCGCCTTCGGCATGTACCTGCTCACCCTGCGCTGGAGCGGGCAGCGCGGCCCGGCTTTCATCGCCGGGTTACTCTTTGGCTTTGCCCCGTATCGCTTGGCGGCCATCGCCCATTTGCAGTTGCTCACTTTTCAATGGCTGCCCTTTTTGCTGCTCTTTGTTGACCTGGCCCTGACCCGGCCCAGCCTCAAAAGATACCTGGCCGTCGCCCTGTTTTTTTTGATGCAAATCCTGGCCTCCTGGTATCTGGCCGTCTACACCGGGTTGATTGTGGGCGTTTACCTGCTGGTGACGATTGCCAGCCGCCGAGTCAGCCCGCCCCGCTACCTCCGGCTGCTGCTGGTTTTGGGGTTGGCCGCGCTCCTGGCGCTGCCCCTGGCCTGGCCCTACCTGCCCCTGCTCGATGACCTGCGCGCCGCCCGGCCCCTGTCGCTGGCCCTGTCGCTGGCGGCCCACCCCACCGATTTGGCCGCGGCCGCCCCTTTCAACCGGCTCTTTGGCCCGTTGACGGAATCGCTGCGCGCCCGGCCCGGCTTCACTGAAGAGAATACCCTGTTTGTGGGAATCATCGGGCCGCTGCTGGCGTTGGCCGCGCTGGGAAACTGGCGGCAACAAAAAAGCCGCGTCCCGCGGCTGGCCCTGCTGCTTATTCTGTTAATCTCCCTGCTGCTGACCCTGCCCGGTCCGTACGCCCTGCTGGCGACGCTGCTGCCGCCCAGCACCGTGGTGCGGGTCCCGGCCCGCTGGATTATCCCGGCCCTGTTTGCACTGGCCGGGTTGGCCGGACTAAATCAATGGTCAAGGCTCAAGGCTCAAGGCTCAAGGGTCAAGGCTCAAATTTTTGTGGTGGCGGGCGCGGCCCTCATCGTTGCCGAGGCGTTTTCTGCGCCGCTGCCGCTGGCCCCGGTGGAAAATCAACAAACGCTGGCCCCGGTTTACCGCCATTTGGCCCAACGGCCCGCCGATTTTGCCCTGCTGGAACTGCCCCTGCACAGCGCCCCGGCCCCGGAATACCCGGAGGTCAAACGGCTGTACGCCAGCACCCTGGGCTGGTGGCCGCTGGTCAACGGCTATTCCGGCTACACGCCGCCCCGCCAGCCGGAACTGGCCCAGGCGCTGACCGATTTTCCTGATGACACGGCCACCGACGCGTTGCGCCAACTGGCTCAAAACGCGCCCCCCCGCTCGCTGCTGATGCTGGTGCATCCCGGCGAAGCGCCTTT
>Ga0180429_10003880_pt1 | contig 12072 bp, 10 predicted proteins | sample SS_ome_FD_132428 | JGI IMG/M metagenome (GOLD analysis project Ga0180429, IMG submission 132428) | Hypersaline lake sediment archaeal communities from the Salton Sea, California, USA - SS_1_S_1 metaG | ecosystem: Environmental > Aquatic > Non-marine Saline and Alkaline > Hypersaline > Sediment ... | reverse complement strand
TGCAGAGCGCAATCCACTTGGCTGGATGCATGACGAAGTGATCTGTCAGGGATGTGCCCTGGACGATCACGGCGTCGTGTACTGAGTTCTCGACTCAGTGCACATCGTTTTAGACCTGAGTTCGGTCCGTGCGCAGGCTGGATATCTACGACTGTGGTACGGAACGAAGCGGGAGATGCGTATAGAGCGTCTCCTCTCTCCTGAACCATGCCGCGAATTCTTGGGAGCAGTCCTTCGGCCCCGGTACATCCAACCGTTTAGCAACTGGGTACGGATCGACATCGCCTGAGGTCATGAGGCGCAAGGGAACCATGTCCGCCGATAGTCAGTTGGAGATTGAACGGATGTACAGCTCGACTAGATCAATCGTCGAACCGCTCCCTTCTCCAAGAATCTGGAGAGCCTGACTTCTTCCAGCGATTCTCCATTCACCGTCTCCGTCGGCTCGAATCAGGACTGGGTCTTCGGGGTCTGGCGAGATCGTTCCGGCGTAGTCGGGGTCGCGCATACGAGCGTTGACCGCATCTTGTGCGTCGTTCATACCTCGCAGCGCGACTTCCTGCGGCACGCCCTGCTCTGAGAGCCAGGAGACCGACGATGCCACACCGCTGAGAATACGCTTCTGCATCGCGGCGAGCTTCTTGGCTTTTCGTCTTCTGCCGAACACTCTGGGATTTTCCTGCGCTAACTCAAGTCGTCGACAGAGAGGTCAAAATGGCGTCTGGTATGCCTGCGCGCGTCAATGGATTCGCTTCTCGGCAAGTACAACATGCTGATACGCGTCGAGTCTGGTATTCGGCACGTCTCTGAGATGTTGAGAATGATTGGGGTCTCATTGGATGGAGCTCTCTACACAATCTTCCCGTCACCAATGTCCAATAGAAAGCTCGCGAACTGAGGATCTTCACGGCCCACATCGCGCTCGGTTGAGTGCATCGTTTGTTGGACCACAGGGACCATCGAACTCCAATCGATGTCCTGTCCGGGATTCTGGTCCATCCAGTTGATCAGGTAGTCGACAAGTTGCTCCTCGATAAGTAAGAGCAGGACCGACTTTATCCCGACGTTGCGCTGCCGAGTGCTAACGCGAAGCTTGGATCGGGTCCAAAGTAGGCCGACCTGGAAATCAAACATCTGTGCAACGATCGTCGGCGTGACTTCGATCCCTTCCTCAAGCGACGTTCGCCGAGCATCAATCGCGCATGAGGCAATGCAGATTGAGAGCTGGGACCTATTGATCTTCTTGCCGCGTCCGAACAAGACCTACCTCATGTGCTCACAGAATCGCGAGCCCCGCCTGATTCTATCGCCTTGAATAGAATATTCCGGAGGCTAGGGGGCGTCGACGAGGCTCAGATGTCTCTATTCGTCGCGGTGCTCCTGCCGATATCAGTATTTGACGATCATGCCTCGCGTGTATGGCACCGGCTAGGCAGCCAGTCCGACAACTACGCTGGAGCAAGGCGCCCCATCGCGATCCAAGCCTGAAGGATGAACTCCCGATCGACGATCGGCCAGTCACTAGAGTTCGCAATCACTCCCTTCGACTGCTTCTCAGCGGCGGCTAGATGCTGCTTCTCGGAGACTTCAAAATCTCTGTAGCTCTCGTCCTCGAAGTATTGTCGGAGCTGTATCAGTCTGTCGCTCTTGAATAGCTTCCTCTTCTCGACGAAACCCTCGTACGCTAGCGGTACGGCGATATCTAGCTTGTTCGCCATTGTGACCAGCAGCTTGAGAGCCTCCATCTCGACGTCTGAGTATCCATCCTCGAGCACTAGGACTTTCTCCCGCAGCTCGCCGAGTGACCGAACTACTCGATGTATCCAGCCCTCGCTAAATGCATCAAATAGGCGCGTCGCGGCGGGGTCGACTGCGGACACTCCCGCTTCGTCTGGGTGTTTTAGCCAGATCTTGAACCTGCGATGGGGATCGTTATAAAGAACATCGTAGGGCATGTACGACACGTACTGGCATCTGATGCATTGGAATCTATGCGACGTACCTTCAAGGACTTTCAGTCGCAGCGCCGGACTCTCATGAGTGTTGATGCTCGCCCATGCTGTATAGGGCTGGTCCAGCCCGCACTGCGGGCAGTCAACGTTCACGTGATTCTCGAGGCTCATTTCAGATATCCAGGTTGCACGTTGATGACAAGCGACAGATTGATTCGAATCACGCTCGAAGCTTTCGGCGGTTCTAGAAAGATTCCGTTTCGGATCCGAATACTCCCATCTCAGAGGCGATCTGGCTGCGGCCGCCGAGTATCGGAGATGTTTCTTAACTGGCCAGCCGCAGATCGGGCGGAAACTTCGAGCTGCTTTCCGGCTCTACCTCAGTATGCCCCCGCGATTAGGAAAAGTGCTAGTCGCCTGCTCGCTGTGACCTCAGACTCTCGAGATGGATTTCGATAACCAAGCCTGCACTCGGCACACGCAGGCATCCAGATCGGAATCAAGCTCGTAGACCCAAAACCGCATCACATCCCAGCCGAGCTCGATCATCCGCTGGTTCCGCATGATGTCTCGACGGCACAGATCACCCGTCCAGTCGCGATGGTGCTCGCCATCGACCTCGATATTGAGACGTCGTTCGCCGTCGATGAGCGCGAAATCCAAGGTATATTTCTCGACGTCGTACTGAGGAATAGGGCGCAGCCCAGACTCATACATTCGCGCGTAGAAATTGCGTTCCCAATCCGAAACCAGCTCGGGGCGCGTCACCGCGGGATAGCCCGGACCGTCGACATCACCCGTGGGGCCCCGCTGGTTCTCTTCAGAAGACAGGTCGGTGACGTACCGGGCGAAAGCCGCGAGATAGTCCACCCCAGAAGACTCCGCGGCTGCCTTGTCTCCCACTACGACGAGTGCCGATCGCGCGCGGGTAATAGCCACGTTGAACAGATTGGGAGAGCGTCGAAGGAAGTGAATACTTCCTTCTCGGATACCCTCGCTGACGACCGGCGAGAAGATCATCACGTCCCGCTCGTCACCCTGAAATCGGTGAACGGTGTCGACGAGTAGCTCGGACGAGGGGGCCAGCGAGCTGAGGTCAGGATCTGAGGTCACCATCTCGCGAATCAGGTTGGCTTGAGCACGGAACGGGCTGATGACACCAACGGTTCCGTCGTACTCCTGCTCGACGAGCAGTCTCCGCAGCTCGCCAATAACCGCGTCTGCTTCGGCTCAGTTTCGGGACCCGCCTGTTGCCACCCGCTCTACCCGCCCTGAGGCCTGCACCCAGCGGACCGCCGCTTCGCCAGGAGTCGGTTTTAGCTTGCTGTAGCGCGTCGCGACTCGAAGCTTGCCTTCGTAGAACGCCCGATTCGAGAACTCGATGATGTCAGAGTGAGACCTGTGGTGTTCGCGCAGATCAACGACGTCTTCCGCCGCGGCCAGGGGCGCCCCGAGGTCGTAGAGGGAGCTATTCACGTAGTCCCACAACAAGTGGTTGTCAGCCAGGCCGTGTTTCTCCAGGAGGCGGCCGTTCTGATCCTGTCGCAGCGCGGAGATGTGCCGCAGCTGTTGGGGATCGCCAATGATCACCGCCCGTCTGGCTCGGTAGAGCAGAGGGACGATGGAGGCGATGTCGCATTGGCTCGCCTCGTCGATCACAACCAGGTCGAAGAATCCGGGACTCAGCGGCACTCGTCGATGTACCGAGAGCGAGGTCACCGCCCAGCACGGCAAGACTTCGCTGATCTGGGGGAAGAGCTCCGAGTACTTCTTCGCGAAACCTGTGGCTCGTCGACCGGACTCCCGAGCCTGCTCCTGGAGAGTACGCAGCGTTGACGCGTACTCTCCTACCAATCGCCGCTGTTCCTGGGTGAGACGCGCCGGCTGAAGCACGAGCCAGAGGCGCCATAGACGGTCAGACACTTCCTCAATCTGTTCGGCCAGCTCGCTCTCCTGCTTCGCCAGCTCTTCGAGCGACGTTAGAGAGGAGAAGCTGGCTAGATCGCGCTCCTGTGCGCGAAGAAGGTGCTGGACGCCCGCGAGGTCTTCTATCTCGTCCGCAGCGTCTTCCCATCGAGAGAGTTCGTCGACCTGAAATCCCTCGGGCAGTCGGACGCCGAGAGCGTCGAGCTCGGAACGCCAAGAATCCGCTCGAGCCTCGAATTTCTCTACGCGGCGGGCACCCAAGAACCTCGCGCTCAGCTTCCTGAGCACACCTGAAGGGGAAGGGCTCAGCAGGACCAGGGTGCGACGAAGCTCAGTCGCGATGGCTGGGAGACGCTCGGAATCGAGATCCGCAAGTCTCTCGAGGGTGTTCGCACCGCGAACGCTGCGTTCCAGCTCGAGCTGCCGCGCACGTTCGCTGAGAGCCGATAGGATTTCAGCATAGGAATCGACGTCTGATTGCATCTTCTCGATGCGTTCGGCGATTCTGGCGTGGATGCGGAGCTGCGCATCGTAGGCCAGCTCATCCTGCTCACTGCACGACACAGAGAGAATCTTAGTCAGGAAGTCAACGATCTTGTCTTGATACGCGTTCGCCCCGAGCCGCATAAGAAGCGGTCGCGGTCCGAGGGAGTTCACTCGGGCTTCGACGACGTCGACTGCCTTGTTGTTCTTGCTCGCGAAGAGTACGCGCTGCCCCTGATGTGCAGCATTGAGCAGAATTGAGCTGACTACTTGCGACTTCCCGGTTCCGGGCGGGCCGGTGATGACTGTGAGCGGAGACCTCAGGCTGCGTTCGACCGCGCTCTTCTGTTCGTGATTGAGGGGAAGTACCTCGAGCGGGGGCCCTGCATGATCGGGGTGTCGGCCCTCATCATCGATACGTACGCCAACAAGGCTTCCCAGCGCTGTTCCGCGCAGGCTGGCCGCCGGGTGCTCGCAGAGTGAATTCAGCTCGGCCTCGAGACCGCGCGTGAACGGGGGCCGCTCGGCTACGAACAAGAGCGCTCGGTTGTAGATCCCGGGTTACGAGATCTTGGCGAGCGGGCCGCTGCGGCAAGGCTCGTGGGGCTCCAAGACTTCGACCCAAGGCCAGTCGGGTCTTACTTCTCGGAGTCTCAGGAGTAGCTCGTCATAGGGAGGATACTCGGCGGCTTCACCAGTCAGTCCAAGGGCCTGCTGGAGAGCCGCCAGCTCATCCATGACAGCGGCGCCAGATTGGCCCGTGATCGTGCGGAGCGCCTCCAGGTTCCAGACCGGAAGCTCGTCATCGACTTGGAGATTGGATCCACTCTCGCCCGCTGGCGTCGAGAGCGTGTGGATGAGGAGCGGCTGAAGAATGAAGCCCTCCCACCCTCGATTGGAACGAATCTTTTTGGCGACGATCACATGCCCGAGGAAGACGGATTTCGCACTGCGCGGAGAGGCCGCCGTTCCGACGAGTCGGCGCGCTTCTTCGGTGTCGCTGAGAACCTCGAGGTCGCCAGAGATCGCAGGGTGATGGACGAGTTCGACGTAGTCCAGATCGAACTTGCTGGAAGCGAAGAACCCGACGCCGAACTGATCGTCGAGGCTGATGCATTCGAGGTAGTACCGGCAGAGCCGTCCTACGACTGTCTCTGCGATTCGGCGCGACCCAGAGGCAGCGTCGGCGCTGCCCCCTTCGGACGTGGTCTTGGTCTTCTCTGAGGAGCTGGGTCCCGTCTCACCGGATAGGGATGACCCCCCGTAGCTCTCATCCTGTCGAATGTGACCCTTGAGCTGTCCATAGAGAACCGCGTTCACGTCGCGTCGATCGACGCCCAGACGTCTCCCGATATCCCGGGCCTTCAGCCCGGGTTCTGCTCGTATGAGCGCCAAGACGTCTTCTGCGAGTCCCATTCGCTGACCCCAATCGGCCAAGGTGATTATGAATGCTGGCAGACTGGCACGCAGGATGGCAAGCGCAGGGGTGTGTTAGGGGGCTGGATCTTTGCGACCAGGTTGAGCCCTCAGGGAGTTTTCCCGGCATCCCTGGTTTGGCACCATGCAGCGGACGGGGGCGGGTAGGTCCAGGTTCCCCGAGATGAGGTCGCATCGGTTCTGTGAAGCTGAGAGACGCGAAGATCTATCAGCCCCTTTACGAGCTGGCGGTCCAATGGAGTGAGCTCTGGGGACTTCGTAAGCTGAGCGACGAATTGACGTTTCGTACGAGCTCAAGATTTCGGCGCTCTCTCGGAAGCTATTGCGCCCGGCGCAACGAGATCACGCTGGCTGACTGGCTCGTGGAAGGTCCGGTCGCTCTCCGCGATGAGGTCCTCTGTCATGAAGCTGCTCACGCGGCGGTCAGTCTCGCATTCGGACGAGCTCCGAGACCGCATGGCCCCGAATGGCGTGACTTTATGACTCAGGCAGGGTTCGAACCGCGAGTTCGCGTTCCTTTCAAGGAGCTGCCGGAGTCTCGCCAGAAGCTCATCGCTCAATCCCGTTCCTGGGAGCACCGCTGCCCCGTTTGCCAGGCCACCCGTCTCGCACGCACCCGAGTCACGCGTTGGCGGTGCAGCCGCTGTCGGTCTGCCGGCCGATCGGGCGAGCTTGTGATCGAACGGGTCCCGAGCCCGATCGCGGTGGACGCATGAGCGAAGACTGCCCCTTCTGTCGCCCCGCCGTCGGTCGGCTCTTCCACCTCGGCGAGAGCGTCCTTGGTATATGGGACGGATATCCGGTGAGTCCCGGTCACGCGCTTCTTGTTCCCAAACGACACTTCGCGGACTGGTTCGAGGCCACGGGGGAAGAGCAGCGGGAGCTCATCGCCGCGATCGAGGTCGCACGAGCCGCGATCGAACGTGACCACCAGCCCCACGGATTCAATATCGGCGTGAACGTCGGCGCCGCGGCTGGCCAGACCGTGCCTCACCTGCACGTCCACGTGATTCCCCGATACGAGGGCGACATGGCCGATCCGACGGGCGGAGTTCGCGGTGTGATCCCACAGATGCAGAACTACCTCCGAGACACTCCGGACGGGAGTTCGTTGGCGCGGGATGCTGAGCCGCTCCCTTCCTCGGCCGAGCTTCGGGCGCTGATCCGAGGGGGCGAGGAGGATCCGCTCCTCCCTCATCTCAAGACGCATCTTGATGCCGCGAATGTCGCTCGGCTTGCCGTGGCCTTCGTCCTGCCCAGTGGGGTTGATCTGCTCGACGAGCACTTGCGCGATCTCTTGGCGCGAGGTGGCCGTCTCGAGTTCCTGACTGGCGACTACCAAGGCGTTACCGATCCGGATGCGCTCGAACGACTTCTCGACCTGAAAGCGCAACGCGAAGACCAAGTCGACCTTCGCGTCTATTCAACCGCCGACCGCTCGTTCCATCCGAAGACCTACATTTTTGAGGGGGCCGCTGAGGGCGGCGTCGCTTTTGTAGGAAGCTCCAATCTCACCCGCACGGCGCTCAGCCACGGCGTCGAGTGGAACTACCGGGTAGTGCCGAGTCGAGACGCGGCCGGCTTCGCCGAGGTAGTGAGCGGATTTGAGGAGCTATTCCGGGGACCTGCAACGGTCGCCCTCGATCAGGAATGGATCGACGCCTATCGACAGCGACGTCCCGACGAAAAGGCTTCTGCGACCGGAGACCGCGTTGAAGTCACGGCAGAGCCTCCCGAGCCGCCGCCGGAACCCCATGACGTCCAGAAGGAGGCACTCGCGGCGCTCGAGGAAACGCGTGAGAAGGGCGCCCGAGCAGGCCTCGTCGTCTTAGCCACGGGCCTGGGCAAGACCTGGCTCTCGGCCTTCGACAGCCACCGACCCGAGTTCCAGCGGGTGCTCTTTGTGGCCCATCGCGAAGAGATTCTCGGCCAGGCCATGAAGACGTTCCGTCGGATTCGGCCTGCGGCAAAGCTCGGTTTGTATACCGGCACACAGAAGGACGAGAACGCGGACGTCCTGTTTGCTTCGGTTCAAACCCTCAGCCGCGAAGCCCATCTGCGCCGATTCGATCGCCGCGATTTCGACTATGTGGTCGTCGACGAGTTCCACCACGCCTCGGCCCGCACCTACCGGCGGCTCATCGACTACTTCGAGCCGAAGTTTCTTCTGGGACTCACCGCCACCCCGGAGCGGACAGACGGGGGCGACCTCCTCTCCCTCTGTGGCGAGAACCTCGTCTACCGCTGCGGCCTCCGGGAGGCCATCGAGCGCGGATTCCTGTCGAGCTTCCGCTACTTCGGCGTCCCCGATCTGGTCGACTACTCGAATATCCCATGGCGGAGCCACCGTTTCGACGAGGAGCAGCTCACGACGGCTGTCGCCACCCGCGACCGAGCCGAAAACGCGCTCGAACAGCTTCAGAAGCACGGTGGCGACAAGACCATCGCCTTCTGCTGCTCTAAGCGTCACGCCGACTACATGCGCGACTTCTTCCTGGAGTCCGGGATTCCATCCGCCTCAGTGCATTCCGGCGAAGGCAGCGACCCCCGTGCCGGCTCCCTCGAGAAGCTTGAGTCGGGTGAGCTCCAGGTCGTCTTCGCTGTCGATATGTTCAACGAGGGCGTTGATATCCCCCACATCGACACGGTTCTCATGCTGCGACCGACCGAGTCGCAGCTGCTATGGACGCAGCAGTTCGGGCGAGGACTTCGCAAGGCTGAAGGCAAGGAAGACCTTGCGGTCATCGACTACATCGGAAACCACCGATCATTCCTGCTGAAGGTCCAGGCGCTCTTCGATCTTGTCCCTGGCGACCAGCACGTGCGAGATGTTCTCGAACGTCTGCAAGCAGGAGAGGTCGATCTTCCTCCGGGTTGTGAGGTGACCTACGAGCTCGAGGCGGTCGATCTCCTCAACTCAATTCTCCGGGAGCCGACCGGTGGTGACGTGGTTCGGAGCTACTACGAGACATTCCGGGAGCTTCATGGCCGCCGACCGACCGCCTCGGAAGCGCTCCACGACGGATACTCGCCTCGGTCCGTCGGGCGCGGCTACGGCTCTTGGCTGCGTTTCGTCGAAGCCATGGGGGATCTGTCGGAAGCGTCGAGCCTTCTATCGAACGACCAGCCGGGTGGAGCTTTCCTCGAGGCTCTCGAAACGACCCAAATGACTCGCAGCTACAAGATGCTGGTCTTGCTCGCGATGATCGAGGAGGAGCGCTTTCCAGGACGGATCGAGATCGACGAGCTGACGTCGGCAGTCGAGAGAGTCGCCCGGCGGTCTCCGGTGCTGATCGCGGATGTCGGTACCGCGATTGACTCGAGTGCGGAGCTACGTCGTCACCTGGAGACGAATCCGATTGCGGCGTGGACGGGAGGTCGCGGGACCGAAGGGCGCCAGTACTTCGCCTATGACGACGGCTTCTTCGAGAGCACCTTCGAGGTCTCTGAGGGCCTGGCAGAGGACTACCGGGAGCTAGTCCGAGAGCTCGCGGAGTTTCGACTTGCTGAGTACTTGATGCGGCCCTCTGTCGCTGAGCGGGATGGCGTCGGCTTCCAATGCAGAGTGAGCCACTCCGGTGGGAATCCCATCATCCGGCTCCCCGATCGAGAGCGCGTGGAGGGGATTCCGGAGGGCTGGGTCGACGTCGACGTCGGAGATGAAGTGGTTCAGGCGAACTTCGTGAAGATCGCGGTGAACGTGATGCATCGACCGGATGGCGACGACAACGTCCTTCCTGAGGTCATGCGTAGCTGGTTCGGTGCGGACGCGGGCCAGCCGGGGACTCGCCATCAGGTGCAGTTCTCGAAGGTCGAAGGTACCTGGCAGCTTCGACCAATCGGGGAGGGGACGACGGGTGTCGCGCTCTGGGAGAGCTATCCGCGTCAGGAGATCGCAGAACGATTCGGACACGACTATTCGCGGAACTGGGGGCAGGGTGTCGTGCGGCGGGGCTCCGAGTACTTCCTCTTCGTGACGCTTGAGAAGGGGAATCTGCCGGAGCAGCATCGGTACGGAGATCGTTTCTTGTCGCGAGATCTATTCGAGTGGCAGAGTCAGAATCGGACGAAGCAGGATTCCGAGACGGGCCAGAATATCCGGCTTCACGCGGAGCGTGGGATCACGATTCGGCTGTTTGTACGGAAGCACTCGAAGATCGACGGGCGGGGGGCGCCCTTCGTGAACTGCGGATCGGTCGAGTTCTTTGATTGGGAAGGAGATCAGCCGATCACGATTCGATGGCGCCTGTCCCAATCGATGCCCGAATCACTCTGGACGGTTTTCTCCTCGCGTTGAAGACGTAATAGTAGAGTGCTCTATCAGAGCTTCGTCGGCATGGCAGGCGGTACGGGGTAATCATGGTTGGTAATCGAACGCATGTTCTTCTCGTGGTCTTCTGTTTGTTGATGACAAGCTCTGGATGCGTTTCGGGTCCCGGACTCTCGCTACGAGTGGATGAACACCTGAAGCCGGCGAGTCCCGAGAAACAGGAGGATGGATCGCTCGTTGCCGATCGCGGGGCGATTCTCGTTTCTGATCGACCGCTCTACCGAATCGATGCCTTTGTGCTGAGGGAACCGTTCGAAGCGAAGATCCCGGGAACCCTTGGCGTCAACTTCACCTTTCGGATCTCGCCCGGCGACCTGGTGCTTTCGTATCAAGACGAGAAGTGGCTGTACTTTGTGGCTGATCCGGGGAATGCCGCCGCCTGGTACAACGGCACCTCTGTGTTTGCCAGCGAAGATGAAGCGGGGATTCGTGTATCAAAGTCAGATAACGCAAATCGAGAATGGTTCGTTGACAACAGTCGATACAACGGCCTGCCGTCGCGGGGATACGCCCGATGGCATCGAAATATTCGATCTGATGAGGTAGATCGGATCGAAAGATCCCATGTGACTACCACACGTGACGGCTTGCCGGCACAGTGGGTTCGCTTCGATGGGGAATCGTCAGGGCATTGGGAGTTCACGCTTCGAGAAGATTCCGGGTCGACTACGAAAGATCGGGTGGCGCGAATTCCTGCCGAGCCAGGCGCGACTCTCTCTGGGACGCAGGTCGCCCTGCGAATCGTGGAGAAGACGACGGACGGGATCGTTTATGAAGTGCTTTCCGGATTCGATGGCGACGTTGCGTCGTCCGAGGAGGAAGGTGAGCGCGCCAAGCGAGGGGCGCGTACGGGGACATGTTTCGCAGTGAATGCTGACGGTCTGATTCTCACGGCGCACCATGTTGTCTCGGGCGCTTCTCGAGTTCGTGTGAAGTTCGAGGGACAAGCTCCAGCCGACGCCAACGTGCTGAAGGAGAGTCCTGCCAGCGATCTAGCAGTGCTAGAGGCGAGCGACCGGACGTCCAACTTTTTGCCTCTGGCACCAGCTCGATCGACTCGCCTGGGGCAGCGTGTGTTCACGATCGGATACCCTGTAACCGACGTCCTGGGGGCGGAGCCCAAATACTCCGATGGCACGATCAGCGGGCTATCCGGTCTGGGTGGAGAGGCTTCATTCCTTCAGATCTCCGTTCCGATTCAACCAGGGAATAGCGGCGGTGCACTAGTGGACGAACAGGGCCGTGTGGTTGGCGTAGTAACGTCGACGGCGGCAGCGCTGCGTTTCCTCTCGACAACCGGGTCGCTGCCGCAAAACGTCAACTGGGCCGTAAAGTCGGAGATGGCCCGTGCTTTTTTCGACCCGCCGCGGGTACCTGAGAGCTCGCGGACGCGAGATGAGGTCATCTCGATGGTCCAACGTGCCACATGCCTGGTCTTGGCGGAGTGAGGTCGAGAGGGCGGCCGATCGGGAAGCGCACGCGAAGCAGGGAGTCTCAACTCCCTGTTTCGCTCGATGAGTTCCCTGTTCGCGCGAACTGATTCCCTGTTCCAGAACGTAGGGAACTTCGGGGTAACGTCTCGAAAACATTGCGAAAACCCGGGAACCGACAGCTCCACAAGCACGGGAACTGAAGAAATTCCCTGTATTTTCCCTTCTTTTCAGGGAATCGTCCTCAGAGACCAGTACGGGCGCGACTCCCCCCACCTGCTGGGAGTGCGGTTCGGTTTGGACTGCCGGGTAGCGGAAGCAGAGACCAGTGGCCCCACTACTCGGTTCACCGCCACTGAGGTGGCTCGAGCAGAGATTGCTCGCCACAAATTGACGTGACCCCCTCTTAGGGACCACTCGCTATGCCAGTCCTGCTGCGAACTCCCTCGGCGTCAGCCCACCCAATGAGCTGTGAGGTCGCTCCTCGTTGTAGCTCTTCCACCAGGTCCGGACC
>Ga0180429_10003879_pt1 | contig 12075 bp, 13 predicted proteins | sample SS_ome_FD_132428 | JGI IMG/M metagenome (GOLD analysis project Ga0180429, IMG submission 132428) | Hypersaline lake sediment archaeal communities from the Salton Sea, California, USA - SS_1_S_1 metaG | ecosystem: Environmental > Aquatic > Non-marine Saline and Alkaline > Hypersaline > Sediment ... | reverse complement strand
TGGAGAAGAACGTTTTCATGGCCATCAGCCAGAACCTGGATGTGCCGCCGGATCCGGAGTTCGGGTTCGGCCTCCCGTCGTGGATTCAGCAGCAACCGGATCCCGCCAACACCATCGAGCTGACGCTTCCGGCCGAGTCGGCTGCGCGGTTCAGCGACAGGCCACCGCGGGGCATACTGAGCGTGACGCAGGAGGAGATCGCCTTCAACGCCGTGACGCTTGCCCCGAGCGGAAAGTCGCTGACGCTCGAGTTCGGGGTGGGGTCGTACAGGACGGACGGTAACCTCAACGGCAGGCACTATCCGCAGGACATATGGCTCTACTTCGATGTGGAGGTCCCCGCCACCATCGGCCTCCGGACAGAGCCGCTGGGGATACAAAGCCCGCACGCGACGGCGATTGCGACGAACAAGCTGCATGCCGACACGACACAGCGCATAGCGCAGACCTCCCGGCAGAACTCGGCCAACGGGAGCAAGATGAATAACACCCACTACGGCACGCTTTACGCCGGAACCCTCGACTTCCGCATGGTGCCCCCGGACAGGCGCTTGGCGGCGCCGCTGCGCGACGCCTCGGAGGACGGATTCTTCGCGGGCATGCTCGACCTGGACGCCTACCTCGCTGGCGCCGACCCGAAATCCGTTCCGGATGAGCGGCTTACGGTCGATTTTCTCAAGAGGCGGCTGGACAGCATTGTCGATCTGGACGATGATCTCCTAAACGTCGACGCCGGATGGGTGCCCGGCCGCCGGGCGTTGTTCGCCAAGCCGTTGAACGCGACCGTCAAATCCGGCGGCGGCTCGGGTAAGGACATCGAGTTCGCCATGTCGTCGCACGCGTTCTACATCCTGAATGACGCCTCGTTGCCGGACGCCATCCCGCTGTTCACCCTCCTGGCCTCGGTACCAGTTGTCCATTTGCGAGGCGCGTACATCCGGGAACCCGGCACGACCGACCCGCTCCAACTGGACGCCGACGAGTACACCGCCGGCACGGCCGGCGAAGTCTCCGGGCGATTGGTTCCTGACCCAGATGATCCGGGCGCTGCGGACGAGTTCGTCATCGCGAGCGGCATTGTGGAGAGGTCCGACGGCGTGAACACGTATCGCCTGACCGACAGCAGCGACTCGGTGCAGGGTACCGTGCCGCTGGCGAGCTCCGTGATGCAGGTCCTCCAGATAGAGCAGAGGAACCCGAATGACCTGACGCAATGGGTTCCGGTCTACAAGGCCGGTTTGCTGAAAAAGGCCTTTGTGACCAGCGACGCCACCGTGGGGCTGTCGGAGATGATCGTTCCCGTCTACATTCGCGAGGGGGGCATTACAAACCAGATCGCACTGCTGAAGCGGACGGAGAGATCCGGAGCATCGCCGCTTTACGAGGCCTTCGAGTTCAGCACGAACCCGTCATCGGAGGGTTATGTGGGAGCCGGGACCGCCAGCGACCCGTGGAGGTACCGGGTGGTGTATCGGGCGATTCCCAACACGGGATCCCCGTGGAATCCGCTGGACACCGATTTCGACATCGAATACAGCAAATACATCTCCGAGATGCGGCAGCAGGACTCCGATCCGGTGTCGCCGGGCAGGAACGCGTTCACGGCCGCCGGCCTCCGGAACGGCCACGAGGTGTTCCTTGACGCAGATGTGCGGACGGCTTTGCCGATAGACGCAGAAGTCGGGACGCCAGTAATCAGCGTACCGCCGACCAGCGGCGGCCAGCCGGCTCAGACGGCGCTCCTGGATTCGGGGCCGCGCAGCTTCAAGGTGTTCAGCGTACCTGACACGATGGTGCTGACCACGGCTTCCCCCAGCCGTCTGGGTGATGCGATCCTCCCGGATTTCGCGGCGAACGCCACGGGTCATGCCTTCGTGCAACCTCCGCCTCCCGGGAGCTCCACCGATTTCCTGGCAGGCTCCGTGGGCTCCTCCGAGGCAGCGTTCGTCCAGACGCCGATCCTGAGCTCTGCTGGCCGTGACGCCGCGGAGTCGCTTCATGGTCGTGAAATACGCCTTCAGGGGTCAAATGGGGTGTTCGACGCCCTCCTGGACGCCACGGGCGACCCCATCAGGGTCGTTGCGGAGGCCGGCCGGGTGTCGGTGGACGGTGATTTGGCGGCATACCTGCCGCTCGCGGCGGTGTCGGACACCGGGGAGGTGGTCTTGCTGATGCTGTCGCAGCGGAACTCGGCCGACAGTACCGGCGTGTTTGACGGATTCCCGACGGTGGACTCCGGAGCCGAGGGGTTCGCCGCGACGGTCTACAGGCCGGGAGGGAGGCCGCTGGTGAAGGGCGGAGGGGCCGACGCGCACTCCGTCTAGCGGGCGTGTCGTCCTTTTCTAATGTTTTCGGTCAGCCGCGGTGTCGGGAGCAGGGTGAATGGCAGACATCAGCAAAAACTCGTTTGACGCCACCAAGGACTACCGTAAGGTCATCTTCCAGCGAGACCGGCCCGTCCTTGACTTCGAGCTGAACGAGGAGCAGGACATACAGCGGTTCCAGCGCGACTGGCTCATCCGGCACTCCAGCGGCGATTTCTATCTGGGCGACGGTTTCCTCGTTCATCCCGTGGATGAGCCCGAGCTCCAGGGGAACCGCGTCGTGGTGCGGCACGGCAGCGTCGTCCACATGGGCAAGCGGATCCTGCTGGAGGCGGACTTCACAATCGGGGAGGACGACTCCCCCCTGACGACGCCCAGCGAGGACCGCGAGGACATCGTCTACGTCAAGTACTTCGCGGAGGAGATCACCTCCGAGGACGACCCCGACATCATCGACCCGGAGTTCGGGCAGGAGGCCGCGATCCGGGAGAAGATACGGGTCGTCATCAAGGTCGAGGAGGGCGGCCAGATACCCTGCCCAGCCCCCGGCGAGACGATCTTCGAGATTGCCCGCCTGCACCGGAAGTCCGGCGTGACGGCGATCACCTCCGACCAGATTGAGGACACGAGGGCGCAGGCGCTGCACAACTTCGTCGTCGAAGGGCTGCACATCCAGAAGAGCACGGAGGCTGGCGGGTCGTTCAAGTTCACGCTCACGAATGGCCGGGTCCGGGTGGCGGATGAGGACATGTCCTTCGACTTCACCGACGCCGACACGTCGGCGTTCGTGGTCAGCCCCAACGCCACGACGGAGGTCTTCATCAACAGCGACGGCCAGATCGTCCTGGAGGAGGTGGAGTCCAACGAGTGCTGCACGACGGACATCCACCTGCCGCTGGCCTGCATCGTGTCCAGCGATGTGGGCATCGAGACGATCACCGACAAGCGGTTCTTCCTGTCCTCGTTCCTGATGTGGATCTACCTGAAGCTGCTGGAGCTTGAGGACGAGCTGATCGCACTGCGGGAGGATCCGCCAGTGCAGGAGTGGGAGCAGGAGAACTCCAAGCGGAACTACCCGTTCACGCAGGACGCCTCGCTCTCCAACGGCGTCCTACAGCTCCCGACCGACTTCCTGATCGACATCGACCTGGCGAACACCCAGTGCAACCAGCACTACTTCGTCTCCAGAGTCATCAACACGCCGAATCTCCAGTGCATCGAGATCAGCCAGCGGAACGGCACGAGGAACCCCGTTGCCCGTGTGTGCAACACGAACACCATCTGGTCGGCGCTAGAGTGGGAGCTGCCGCCCAGGTACTTCCACTCGGCCGTCAACATCGCCGGGAAGGCGTACATCTTCGGCGGACAGGACAACCTCGACCAGATCATCGGCGGCGAGGTGATGATGGAGTTCGAGCTCGACGGCACCCAGGGCGTGTGGACGAGGTCCACCCGGGGCGACACGTCCTCCGGCGTGGAGGAGTGGCCGCCTGCCCGGTTCGACCACGCGGCCGTCGCCACGTCCGACAACCGGATGCTGCTCTACGGCGGACGGGCTAACGCGGACGACGCCGCGCCGCTGCCGCTGCCGGACCTGTGGATATACACGCCGGACTTCGACGACCCCGACGAGGGCTACTGGAAGAGGCTCCCGCAGCTCGCGGCCACCGTGGGCGGCTCCACGGTAGACCTGAAGGGCCGCTACGGCCACCGGATGGTCTCGCGGCAGGTGACGCTGCCGACGGGCACATACGAGGAAATATACATCTACGGCGGCTATGTGCTGTTCGAGAGCGGATCGACCATCAGCTACGAGCCGACCGACGACTTCATCCGAGTCACCCTCGACATCACCCCCGTGAACGACGGCGGGACAGTCAGGCCGCGCGACGAGGTCGTCAGCGTGGAGGTGCTGGACGCCTCCGCCGCCGGCCGCCGAGCATGGCACGGCCTGACGATGACGGGCGACCGGGTCTACGCGATGGGCGGCGAGAACGGCTCCGCCGAGACGCTCAACGACCTGTGGGAGTTCAACCCCGCGAACATGCAGTGGACGCGGCTGGAGCCCGCCGACGCCCTGCTGCCGCCCGTGAGGCTGGGGCACCAGATGTTCCAGACGTCCGGGGCGGTCTATGTGTGGGGCGGCTGGAACTCGTTCGGGTCGCTGGCGGACACCTGGAGGTTCGACCTGGACACCAGGCGGTGGGAGCAGAGGACCTCCTCGCCCCTGAAGCTCCAGTACGCCGCCGCCGTCATGCGGGACGACTCCCGCCTGATCGTGTTCGCGGGCCAGTCGGGCCGCACCGAGAGCAGGCAGATTTTCCTCTATGTCGTGGACGAGATACCGGACTCGGACTTCATCACCCTGAACGACTCCTGCATCTGCGGCTCGGCCATCCTCGACATGACGAGGGTGCCGGAGGGCACCGACGAGGACTACACGTCCCAGCAGACGGCTCTGCTGCCGACGGTGGCCCACCCGAGGCTCCCGGAGGACTGCTTCCCGTGCGACGTGAGCCAGGAGGGCCAGGAGCTCTGCTGCGAGGACGGCAGGGTCTTCGCCATGGTTCGCGGCAGCTCGTCGCTCCACGGCCCGCTTGAGATTCCGCTAGAGAACCCGAACTGCCAAGTGCTGTGCGCCCTCGTGGCCCACGCCAACGGCAACGCCGACTGCGTCGGCTTCCCGTGCACCGCGTACGACTACGACTACAACCAGCCGCCCGGCGAGTACGAGTACGAGTACCCCGGCCCCGGCCCGATCTGCGGCTGCGTGTTCGTCCGCGTCGGCCGGAAGGACTGCGGCAAGTTCTATGTCGAGTACGACGTGTCGTACAACGTCCCGCAGACCACAGGCGAGGAGACCGAGGTCCTGCTGGAGCTGAACTGGATGATAACGGGCCAGCCGTGCGAGGTGCCCGTCGAGCAGCTCGCCCCGAGGGCCCTGATCGACATCAAGAGCGCCAAGGAGTTCACCTTCTGCGGCGACGGCGTCGACGACTCCGGCAGGCCGGTGCGGTATGTCTGGGAGATCTACAACGACGCCACGGGCGTCCTGCTAGACCGTTTCGAGCCGGCCGAGGACCAGCCGGAGGACTACTACCGCGTGCTGGCGTACAAGTTCGCCTTCGCGGGCACCTTCCGGGTCAGGCTGATCGTGCAGTTCCGGGACGACGACATCGCCATCCGGGACACGATTGTGGATGTGGAGTAGACAGACGGGGAAGACAGACGGGGAAGACAGACGGGGAAGGCAGATGGGGAACGCCAGAGAGATAGCCAGGAAGATAGCCAAGGCGCCCGAGGTGGGGCAGGACTACTTCACCCAGCAGCAGCGGGAGAGGGCGGACATCGAGGTGGCCAGGATCGCGGACTTGGCCTCCGCAGAGATAAACCGCGTGTCGCCCGAGATTCATGCGATGGATCCCCAGGGGGTGCACCCGTGGCAAGGTCTGCTTGAGGAGCTGATTGCGGAGCTGCAAGAGCGGGTCTGAGCCAACGGAGATTTGGACGGGGCCGCCCCTCCGGGGCGGCCCTTCTCATGCGCCCTCCAGTACGAACAGCGTCTCCCCCGGCGGCAGCCCCCCCGGCTGCATCGCCAGAAGCTCGTCCTCGGTCAGCCACGGCTTCACCTCGACCCGCGACCACAGCTCCCGCCTCACCCTCGCCAATGGCTCGGCGGACGGGTGCACGTAGAGCCTGTAGGAGCCCGCCCGCCCCTCCAGCATGCCCTGGATGTGGCCGAGCCCTGCGGCGTCCTCCTCGGTCGCCCCCTCGTGCAGGGTGAACTGGAGGCCGTCGACCGCGTCTAGGATGTCCGGCACCCTGTCGGTCGCCAGGGCGGTGTACAGGTACACCGCCGCCCCGGGGCACTCCCGCCGGATGTCGCGGACGATGTCGAGGGTCCGATCCGGGTCCAGCATCGGCTCCCCGCCGGTGACGCACACGATGTCGAACCCCCGGAGCGCCGAGGCGTCCGGTATCCGCCTGGCCTGCGCCATGATCCGCCCGTACTCGTTGCAGCAGTGCGGGCACTGGCGGGGGCACTCGAAGGTGGTTATGAGCCTCGCTGTGCGGCGCATCTCTCCCCCCCGGGGGCGCGGTACTCGAATGCGCTCCCCGCGAGGCACAGCGCGTCCGCCAGGGCGCGGAGCGACTGCCGGCTCCCCCGCCCGACGACGCACGGCGCGCCGTCGGCCATCCGCTTCGCGGCGCGGAGGTCCGTGGGCAGGAGGTCGCGGATCGCCCTCACCGTCGCCGGCTTGTTCCCGTCCCCGATCTCCGTGAGGACCAGCTCGACCTCGTCGTCCGCCGGCCTGTCGTGGAGCGCCTTGGCTTCGGACGGCTCCATCTCGCCGAGCCTCCACGCCCTCTCGCCGGCGAGCAGGTAGAGCCCGCCCTCGCCGTCGGGGACCGCGAGGCGCCTGTTGACCGCCCCGTCGCCCCCGCAGTCGCAGGAGCCGCAGCCCCTGGCGGCCTCCATGGCCTCCGCCTCGGTCTCGAACACCCCGAGGGTCCGCCCGCCGCCGACGTTCCCGAAGTCGCCCTCGACCTCGTACACGACCTTCGTCTCCATGCCTCCCCCTATCGCTCGGCGAGGCCCAGCCCCGCGTCCCGCAGCATCCACTCCGCGTGCCCCGCGGTCTCCCGCCCCACGCCCGGAACGGCCAGCAGCTCCTTCCTCGTCAGCCTGGCGAGGTCCCCCGCCGTCCGCAGCCCGGCCGCCTCCAGCCGCAGGACGGACTCCCAGCACCTCTCCTTGTACGACATCCGCCGCCCCCCGCCGAGGCCGAACCCGCCGACCTGGGCGGTCGCGGTCATCATCCTGCCCGCGGTCCTCTCGTAGAGCTGGCGGGCCGTGAGCCGTCTCAGGGACGCCCTGTAGCGCCCGGCGGGCCAGTCGGCCCTGGCGGGTCGCCCGCGACCCCACGGCCTCACCATGTCGGCCAGGCCGCCCTTGTAGAGCGGGCAGTTGTCCTCGTGTATCCTCCGGGCGGCGGCCCTGACCTTCCGCAGGTCCAGCCTGCCGTCGAGCTTCTCGTGGGCCATCCGGTAGCCCCCGCGGGACCTCCGGCACACCCTGTCCACATCGATCTCCGGCGTCGGGACCATCCTGATGTCGTACGGGAGGTGGCTGCCGATGAAGCACCCGCCCTGCGGCTCCAGCCTGCGCGCGGCCGCCGCCAGGACGCGGACGGCCTCCTCGTTGCCCCTCACGGGTATGTAGAGGCTCCAGCGCTCCATCTCCCAGTTGTTCGTCTCCCGGAAGCGGACGTACGGCTCGTCCGGGTTGTCGGGCGGCGGGTCGAGGCGCTCGGCCAGCCTCCGGGCGTCCTCGCCGTCCAGCGTGACGACCAGGCCGTCCACCTCCGCCACGGCCCTGCCCTCGGCCCACGTCAGCTTGTTCCCGTCCCAGTAGAGCCCGACCTTGCCCCGGCGGAGCGAGTCGGCCAGGAGCCCCCGCGTCCGCGGCGTGAGCGCCACGCTGCGGGACCGCCGGCCGCTCCTGGCCACGAGCCGCTTCCCGCCGCCGCCGATTTCAAGCGTGTCTTTCGATTTTCTCACGGTTTCCTCCTCCCCGCCTTGGCCCGCATCGCCCCGACGATCTCCCAGTCGCGGCCGCCGACCTGGCGGTCGATGTCCTCCGCGCGGAGGCGCGTCCCCTGCCCCTCGCACCACCCGAGCCTCCCCGGCAGGCGAGGGTCGTCCGGACCGCACACGACGACCTTCGGCCACGAGCCGCCCGGCCTCATCAGGGCGACCATCTGCTCGCCGTTGTCCAGCATCCGTATCCTCGTCCCCAACCTCAGCGTCATCGCCATGCAGCACCCCCTTGCCGTCACCTCCCGAACCCGCCGGACCCCCGGCTCCACCAGAGCACGTCCAGCTCGTCCACAGTCGCCCCCAGGGCCTCCGCGTAGCGCCGCATGGCCCCGTCGGCCTCCCGGTACGCCCGGGCCGTCAGGGAGCCCCCAGGCGGCTCCACGAGGCCCAGCCCGGCCAGCCGCCGCACCACGTGCACGTCCGGTATCGTGAGCCCCCGGAAGCCGACGTTCCGCAGGAAGTGGCTCGCCTCCTTGAAGCCGAACCCCCTGACCTCGCGGGCCAGCCGGTCGCGGAGGGAGGGGCCCTCCCCCCCGCCCGCCCCGGCCAGCCGGGCGTGCAGCCCCGCGATCTGGCCGCGGAGCAGGGCGATCCAGCCCGACTTCACGTTGTGGAACCGGACGAGCCCCCTGATCCCCGCGGCGATCTCCGCGCGGAGGGCCGCCCCGGAGGGGCGGCCGAGTCTCCCGTACGCGTCGGCCCCCCGCAGCCACTCCACGGCCCTCGCCGTCCTCGTGGCGGGGTTCTGGGCGGCGCAGAGGCAGTAGCACCCCTCGTAGAAGGTGTCCTCGACGCCGGGGAGCGCGTCCCATATCCCGGTGGCCCTGTCGTCCAGGACGGCCCGTATCTCGCGCGATAGCGCCCGCAGGTCGCGGGCGTCCCTCCGTGCCTCCGGGCTGTCCGTTCGGATCGCCTCCATGCCACACTATACCCCAACTTTCCGTAGGCGCCCCCCGGGGCGGCAGGGGAACGGCGGCAGAGGGGTGCAGAACACGCAGGGCGCAAGCACAGGAGCGATAACATGGCCAAGAGAATCAAGCTGACCGACGGGCTCGCCGTGGAGTTCACCCAGCGGGCCGAAGGGCGGGAGACGCCGTACTGGGTCGGCACGATATGGGACGTCAGCGGCCGCAAAGCGGTCGCCGTCGGCGACTTCGAGAACGACGGCAACGGCGGTCCGACCTTCGTCCGCCTCTTCGCCAGCGCCCCTGACCGCGACGCCATCGACGACATGGGCAAGGCTGCGTTCTCGGACCTCGGCGTGGAGGCGTTCGAGCCGGACGGCGCGGTGATCGGGTGGGCCGAGATGATCGGGTACGGCCTGAAGTGCGGCCACGAGGACTTCACCTTGCAGGATTACATCGACATGATCTGGGGGGACTCGGGGCTGTCGCCGCGAACCGCCGAGCAGGAACGCCGATCCGCAGCCGCAGCCGCCAAGGCCACCCATGTCGAGCAGGTCGCCGCAGCGCGCCGCGCCGCGAAGCGCGGGCAGACCATCGCGAGGATCGGCGGCGATTACTACTGCTTCAAGACGCGGGACGCCGACGCGATCCGCAGATCCGCCGCCGCGAAGCACGCGGGGCAGGAGATCGAGATTCTCGCATAGGGGCGCCACCATACCGTTTGTTCCGTCGCTACAACAGGCGAAAGACATGTGCCAAGCCGCCTGCGGGCACATGCCGCTCCCCGGGGACAGGGCGATGTTCTGGTGCGAACTGGCTCCGGGCGACGCCAGCGACCGGAGGATGCTGTCCAGCCTCTGGCTCGAGAACACGAGCCCTCCCGGCACCCCTGCCTCCTCCGCGGATTACCGGGTTTTCCGGGTCAGCTACGAAGATGCCCCCCGGGTCTTCGAGGCGTGCCCGCGCTGCCACCGGGACAAGCCGATGTCGTTCCGCCGCGGGCACATGTGCTGCCCCCGGTGCAACCGCCGATGGCCGCTTCACGAGAGCCTGCACGAGCTGGCTCGGGGGGAGGAAGTGGAATGTTCGTGACCCGCAAGGTGGCCGCCGGGCACATGATACAGCGAGATGGAATCGCAGAGTGGCTGACACCGGAGGGCGCATGGACTCCAAGTGTGTTCGAGGCGGCGGCTTTCAAGAAGCGGCAGCACGCCGAACGGGTTGTGACCCGATTGAACGCAAATAAGAAATCGCCCCTCCCGGTGCTGGGAGGGGCGATTCTTCGCCCGCCAGTCACATACCAGTCACATAAGAGCAAATAGAGCGGACCTACCCCATGGCCTTTCGGATTGCCTGGGCCACCCTTGCCTCCAGTTCGGCGATTGAGTCCTCCGGAGCCCATCCGTCGGTTGCCTTGGACCAGGCCGCGATCAGCCTTCTCGATCTTCGGCTTGCGTTCTGGCGTGCCTGTTTCGCGCCGTCTGCTTCGACGCGCGTTACGGCTCGGATGCCCTTGGCCACCCGCGAATCCAGCTCGGAGATCGCGTCGTCTCGCTTCCAGCCATCCGTCGCCTTGCGCCAGGCGCCCACGAGCCTCTTGGCCCTTCGGCCTGCGATTTGCCTGGCTCGCTTCGCGGCGGCTCGTTTCGCGGTTTCCCCGTCCACAGGAAGGCCCGTCGACTCTACCTTGATCTCCGCGATCGCTTTTTTCTTCCTCTTCCAGCCTCGCATGCGTGTTCCTCCTCCACAGCGTATGTTGACCGGAGTGATTCTATCGGGGGTGTGCGGGGCTACAGCTTTTCGCGTATCTCGCGTATGTCGCGGGAGAGGTCTTCCAGCTTCTTGCTGAAGTCCAGGTCGAGCCTCTGGATGACCTGGGTGTTTTGCTCGACAGCCATTCGCACGCTGGTCATGGCCTCGGTGTTTTGCTGCACGACCTCGATCATCTTGTCGAGTCGCTCGCCCTCGTCATCCAGGTTCTCGTCCCGCTCCTTGAGCATGTCCAGGGTCTCGGTGGTTTGCTTGTCCTTTTTCCAGAACAGGAAGAGTACCGCGACGAATGCGAGCGCGAGTACGCCCGCCGCCCCGTAGTTCAGGAACTCGAGCAGCCCCTCGAAGTCAAATTCCGCCAGCGCGTACATGCAATCCTCCGAATCTGGCTTGCGGCATCAGAACTTCATAGAACGTGCTCAGAGAGCTGCGACTCGTCCCCCTCAAGCTGCCGCTGCACGCCGAGATCCCCCAGGATGACCTCCCGTCCGGGTGTCTTCTCGAACTTGTGTCGGAGCTCCACCAGTTTCTCGAAGAGGGCGTCGCTGCTGGCGCAGCATGAACGGGGGAAGCCGGCGATGATGTCGTCCGCGATGTCCCACCTCTCCCCGTTGATGCAGTCCACCAGTTTGGACAGCGCGAAATCGACGAGGAGGTTCTCGCCCCGATCCAACCCGTCCGGCACGCCTAAATCGATGTCGGACAGGCGCAGAACGACCTGCGGGAGCCTTGCGGCCTTCGAGAAGCCCCTCGCAGGAGCCAGCAACCGGGATATCCTGTGGTACGCCACACAATCTGCTCTGGAGTGAAACTCCATAAGGCTCGATAGAATCGTGCATGTCCGGACGGAGCGCAGCTTGCCTGGCGGCTCAAGGCCGCGCAGTCGGGGGGAGGGGAAATGTCTGAGCATCAGTATGTCTACATCGTCTACAAGAGGGACACGGGGCCGAAGTCCAAGCCGGACTCCGGCGGCATCAAGCAGGTCTATTACTACGACCAGCCGGCGACGGTCAAGCCGCCCGACGACGGACACGGGGTGATTGAGCTGTTCACCCGCCGCAGGTTCGACTCGGTGCGGTGGCGGATTGAGGACGGCACGGTTTCCGAGGTGAAGGTGCGCGCCAAGTTCACTAAGTCGCGGCTGGTGCGGGAGGAAGGCGGCGAGGACAGGCGGCTGGACATCGTTCTGATCTCAGATCGCACGACCGACTCCACGGGTTTCGGGGGACAGATCGGGCACCTCTTCCGAGGCCTGACCGGGAAGGGCCACAACGTGCACGCCCTGCGGTTCGACGAGATCGACACGCTGTTGAACCTACGGTTCGACTGGGTGATCTCCCTCGGCGACTACTACCAGGTGGACAAGATCGCCGAGATGGGCGAGGACGTCACCAAGAGGTGGATACACTGGCTGCCGATCAGCAGCGAGGACATCGAGGACGATTTCTGGGAGCGGATCAAGGGCCCCGGGCATA
>Ga0180429_10003878_pt1 | contig 12078 bp, 11 predicted proteins | sample SS_ome_FD_132428 | JGI IMG/M metagenome (GOLD analysis project Ga0180429, IMG submission 132428) | Hypersaline lake sediment archaeal communities from the Salton Sea, California, USA - SS_1_S_1 metaG | ecosystem: Environmental > Aquatic > Non-marine Saline and Alkaline > Hypersaline > Sediment ... | reverse complement strand
GGGGATTTGACGTAGCACCAAACGCGGGTATGCGTCTCCGGCTCTACAAGCACGGCGAGCTCGATACAGTCGCCGTCGTCAGCCGTGCCGATCGGATACACGGCCTCGATGAGCCATGCGTCAGCCGGTGTCTGAGTGAGTTCGTCGGTGGCCGCAACCGTGTCGGCCGGGGCCTCGATGACGGAGGAAGCGAGGGTATCGGAGAAGCTGGGAAGCGGTGTACGCGAAGCGTCGGCGCGTTGGCCGAGAAGGCCAACGAAAGCAGCTAAAAGAAGAGCTGTGAACCGACGTAACTTCATGGATTGAAGCTATCAAGTCGGGGCTTGGAACTCAAGGAGAGACGCTTGTTGTTTAGTGGTCGTCTCGCTCCCTGGGATGGCACTTGGCGTGCGTTTTGCGCAGGTCTGCGATGTTGAGGCGGGCGTAGTGATTCAGGGTCTCGAAGCTCTTGTGCCCGAGCAGTTGCTTGACGTGGTAGAGGTTGGCGTCGGACTTGATCATCTCAGACGTGCAGCTACGCCGGAACGTGTGCGGGGTGATGGGGATATCGAGCCCGAGTTGACGGCCGTAGTCGCGGACACGATCGCGTAGCGTGTGCTGGTGCAAGGGGTCGCCGTTGGCGTTGAGGAACACGGCATCGGTCTGCCCGCCGTTCCGGGCGACACGCGCCTGGAACGGACGGACGCCGCGCACGTAGGATGAGACCCAGCGCAGAGCCGTCTTGCCGATCGGGACGTAGCGCTCTTTCCTCCCCTTCCCCACGACACGGGCGACGCCACGGTCGAGGTCCACGTCCTGGAGCGTGAGCGATTCGAGTTCGCCGATCCGGATGCCGGATGAGTACAGCAGTTCGATGGCGGCGCGGTCGCGGATGCCGACCGGCGTTGTGGTGTCGATCTTGCGCATGAGGGCTTTGACCTGGGCATGCGTGAGCACGCTGACGGGGAGAAGGTCCGGAAGCTTCACGTAGTGAAGGTGCTTTGCCATGGGCCGCCTGAGATAGCCGTACTCGTAAAGCATTTCGAGGAAGGGCCGCACGCCTTTGACAACGGAGTTGATCGAACGTGGCTTCATGGGCAGGCCGGACTTGGTGAGCCTGGTGCTGAGGTGCGACTGAAAGGAATGAAGATGTTCCAACGTGAGCGCCTCGGGTGTATGCACACGGTGCTCGTCGGCCAGGAAGTCGAGGAAGATGTTCAGGGCCGTCTTGATTCGGGCGATCGTGTGCGGACTGCTCTTGAGTCCTCGGTAGCGTTCGTACAGGTCTTCGGTGAGGTCCGCCAGTGTTTTGCTTTCAGCCGTCATCACTTCCCCGGGTTGCTTTGCTGGTGAGACTTCATCAAGTCGGTGATGGTCGTGCGCAGGTAGTGGGACAGAGAGCGAAGGCCGGAGTGGCCGAGCATCTGAGCGACGACGACGGGATGCGCACCACCGCGCAGCATGTGCGTGGCACACGTTCGGCGTATGGTGTGGATGTCGACCGATTTCCCGAGTTTGGCTTGCTTGCCGTACAGGCTGATGACGTTGGTGATGCCCTGGGAACTGAGCCCCTGCCGGTAACGGTCCAGCCAGAGCGCATCCGGGGCCGGACAGAGCTTCGGCGTGAACGTCGGCCGTGCCTCCTTCATGTAGAGCCGCAGGTATTTGACGGCGTGTCTCCCCAGGGGAAGCAGCCGTTGCTTGCGGCCCTTGCCGATGACCTTGACGGTGGCCTCGTCGAGATGAACGTCGAAGACGGAGAGCGCGACGGCCTCGCCCCGGCGCATGCCGGTCGAGTAAAGCACTTCGAGGATAGCGCGATCGCGCAAGCCTCGCGGGTGCGTGAGGTCTGGCTGTGCGAGTAGCTTCTTGATTTCCGTTTCGGTCAAGACCGTGCCCATGATGACGGGTGCCTTCGGGATCTTCAACCGGCGTGCCGGGTTCTCGAACAGGTGGCCGCGTTCTTCGAGGAACCGGAAGAACAGCGAGGCGGCGCGGAGCGCGCTCTCGATGGATGGGTCCTGGTAGCCGTAATCGACCAGCGCGAACCGGTAGGCTTCAAGCGTCTTGAGATCCACGTCGGCCAGGCTCTCGATGCCTCGACCGTGGAGGTAGACGAGCAGCTTGCGCAGATCGTCGCCACGCTTCTTGACGGTGCCAGGGCTGAGCTTCCGGGCCCGCAGGTCGGCGAGGAACTCGTCGACCGGGCCGGTAAGCGCCTCGACCGTGCAGCGGCCACGGCTGAAGGGGTAAGTGGCATTGGGTTTGTCTTCTCTGAACATCTACGATTCTCCTGGGGGCTACTGCTACGATTTACGCCTCCACACACCCCATATCTTTCCGTTTCCGGCCGGAAGATGGCATTTCGCACGATTGCCCTTTGTTTTCAGGGGTTTCCGTCGATTCTGCCCACTGAAAAGGTGGTGGAAAGCGGGTGGAAAGCAGGTGGAAAGGTACTGAAAAGGTAGTGGAAAGGTTGGCCGTTGGTTCATGGTTCATCGTTCCTGGTGCCTGGTTCCACGTCCCGGTCGAGCATCTGCCACATGGCCGCCTCGATGTCGATCGCGGTGGCGATGCGCCGGGCCGTCGCGCGGAAGCGCTCGGCCGCGGCCTCATCGCTCACCTTCGTTGACTCGGACTTGTCTGGGTTTTCGATGTCGTGCTTCATAGGGCAAGCTCCAGCTGGTCGGGATCGGTGAGGCCAAGCATGAACCGCTCGCCGTTCTTGCCCTGGCCTTCGTAGGCCAGCCGGTAGCGGCAGAGCGAACCGTTGCGGCCGGAGTCGATGAGCACATACTCAAGGTCGACCAGCTCCTTGAGGTAGCGGTGCACGCGGGTATGCGCCCAGCCGCTGAACTCGCGTATCTCGCGCCGCGTGAACGAGACGGCCGTGCGATTAGGGCTGTGATCCGGATTGTCCTTGTTCAGCCGCTCGACGGTCTTCTCGACCATCTCGTCAAGTTGCAGGAGCAATGACCGGCCGGGGCGGCTGAGCTCATCGAGTGAGCGGCCGAGGATCTCGTGCGCGAGCTTGTTGGCGATGCGCACGTCTTCCACGTCGATCAACACGTAGGGAACGGCTTCGCCGTTGCGCCTGGTGTGACTGACTTCCTTCTGCATCTGGCGCAGGAACGCGACAGCCTTGATGAGGTTCAGGTACTTGGGTTGATCACGTCGGCCCTGCAGCCGGTCGTCACCGTAGGTGAGACGATCGGCGAAGGGGTTGACTATCGAGAGCGGCTTCAACAAGCGTTGGAAGTTGCGATGCCGTTTGAGGATCGCGTCGACGGCCATATTGCCGACAAGGCCCTCGATCGTCTGCCGTTGCCGCTGAAAGGTAAGGATGCGTCGCGTTTGCTCGCGGCTCTCGTCGATCGACGTGACCCAGAACCGGCTTTTCGTCTCGGGGTCGGTGTCGGGGTTGGTCGTCGTGAGAAAAACCGATGTCGGGCCTTCGACACGGTTCTCCATGGTCGTGAGGCGGCCGGTAGCCAGGTCCTTGATGGTCGACTCGATGACGAGCTCGGCAGCGCTGATGAGGTTCCGGATCGCGTAGGACGCTTCCTCGGCTCCGTCGCCTTCTTCGAGCGCAAGAACCTTGTGCTTGAGCGCGAGACGGTCCTTGTAGAACAGGGCCTTGCCGGAAAGGCTCGTGAGCTTCACGAGCTCTTCCGGGGGCACGAACAGCAAAGCCGTATCCTGCAGGGCCGTCTTGCCTGCACCGGAACTTGAGAGCACGAGCATGCTCAAGGGTTCGTCGGTCTTGCGCGAGACGGCGGCCAGGTAGGCCAGGAGCTTGTTGTGTTCCTCCCCCACGAGACCGCAGGTCTCGAAGTCGGCAAGGATACGGTCGATGAGGTCCGGAGACTGGCCGAACGCTTCGGCGTCCTTGCGGTCCGCGTCGGTGATGGTCACCGGGGCCGGTCGGTTGTCGGCGTCGGCATTCTTCTTTTCAGCCGCTGCCTTCTCGCAGGCTTGCAGCAGGCGGGTAAGATCGCCCTCGATGGTCTCGGGAGCTTCATCGAGGATGCGGCACAGATCCTGTGCAAGCATCCGGCGAGACCGGGCCGAGTAAAAGTCCAGCGTGTCGACGTGGAGTTTCCCGGCGAACTCGACGCGCACGGTGGCGCGTAGCTTGTGGTTGCCTTTGTCGAGGCCGAGCACCCGGTAGGTGCGTAGGCCGTAGGTGACGGCAAAGCCGTCGTCTGCCGTTTCGGGAGAGGACGGCTGAACAGAAGATTTGCCGGAAGCCTGAACGGATGCGTCAGCGGCCCGCGTGCTGGCGTCATCCTGCACAGGCTCCGGCGTGGGAAGATTGGTCGGGGTGTTCTCGCACAGGAACTGAAGCAGCGCTTCGGCTCCGTGTGCCTGCAAGTAGCTGTTGGGGTCGTGGTCGTCCGGCAGTGTCCGGACGATAACGACGAAGTCGGACAGTCGTTCCTTCAGCCTGGCGGCGGCCTTGGCTCCGGCCTGATCGCCATCGAGCACCAGCACGAGCTTGTTGACGCCTTGCCGCTTGAACAGGTCGATATCGGAGTCCTTGAGGCCGTTGGTTCCCTGGACGGCAACGACGTTCGGGAACCCGGCGACCATGATGGACATGGCGTCGATAACCGATTCGACAAGGATGAGTTCGGAGTGTGCTTTGACGGCCTGGGCGTTCCAGAGCCCGGTCGACCGGTCCGGCAGGAACAGGTGACGGCCTTTGCCGGTGATGGAACGACCATAGACGGTCGTGAGTTGTCCTTCCTCGTCGAAGACGGGGAAGACAACGCAGCCGGTGAAGCGTTCGCGTTTGGGTGTCCCCTTCTCCGTCGTGGGGTCGAGCAAGACGCCGATGGCGTTGAGCTCGGCCCGAACCTTACCGTTGCCTGGCAGCATGTCGGTCAACTTGCCGTTGCAGTAGCCGACGCGGAACCGGGAGAACAGAGCGGCATCGGTGATGCCGCGAGATTCGAGGTAGTCCCGTGCCTCTGCCGTTTCGATAAAGTTCTTCTCGTAGACCGACAGCGTGCGCTCCAGGAGCGCGGAGGCACGCTCGCCCGGGATGGTGGGCTTCTCGGGCTCGGGTTTCTTCCTTTCAGTTGTTCCCCTGGTGACGTGGCCGGTGGTAGTGACGAGTTGGTCGATGGCCTGGCGAAGCGTGAGGCCGTCGAGCTTCATGACCAGGTCGATGACGCTGCCGGCAGCATCGCAGCCCATGCAGTGGAACAGGTTCTTGCTCGGGGTGACGATGAAGCTGGGTTCTTCGTCGGTGTGTTCCGGGAACGGACACTTGCCGATGAGATCCCGGCGTCCGTGTTTCTTGAGCTCGATGCCGCGTGAGCGGCAGAGCGATTCGATTGATACGTTGCGCTTGAGATCGTCGAGATCTCGGTCGGTGGGTTTCCTGCGGGCCGCCATGTTCTGCTCCTTTCAGCAGTGGAGCCACGGCCCGCTTTGTGGTAGTGTTCCCACTGAGCTCGGGCATAGCTCCGAGTTTCACTTGAGGCCGGTTGCTCGCAAGTCTTCCCGGACGAGAGCTTCCGGCCTTTTTCTCTGAACCCCGTCAAGAACAGAGTTCCTCCTTTTCCTGTGGACGCAAGATATACCACTGCGGTATATTCTTGTCAATGCCACGATGTGATTTTGTTGGAGGGCTATATGATGAGGTTCATGGCGAAAGATATAGAGCTCCCCATCATGGTTGCGCCGGATGAGACATTCGGCCAGAGGTTACGACGGATACGAAAGCTGCGCGGGTTCACACAGGTTGAACTCGCGGACGCGATCGAGTCTTCGCAACGGGCGATCTGCTCCTATGAGCAGGACAGAACCGCCCCGCCTGCACACTTGCTGCCGAAGTTCGCGAAGACATTTCACATGAGCTTGGATGAGCTCATGGGCTTGAGTCAGAAAGATCTCAAGGCGGGTAAACCGGCGCACGAACGATGGGCACGCAAGGTTGAGCAGATAGAGAAGCTTCCGGAACGGAAGCAGCGAACGATACTTCAGGTAATCGATATGGCAATGAAGTCCGTATCGGGATAGGTGGATTGTATGGCAATGGATTTGGAAAAGCGGGTAGCGAAAGCGGTAGCGCATTATTGGCGCACGCGTGAGCAACAGGGCAAGAAGCAGGGATCGAAAACCGGGCAGAAGGATGCCGGGGCGCGTGCAGCCGTCACCGGCGGCGCGCAGATGGATGGTTTCATTCTGCTGCTGTGCGACCTGATCAAAGACGCGGGCGTCGCGCCCGAGCACATCTTTCACAAGCAGTGCCTGCAACTGCCCGGATTCTTCCGGCCGACTAAGGAATGGGATCTGCTCGTTGTCCGGGACGGACAGTTGATTCTGGCGCTTGAGTCCAAGTCACAGGTTGGGCCGTCGTTCGGCAACAACTTCAATAACCGGACGGAGGAAGCCATGGGCAGCGCTCTTGACCTCTGGACCGCATTCCGTGAAGGGGCATTCAACAAGACGGTGAAGCCCTGGCTTGGGTACATGTTCCTGCTGGAGGATTGCCCGGGATCTCAGCGGCCGGTGAAGAACAAGGAACCGCATTTCAAGGTGTTCCCCGAGTTCGAGGGCGCTTCGTATGCGAAGCGCTACGAGCTATTCTGCCGGAAGCTCGTACGCGAGCGACATTACTCGGCGGCGGCGTTCATGACCGCCTCGAAGGCCGGAGGCCTGAAAGGCGAACATGTCGAGCCCGCCGAGGATCTCCGCTTCGAGCTTTTCGCCCGTTCCCTGGTCGCACAGTGCGCCGCGTACGGAAAGGGGGAGCTATGAGTCAGGACGGCAAAGATATCGAGCAGGCCACGACGACACATCAGCTGATTCAGGGCGACGCCCGGGAGTTTCCATACGTCCCGGATCAGTCCGTGCACCTGGTCATCACGTCCCCGCCCTACTGGAACTTGAAGCGTTACAACGACAGCCCCCGGCAGATGGGACATATATCGGACTACGAGCGTTTCCTTCAGGAGCTCGGCAAGGTATGGAACGAAGTCTATCGCGTTCTGGTGCCGGGCGGCCGCCTGGTCTGCGTGGTGGGCGACGTGTGCCTGTCGCGTCGCAAGAACAACGGGCGGCATGTCGTCGTGCCGTTGCACGGCGACATCTGTGTCGCGTGCCGCAAGATCGGGTTCGATAACCTGAACCCGATCATCTGGCACAAGATCGCAAACGCCTCCTATGAGGTCTCGGGCAACTCGTCATTTCTCGGCAAGCCATACGAGCCGAACGCGATCATCAAGAACGATATCGAGTTCATTCTGATGCAGCGCAAGCCGGGCGGCTATCGTAAGCCGACCGAAGATCAGCGCCGCTTGAGCAAGATCAGCAAGAGCGAGTTCAAGAAGTGGTTCCAACAGTTTTGGAACATGAGCGGCGCGTCGACGAAGCCGCACCCCGCACCGTTCCCGGAAGAGCTCGCGACCCGGCTGGTGCGGATGTTCTCGTTTTGGGGCGACACGGTGCTCGATCCGTTCTGCGGGTCCGGAACGACGATGGTCGCCGCGATGAAGTGTCATCGCAACTCGATCGGCATCGAGATTGATCGCGAGTACTGCCGCATGGCAGCGCAACGGTTGCAGAAGGAGCAAGGCGACTTCTTCAACCAGACAGAGCTGCTCTTTCAGAAGCAGATCAACACACAGGCCGAAGGCTTGATTGTTCGTGAAGAACGGGCAGAGTATCGCACGCGGCGCAAGGCGAAGACGGAAGAGGCCGTCCCCGCCTAACAGATTCCGGCTGCATCATCGCCCGGCGTCCGCAAGGATTGCCGGGCGTTTTCGTTTCGAGGGAAAGAGAAGGGTTCCGCGTCAGCGGGAAGTAGAAAACCGTAGGTTGTCTTTTCTGGCAGAGGGGGGTTCCTAAGGGGGGAGATACCTTTGCTGCCGGATGTCTGCCGTTCCGGGCAGACAGTAAATGGCCTCCCCTTTTCAGCGGGGGCCTGAGAGCCGGCAGCGAGACGCGTAGCGGCTGACGCTGACGGCGGAAGGCCTTGGGTGGGTGGGGGTCGCGGTGGCCCGTAGGGACAACGCGCTCACGCACACCCCCCGCTGGTGATTCGGCGAGAACGTCGGTTTTCCCAGGTGTCAGGACAAGGGCCGACTCGTTCAAAGGCCGTGTGTGGCTTCCTGTTGCTTCATTTTTCAGCCGGTCGGCCGGATTGCCGGCGTTGCGCCGGGATCCGGGCGCAAGCATGGCGAAGCCATGCACTCCCCCAGGGTGGCGGGTGGGTCCAGCTAAAGCAGCGATGTGCAGCTTGCCGGAACATGGCTGCATCCGGGGGCCGGATTTGACGTGACGTTTGCGCCCGGAGCCTGTGAGGACGAAAACGACACGTGTAATCCGGCCGGGGTCTTGAGGGTGTGTGGGTGGGCATGGTTCAAAGGTTTGCCGCCGGAGGCATTCCGCGGAGAGGCTGCGGCCGTGTGCGCTGCAAGCGTGCCGGTCGCAGACCGACCCTGCCCCCCAAAGCAGAACGGCAGGCACTCAGGAGAGAGCTTGTCAAAGCGGCCTGTGTGCCTGCCGTTCCTGGGGGGTTGGGGGGATTGGCTAAGCGGCGGAGTGGTGACGGCCACCCGCAGGATTGAACGTATTCCGGGCCCGTCGTATTCGACGGAGTTCGGAATGCGTTCAGGCCAAGGGCGGCGACAACTAACGGAAAGAGAGCCGTGCTGTGTCCCCCCCGCGAAGCGGTGGCAAGCGAGGGAGTTTACGACCGAGTGCAGCCAGGATGGGTTTTCCCCCCTGGCGGATTTCCTTTTAGAAGGGGGCGCCTCGGAAAGGGGGGTTCCAAGGGGGGAAAACCAAGGCGGGGGAAACAGCATGTGCCGACACCGCCCGCCGCGTCGTAAATGATATGCGGGAGCATTCCGCTTGGGGAACGCGCATTGGGGGCGCGTTCGGGGTAGCAGGCTGCGGAAGCAGCCGGGGGCATCGCAACCAGGATGACACCTTCGGTGGCGGCCTGGTTGGCCTCGGCCGTCGGGAGACGGCCACTACATAAACGAAGTGGCGACAGCCACACCTTTCCCGGAAGCCGTGGCGTGGAACCTGCCCGACCGTAGGGAGGACGCAGCAGGTTCCATGACGCGGCTGGAGGGTAGTAGCGCGCACGATGACGGTCTGCAATACCGGCAACGTCGGCGCGTGGGATACGCGTGAACCGTGACAGGTTCCCTGGCGCGGTTCAAGCTAGTGTCATGTCACACTTGATATGTTAGATAGAGTATGGCATGTTTGCCTCTGTGAAAGGAGGTGTGACATGCCGAAAGTAAAGTATCGGCTTTCACTGACATCGGAGGAGCGTGAAGAGCTTGAGGCTGTTGTGGCGAAGGGTAAGCATAATTCGCAGAAGGTCCTGAACGCTCTGATCCTGCTGAACTGTGATGAGGCGGGCTCGAAGCCACGTCGCTTGCGGGAGCAGGACATCGCCGACGTGTTACATGTCAGCGCGATGAAGATACATAGGGTAAAGCAGCGGTTCGTGGAGGAAGGGTTGGAGATTGCGCTCAACGGACACAAGGGCCAACGGGCATATGAACGAAAAGCGGATGGAGAATTCGAAGCCCACTTGGTGGCGCTGAGTTGCAGCGAGCCGCCAGAGGGGCACGATAGGTGGTCACTACGACTGCTGGCCGACAAGCTCGTGGAACTGCGGTACATCGATGACGTGTCGTACGAGACGGTACGCCGTGTTTTAAAAAAAACGAGCTTAAGCCCTGGAAGAAGGACGGATGGGTCATCCCACCGGAGGAAGACGGCGAGTTCGTAGCACAGATGGAAATGGTGCTGGATGTCTACAGAAGGCCGTATGACGGGCGATTCCCCGTGATCTGCATGGACGAATCGCCGCGTCAGTTGATCGGCGAGGTGAAAACCCCCATCCCTGCGGCACCAGGACAGCCGGCACGCCACGACTACGAGTACAAGCGCCACGGTGTGTGCAACGTCTTCATGGCCAACGAGCCGCTGGCGGGGAAACGGATGGTCAAGATCACGGAAAGAAAGACCAAGCAAGATTGGGCGCAATTCGTTGCCAACATCGCGGGCGCCTATCAAGACGCCGAGAAGATCACACTGGTGATGGACAATCTCAACACCCACACGCCGGGATCTCTGTATGAGACATTTCCCCCACAGCAGGCAAAGCAACTGTGGGATCGCTTCGAGTTTGTTTACACGCCAAAACATGGTAGCTGGCTCAACATGGCCGAGATTGAACTGAACGTACTGATCCGGCAGTGTCTAAAGCGCCGAATCCCGGATATCGACACTGTCGCAGCCCAGGTCAACGCATGGCAGCAGCATCGAAACACGCACAATGCCGTGATCAACTGGCAATTCACAACCAAAGATGCACGAATCAAGCTCAAGAGACTCTATCCAACATTACATGTGTGACATGACACTAGTCGGGCGAGCGGCGGTAGCCGCGAGCGTGCCGGGAGCGTCGCAACATCGAGGACGTTCAACTTCATCGACCACGCAGCACATGGCGCGAGACGTGCCCGACCGTAGGGAGGATGCAGCACGGCTCGTGTCATGTGCGGTAGCACGCGGATCGCTCCCGAGCGGGCGTAACCCGCGAGGGAATGCCCGCCTCCGGTATGGCTGCTAAACGGATAGAGCAGCAACCGTCACTCGGAATCGTCAGAGGCCGTAAACTCCATTTTCAAGGGCTAGCCCTGAAGCCCCCCGTTAGGTTTCTTGCTTGGGTAGAAGCTCAGAAACATCCATTCCCTGCTGCTGATAGTAGTCCTTTATCTTCTCTATCATCTCGGCAGAACTGCCCTCATCAAGATTTGAGCCCTTCAGTGTCCAGCCCCAGAGAAGTGCCTCTGTACGATTCGGGAACTTCGTACCGAAATCGTCTTCCAGTCCAAACCTGTCGACCAGCGAGAAATAGCTAACCATCGCGGTGAGGTATAGGAGGAACAGCAGCTCCTGCATTCGTTCCGGCCTATACTCATGACTCTTGAGATGCTGTGCAATTTCCTTGCCGAGATTCAGAATGTAAGAATGCCTTGTCAACTCGGCATCGCAACTACCATTGGCCTGAAGACGATCCATCAAGGACTCAAGTCGCCGAGCAGGAGCATCGACGAAGTCCTTCATCGGCACGAACTCCTTGGTGGTGGAAGTCATGCTCGCCGTCTTGAAAAGGAGGTCTCGCTCTTGGCGAATCAGATCAGGATTGGGCGAGCTCATTGAGATACCCATATCTTTACGGTCTCGACAGCAACACCGTAGTGCTCTGCTATCTTGGGCAACACCTTTTCGAGAGACTGCATGGAGGTTCCCAAGCTGGCAGACGGCCACACCCAATACCCACCACCTTCCTTCGGAATTATGTTGTATCCCTGAGAGGTCATGAGATCCCATCCTTGTTTGGTTGCAGCTTCGATGTGACCTTCCCACTTCCCTCCTTCCAAGACATCCTCAACCATCTTGCCCGTTCTTGCATTCCAGACTCCAATTCGCGGACTCGTGATGGGGTTTGAGGGGACTTGCGGTATCGGTTGCTGCCCCCGGCTGAGGCGTGACTTGACCCACTGCCCAGCAGCCGCCAGAGGTCCCAGCGCTCGTTTGAGATAATACCCTCCCTTGACAGACGTATAGATCCCCGCGCTCTGATATGCGCCCTTCACGATGGGCACAACAACGGGAGCCGCTGCAACACTACCACCGATAGCACCTGAACCAGCAACACAGGCATACATCTGATATGAATTCCGCTCCATATCCTTGGTTTCTTCTGCCAATGCTGCGGTGGGGTACACATATTCGCTGTGACGCCATGCGCCACCTTCGTTGACGAAGTGGTTGAGATCCGTGCCCACAGCCTTCCGCCAGACAGCATCGCTGATCGGCTTCGCTGAATTCCTGCCGCCCATCCAATACCACTTCCACTCCCAGTCCTGAACCTGGACCCAGGGCACACCAGCGTCATCAATCTTCTTACCGACGATACGTTCATTGACTTCCAACCCGAGGGGGGATTTGACGTAGCACCAAACGCGGGTATGCGTCTCCGGCTCTACAAGCACGGCGAGCTCGATACAGTCGCCGTCGTCAGCCGTGCCGATCGGATACACGGCCTCGATG